>Ga0302198_10001881_pt1 | contig 22584 bp, 22 predicted proteins | sample II_Bog_N2_2_FD_193521 | JGI IMG/M metagenome (GOLD analysis project Ga0302198, IMG submission 193521) | Peat permafrost microbial communities from Stordalen Mire near Abisko, Sweden - II_Bog_N2_2 | ecosystem: Environmental > Terrestrial > Soil > Wetlands > Peat | place: Sweden: Abisko... | reverse complement strand
CCTCTCTCCCGAAATTTTATCTCTGTGGCACCGCGCGAAACAACCCAACATCGATCCTTCTTCATGCCACGGTATCCAAGGGGCGTGACTCTCTTAGCATGGCGCCAATCCCAAGATCCCATCGGGAATACCTCTTTACACCTCGCCAAATCACCCATCAAAAGACTCATCAAGTATGGAGCACTCATCTCTGACAGGTTTGGCTTCAATCCTATCCAGTAGCTCAGGGTTACTCACTGCTCTTACTTCATAAATTTAATGCTCATTAAAATCAACGACGACCATTTCTTATTCGGGCCACGCTTCTCTTCTCCCAAACTACACCACGCAATCTTCCATGAATTCAAACTAACTTCCAATAGAATGCTCAGGGGAGGCCAGAGGAGAATATATATCGTCTACTCCGGATTCGCCGATGTCCCTCCTGTCAAATTTAGGGGCATTCTATTTCCCATCAACTGGACTGTAGCTTTCAACTACTCCAACAGAATCATATTTGCCAAAACAATCATTGACCACAATAACTTACTACTTTTTCAATTCTCCGCTTATAAACACCCCAACTCTACTCACATCGGACGATCACCCTCTATGACCCTCACCAACACCCTCAAATCTACCGGCATCAACCCTAGTAGAATACACCTTGACATGGCCTACATGGGACTACGCTTTCCTGAAACACAAGGCGACATAAAGATATTATTTAATCTATCATAATTTTTTTCTCTCCTCTCATCACAATCTTTCATCTCCCTTCCGTCACCCTTTCCATCTCCCTTCCCGTCACTATGCTTCATATCGCCATCAATGAATACAATCTCAATGCCGTCAAATTCCTTCTTGAAAACAACCACGATGTCAATCTACCCGACTCCCATGGAAGAACACCTCTCGAAAACGCTTGCATCACCGGCAATCTCGAACTCGTCCAATTCCTTTTCCGACGCGGGGCCATTCTCTCCACCCATATCATGCGCTATGCCGTCGAATCCTCTAGACTCTCCATCGTCAAATTTATCCTCGATCATGGAGCCTCTTTTGATCGCGGACTCTTTATTGCTGCCTCCGAAAACTGGTATCACATCGTTCAACATCTTCTTGACCATGGAGACAACCCCGACAACGCCCTCTCCATCGCTATCGAATATGACCACTGCGATATCGTAGAACTACTTCTCCAATACAATGCAAACACCGAACGACTTGATGACGACGATAGATCACCCCTTCATATAGCTATTGAGGCACTTAGCTACGGATCTGTTCTCTTGTTACTTCAAGCCGGAGCAAAACCAACCTCTCTCCAAATCGCCATCGCCATGGAAGACATCCCCATCATCAAACTCCTACTCCAATTTGGGGGCAAAATACTTCATGGACATCTCTCCTATGCCATGCAAAACTCATCCTTGAGCAACGAAACAATCGAATTCGTTCTCAATGAGGGGGTGGGGCATCCTGCTATGATTCACGCCCTTGGCAACCTTGAACACATCAAAACATTTCACCAACATGGGTGCGATCCTAAACTCATCAAGGACAAGGACGGCGTATCCGTTTTTCAACACGCCATTCTCAGGAAGGATGAACCGTGGGCCGAGTATCTTCTCTCTAACCATTAACTTCTCACAACTCATGACTTTTTTCAATTCCTTAAACAACACCATCATCAGGGGAGACAATAATATCATCATCGGCGACCACAATATCATTCACGGGAACAACTGCTCCGTGACTGGGGACTGCAATGTGATTTACGGAGACGACAATGTGGGTTATGGGGACAACAGCGACACCTTTGGCCAGAACAATCACATTATCGGGAACAACCATCAATACCATGGGCCGAGAGAAGGGGGGATGGAGGGGATGACGGAGGATAGGATCAGGAGCCAAGAACTATTCATCAAGGAACTGGATGATGCGCTGAAAATCATAGAGGTGCAGAATGCGGCGAGAAGACTGAAGAGAAACGAATGGCTGGACGACAGACAGGCTAGAATGGAAAGGCGGTTGGAAAGGCAAAGGTTAATGGAGGGCGGTCTTTCCACTATCAAGGGCACGGACAACTTATTCAACTCTGATGATCCTACCGCCAAACCCTGTGTCATCTGCTTGGACAATCAGGCACACTGTGTTGCTATCCCCTGTGGACATCTATCCTACTGTGTCAACTGCGCTAACCACTGTCTCCTCTCCAAAATCACCAACTGCGCCATCTGCCGGAAATACGTCAACAGCTTTTACTACATTTATAATTAACCCTTTCAAAAAACAGTCGATGGGCGGGAACCTTCGGGAACAACCTTTCAAAAAACAGTCGATGGGCGGGAACCTTCGGGAACAACCTTTCAAAAAACAGTCGATGGGCGGGAACCTTCGGGAACAACCTTTCAAAAAACAGTGGGCGATTCTTTTAAAATAATCACAACGGTAACAACCTTTCAAAAAACAGCGGGTGGTTCTTTTTAAATAATCACAACCTTCCTGGCAACAACCTTTCAAAAAACACCAGGTAGGATGAGCATGTATTTTAAATAATCACAACCTTCCTGGCAACAACCTTTCAAAAAACACCAGGTAGGATGAGCATGTATTTTAAATAATCACAACCTTCCTGACAACAACCTTTCAAAAAACAGTGGGTAGGATGAGCATGTATTTTAAATAATCACAACCTTCCTGGATTAAAATGAACACGATCGCGGGGTGATACCGGCAACAACCTTTCAAAAAACTTTCGGTGGTTGGGAACGTTTCAAACACAGGCGGATCATAGGGGGATGGGGTTCTTTTTAAATAATCTCCCTGATTTCAAATGGACACGATCTTCGGGTTCAAAAATGGATAATCAGACGGGATGAGGGAAGGGTTCTAGTTTCATTTCACGGGCGGGTTCTAAAACACCAATGAACACGATCTTTGGGATTTAAAAAACACGGGTGATACCGGCAACAACCTTTCAAAACACGGGTTCAAAACGGCAACAACCTTTCAAAACTGTCACACCGAATGCTCTTCCAAATCCTGGGCGCAGTCTCTCCCGAACCAGATACAAATGAACTCCTACTCACGTTCAACGCTCAGCCACTGATCAACCCAAATTCCGCTGGTCTCCTTCTCCGCGATCTCGCCATTTTCTCTCACCACACCCTCCTCTCTCTCCTCTCCCCTGGCTTTCAACACTGGAACTATCTCAACCTCGTCAAGCTATACACCAATCCCAACTTCGCCAACTCCATCGTACTCTCCGTCTCCGTCTCCTTCATCCGCTCCCTCTCCCTCTCCTCCTGCTCCTGGACTCAACACGTGGACCTCGCCCTTCTCCTCGTCAACCCACACCTTATCAACCTATCCATCTCCACCTCTCCACTCGATATCAACTTTCTCTACACCGGATCTAACCAACTTTTAAACCTCTCTATCAACTGGTGCATCACGGGGGGATTGACTGTAAACATGATGAGACAGCTCGGGGCACTCTTTCCATCCCTCAAATCACTCAGCTTAAGAGGAATGGACCTCACCCCTCACCTTATGGATGAATTGAATTGCTCTACTCTGAGTCACGTTTACCTTCGTCAAAATGGATTATTGGACGAGCAATTTTGGCGAAAAAGTTTTATTTTTAAATTTCCCTTCCTCACCTACCTGGATTTTCATCTCGACCCAGAGCATCTCATGACAAAGCGAGGGGTGATGAGATATATCTCCAACAATATGAGAGGGATTGTTATCTTGCTGACTGCTCGGGAAACACAAAGGATCTCCCATGGAAGTGCCGTGAGAAAGATCCCCCAAGACGTGATTCGAATGTTACTCCCTTTTTTCTTTAGATAATTCCTTCACAAATATTTCCCTTTTATTTCACAATGTTCGTCGTCAAGCGCAATGGTCAAACTCAAGAGGTTCATTTTGATAAAATAACCAACAGAATCAAGAAATTAGCCTATGGGTTAGATGCCGAATACTGCGATCCCATCCTTGTTGCCCAGAAAGTCATTCAGGGGGTATTTCCGGGGGTGACCACTGAAGAATTAGATGAATTAGCCTCTGAAACCGCTGCTTACATGTCCACTATCCATCCTGACTATTCCACTCTTGCTGCTAGAATTTCCGCTTCCAATCTCCATAAATCCACTTCCAAAAGCTTTTTTACTACCATGACCGCACTCTTCAAAACTGTCCACCCTAAGACAAATGAGAATGCTTCACTTTTGGATGAGAAGGTTTATGAAATTATCCGCCAACATGCCACCAGACTGGATTCAGCTATTGTTCATGACAGAGACTACGAATTTGACTACATCGGATTCAAAACACTCGAAAAATCCTATCTACTTAAAGTCAATGGGAAAATCGCCGAACGCCCTCAACATATGTTTATGAGAGTGGCCATCGGAATTCATATGGACGACATCGATGCGGCTATCCAAACCTATGATCTCTTGAGCCGCAAAGTTTTCATCCATGCCACTCCCACTCTCTTTAACTCTGGCACTCCTCGTCCTCAATTAAGCTCCTGCTTTCTTCTCACCATGAAATCGGATTCCATCCAAGGGATTTACGATACTTTAAGCGACTGTGCCAAAATCTCCAAATATGCCGGCGGAATTGGATTATCTATCCACAACATCAGAGCCAAGGAGAGCTATGTCGCCGGCACCAATGGATACTCAAACGGAATCGTACCCATGCTCAGAGTATTTGACGCCACTGCTAGATATGTTGATCAAGGCGGGGGCAAACGGAAAGGATCCTTCGCCATTTATATCGAACCTTGGCATGCCGATATACAAGATTTTGTCACCTTGAAGAAAAACACAGGGGTGGAAACCGAGAGAGCCAGAGACTTGTTCTATGGTTTATGGATCCCCGATTTATTCATGAAACGAGTGGAAGGCAACATGAATTGGACCCTCTTTTGCCCCAATGAAGCCAAAGGGTTAAGCGATGTCTATGGCGAGGAATTCGAAACTTTATACACCCTGTACGAGAAACAAGGCATGGGGAGAAAGGTTTTACCTGCCGTCGAACTCTGGAACAGCATTCTCGAAAGCCAAATCGAAACCGGGACCCCCTACATGCTCTACAAGGATACTTGCAACAGGAAATCCAATCAGCAAAACGTGGGCATCATCAAATGCAGCAACCTCTGCACCGAAATCGTCCAATACTCCAGTCCCGAGGAAATTGCCGTCTGCAATCTCGCCTCCATCAACTTACAACACTTTGCTCAGGATGGGATCTATGACTTCAAGTCCCTCATCAATCTCACCAAAACCGTCGTATTCAATCTGAACAAGGTGATCGATATTAACTATTATCCCGTACCCGAAGCAAAAGTATCCAACATGAGACACAGACCCATCGGGGTAGGAGTTCAAGGTCTGGCCGATGCTTTCTTACTTTTGAGATACCCCTACGACAGTGAAGAAGCAAAGAAGTTAAACAGGGATATTTTTGAAGCTATTTATTATGGTGCGTGTCTCGCTTCCATGGAACTAGCAAAGATTCATGGCCCTTACGAGACTTTCCCTGGTTCTCCCATGTCTAAAGGTATCTTTCAATTTGACATGTGGGACCAGAAACCAAATCCAGACCTTGGACTTGAATGGGATCAACTCAGATCTGATATCATGAAACACGGAATTAGAAACTCTCTCCTCATCGCCCCCATGCCCACCGCTTCTACTAGTCAAATCCTGGGGAACAATGAAGCCTTTGAACCATTCACTTCCAATATTTATAGCAGAAGAATCCTGGCTGGGGACTTTGTCTTGATCAACAAACATCTGGTCAAGGATCTGGTAGATCTGGGATTATGGGATGTCGACATGAAAGACGATATTATCTCTTCTCGTGGATCCATTCAACACATCACCCAAATCCCGGAGGACATTAGAAAACTCTACAAGACCGTATGGGAAATCAAACAGAGATGTATCTTGGACATGGCGGCCGACAGAGGAGCGTTTATCGATCAATCCCAAAGCTTGAACATCAATGTGAAGAATCCAACCGTGGGCATCTTAACTTCTATTCATATGCACGGGTGGAAGATTGGATTGAAAACCGGGATGTATTATTTACGGACCAAACCCAAATCTGACCCCATTCAATTCACCATTGATCACGAGGCAGTGCAATTCAGACTCAAACAGAAATCTTTACATCACGCCCCTTCTTCTGAGGAATCTGTTCAAGAGGAACAGGATTATGGAACATGCGACAAGAACAATGGTGAAGAGTGTTTGATGTGTGGTAGTTGAATCTCCCGACCTGTCCGGAATTAATTTTAAATTTTTGCCTCTTTTCTCTCAAATCACTCCTTCCAGCAACATGTCATCCATTTGTCTGATCATTTTGATGGTGGTTCTCATCAATGGGGCAGTGAGAGGGTTTGTCAAGGGGGAGGTTGGCATGTTTCTCAAAGAATCAACCAACATCGCATCCTTCTTGATCCCCTCGGACACCACTGATGACTCCTCTTCGTGGGTAAACGCAGAGGCCATTTCATCGAAATTAATATCTGGAACATCCGCTATCACATCAACCTTGTCCAAAGCGGTATGAATTTGATGCACAATTCCTCTACTACAATGATACAGGTTGAAACGCTGGAGAATCACATCATAATCCATATCCTCCTTGAAAATTTGTCGAGGATGATTATAACTCGTCACCACGATCCTTCTTGGACGAATGTTAATCACACCACCATTAGTCATAGCAGGGAATGGATGTCGATCACACCAAATCTTCAACAGGGCAATCATCTCTTGAGAAGGCCGCACACTAAAATTCTCAATGACAACTATCTCCTCTCCATTATAACAGTTCCACCATTTGTTATAAGCCTTCTCATAGTATTCCGGGTATGTCATCTTCACTCGAGTCGTCTTTCCTGAACCAGATACTCCAAAATACCACTCCATCACAGAACCAGTCTCAGCGATATGATTCTCCTCTCTCATCTTATGCAACCTCGAAGCCCTTGTCATTTTACCTCTCACACTACGATCCGATGGAGGCACCCCTGCTTCAAAATATTTACCATCCCTGTTACAATACTCATCCGAGTGGAATTGATCAACCCCGACTGGCTCCATCAACATGTTATTATTTTCAAACATGCCCCTGATAGTATACTCCTTCTTTGCGTTTTTGAAATAGATACACCCAGTCAATGACTCTCTATCCTCTCTTTTGACATAACTGAAAAACATATAACGACATATAATCCCATGAAGCACCTCAATATCCCTCGGGGTATAATCGAATATAGTGAAACTCCACCCTCTGACTTTCACCTCGTTTAACTCCTGTTTCTCCTCTTTTAATTCTTGTCTCACCCCATTTAAATCTCCTTTCTCTACTTTTAATTCTTGTCTCGTCCCATTTAAATCTCCTTTCTCCTCTTTTAATTCTTGTCTCACCTCGTTTAAACCCCCTCCCTCCTCCATTTTCACTTTCTTCATCATGGGAATTTTCCTGTTTTTCAATGGTTGTGAATATTACTAGATGAAAAAGATCACAACCGGATACTTTACTGAAAAACGGAATTATCAATTAAAACAAAGGATGTCTCTCATCTCGTCTGGCTGTGTTCCCGGAACGTCATAAATATAATTCGCATACCCAACCATAAACCCACTCGGAAGATAAGTACCAATTTTCACCACCACCAAAATAATATCACCCAACAAGGTAGTTACTGATTCCAACTCACACATCATCATCTCTGTCACATTCCCATAATAATCACTCGGCAATATTGAAGTGACCAATATAATGATCTTCCTCCTTGTACTCCCCTGAAACATATTACCAATCACGTATCTCAAACCATCTGGAGTATCCGTTGTCCCTCCAATTGCCTCTGTCGACCCCAATTCACTGATGAACAGGGCAGTGGAATTAGTCAAATTCAACTGAGGACCAATAGTGACAAATGTGATCGGTAAATCGAACGCTGCTCCTCCGTATACCACAAACCCCAATCTTGACACACTAACATTCACCACTGTATTCATGATAAACTGAGAAACATTAGGGAAAACATAGGATTGCAATGTTTCACTACTCCCTTGAATCAACCACACCACATCCGAATCCGCAGGAAGACAAGGCTGGGATATGTTGGTCACTACCCATTGTGATACTCCACAACTTGGGGCCCGAGTAGGTGCATGTGTTGGAGTTCGACTGTACCCTTCTAATAATAACAACAACAACGACAAGTACATTTGTGATCTGGATACACCTCACTGTTTTCTAGAGAATGGAGGCACACCTGACTTTGTTACCCCTGCTTGCCTTTCCCTCTCCGCTTGCCTATCAGATTCCAGTTTTTCCCTTCTTGCTTTTGCAAGTTGTTGTGACAGAGCATTTGACTCTTTTTTTGCTTTCGCTTCCATTTTTTGATTTTGTTCCCGTAATGCCAGTCGCGCCCTGCTTGCCTTCTCCCTCATTTCACTGGCCTCTTTCGCCTCTTGTTGTTTTCGCTCAGCTTCCGCCTTCACCCTCTGACCACGAGTCATAAGTTCTTGTGCAGTGGGATTGGGCACAACTGGTTTCGTTTTCACATTTGAATACCTTATATCCAAATTTTTACTATCCATCATAGCCATTGTCATTCCATTCACTGATTTTCTTTCCAACTCATCCATCCGTTCATCTGAAATAACTAGTTCATCTTCCTCCACTTGTGTTGGCCGGCTCGTCGACTTTGTGGGGGTTGTATATGGCGAATAGGGCACAGGCGAAAAAGGTACTCCACTTGCCAGGCCTTCTTTTCTTGCACTTTCAGTTAACTTCTTTCTCGTTGATATATGTGCAGTTTCCAATTGAGAAAATGCCTCCATTTCCCTCTTTTCTATCTCTGTCTTCTGTTCTATTATATCCGTCAATTCATTAATCCTTTCAATATACATATCATCCCTTTGTTTAGATTCCATATGCTCTACATGGGATTCAGCTATCTGCTGAAAAGTTTGATTGCGCTCCGCCCTCAGTTCAATTATTTCTTGTACTAATTCTGTATTAGTCCCACGGAGTAATTCATTTTCAAGCTCTTGGTCAACCAACCGATCTTGCAACGAATTAATTTCATGGTTTATGTGTGCTTCATCCGAAGACAATTTTGCTAAGAATTCGTCACGCTTCTCATCTTCATATACATTATACTGTTCAAGACCTCTGATATTATCCTCCAATTGAGTTATAATAGCACCAGCTTGTTGTTCACTATCCGCCAATTGCCTTTGCAATGTCAAACTATATGCTTCAAGCTGTTTAATTTTTTCTTCATCTACTGCTTGTCTTTGCCTATGTACAGCGATCTGGTCGTTCATCTTCTTCTCCAATGCATTGCGTTCCGAATCCAACATTTTAGCTGTGTTCCCTGACGTTTGCAGCCGAGTTTGAGCATCAGTCCAAGCATCGTTTAATTTCACATTCTTCTGTTTTAAATCTTCTATTTCTTTTGCCAACCGAGCTTCTTCCAATCTAGCTTGCACACGAACATCTTCTAGTGGCATATATCTCTCATCTAGCTTCTTCTTCAAATCACTATTTTCAGTCTCGAGTTGCTCAATCCTTTCTTTTAATTGCAACCCAATATTTTTATTCACATCATCTAGTCCATCTGCTCGTTTTTTTTCATTCTCATAAAGCTGCACATATGCATTAATCTTCTCGGCATTCACTTTCTCATCCTGTGACACCTTTTCCTCTCTATCAATTAAAACACTTTCACGTTTGAATACGCTCTCCATCTTATCATTATCATCTTCTATCTCTTTAGTCAATTGTTTAACCTGATATTGTAAATCCACAACCATTTTCGATGAAGATTCTCTGTATATACGTGCATTTTTTCTCGCATCACTTAACTCTGTCGACAATTTATCTCGTTCAGTAGCAACAGATGTCAAAGATGTTTCCGTTGCAGCAATTTTATCCCTCATCTTTGACATCTCTACCCGCAACTGAGAATTAACTTCGTCTCCTTGAGTAACCAATCTGCGTGCTTCTGCCAATTCGGTCTCTAATCTTCTCGCATTTTCTACCAACACCCTATTTCCGTCTGTCTCATTGCTAACCATCCTGTTCAACTCTCCTCCAAGACGCGCTTTTTCTCTTTTCTCATTCTCAAGTTCGTTTCTCAACTTGACATTATCACCTCTTGTATCTTCCATTAATTGATTATAATATTTAATCGTAACACCATCATCCTTCACCTGGTTTTTCATCGTGGCATTTTCAGTTTTTAAACGGTCGTTCTCTGTAATCAGTGCTTTATGCTTATTCATATCCACTTCTTCTTCCTCAACCTTCTTCTTAATATCACTTATCTGTTTCTCTGCTTCTATCTTTACTGCTGATACCATTCTTTCAACATCTTCTTTTGCTGCTTTCACCCTTCTTTCAGCTCCATCGGTTGCCAATCTTATTTGAAGTGTCGCATCGTCTTCCACTGCTTTCAATTGAGTTGCAGTTTCTTGTTTCACTTTTTGCAACTCCCCCTCTAATGATGTGACTTTACCCTTCAATATAGTATTCTCTACATTCAATTCATCAATCTCAAATTTACTTGTCGTTTGCAAGGATGCATTTTCTTGTTTTAACCTACCAACTTTTTCTTCTAATACACCAATTTCCAATCTAACAGTCACAAGCCTACTCTTTAATGCTGCAACTTCAGTGTTTTCGTATTTCAGTTCAATAATATCATCATGAGCGGTATGGAGTTGTGCATTCAAATCTACGATAGAAACATCTGATTCTCCGATTTTCCTACTTAATTCATTATTAGCATCCTGCAATTCTTTGATCCGCTTATCGGCACCAGCGAGTCTCTCATCTACTTGGGTTTTCAATAGGGTTACTGTCATATTATCATTTTTCAACTTTTCAATCTCCATTTCCAATTGTTGTCTTATCACATTCCCATTCCGCAATGCTTTTCTTGAGTCTTCTGATTCACCTACAGCGGCTTCAATTTTTTTCAACATCGCACCATGCTGCCTTTTCAAATCATCTTTTTCGACTGTAAGAGTGGATATTGTGGCTTCACGGATACTAATGTCCAAAGTAAACTGTTTCTTTAATCCATCCATCTGGGCATTCAAACTGGCGATCTGGGTTTCTCTTTCACTCTTAAACACATTTATCATTTCGTTTAATTTAGCTGTCTCATTCACATACGTCGCCATTGATGTCACACTAGTTACCAAGGCAGTCTCTATCTCTTTGTTGATCGCCTCTGCTTTTCGTAGTTCCTCCTTAAGATTTGATATGGTTATCTCATTTTCATCTTTCTCATTCTCGAGATCACGTATTATTGCATCCCGATCACCTATCACATTACCAAACTTTTCACTGACACGTTTCATCCTTTTATTCTCTTCGTCCAAGTCCACATTCGCCTTCTTCAATGCAGCAATAAATACATCTTTCTTCTGTGCTTCTCCATTCATCTCATCAAGTTTCACCAAAGCTTGTTCAGATGTCACCGCCCCAATTTTTTGTAACACTCTCTGTAGCTCATCTTTCAACGTAACCATATTGTCATTAGCCGTTTTAAGTTCACCCTCTCTCAATCCTTTTAATTCATTCTCCAACGCTGTCTTCTCATCTTTCAATGTAACCATATTGTCATTAGCCGTTTTAAGTTCACCCTCTCTCAATCCTTTTAATTCATTCTCCAACGCTGTCTTCTCATCTTTCAATGTAACGATATCTCTTTCGGCCTCTCCCAACCTTTCACTAGAAAATATTAAGCCTGTCTGCTCACGACCAAATTCTCCTTCAAGCCTTGTTATTGTAGCACCCAATTCCGTAATTTTAGCATCTTTCGTCTGTAATTCTTTTTTCACAATATCAACATTTACCAAAGCTTTACTTAGATCACCCTGTATTTTCAATACCGTTTCATTAGCCACTTTAAGTTCACCATCTCTCAATTCTTTTACTTCATTCACCAATTTTTCATTCCTTACTTCAAGCTCTTTCACATTAGTTTTCAACGTTTCAATCTCTGAATGCGAATTTATCAATGCACCACTTGCAGAATCATTCATTTTAGTAATCTTATCTAATTCATCTTTAAGTCTAATTATCTCACCATCCAATATTACAAATTGGGTTGCATTCGTATGTGCATCTTCTTTCATCTTGTCAAGTTTTTCCAAAGCTTGCTCAAATGTACCCACCTCAATCTTTCTCAACAGTTCTGTCAATTCCCCTTTCAATTTGGTATACATACCCAATGCCTCGTTGACACTCTCATCTCCAATCCCGCTCAACAATTTTTGCAAATCTCCATTCAATGTGGTGTTATTTGTTTCAAGATCTTTCACTTCGGTTCTCAATTTGTCGATCTGTGTTTGCATATTGGCTATATTATCCACCATATCATGATTTATTCTGGTAGCTGTATTATATAAATCTGCATACCTCGTTAATTCAACACCTTGGTTTACATATCGGGCTTCTTTCTCATCTGCTTCTTCTTTCATCTTATCAAGTTTTTCCAAAGCTTGCTCAAATGTACTCACCTCAATCTTTCCCAGCAGTTCTGCCAATTCCCCCTTCAATTTATTATACACACCCAATGCCTCATCAACATTACCACCTCCAATTCCACTCAATAATCGTTGCATATCCTCCTCCTCCCCTGTTACATCTTCATCGTCTGTTCTAAGATGCACCCCTCCAAAATCTCGCGTCTCCTTCTCCAATTCTTCCTTTTCAATCTTCAACTGGTTCACAAGGGTATCTTGGAGACGATATCCTTCTCTCAATTCGTCAAAACTTTTATTCAAGGCGACAGCCTCTTGTTCAAGCTCTATCACTCTAGTTTTTAATCTGTCCATCTCTACGTCCTTATCTTTATCTCCACCAACCCGTTTTATTTCTTCAATCTCAGCTTTCAACCTGGTCACCTCCTCTAGGCTTACTCTCAATTCTTCATTTCTCACTGTCATTTCACTACGAGCATTTCCCAACTCGAAATTCAAGCCCTCAATCTGGGTACCCATCAACTTTGAATCAGCTTTCGCTCTATTTAATTCCCCTTCCAATACAGCCGCCCGTGATTGGAGAGTTTTAATTTCCGTCTCCGTTCTCAAATGCGATACCCTACGCAAACCTAATTCATGATCCTTTTCAATCATATCAGTTTCCAGTTTTGCAACATTTTCACTCATCGCAAGAAGTGAAACATCTCTAGCAGACAGTTCTTGTTTCGATCTAGCAATCTCATCGGTTCTCGTTCTCATTAATTCATCCTTTTCAAGCCCACTCTTCTCAAATGTCTCAATCAATTTATCTTTATCTTGAAGTTGCCTTCTCATATTTTCTCCAAGTACATCTATCTCTGTTTGTTTATTCGCCAATTCAATACTCAATGTATGATTTTGCTTGGCCATTTCGATAATCATGGCATTCTTTTCTTCTAATACACGTTTAAGTCCTTCCATATCTCCAGTCTCCAAAATATTATACGCGTCTCTAATCACATCAAGCTCTCTTTGCAAATTAACAATATCCACATTTAATCTGTCATCATTATTTTTCTTTTCCTCTGTCAATTGTTTTAATTCTTCTCTACTCACTTCAAGCCCTTCATTCAATTTATTCATTTGGACAATTTCTTCTTTGATCGTCATATTCACAACCTTCAATTGCTTAATATCTTCCATAAGTCTGTCTTCTTTCACTCTATGTTCCTCTTTCAATCGAGCAATCTCCAACATAAACCTTTCCCTCTCTCTCAATTTATCAATATCCACTTGAGAACCAAGAGGCGGAGGTTTTGGAGCCTCACTTTTCCTTTCAATCCTTAGGATATCATCTTCTTCTCTCCTTTGCTTTCTGTATGGTTTCCTCTCAGTCACATTTTCAAAAAACCCAGACATATCCAATTCAGAAGGCGGAACAAATGCAACAGATGATCTTGGTCTATGACTCATTCTTGCTACAATTGGAGAAGATGGCACTAAATTACTCTTTTCAGCTATCTCTTCAGATATCCTTTTAACTATCTCTTCGCATTTTTTAATATATTCATCTTTTAAAATCGAACCACTATAAAATAAAGCTTGATATTTGTCAGCTTCAGCATACAATTTAGGATCCCCCAATTCTTGTCTTTTATACGAATCCAACACACCTTCCACCGGAAACATTTTTGTGAAACACAAATATGATTTTGCATTATTCAACCTCACCAAATTCTTCCATTCATTTACCAAATCCCATTGAAATCAAAGCAATATTTATGAACTTTCTCCAATGCCATGATTTCAACTACGACGAATTTATCCAATACATTTCTCAATGCTCTGAACTGGTCTCCATCAGATTGTTCTTCCTTCTATTCTCCAAAAAACAATACCAACACCTAATTAATCAATTAGCTATATTTTGCCCAAAACTACAAAACATCTCCTTTGTATCCACCAACATCCTTGCCAACTCCTGTTCACATATATTCAAAACCCTACGGAATCTCCATTCCATCTCCTTGATCGCTCTCGGGAAAATATTTTGCCCCAGATCAATCCTCAACTTGTGCAGCATGATCCAACATAATCCATCTCTCACAGATTTACGATTGAATGGCACCTCCATGGACAACAACATTTTCATGAAGCTCACCCGTGCATTAACGAATAGCAACGTGACAGAATTATGGGTGGGGGACAATTCCCTCAGTGATGAATGTCTCATCGATTTCAGGCCCGGGAAACTCAAGAGAATTGACCTATCCAACAACCTTTTTACCCATCTATGTCTCGAAATACTATTCAGGGACACCGCAGATTTAACCAATATCCTCCTCGATAGGAACAATGGATGGTTACCCTTCTTACCACTTATACCATACAACTCCATTCTACAAGAACTATCTCTGATTGATACCCTACCACCCTGTGTATGTCTTAAAATAGAGCAGGAATTGGAAATAAGGAATTCCACCAGGACAAGTATCTTAATCCTTCTCTGTTCTGTGGCCATATTACCAATCGATCTACTCATGCTTCTAGGGACACAATTCTTATGACATGGACACTATTAATGCTTGCTACTTACTATGGAGACACAGAAGAAGTTATCAGGTTGATAAAAGGAGGGGTGGATGTGAATGAAAAAGGGGGCGACATGAAAGAAACTGCTCTTCATGTTGCAAGTACTTATGGTAACAGTGACATAGTTATTATATTAATTAAATCAGGTGCAGATATAGATGCTAAAGATGGTCACAGCGGAATCACACCTGCTCAAATAGCACTAAATTGGAAAGTATACAATGTACTGGCTATATTTGCAAATATTGATAGTATATGCCGTTTACCTATACCCCACGAGCTCAAAATGGTTCTCTTTTCTTTTTTATATTAACCACTACTTCCATTTGGCACTCTGAAAATCCATGGATTCGCTTGTCTGATCTTCTTCTCCTCCTCGTTTGGAATCTCGTGTCTGATGTTGAGAATCTCTCTCACCTCAGCAAGCTCCTTGTCCTTAATCTTACTCGCGAGCTGACACATACACAAATCCAACAAGGGTTTGCAATTCAAGAAATTAGCCGCCAATGTCAACTTCGTGAATTTGGGGTGACTGACATCCATATCAATATAATCAGCATCCCATTTACCAACGATCCTCTCCACGTCACAACAAGGGATTGGTTTCGGGATCGTTGTCATTGGATTATCCACATGATACTCCAAATACTCTACAACCTTATCCATCGTCTCACTATCAACATTACTAATAGGAACATCCGATATATCGTCATCAACCACGTCATCAGCCAAGGGACAAATCATATCCCTCAACAATTCACTCGATAAACAAGCTTTAGTGGAAATACGACCTTTGTATTCTGGTTCATCATACAAAACAACTTTTAAAATCTTTTGACTCATTTCAATTTTGTGAATAATTGTGAAAAATTAAAGCGAACATTCCTGAACGATTCAATACTACCGGACTACCTGGTTCCACTCCTCCACTCACCATGGACAACATACTACCAATCACGTTCTCATCTTGAAGAATTCCATCAAAGACCAACAAGGAGGAGAAATCAACTTCCTCTACTCTGTCATCAAACTCCACCAAATATCCTTTACTTGATCTTCCTCTAACCTGAACAATAACATAAGTGTCATCATTCATATCCACCAACACGTCTGCATCCATTTCAACATCCGTATCCTCTGTGCATGGAACAAATTCCACCACCACGCCTGAATTATCAATCCGACTAAACAAAGCATAGGTTTTGTTTAATAAAGTGCTTGCCTGCAATCTGTCCGCCAAATTAACCAATTCACGGATCTCCTCGAAACTCTTCACTTTCATAACTTCAACCTCACTACACGGATTCTCCAATATATCAATCATCTCGTCCATTGTACCTTTATCTGTGTCATCCACTGTGACCGCAAAATTCTCTCCCGAGTACATATCATTATAAAGACGACATCTTTTGAGGGTAACTACACTAATCTCCCTCTTGTAACTTGGATCTGATCTCAAGAGAATTTCAATCATTTTTGTGTCACAATATACTATCTGGATGAATCTGAACTCCCGTCTCCCTGTTGCTATTTACTCCTGTGACATCGAAACCACCTCCTCGTTACTAACCCATGGGGCAGATCCTAACTTCAGATCTCGGATGGGGGAACTCCCTATTTGCATGGCCCACTTCTGTCCTCGAAATGCGTTTGAAATTATCTATATACTATTAATACATGGGGCAAATCCTAATCTCATCAATCACAATGGAGGAGGGAATAGTCTATTCCATACTCTGGGATATCCATATATGGTATCCGTAGAATGCATGGAACTACTCTTACATAACGGAGCCGATCCCAACTTTCAAGACAATCAAGGGAATACCATTCTCATGCTATCTCTCAGATTTTACAAGGACACCTATAGACAATTACTCATGCTGAACAACGGGGCCCTTCTATTCATTAAAAACAGAGATGGATTGCAACCTTATGATATAGTGAAAAACAGCAGAAATCCCATCAAATATACTATCCGAAATTACATGGTTCAACTACATTTACTACATGCTTGGCACCATTTACCTCCAGAACTCATTAGATTATTACTATACTACCTATAATTCACCTCCTTAGAACCTTCACCAAGAGCAGAAAAAACAGTAACAACCTTTCAGAACATCTTATTCTACTCACAAAATGGAATCCATTAACACCATTTCTCATCTCACCACTGTTATCACCACCTGGGAAAGTCCTCGTAAGGAAATCGAATTGATGGCATTTGCTATCAATATGCTGAACATTTCTTTATGCGGGGCACCCATCACCGAGGAAATTTTGTCGAGATACATCATCTTCAAAATGGCATATCCTGAAATCGCAGACCTCAGCATTGATGCTGGTTTTGGAAGACTCATTGAAATCTTTTTCAATATCATCCATAAATCAGAAGACGACGAAGTTACCGAGGAGAAGGAGGATGGGAGAGTCAAAAAGAAACATAAACAATGGCGGGCAATCGGCACTAGAGCTGGATTACAAAGACACATGGAGAGATACAATGCATTTAATCATCGTGTGTCCGTTTCCCATATCAAGGATATTTTTATTATCAACTGCGGCGAATTGAATTCTCATTGCGTTCAAGAAGTAGCGACATGGGACCAACAATTCTCTAAATGCATCTTTCCCATCGGATGGACCGCAGTGACTTCGTGCAAACAGAAAATCTTAGCAGGGAGAGTGATTCAGGTGGAGGAGATCCCTCATTTCGCCTTTGCCATTGTGGATGATCTCAATGAAATCGAAGATGAATTGGAGATCGCCATACCATATAAGAATCCCATGCTCGCATTAAAAGAATTTGGACTCGATGGTATTTGGAGCAGAGATAATGTGGCATACCTCGGATTGAGAAATGACGAAATCCAAGCCGAGATACTCAAATTTATCGCCACGGGGGAACAGACTTGGACCAAATTCACCAGTGTCTCTTAATTTAGATACTTTATCAACATCTTCAATAAATCCATACAAAAACACCTCCCATATACCCCACCAACTCCCAACCTACCAATCTGAAGCCCACTTGCCAAAGTTACCATGATTCTACTCTTCCATGAATGATTTCCAAACATCTGCCGTCTCAATCGCTCCTCCCTGTGTCCGCCCAAACTCCAACCATAATCAATACATCTCAATTGACTCCAGTTTGGAATATTAATACTGTTTACAATATCATCTGACATACCGAAATGAGACAACTTTACCATCTGCAACTTTGGGGCATATAACTCCAACAGATATTTATTAGTCTTGTCCGTTGTATCAATATTATGCGCCATGTCAAATATCCCCAACGAACCACCCACCTCAAACCCAATTATAGCCTCGTCTGTCAAGTGATTATCTCTCACACTCAATACCTCAATCTTTGTATTCCTGATAACATCCCTGAACGCAATAAAATCTCTCGACTTCATATCCAACCCTGTCAAGACCAATTCCTTAAGATGACATCTCGGCAATACCGTATTCATTAATCTAGCATTGGTAATAGACATGGAACCCTTATTTCTATCAAGGGACAAATGGGTGATCGATGTATTTTCCAATTCTCTCAATAAGATCTTAAACTCACGACACCGGATATCATTGAACTCCAAACACAATATATGAAGATTTCCACATTCCTTGATCCCCGCTACAATATGTTTCATACTCTCTAACACAACCTGGACACATGCTATTGTCAATGACCGCAGGTGAGGACATTCTCTCATCACCACAGAGAGCATCTGGAATACAGACGGGGATAATAATGACGCCCTTATGGTTATATTCTCCAACCTCAATCCCCTCATGGAATTCAAAAACTGGATCAATGGGCCATTGTCTTCTTTTCTCAAACCAATTATATTGAGCTCTTTTATCTCTTTGATAGTCTGAGGTGACACTGGAAATTGAGTCGATGGTTCTACCACGAATTTCATTTTGTGATTAAAAATCTCATCACCACTCTCAACACATCCCATGGAACAAACTCTTTCAACTCCTGCACCATTCTCGCACTACTCACCAACGACCTCTTCTCCTTGAACTCGGATGCTCTACTAAATATACCTCTTTCCAATTGAACGAACCCTCCTGCTTCGATCAATATTCTAGCTGGCTCAATATCAATACAATAGGTAATCGCCATATCCATAGCCGTCATCCTGAAATTATTCTTCTTCTCAATCAACTCAGGATACTGACACAATCTCTTGATCAATATATTATCTCTTTTAATCACGGGATAAAAGAGGGCCATTCTCTTACTATCTCCCTTGTAATATCTAACCGAATTATGGAGAGGCGTGTTTCCATTCTCATCCACTTCATCAGGCAACACCCCTTCTTTTAACATCTTCAAAACACTCTCAAACTTTCCCTCTTTGATCAACTGGTTCATTTTTATGAGTGACGTTCCCGGTGAATTCTTGGATATAGGAACAAACCGGCTTTATTGCTGAAGGACCACAACCAATATGGATGCCAACTTGTTCTGTCCCTTGTCTCATCGCTTAATGGAGAATCCTGTCATCTTAAATGGAGTAACCTATGATCGAGAATCAATTAAACAATGGTTACAACAGCACAACACTTGTCCATTATCAGGAGAAACATTGATGGATAGATCCTTAACCCCTAACCACCCCCTCCGAATAGCCATCCTCAACAATTTATCCAAACATGGCGGCGGATGCTTCTCCCCTGACACCGAAATTATCGACTTCCATAACCATTCCATCCCCATCCATGAAGTCAAAATGGGGATGATGTTGAAATACGGATTTAAAGTTAAATGTGTCATCCGATTCCGAGTTCATGGTGCCTATATCTGTCGAATCCCCAAGGAGGACAAATTTGGGGTCACGCCATTTCATCCCCTCAGATTACCCAACGAGAAATGGTTCTTTCCTCATACCAAGTACGAGTTTTCATTCTTGGAACATATCGAGGAAGTGTATAATCTCATTTTGGAAACCGGACACTTTGTGGAAACATGCTCCTTGGGAATCCAATGCATTACTTTAGGACACAGCATGACCAAGGGAATCGAGAAACACCCCTATTTTGGCACCAAAAAGGTTATTATGGACATGGAAAGAAAATTCGGATTCGACAAGGGGTTGGTTGTGTTCGCTCACGGCTCTTTCATCAGGAACTCTGAAACTGGCTTAATCGAAAATATCCAATAACAAATTAATCCATGTTTAATTTTTCATCCATCTCTAATCGTTTCAGGGCCGGATTCATGGATGGTTCAATTAGTCCATATCCCCTTGTTTCCAACTGCATTCCCTCTCTACCCAACACTGAACAATGGAGAGGGGTGCGCCCATACTTGTCCACAGCATTGACATTCGCCCCTTTATCCACCAGGAAGGACACAATCTCCTTATCACCACTCTCACACGCATCATGCAAAGGGCTATGTCCATTATTATCCGCTTTTTTCACATCCGCGCCGGCTTCCACCAAAATCTTCAACGCACCAAGATCATGCTCAATTACGGCCAAGAGTACAGGAGTGACACCAGTTGAATTAGGGAGATTCGGATCTGCACCATTGTCGAGATAATGTTTCATCAACTTATGACGCCCATTCATAATAGATTCAAGCAAGGGGGTATGGCCATAATCATCCCCCATATTCACATCCGAACCGTGAAACATCAATATACTCGACATGGAGATAGCTACAGCCTCAACACACATGGACGCATCGATAAGGCTACATCTATTCACCTTCAAACCATTACGGAGTAACCATTCCATAATCTCTTTGCGTTCGAAATGAATAGCTATATCCAGTGAATTTCTATTAAACACATTGAATGCCCAAATCCTCGCACCCTTTCGAGCCAAATACTTTACGATCCGCAAATCCCCATTTCTGATAGCCAAATGAAACGGAGTCAATCCATTAATATCCATTTCGTCGACCATAATACCCTCCTTTTCACATAACATCTTGACAATAATGAAGGTCTTCTCCCCACGATGATAATTCATTTCCGCAAACGCATAATGGAGAGCCGTTCTCTTGTACTTGTCAACCAAATTAATACCACAATCACCCTCCAATAAGTACTTAATCTCATCAATATCACCATCCACACAAGCTTCCATCAATAATGAATGTCCTTCCATCACCGTATTTTTTTCCATTTTTGTGATAATTGAAAATAATCACATCCACTCCCACCACCCATCTCTTTTCACCTCTTTTCACCTCTCCTATTTTATTCTGACCCTCATCTCACCCCGATACTATCCTCATCCCATCCTCAAGCCAGGAACCCGATGAGATAATTTTCATTCCATCTTTTATTACTTTTTTGCATTTGTCACAAAAATGGAATATTACATGGAACTGGGAGATGGAATGGAAATTGATATCGGATCCATCACTTATATCACCAACACCCAAGGATTATACAACAAGGGGGTATATATTGGCAATGATAAAGTGATGGTTGATGGCTTGGAAATACCCATCGAAAAAAAGAAAGCCTTCTCCGACAGATTCCACTTAGATGAACCAACCAATAGGGAGATGTTACTCAGTTATGGCCCCATACCCTCTAATTCCGAATTTGATGAGTGGAAAATTCTCTATACCGGGAACATCATCCTCAAACCCATTACTCATCCTATCGACAAGGGGGATGTAATCTTATTTGAAAACGAGATCGCCTTTTACCACTCCCGTCTCACGGATCCATTTTGTTTAATCATCATGGGAGGAGAAAGTGTCCATTGCAAAATTGTCTCCTATCTCGAATTGTATATCCCTGTTCTCAGTGGAGTTTACTACAAGAATGCATGGCAACGAGAAATGGAAACCTTTTTACTCAAGCCATTATTACGTTTTGATCATGGAACTATTCTCAAGGAGAAAGATTTTGTATCCATTTCAACTCCCATGTTTACCCGTTTAGCAAGATTTCTCCTAGTGAGCGGCAATGTGGTTCAAGTTGAACTAGAGAACGGGGCACAGATATTCGTCAAGAGAAACCAAGTATTCTCTCCTCATATCACTGGTAATCCAAATCATATGGCAAAGGAATACAAACCATTCTCTATTGACTTTCCGTTACCCTTACATTATCCTGTTCTTATTGCTAGACAGACCAATATCGAAAGTGGATGGTATGAGGGAGTCAATGGTCATGGAATGTGTAGTGTGATGGTAGATGGTGGAGAACTAGAGTATGTTCATCCACACAAACTTTTTTTTCAATAATCTCACAAACATGGAACAAATTCTTTGTTTTGCTTCTCTCTGTTTGATTCATGATGTCATTAGACAACCATACATCATTGCTACTACTGATGAAATGAAACAATCACGACTATTCAAAATGATACCTGGGTATTCCATCTTTGCGGCTATCAAAAAAAAGAACAATACTTGGGTCATGACCAAAATCTTGAAACAAGGCAAGAAATTCCTCCTCTACTTTATCGGCACCAACAAGAACTACTA
>Ga0302198_10001862_pt1 | contig 22755 bp, 23 predicted proteins | sample II_Bog_N2_2_FD_193521 | JGI IMG/M metagenome (GOLD analysis project Ga0302198, IMG submission 193521) | Peat permafrost microbial communities from Stordalen Mire near Abisko, Sweden - II_Bog_N2_2 | ecosystem: Environmental > Terrestrial > Soil > Wetlands > Peat | place: Sweden: Abisko... | reverse complement strand
TGATCCATGACCGATCTCCAAAAATCAGTCTTGAATCACAAATCTATCCCGTAAGGAATCCCCTGGGCGTTAAATTGTCACCACGACCTAGAAACTTTTGATTCTAGTGGATTTTCCGTTTTTGACATTTGCGACCGTGCTATCCGGATGGCGGGATGCAAATGTCAAAAACAATCCACTAGGGGGTGCGTGGCAGGGTGTCGGTGAAGGTCGCTGCGGGGATGGAGGTGGCTTCGGCGGGGTCGCGGTTTGGGCGGGTGTGGGCGGGGGGCAGGGGGAGGCTGTCGAGCGCGCGGAGCATCGGGGTGATCAGGGGGAGGTCGTCGCGGTGGCGGACTTTGTCGAAATGGCGATTGTCGTCGTAGCGGGGTTCGCCGGGGAGCACGGCGCCGGGTTCGAGTGCGCCGATCAGGGCCATGATGCGGGCGACGTCGCTGATGGCGGCGGACTGGGCGATGTTGGCGTTGCTGCGCACGGTCAGCACCTCCAGCGCCATTTGCAGCACGTCGAAGGTGGTGATCTGGCCTTCGCGTTCCTGGATCAGCGCGCCGTCATAGGCTTTTTGCGCGGCGGTTGCGGCATTGGCATAGCGCGTGGCGGCGGCCGTTTGCGCGAGCCAGTCGTTCCATGCGGCGGCGATTGCGGCGCGGGTGTCGCGGCTGGCGCCGTCGATCAGGCGCCAGTCGGAATCGTTGGCGGCGACCGCGTCGGCGATCTGCGTGCGGCGCAATCCGCTCTCAAAGATCGGACCGCTGACCACGACGCTGGCGATTTCCTCGTTATAGCGGGCATAATTGTCATAAGGGCTCTGGCTGGCATAGAGCGCCTGCGCGCGGAAATCGACGCGCGGCAAGAGATTGGCCCTGGCCGCATCGACGCCTGCGCGCGACACGCGTTCGCGTTCGTGCGCGGCGAGGATCACCGGGCTGTGCGCTTCGGCATAGGCATAAGCGTCTTCGAGCGTGCGTACCGGCATGGGCAGCGGCGGGGGCAGGGCCAGCGTCGCATCGGCGCGGGCGCCGATCTTTTGCACGAACGCCGCTTCGCTGCTCGCGGCGGTGCCTTGCGCGGCATAGAGCTGCGCGTGGGCTTCCTCGACGCGGGTCTTGACCAGTTCGAGATCGGTTACGGTAATCTCGTGCGCCTTGAGCCGGATCTGGTTGCCCTGCAATTCCTGATCGAGCGCGGTCAGGTTATCACGCGCGATCGCCACGCTTGCGCGGTCGCGGATCAGCCCGGCATAAGCCGCGACCGCGTCATAAAAGGCGCCTTGCTCGGTCGAACGCAGAACCTGTTTCTGATAGGCGCGTTGCGCCGCCGCGCTGCGTTCGGCAGAGGCGTTGCGGCCAAAGGTGAACAGCGGCATGGTCAGCACGGCCATCGCCGAATTGCTGAAACCCCAACTGGTCATCGGGGTGATCTGGCCGAGCTGGCGTTGCAGCGCGGTCGGATCGTTGCGGTCGCGTTGCCACCCCTGCATCAGCTGATAATCGAGTTGCAGGCCATAAGCGGCGCGCGCCTCGGGAACGCGATAGTCATAGCTTTTGACCAGAGCGCGTTGCGCCAGGATCGCGGGCGAGGTCCAATAGGCCAGCGCCAGCGCCAGATTCCAGTCGCCCACCGGCGCGTCGGACGTGGCAGCGGTACGGATCGCGGCGGGGGTTTCGGGCGGCAGATCGGCGGCCAGATGCACGCGGGGGCTGGCCTGATCGTCGCGCCCGTCTTCGTCATCGCGCGCATCGTCTTCGCGCAGGGGGGCGCTATCGACCGGTCCGACCAGCGCGGGCGCCGCCGCGAGTACCGGTGTCTGCGGCACAGCGACGCCGACCAGCAGCAGCGCAAGCGTCGAGGGCCATGTCGGAAAGCGCATCATCGCCTCAATTGTTGCGAAAGGCGCGGCCGAATTGATCGCGCAGCGGCTTCATCAGATAGGACATGAGCGAGCGGCTGCCGCTGGCGATATGCACTTCGGCGGGCATGCCGCTTTTCAGCGTGAGGTGCTCGCGAGCCACGACGGCCTCATCGAGCGCGATGCGCACCAGATAATAGGCCTGTCTGGCTTCGGCGTTTTCGGTGCGGTCGGTTGCGACATAAGTGACTTTGCCGATCAATTCCGGAGTGGCGGCGCGGTTGAAGCTGGAAAAGCGCACGCGGGCTTCTTCACCGGGGCGTACATGGTCGATGTCGGCCGGGCTGATCATCGCTTCGACTTCCATGGCGTCATGGTCGGGGACGATTTCCATGATCGGTTCGGCCGGACGGATCACGTCGCCCACGGCGGCAAAGGCGATCTTTTCGACAGTCCCGGCATAAGGCGCGCGGATCGCGCTGCGGTCGCGGCTGTCGTTTGCCGAAACGCGGCGCATCTGTTGTTGATTGAGCGTGGTGTTGATCTGATTGAGGTCATTGCCCGCCTCGACCCGGCGCGTCTGGCCAAGCTGGATCGCCTGTTCCTGCGCCTCGGTGATCTTGGCGCGGGTCTGGGCGATCTGCGCTTCGAGCGAGCCGATCGAGCCGCCCATGTCGGCCATCGTGCGATCGAGCTGGTTCATCCGGCTGATCGTGACCAATTGCCGGTCCCACAGTTCGCGCACGCCTTGCCGTTCGCGCTCGATCAGCGCGCGTTGTTCGCGCAAGGCGGCGATCTGTGCCTCAAACCCGCGAATTTCCTGATTGTCTTGCGCGATGCGGGCCGACAGCTGTGCTTTCATCTCGGCTTCTTCAGTACGGCGCAGCGCGAACAAGTGGCTCTCGTCGGTCATTGCCCTGGTCGCGCTGGCGCTGTGCGCGCCGGTCAGTTCGGGCGGAAAGGCAATCGTCGGCTGGCCCAGCCGCTCGGCCTCAAGCCGCGCCTTTTGCGCAAGGAGCTGTTCGACGGTCAGATCGGCAAACCGCGCGTCGGCGCCGGTCACCCGGTCGTCGAGCCGCAGCAGCACTTGCCCGGCATCGACATGCTGGCCATTGGCGACCAGGATTTCACCGATCACCCCGCCGGTCGGGTGGGCAATCCGCTTGACCTGCGATGGCACCACGACTTGCCCGGCGCCGATCACGGCGCCGCCGATCGGCACCGTCGCGGCCATGACGATGAGCATGAGCACGAGCGCGGCAATGGCCAGAAACAGCCGGTGCAGCGCATGGGGCGACGAGGCCGCGGGCGGCTGATCGCCGCGCCACAGGGCGGGCATCAGCGCATGCGCGTCGTCTGGGGAAAGCGGGGCGTTCATGCCGCCACCTCGCGCGGGGGCATTGTCTCGTTCCCCTGTATCCGTTGCAGCACGTTGTCGCGTTCGCCAAAATCGACGAGGCGACCGCTTTGCATGACCGCCAGATGCGTCGCGGGCCCCAACGTGGCCGGGCGGTGCGTGATCATCACCACGATCCCGCCCCGGCGCTGCACGGCGCGGATCGCATCGGCCAGCGCGGCATCGCCGGTCGCATCGAGATTGGAATTGGCCTCGTCGAGCACGAGCAGGAACGGATCGCCATAGAGCGCGCGGGCAAGGCCGATCCGTTGTCGCTGACCGGCGGAAAGTTCCCCGGCTCCCGCCGAAACGTGCGTGTCATAGCCGTCGGGCAGGGCGAGGATCGTTTCGTGCATCCCGGCGGCGCGCGCGGCGGCGATGACCCCGTCGGACCCGGCCTCGGGGTCGAAACGGGCGATGTTTTCGCCGATCGTTCCGTCGATCAGGTCAACCGTTTGCGGGACATAGCCGAAATGGCGACCGATCGTATCGGCATCCCATTGATCGAGCGTCGCGCCGTCGAGCCGGACTTCCCCGCGAGCGGGCGCCCAGATCCCGAGCATCGCACGCACCAGGCTTGATTTTCCCGCCGCGCTCGGCCCGACCAGCGCCAGAACCTGACCGGCGGCCAGAGTCAGGCTGACCCCCTGGACGGCAAAGCGCGACGCGCCGGGCGGGGCGACCCACAGCTCACGCAAGGACACTTCGCCGCTCGGCGGATCGAGCAGCACGCTGCGTGGCGGCGGCTTGCGCCAGGTGGCAATGCCGGCGATCACGCGGACCCCGCCCGCGCGCGCGGCGACCAGCGAGCGCCAGTTGGCAATGGCCATGTCGACCGGAGCCAGCGCGCGGCCCGACAGGATCGACGAAGCGAGAATCACGCCGCCGGTCGCCTGCCCATCGATCACCAGCAGAGCGCCGACCGTCAGGATCAGCGATTGCAGCATCATGCGGAAGGTCCGGCTGGCGCCACCGAGCCGCGCGACGGTGCGTGCGAGATAGGATTGCGCGGCGATGAAGCGGTCTTCCCAGGCCAGCGTGCGGCGCACCAGCCGGTGTTGCATGCCCATCGCCAGCGCCGATTCGCCAAAGCGAATTTCTGTCGCCGCCGCCGCCGCGCGTTGCCCGGTGATCGTGGCGAGTTCGCGCGATCCCGCCTGCGTGCGGCGATTGGACCACAGCGTCAGCCCGGCCATGACCAATGTACCGGCCAGCGCGGTCAGCCCCAGCCACCAGTGCAGCGCAAACAGCACCGCCATGAACAGCATGACCCACGGCAAATCGATCAGCGCGACCGGCCCCGATCCGGCGAGGAAGGCGTGAATCGCATCGAGATCGCGGATGAATTGCAGCCCGTCGCCGCGATCGGGCCCCGTTCGCAGCGGCCGCGTGACCGTGGCATGGTGTACCGCATCGAACAGATCGTCGTGTACGCCGTTGGCCAGCCCCAGCAGCGCTTCGCTGCGGATGGCCTCGAACGCCGCCTGAAACAGGTAGACCAGCGCGAGCATGCCGAACAGCCCGACGAGCGTCGGCACGCTGCGGCTGGGCAGGACGGAATCATAGACCAGCATCATGTAGGCCGATCCGGCAAAGACCAGCACGTTGATGAAGACACTGGCCATCGCCACCAGCGCGAGCGGACCGCGATAGCGATGAAGGAATAGTGTCAGGATTTGACGATCCACACTCTGGCCCAACCTTGTTGCAACGGCGTTTGCCCAAACGATCGGTCTGAGCGTCCGGACGTCGGCAATGTGGCAGAATGAACCGGGCAATCAGGCGAAGTTGGAACCGAAGTGACCCAATAGGAATGCGGTACGAACGGCTCTCGCCGGGCATTTACGCGGCAATGTCGGGGGTCGGTCTTGGCGGCGGCATCTTTACAAGTTCGCCCAGGGTCGCGGCGTGAGTCAGCCGAAGCGCATCGGCAATCTCGATAATCGCGCAAATGGCGCGGATTTCGGCATCGGTCAGCCCTTCGCATTCGGGCATGAAGGCGCGACAGGCCTGAAGCAGGTTGTCGGGGCTGCGTTGGAGCTCGGCGCGATAGATCTCCAGCGACGTGCAACCATCGATATCGGACCAGCGTATGCCGCCGGGCGCGGGTCGTTCGTGAAAGGCCCAAAGCGCATCGATCGCGCGTTCGACCGCATCACGCACGCGGTCGCCCAGTGCATCGCCCGATGCGCGGGCTTTCAGTTTCTGGCGGTATCGGCGTTGCCGCTCGGCGTTTGACATGGCCATGGGGCAGAGGATTGCCGCGATTGCAGCGGCGCGGCAATCCGGTAACGCCCGGTTACGTAACCATCCTTAGCGGAGCACTGCGCAGGCAGCGTGCGGATCAGTCGGGTGATTTTTCGTTCGCGCGGGGGTGATGCGCTTCAGCGAGCCGTCCGCAGCGCGATTGCGCGAAAAGTTGAGCGCGCGGGCGAGGAACCGCGAGCAATCGATTGCCAGATCACCGCGATCGCCGCCGACGATTTGTTCCAACACCTCGATCATCGTCTCGGCATGTGGCGCTCGTCCAGAGCGGCGCCGATCCTTGTTCCTGCATGAGCGTGATTCAGATTGCCGATGCCGGCGATTTGGGGAAGCTTCCCATCCTTGGTTGCGACATTGGTGGTGTGGGCGGGCAGGGAGCGGGACGTTTCAGGCAAGCGATTGCGTTGGGGCTCGTGATTCGCGGCGCTGCGGCTCAGGACAAAATTTTGTTACGTCACGAACTTTTGCCATTGGTTTCAGTTTAATGCTAGGTGAACATAATAGGGTTAGATACTGATAGTTCAGTGATGAGGCGGGGCTGCGTTCAGGGGACGGGATGCGGCTTGCGAGGAGCGTGACAGGGGGCTGGGAGTTGATCAGATCATCCGATCACAGTGTTGGCGACCCTTTGCGGGGATTGACCAGCAAGCAATGCCAAGTGCTTGATCTTCTTATACAACATAAGACGTCGAAAGAGATTTCCCGGATGCTCGGGATCTCTCCGCATACGGTTGATCAGCGGATCATGCTGGCGCGGGGCAAGCTGCAGGTGGCGACGCGCAGCGAAGTGGCCCTGGCCTATCGCCAATTGCTGGTCGAACAGGGCAACATATCCGTTCCGGACATATATCATCGATCCGTATACGGGTCGTCAGACATCGCCGAACGCCCGAAAACCGTGCAGCAGGGTCCGCAGGAAGCGGCTGATGGATATGCTCCAGAGGGTCGACCGGCAGATCCGGAAAGGACGGGATCATCGCCACGCAAGATGGTGGATCTCCTGCCGAGCGACGCAGTTCAGGCATACTATCACGTCCTTCCCGAGGCGTTTGACGGTCGGGGCGGCACTTTGTTGCGGCTGGGGGCGGTTGCGATGATCACAGTCTTTCTCACCCTGATGATTCTGGGTGGGCTGGCGATCTATTCGGAACTTGCTCACATGCTCGACAGCTGAACCATATTGGGGTGCCACCACGCGCCGTTCATGCGTCTCCCTGTTCAGAAGTGGCCGGTGCCCGGGGGGGCTCCGGCGGGAGGCTCGACATGATGACCAATGTTCAAATGACCAATGCCCGGAAATCCGATCCGATGACGACCAACGTTGCCCAGCAACGCATCAGCCGCGATCTCATGCATGCCGAAGCCGCGCTCGACGAAGCGTTGCTGCGCCAGGCCCGGTTGCTTTCGACCATGGTTCACGCCCGCCGTGAAACCGGGGTTGCGCCGTTCGTCGGGCAGGACGCGTTGATGCGGCTCGTCCGCAGCCAGCAGGCGATGCTCAATGCCGGCGGGGAACTGGCCCGCGTGCATGGGAAGCTCAGCGACATCGCGGTGGAATTTGCGGTGGGTACCGATTCCTGCCCGTCTCCTGCATTCGGGCTGGCCGATCCGGCCGCCGAAGGGGCCGACCAGGCATTTGCGTCTGACGACGCAGTTCTGCTGTCGCGCGCCGCGTGATCGCGATGCAGGAGCCGGGATTTCAGACATTCGGTCTGGGGCTGCGATAGACTGCCATGCTGTTCTTCTCGCTTTCCTGGCTCCTGTTATGCCTCTCGTTTCTGTTCGCCGCCCGCAAGGGTGATGAGCCGGAGCGGGTGGTCGCGATTATCCTTGTGGCGATAACCGTGTTCGATATCGCCAATCATCTGATTTTCGGAGACCCGACATGGTTCGAGGTCAATCCCGGTCACTTCGTGATCGACATGTGGGCGTTTCTGACGCTGACATGGGTCGCATTGAAGGCCAATCGCGGCTGGCCCTTGTGGAGCAGCGCAACGCAACTGATCGTCGTTATCGCGCATTTCGCCAAGCTGTTCGAAATCGACGAGGCGCGGCGCAGCTATTGGGTCATGACTCAGGTGCCTGCGCTCATGCAACTGGTCGTGCTGATCATCGGCACGTATGCCCATGCCGCGCGGCAACGGCGCATCGGTCGCTATGCGGCCTGGCGTCCGGCCTGATTGCTGCGCCATGTCGGGCTGCGAACGGGCGGGGGAGGACGGCATGACGGTTCGCTCCAATCCGCCGCGCGGCACCGGTTCGGGGCGGCCCGGCAAAGTCGAACGCGCGCTGCGCGCTGCGCCGATGGCGTCGTACCCGCAAGTTGCCGGTGATGAAGCCTCGCTTGCCCGGCGTCAGCGGCTGGCGCTGACGCTGGCCCGCGAATTCTATTCCGGCAGGCGGCGGCGCGCCCGCTATCTGAGCGCCGATCTGTTTGGCGAGCCGACCTGGGACATCCTGCTCGACCTCTATGTCGCGGCGCGCGAAAACCGGCGGGTTCCGACCACCAGCGCCTGCATTGGCGCGCATGTCCCGCCGACCACCGCCTTGCGCTGGCTGCGTATCCTGGAAATGCGCGGGATGGTCGAGCGAGAGGAAGACGGTCGCGACGGACGCCGCACGTTTGTCAAATTGAGCCCGCGCGGCCACGGCGTGATGGAAGCGTTTCTGGGCACGATGGCTGATACGCTGCTTGTTTCGCTGGCCGATGCGGTCGGCGATGTCCCTGATCACGGCCAGCTTGACGAGGCGGCGCAATAAGGCGGTTTGGAGCGATCTTGGGGGCTCAGCGGGATCTGGCGCGATAGCACTTGTGGTGTTTTTTGCGCGCGATTTCATGGCCGGCAATCCCGCCGGCCGCCGCGCCGATCACGGCCCCGGTGACGCCGCCGGTCAGCACCGCGCCCAGCACGGCGCCGCCGGTGCCGCCGATGATCGCGCCTTGCGTCTTGTTGAGCCGTCGGCAGGAATGGGCCTCGGCGGCAGGCATCGCGACGGCGACGAGGCCTGCGGCAAGCGCGAGGGTGGCGAAGGGGTGGCGGGCACTGGACATGCTGGGTCTACTCCATGGGCGGCCCGTAATCGGGAGCCATCGCGATACGCGTGACATGCCGGTCTGGGGCGAGATCGATGATACAATCGGCCCGACCGGGCAGATCCGCAAGCAAGTGCCGGGTGATCCGTTCGTAATGCGCGACAAAGCGGATGACGGCGGAATCGGTCATCACCCCCGGGCCCGCCACGCCCGGACAATCGCCGACGTCCTTGCGCAGTGCCCGTTCCTGTTGCTGTCGCCAGCCGACGATCGTCGCGAAATCGGGCGCGCGCAGCATGGCAAGCGCATCGATCTTCGCCCAGAGCGCCGCATAAGGGCCGGCCAGTGCCGCATTGACCGTGTGGCGCCAGACGCCCGCGCGGTCTTCTTCGGCTTCGAGCGCGTTCACCGGTTCGGCAAGCGCAGCCTCGGTCTGCGGTCGTGCGCCGATACACCATCCTTCAAACACCAGCAGGCGGGTTTGCGCCGGGGCCCGGTCGGCCTCGGTCGGGGCGCGGCGGTCGTCGCGTGCCTTGTCGAAGCGGGGCAGCAGTGCGGGTTCGCCGCGTTCGAGCGCGGCAATCGTGGCCAGCCCGAGCGCGACGTCGTGTGTGCCCGGTACGCCGCGCGTGGCCAGCAGCGGGTGAACCTCCGCGCCGAGCCGCAGCCGATCGGCCCGCGTCAGATAGAGATCGTCGAGCGACAGGATCGCCGTGGGCACGCCTTCGACGTCCAGCCGCTGCCGCAGCGCTGCGGCAAGCGTCGACTTGCCCGAGCCTTGCGCCCCCGACAGGCCGAGCACGGTCAGCCGGCCATGCCTCCCGCACAGCGCGCGTCGGGCCAGAGCATGGAGCGCGTCGAGCGTGGCGGGATCGGGGCTGGCTGACATGATGGGCGGGTCTGGCCCGGCATGCGCCATGGCGCAAGCGACTTGCAAGGGAATCGCCTCCGAGCTCAGGCTGTGCTTCAAGGGCAGCGAAAGGAACCGGGGATCGATCATGATGGCTGGGGCGTACCATTGCGACTTTGGCGGCGAGCGCCACCGCTTCGCCAGTCTTGCGCACGTCATGGCCTGTGCCACGCCCGCGCGGTCGGGCGATGCCCTTGCCGGGCTTGCTGCCGACAGCGCCGCGCAGCGGGTTGCCGCGCGCGCGGTCCTGGCCGACTTGCCGCTGCGCCATTTCCTCGATGTCGCGCTTGTCCCTTATGAAAGCGACGAAGTTACCCGGCTGATCATCGACAGCCACGATGTCATCGCCTTTGCCCCGCTGTCGGCGATGACCGTGGGCGATTTGCGCGACTGGTTGCTGCGACCCGAAACCGACGGCGTGGCGCTGGCAAACGTCGCGCCCGGTCTGACTCCGGAAATGGTCGCGGCAGTGTCGAAGCTGATGCGCAATCAGGATCTGATCCTCGTCGCGCAAAAAGTCCGGGTGGTGACCGCGTTTCGCAACACTATCGGCCTGGCCGGGCGGCTGTCGACCCGGCTTCAACCCAATCATCCCGCCGACGATCCGCGCGGGATTGCCGCTGCCGTGCTCGACGGATTGATCCATGGCGTCGGCGATGCGGTGATCGGGATCAATCCCGCGACCGACAGCGTGCCGGGCGCGCTGCGGCTGATCGCCATGCTCGACGATCTGCGCGAACGCTATGCCATCCCGACGCAGACGTGCGTGCTGACCCATGTCACCAACAGCCTGGAAATCATTGCGCGCGGCGCTCCGGTCGATCTGGTGTTTCAGTCGATCGCGGGCAGCGAGGCGGCCAATCGCGGTTTCGGCATAGACCTTGCCGTCCTGCGCGAGGCGCACGACGCGGCGTTGTCGCTCGGGCGCGGCACGGTCGGGCAGAACGTGATGTATTTCGAAACCGGGCAGGGCGCGGCGCTATCGGCCGATGCGCATCACGGGATCGATCAGCAGACGATGGAGGCGCGCGCCTATGGCGTGGCGCGCGCGTTCGATCCCTTGCTGGTCAATACCGTGGTCGGCTTCATCGGCCCGGAATATCTCTATGACGGCAAGGAGATCATCCGCGCCGCGCTGGAAGACCACTTCTGCGGCAAGCTGCTCGGCCTGCCGATGGGATGCGATGCCTGCTATACCAATCATGCCGAGGCCGATCAGGACGACATGGATACGCTGATGACCGTGCTGACGGTCGCGGGGTGCAGTTTCCTGATCTGCGTGCCGGGCAACGATGACGTCATGCTCAGCTATCAGAGCCTGTCGTATCACGATGCGCTGGCCTTGCGGGCGATGCTCGGGGTGCGCGCCGCGCCTGAATTCGAGCGCTGGCTCGATGCGATGGGCCTGATCGCGCCCGATGGCTCGATCCGCGCATTGGCCGATGGCGCGGCGGGGCTGGTCCACCGGCTGAACGGTACGGGGATTGCGGCATGAGCGACGATCCGCAGACGCCCGCCGAGCTGTGGGACCGGTTGCGCGCGGCAACGCCCGCGCGGATCGCGCTGGGGCGGGTGGGGCATGCGCCGCCGCTCGGCGCGGTTCTGGCGTTTCAGCGCGATCATGCGCGCGCGCGCGATGCCGTCCATGCCCCGTTTGACGCCGCCGCGCTTGCCGCAGAGCTGGCGCCTTTGCCGACGATCACGGTGACGAGCGCGGCGGGCGATCGCGCGACCTATCTGCGGCGCCCCGATCTTGGCCGACGGCTCGCCCCCGAAAGCGCGGAACGGCTGGCCGGGGCAAAAGCCGGCCATGATGTGGCGATTGTCATCGGCGAGGGGCTGTCGGCGACCGGAGTGCAGGCGGGCGCCGCGGCACTGGTGCGCGCGTTGGTGGCCGAGCTGAACGGCCTGTCGCTGGGCCCGGTGGTGATTGCCACCGGCGCGCGCGTGGCGCTGGGCGATGCCATCGGCGAAGCGCTCGGCGCGCGCGTGGTGATCATGGTGATCGGCGAGCGGCCGGGGCTGAGTGTGGCCGACAGCCTGGGCATTTACATGACGTATGCCCCGCGCGTCGGGCGCGCCGACAGCGAGCGCAATTGCATTTCCAATATCCATGCACGCGGCGGGCTGACCCCGGTGCGGGCCGCCGCGACACTGGGCCGTCTCTTGCGCGGGGCGTTGCGGCGGGGCCTGTCGGGGGTCGGACTGAAAGACGATGGCGGCGCGCTGCCTATTCAACCCACCCTGATCCCGGAAACCCCTGCATGACCGATCCCCAATCGCATGGCCTGTCACAGCGCCTCAGCGTGTTTCACCTCTGGGGCATTGCCGTGGGGCTGGTCATTTCGGGCGAATATTTCGGCTGGAGCTATGGCTGGGCCAGCGCGGGCACGCTCGGTTTTCTGGTCGCGACGGTCATGGTCGCGGCGATGTATGTCGCGTTCATTTTCTCGTTTACCGAGCTGACCACTGCGATTCCCCATGCCGGGGGGCCGTTTGCCTATGCCAGCCGTGCGTTCGGGCCGCTGGGCGGGGCAATCGCCGGTTTTGCCACGCTGGTCGAATTCGTGTTTGCGCCGCCCGCCATCGCGCTGGCGATCGGCGCCTATCTGAAAGTGCAGTTTCCCGGGTTCGATCCGGTCCATGCGGCCACGCTCGCCTATATCGTGTTCGTCGCGCTCAATATCGTCGGCGTGCATGTCGCGGCGACGTTCGAGCTGTTTGTCACGCTGTTGGCGGTGGGCGAACTGCTGGTGTTCATGGGAGTGGTCGCGCCGTCGTTTCACTGGTCGAATTTCGTGGCCGGCGGCTGGGCGGGGCATGACCGGTTCAGCCCGGCGGCGATTGGCGGGATCTTTGCCGCGCTGCCGTTCGCGATCTGGTTTTTCCTGGCCATCGAAGGCGTGGCGATGGCCGCCGAAGAAGCGCGCGATCCGCGCCGCACGATCCCGCGCGCCTATATCGCCGGGATTCTCACGCTCGTCGCGCTGGCTTTCGGAGTCATGCTGCTGGCCGGCGGATCGGGCGACTGGACGCAGATCGCCAATATCAACGATCCCCTGCCGCAGGCGATGAAGCGCAGCGTCGGGGCGTCGAGCGGCTGGCTGCACATGCTGGTCTGGCTCGGCCTGTTCGGGCTGGTGGCGTCGTTTCACGGCATCATCATGGGCTATGCGCGACAGATCTTTGCCCTGGCCCGTGCCGGTTTCCTTCCGCGCGGGCTGGCCCGGCTGCATCCGCGTTTCCGCACCCCCGACATGGCGACGATTGCCGGTGGTGTGGTCGGCGTGGCGACGATCTGGTCGGACAATGTCGTGCATATCGCGGGCCAGTCGCTGACGGCCAGTGTGGTGACGCTGTCGGCGCTCGGCGCGCTGACCATGTATATCATGGCGATGGCTTCGCTGTTCCGGCTGCGCACGATCGAGCCCGGTCTGGCGCGGCCGTTCCGCGCGCCGCTGTTCCCGTTTGCGCCGGGCTTTGCACTGATCATGGCGGTCGTCGCGCTGATCATGATGGTGTGGAACAATAGGGAAATCGCGGTGATCTTTGCCGGGCTGATGATCGTGCTGGTCGGCGGGGCGATGATCCTGCGCCGCCGCGATCTCGGGTTTGCGATTGGGCAGGCAGTATGAGGCGGGTAGGCGGCCTGAGGCCTATTCGTATTCGAGTTCATCGGTCGGGGCGTTGAGCCCGGCGATGATTTCTGCGCGCTGGTCGGCGGGCAGCGCGCCGGGCTGGTTGAGCCAGCGGCGCAAGCTCCACAGCTTGCCGGGGTCGATCCGTCCGTCCTGCCATTGATCGACCAGATAATCGCCCGCTTCGGGAATCCCGGCCTTGAGCGCGGCGATCACATAGGCCAGCGCGTCGTTGGGCACTTGCCGGTCGCGATCGTTGTCGATCAACAGCGCGGCGCGCCAGCCACCGAGCGCAGAGCTGCGGTCTCCGGCGAGGCGATACCAGTGCAGTTCGTGGCCCTTGCGGTCGATCAGCGGCAAGATACCCGGCAATTCCCGATAGAAATCGCCAAGGCGCAGCGCCGCGTCGTTATCGCCCGCCTCGGCCCGATCGGCGAGGCAATGGCCGCCGGGGGTGTCCTCGACCGGAATGCCGCGCGCGAGCCCGGCTGTCGGGAGGCTCGTGCCGACAGCGCATGGCGGCGACGGGGGCGGCGGCGCCTGGGTACACCCGGCGAGCGCCAGCAGGCCGATCAGGGCGGGGGCGTGCCGGATCACTTGCCGCGCCTTTCCATGGCCGGTTGATACGAAAAATCGCCCGCGCTGCCATGGCAACCGCCGCTGCGGACAAAGAGGCATTGCTGGCGATCCTCGATCGGGAAGTTCTGTTGGTGCCAGCAGGTGACGAGATGGAATCCCGGCGGAAGCGCGGCGCCGTGTGTCTGCGAGGCGATCGCGACATTGTAGCGATCGACCATGGCGCGCGCTTCGTCCGGCGCTTCGGGGCCGTCGAACAACAGGGCGGGGACGTTGCGGTTGAACAGGCTCATCGCCAAGGCCGGGTGATTGGGTTGTTCATAGAGTGCGACACCGCAGAGCCCTGGCTGCTCGCCGGCAATCACCAGCGTGCTGAATGCCTCATCCCCCTGAGTCCAATATTCGATGAACACCGGCGACAACGCGACTGTGAGGCTCAGCGCGGACCAGCCCAGGCCAAGCGCCGCGAGCGTGATGCGTTCGTCCGGCCAGCGCCGCCGCAGCAAGGCGCAAAGCTCGACCGAGCCGATCGCCGCGAGCAGGATTAGCGTTGTCGTGCCAAGGATGACAAAGCGGTATTCCTTGTGCGCGATCAGCGAATGCGGGGCATAGACCGCCGCCGCAATGAGCAGCAGCATCGGCTGACGCCATGCGCCGAGCAGGATCAGCGGAATGATCGCCAGCGATGCCCACCCCCAGGTTTCGAGCTGATACGTGGCAAACCACCAGGGCGGCTGGGTGCCGAACATCGAGCTGCCGCCGGTCACCACGTTGAACGCGATACTGCGCCAGATCCATACCAGCGGTGCATGCCCGGTGATCAGATCGCACAGCCCGCCGATCCCGATCCCCACGGCAAAACCGAGCGCCAGCGCGGGCATGACGCGCCGCCAACTGCGGCCAAGGCCCCAGACGGCGATCAGCCCGATCGCCGGCAGGTAGTGAAACCGCACGACAAAGCCGAGCGCGAGCAGCAGGCCGAGTGCCAGGGCCTTGCGCGGACCGGGATCGTGCCGCAGCCGCTGCGCCAGCGCCATGGCCGGAAACAGCAGCGCCATGCCAAGCGCTTCGGACGACGGGCGCACGCCGAAATAGAACACTTCGCACCAGATCGCCGCTACCCAGGCCGCAATCAGCGCATGACGGCGCCCGAAGGGCCGCGCCAGATCGTACCAGGCAATCGGAATGCCCAGCGAAATCACGCTCAACATCACGCGCATGAGATAGATGTGAAGCTGGCTCTCGGGCGCGATCGCGTGACCGAGCGCGAGCGGCGGGATCAGCAGCACCGGCACGAACCAGCCGCGTATCCCGGCATGGAATTCCCACGCACGCACCCACGAACCGGTGATCAGTCCATACGCGGGTTCGAGATATTGCCACACCTCGTCGGCGTGGAGCACGGTCATCCGGCTGGCGAGGGCAAAGCGAAAGACCAGCGCCACGCCCACGATCGCCAGCAGCGCCCGGTCATGAAGCAACCCGCCGCGAGGCGATCTTGTCGGCGCCGGTATTTGTGCTTTGTCTTCGCTGCGCCCCAATCCGACCCCCATCGGTTTTCATCAGGGTCGCGCATATCGGGGGGCGGGGGGCACTACAAGTCTCTTGCTGTCGCCGCCGCCCGAAATCAGGGGGGCTGTCAGGGCGCCGCAGACTCCGCCGCAGACTCCAGTGTCGGCATCGGCGCGATCGGAAGCGGCGCTTGACCTTGCCCGCCCTGACGCGTAAGGGCCGGCACTTCGGCAGAGGGTCGGGTCGCCTGCGCGATTCTGCCCGACCCGACAAATTCGAGCTGAACATTGCCGGTGCGTGCGTGGCCCTTCGAAAGCGGGGCGCGGGTAATCCGTCAAAGTAACCCGGCGCTGCGGCACGGGTGGAGCGTTTTCGGCTCGCGTCTGCACCACGCGTCCGCCCTGTCCGGGGCAGGGGTCGCCTGTTTTGCCGACGCGATCCCGGTATGCACTTCACCTTTGTGGCGCGATGCCAAAAGCCAAGGTGAAGTCTTCAAAATGCCCACGATCAACCAGCTGGTCCGCAAGGGCCGCGTTCCGCAGAAGGCCAAGAGCAAGGTCCCTGCGATGGAGCAGAACCCGCAAAAGCGCGGCGTCTGCACCCGCGTCTATACGACGACCCCGAAGAAGCCGAACTCGGCGCTTCGCAAGGTTGCCAAGATCCGTCTGACCAACAGCCGCGAAGTCATTTCGTACATCCCCGGCGAAGGCCACAACCTGCAGGAACACTCGGTCGTGCTGATCCGTGGCGGTCGCGTTCGCGATCTTCCCGGCGTGCGCTATCACGTCCTGCGCGGCGTGCTCGACACCCAGGGGGTCAAGGATCGCAAGCAGAGCCGTTCGAAGTACGGCGCCAAGCGTCCGAAGTGATCCGGGCCGGCGCGCAGGGCTTTGGTCCCCGCAGCGCCGCCAGTGATCAGCGGAAAATGCGCCGACCGTAAACGGTCCGGCCCAGTCAGAAGGAATACCCCATGTCACGTCGTCGTCGTCCGGAAAAGCGGGTCATCCTGCCCGATCCGAAGTTCGGTGATCAGGTGCTGTCGAAGTTCATGAACAATCTCATGTACGACGGCAAGAAGTCCAACGCCGAAGGCATCGTTTACGGTGCGCTCGATACCATGCAGACCCGCGCCAAGGCCGATCCGCTGCAGCTGTTTCACGATGCGCTCAACAACGTGAAGCCGCAGATCGAAGTGCGTTCGCGCCGCGTCGGTGGTGCGACCTATCAGGTTCCGGTCGAAGTTCGCCCCGAACGCGCCCAGGCGCTGGCGATCCGCTGGCTGATCACCGCCGCGCGCAACCGCTCGGAAACCACCATGTCGGCGCGCCTTTCGGCCGAGCTGCTCGACGCTGCCAACAACCGCGGCAATGCGGTCAAGAAGCGCGAAGACACGCACCGCATGGCCGACGCCAACCGCGCGTTCAGCCACTACCGCTGGTAATCGCGGCGGGGTGCGCGGGCTGAGGGGGCTTGTTTCTCTCGCCGGCGTAACCACGTCACACTACGGTCACGCAATTGAACCAATGGGCGGGACGGCCCCGATCCGGCCCCGCCCATCGACCAAGTCCCCTCGACCACAAGGGAAACCACCATGGCCCGCAGCACGCCGCTCGAGCGCTATCGCAATATCGGCATCATGGCGCACATCGACGCCGGCAAGACGACGACGACCGAGCGCATTCTTTATTACACCGGCAAGTCATACAAGATCGGCGAAGTCCATGACGGCGCCGCGACGATGGACTGGATGGAACAGGAACAGGAACGCGGCATCACGATCACGTCGGCCGCGACGACCTGCTTCTGGGGTGACTACCGCATCAACATCATCGACACCCCCGGGCACGTCGACTTCACCATCGAAGTCGAACGCTCGTTGCGCGTGCTCGATGGCGCGGTGGCCTGCTTTGACGGCGTTGCCGGCGTCGAGCCGCAGTCGGAAACCGTGTGGCGTCAGGCCGACAAGTATGGCGTGCCGCGCATGTGCTTCGTCAACAAGCTCGACCGCACCGGCGCCAGCTTCAAGTTCTGTGTGCAGTCGATCATCGACCGCCTCGGTGCAAAGCCGGCTGTGCTCTATCTGCCGATCGGCGCCGAAGCCGACTTCAAGGGTCTGGTCGACCTCGTCCACAACCGTGCCATCATCTGGCAGGACGAAAGCCTGGGCGCGAAGTTCGACTACACCGACATCCCGGCCGATCTCGCCGACGAAGCCGAAGACTATCGTCAGCAGCTGATCGAACTCGCCGTCGAACAGGACGACGAAGCGATGGAAGCCTATCTCGAAGGCAACCTGCCCGATGTCGACACGCTCAAGGCGCTGATCCGCAAGGGCACGCTGGCCCAGGCTTTCGTGCCGGTGGTCTGCGGCTCGGCGTTCAAGAACAAGGGCGTGCAGCCCCTGCTCGACGCCGTGGTCGACTACATGCCGTCGCCGCTCGACATTCCCGACGTTCAGGGCATCAACCCCGATACGGACGTGGCTGAAACGCGTCCGACTGCCGACGATGCGCCGTTCTCGGGGCTGGCGTTCAAGATCATGAACGACCCGTTCGTGGGCAGCCTGACCTTCCTTCGCGTCTATTCGGGTACGCTCGTCAAGGGCACCTACCTGAATTCGGTGAAGAACAAGAAGGAGAAGGTCGGCCGCATGCTGCTGATGCACTCCAACAACCGTGAAGACATCGACACGGCTTATGCGGGTGACATCGTCGCGCTGGCGGGTCTGAAGGAAACCACCACCGGGGACACGCTCTGCGCTGAAAAGGCGCCGATCATCCTCGAACGGATGGAATTCCCCGATCCGGTGATCGAACTGTCGGTCGAACCGAAGACCAAGGCGGACCAGGAAAAGATGGGCATCGCGCTCCATCGCCTGTCGGCCGAAGATCCTTCGTTCCGCGTGTCGACCGATCACGAATCGGGCCAGACGATCATCAAGGGGATGGGTGAACTCCACCTCGAAATCATCGTCGACCGCATGCGTCGCGAATTCAAGGTCGAAGCAAACGTCGGTGCGCCGCAGGTGGCTTACCGCGAATCGCTGGGCCGTGAAGTCGAACTCGACTACACGCACAAGAAGCAGTCGGGTGGTTCGGGTCAGTTCGGCCGGGTCAAGGTCCGTCTGGTTCCGGGCGAACGCGGTTCGGGCATCCAGTTCTTCGACGAAGTCAAGGGCGGGAACATTCCGCGCGAATACATTCCGTCGGTTGAAAAGGGCATGCGCGAAACCGCAGCGACCGGCAGCCTGATCGGCTTCCCGATCATCGACTTCAACATCTACCTGATCGACGGCGCCTATCACGACGTCGACTCGTCGGCGTTGGCGTTCGAAATCGCGGGTCGTGCGGCCATGCGCGAAGCCGCGCAGAAGTCGGGCATCAAGCTGCTTGAACCGATCATGAAAGTCGAAGTCGTCACCCCTGAGGAATTCATGGGCGACGTGATCGGCGATCTCAACTCGCGGCGTGGGCAGATTCAGGGCACCGACAGCCGGGGCAATGCCCAGGTGGTCGAGGCGATTGTGCCGCTCGCCAACATGTTCGGCTACGTCAACACGCTGCGTTCGTTCACCCAGGGGCGTGCGCAGTACACGATGCAGTTCTCGCACTACGATGAAGTCCCGGCGAACGTCGCGACCGAATTGAAAGAAAAGCTCGCCTGATCAGCCGGTTCCGGAGATCGCCTGCGGGCGTTGTCCGGAACCTGCAATCGGGTTTCACGATATGCTTGCTTGATCATCCCGATCAGGCTAGGGGCGGCGCCTGATTTTCTGGCGCGAGTCCGGCTGGTGCCGCCTCCAACAGCAATCAACCAAAGTTTGAAAAGAAGGTTTGAACAATGGCTAAGGCTAAGTTTGAGCGGACCAAGCCGCACTGCAACATCGGCACCATCGGTCACGTCGACCATGGCAAGACCACGCTGACCGCCGCGATCACGAAGGTTCTGTCGGAAACCGGCGGCGCCACGTTCACCGATTACGCCAACATCGACAAGGCGCCGGAAGAACGCGAACGCGGCATCACCATCTCGACCGCACACGTCGAGTATGAAACCGCCAACCGTCACTACGCGCACGTCGACTGCCCGGGTCACGCCGACTATGTGAAGAACATGATCACCGGCGCCGCGCAGATGGACGGCGCGATCCTCGTTGTGAACGCTGCTGACGGCCCGATGCCGCAGACCCGCGAACACATCCTGCTCGCTCGCCAGGTCGGCGTGCCGGCTCTGGTCGTGTACATGAACAAGGTCGATCAGGTCGACGACGAGGAAATCCTCGAACTCGTCGAACTCGAAGTTCGCGAACTGCTGTCGTCGTACGACTTCCCGGGCGACGATATTCCGATCATCAAGGGTTCGGCTCTGGCCGCTCTCGAAGGTCGCAACGACGAAATCGGCAAGAACTCGATCAACGAGCTGATGGCCGCTGTCGACGCCTACATCCCGCAGCCGCCGCGTCCGACCGACAAGCCGTTCCTGATGCCGGTCGAAGACGTGTTCTCGATCTCGGGTCGTGGTACGGTTGTGACCGGCCGTATCGAAACGGGCATCATCAAGGTGGGCGAAGAAGTCGAAATCATCGGCCTCAAGAACACCCAGAAGACCACCGTGACCGGCGTCGAAATGTTCCGCAAGCTGCTCGACCAGGGCGAAGCCGGCGACAACGTCGGTGCGCTGATCCGCGGCATCAAGCGTGAAGACGTCGAGCGTGGCCAGGTTCTCGCCAAGCCCGGCACCTGCACCCCGCACACCGAGTTCTCGGCCGAAGTCTACGTGCTGTCGAAGGATGAAGGTGGCCGTCACACGCCGTTCTTCGCCAACTACCGCCCGCAGTTCTACTTCCGCACGACCGACGTCACCGGTGAAGTGGTTCTGCCCGAAGGCACCGAAATGGTCATGCCTGGCGACAACGTCACGCTCGGCGTGAAGCTGATCGCACCGATCGCGATGGACGAAGGTCTGCGCTTCGCAATTCGCGAAGGTGGCCGGACTGTCGGTTCGGGGGTTGTCAGCAAGATCACGAAGTAATATAGGCGCCGCTCCGGCGGGAGATTCGCTTCTCCCGCCGGACGGTTTCTCGATCAGTTGACCCGCCTCTCCCTGTGGTGCCTGCGACAGGTATCGGGATGACGGGGTGGGGCGGCTGGTTTTTTGTTTTGCTCTTTCGCATCGGTAAACGGACATGGAAGCCCAGAATATCCGCATTCGCCTCAAGGCCTTCGATCATCGTGTGCTTGACCAGGCCACTGGAGAAATCGCGGACACCGCCCGCCGCACCGGCGCGCTGATCCGTGGGCCCATTCCGCTTCCCACGCGCATCGAAAAGTTCTGCGTCAACCGCGGCCCGCACGTCGACAAGAAGTCGCGTGAACAGTTCGAAGTTCGCACTTACAAGCGCCTTCTCGACATCGTGCAGCCCAATGCGGCTACGGTCGATGCGCTGATGAAGCTGGACCTCGCGGCCGGCGTCAACGTCGAAATCAAGCTGGCTTGAGCCCTTCGGGTTCGTCACTGATCCAGGCGTAACAAGTTTCGGAACTCTCGGGTTCCACATTCCTTTCGGATGGCCGGCAACACCTTTCGGGATAGCCGGTCCCGACTAAGCGGCAAAAGCCTCCAACGGCTCCGTCCGCTCTGACCTAGGGATACCTCCGGCACTCGCCGTTCCATGGATGGAATGGCACTTGGCCGGGAAAGCGTCCCCCGTTGGTCCTCTCGCGATCCAGGTCGCGCGGGGGCATTCAGCCCGGACGGGGGCATGCTTCACAATACGGGCTGAACACGCCTGTAGGGGATGGGCCCCTGCAGGCCTCTGTTTAGGAGTATGGATCATGCGCACCGGCGTGATCGCGAAGAAGGTGGGGATGACTCGCCTTTTCCAGGAAGATGGTCGGCACGTGCCGGTTACCGTCCTGTCGCTTGAAGATTGCCAGGTGGTTTCGGTTCGCACTGCAGAACGTGACGGTTATGTCGCGGTTCAGCTCGGTGCGGGCGTTGCCAAACAAAAGAACGTTGCCAAGCCGCAGCGCGAGCATTTCGCCAAGGCTGAAGTGCCGCTCAAGGCTGAGGTCGCCGAATTCCGCGTCGCAGATGATGCGGTGCTCGAAGTTGGCTCGACCATTGCAGCTTCGCACTTTGCCATCGGCCAATATGTCGACATCACCGGGCACACGCAGGGCAAGGGTTTTGCCGGTGCGATGAAGCGCTGGGGTTTCGGCGGTATGCGCGCCACGCACGGTGTGTCGATCTCGCACCGTGCTCACGGTTCGACCGGCAACCGTCAGGATCCGGGCCGCGTCTTCAAGAACAAGAAGATGGCCGGCCACATGGGCGACCGTCAGCGCACCCAGCAGAACCTTGAAATCGTTCGCACCGACGATGCGCGCGGCCTGATCTTCGTCAAGGGCTCGGTGCCCGGCTCGAAGAACGGCTGGCTGCTCGTTCGCGACGCCGTCAAGGTCGACCGTCATGCCGAGGCGCCCTATCCGGCCGGCCTCAAGCTGGCTTCCAACAACAACGAAGTCGCTGTCGAAGCGACCGATGGCCAGGAGGGCTAAGTTGTGAAGGTTCAGGTCCTCAATCTGGACGGGACTGCCGCCGGCGACGTCGAGCTGTCGGATGACGTGTTCGGCCTCGAGCCGCGCGCAGACATCCTGCATCGCGTCGTTACCTGGCAGCTGGAAAACCGTCGCGGTATCGCCCGCAAAGCGCGTGAGCGCAGCGAAGTTGCCCGCACCGGCAAGAAGTTCGGCCGCCAAAAGGGCGGTGGTACGGCTCGTCACGGCGATCGCAAGGCCCCGATCTTCATCGGCGGCGGCAAGGCCCACGGCCCCCGTCTGCGCGAGTTCAACGTTTCGTTGAACAAGAAGATCCGTGCACTCGGTCTCAAGATGGCGCTGTCCTCCAAGGCCAAAGCCGGTCTGGTGGTCGTCGACAACCTGGAACTGGCCGATGCCAAGACCAAGGTGCTGGTGGGCATTCTCGCCAATGCCGGTTTCGGCAAGAAAGTGCTCGTCGTTGATGGTGAGGCGGTGAACGAGGGCTTTGCCCGCGCCGCCGGCAACATCGTCGGGATCAACGTGCTCCCCGCGATCGGTGCCAACGTCTACGACATCCTGAAGCATGACACGCTGGTGCTGACGCGCTCGGCAGTCGAAAAGCTGGAGGCGCGTTTCCATGGCTAAGGGCGCAATTGACACGCGTCACTACGACGTGATCGTGGCTCCCCACATCACCGAGAAGGCGACGCTGCTTTCGGAGCACAACGCGGTTGTGTTCAAGGTCGCGGAAAGCGCGACCAAGCCCCAGATCAAGGCGGCCATCGAAGCGATCTACAATGTGAAGGTCGCTGCGGTGAACACCTTGACCCAGAAGGGCAAGACCAAGCGCTGGAAGGGCAAGCCCTACCGTCGCTCCGACGTCAAGAAGGCGGTCGTGACGCTGGCCCAGGGCCAGACCATCGACGTCACCAGCGGTATCTGAGGGCTTAGGAACCATGGCACTCAAGAGCTATAACCCGACCAGCCCCGCACGCCGCGGCCTGGTTCTCGTCGACAAGTCGTCGCTGTGGAA
>Ga0302198_10001861_pt1 | contig 22755 bp, 17 predicted proteins | sample II_Bog_N2_2_FD_193521 | JGI IMG/M metagenome (GOLD analysis project Ga0302198, IMG submission 193521) | Peat permafrost microbial communities from Stordalen Mire near Abisko, Sweden - II_Bog_N2_2 | ecosystem: Environmental > Terrestrial > Soil > Wetlands > Peat | place: Sweden: Abisko... | reverse complement strand
CCCGCTACCTGAACCTGATGGACTACGCGCGCACCCACCTGCTGGCGCGCACCGGGCTGCTCGACCGCATCCTGCGCGCGCGGTACAAGCCCATGGTGGGCGCGGTGTGGATCACCTATCGCCGCTCTCTGCCCGCCTTCTCCGCTTTCACGCTCGCGTCGCGCCTGGTCTGCTGGGACGAGCGCTGGTTCTACATCGAGCAGACCTTCACCGGCCGCGAGGGGTTGGCCACGGTGGGCTGGGTCAAGGGAATTTTGCGCGATGCGAGCGGCAACGTGGAGCCGCAACGGGTGATCGAGGCCATTGCGCCCGGCACTGTGAGCCCGCCCATGCCGGACGGCATCGCCGCCTGGAACGAGCTCACCCGCGACAAACTGGCCGGTAGCTAGCGTGATCCCGGGCCTCAGGACCTGGGAAAAGACTATGCCTTGAAGGGTACGGGCTTTAGCCCGTCCATTGGCTCCGGCTTTTTATTCCCGTCTTTAGCCGCCGAGGGAATGGGAATTGACGGAAGCGCGCGCTCTCTGTGGCAAACGCACACCATATTGCGCCTTCAATGTACGGGTTAAAGCCGCAAAATATATCGCAAGATTGGTGTGCTCGGCAGAGAAACAGCTCACCCGCCAAGCGTGAAGATCACGTTGACCTGGGTCTCCACATCGACCGGCTCGCCGTTGAGCAGATAGGGCCGATAGAGCCACTGGCGCACCGCGTCGAGCGCGGCCTGCTGCAGCACCGCTGGCCCGCTCACTACGCGCAGGTTGGCAATGGTGCCGTCTTTGGCTATGGTGGCCGCCAGCACCACGGTGCCTTGCACATGCATGGCCTTGCCCAGCGGCGGATACGGCGGAACCACCTTGCGCAGCAGCAGACCGGCGGCAACGGTGGAGGGAACATGCAGCGACTTCGGCACATCGGGATGAACGACCCTGGGCATGGGCTGGGAGTTGAAGACTTTGTCATCGCCGCCGGGTACGCCGTTGGGCGGCTCCCACGTCGCGACGTTGGTAGAGTCCGCCGGTTCGGGGTCTTTCACGATGGTGATGATGTCTGGGATCCGCCGCGGCGCAACGATGCTCGTCAACGTCAGCTTGGATGGCGTGGGCGTGGCGCGCACGGCCTGGTGCTGCGGTGGCGGCGTGGGCACGGCCGGTGGCGGAGGCACTTCCATCAGGATGCTCATGGCGCGCCATGGCAGCGCCTCAGGGTAGACGAGCGGAATGAGGACGAGAGCGAGCAGGATGGTGCTGTTGAGGGCGAGGGCAGCGAGCATCCATCCGCGGCTGCGGGTGCGGATGGTTCCGTTGGATTCGAAGGTCGAGTCTTCAAACATGGCATGCCTCCCTGGTCGGTCAATCGTGCCAAGTCAACCGCGCCGGCGGGGAGAGACGATGAGCCTGCGGCAAAGCGCAGGGGGCCGGGCCGCTCGCGCCTCGGTCTGCACGCGACCTAAGGCGGCGGGCGGAAGCTCAAGGCTGCGTGCCCAGGCACTCCGTTTGTCCCAATCGGAACCACTGTGCTTGTGTAGACACCGCATCGCTACGAACTGTTCCCGGTTGCGCGGGCTCGGTGCCCGTTGCGATAAACTTCAGAGCATTCGGGAGCGTAGGACGTGGGAGCCGGCATGAAGCTGTTTCGCTTGTTGTTGCTTGCAGCGGTTGTAATCTGGAGTTGCAGTCTTCATGCGCAGGATGCGGGCGCCGCGCCCAACCCCGATGCCACGCTCGCCTACATTCACTCCGCGTGGGACACGCTGACCCGCTCCATGACTGACTGCCACTCGCTGGTCGACATCAAGGTCACGGTCAACCTTGTGCTCTACATGCCGGCCGAGACGCCCGCGCCGCCGCAGGTAACAGCGCTCGAAGAGAAGTGCCACGTGCGGGTAATGGCCTTGCCGCGTCGCATTGAGAAACTGGCCGACGTGCGCCCCGAAGAGCTGCAGGCCCCCGGACTGCTCTATCTGCCCAATCCCTACGTGGTGCCCGGCGGCCGCTTCAACGAGATGTATGGCTGGGATAGTTACTTCATTGTTCTTGGGCTGGAAGCGGACAGCCGCGCGGCGCTGGCCAAAGGAATGGTGGATAACTTCCTGTTTGAGATAGAACACTACGGCGCAGTGCTCAACGCCAACCGCACGTACTATCTCACCCGCTCGCAGCCGCCCTTTCTTACCTCGATGATTCGCGCCGTATATGAGAATCCGGCCAGCTTTCCTGCCACTCCCGCGGGACGCGCAGAGGCCCATGCCTGGCTCGCGCGCGCGTACACTTTGGCGGAGAAAGACTACGCCACCTGGACACGGCCCGAGCACAGGGCAGGCGCCACGGGTCTGGCGCGCTACTTCGACTACGGCAAAGGCCCGGTGCCGGAGGAGTCCGACGACAGCACATACTATGCGGATGTGATTCGCTGGTTGGTCGCCCATCCGGGACAGGGCGAGGGTTTTCTGGTCAAAGGCTCCGAGCATCCGGACGCGGCCGAGGCTGCGCGGTTGAGAGAGACCAGCTGCGACCTGCACGCGACCGTGGTGTGTGAGCCCGCGTGGGCCGCGGGCTACCGGCTCAGCCGTGATTTCTACGCTGGAGACCGGGCCATGCGCGAGTCGGGCTTCGATCCGGGCTTTCGCTTCGGGCCGTTCGATGGGGCCACACACCACTACGCGCCGGTGTGCCTGAACAGTTTGCTCTATCGCTACGAGAAGGACCTCGCTCACTTTACCCACTTGCTGGCCAGGCCCGAGGAAGCCATGCACTGGGAGCGCGCGGCCAAGGCGCGCAACGCTGCCATCCATCGCTTTCTGTGGCGCGCCAAGGAGGGAGTATTCGCCGACTATGACTTTGTGCACGGGCGCGCATCGAGTTATGCCTATGTTACCTCGCTCTATCCGCTGTGGGCCGGCGCGGCGACGCGCGAAGAAGCAAAGCAGATCGTAGACAAGCTGAGTTTGTTCGAGCGGCCGGGAGGGCTTTCCATGAGTAACTTCAACTCAGGGTTGCAATGGGATGAGCCCTTCGGCTGGGCGCCGACTAACTGGGTTACGGTAGACGGGCTTGAGGCGATGGGCTTTCGCGGCGACGCGCGCCGGATTGCGAAGAAGTTCGACGCGACCATCGATGCGGGCTTCGCCGCGGATGGGACGATTCGCGAAAAGTTCAACGTGGTTTCAGGTAACTCGAATGTGAAGGTGACCGCGGGTTACAAAAGCAACGAGATCGGCTTCGGCTGGAGCAACGCCGTCTATCTGAAGATGAAAGAGGTGATGGCAGCGGCCTCACCGCCGACGAATTGAGGACGTCATCGCAATGCCCATCGGGTGGATTCTCAATGAAGCCCGGAGAGCGCTTCTGCCCACCGGAAGCGCCCTCGTCCACCAATAGCTAGTTTGAATCCTGCCTTCCCCTCATGATGGCCCGTATGATCGCGAAGCTGATGAGAGTCAAAACAGGCCATGCAAGAAGAAACGACCCGTGGGCCAATCCCCACGAATGAAAGACGGGCCAATTCATCGCATTGAACAGCAACCCCTAGCTGCCGAAATACACCTTTATTCCAGCGAATTCATCCCCCTTTCATCTGCTTCCTCTATCAATGGATGAGTCCGGGATTTGCTTCCCCGCGCGTCGCCGGGCCAACCTTGATCTCATTCCCTGGAGCCGCTCCATGTCCGATCTGGCAACAGCCGTCGCCGCCCGTCCCCCCGCCGCAGAGCTACTCGACAAAAAAATGGGCAAGACCTCCGCACGCATCAGCACGGCGGTAGTTCTTGCCGCACTTGTGGGAGGACTCGGATTCATTGCCTTCCACGTTGCCCAGGATCTGGGCAGCATTGCAGTCGGCAGCATCTGGCCCTATATGCTGCTGGGGTTGGCGCTGCTCATTGCGCTGGGCTTCGAGTTCGTCAACGGCTTCCACGACACGGCCAACGCGGTGGCGACGGTCATCTACACCCACTCGCTGGAGCCGAACATCGCGGTGGTGTGGTCGGGGCTGTGCAACCTGGCGGGCGTGCTGACGTCGAGCGGTGCGGTGGCCTTCACGGTCATTACCCTGCTGCCCGTTGAATTGATCCTGCAGGTGAGTGCGGGCGCTGGCTTCGCCATGGTGTTCGCCTTGCTCATTGCGGCCATTCTATGGAACCTGAGCACCTGGTGGTTTGGGCTGCCGGCATCGAGCTCGCACACCATGGTGGGCTCGATCATTGGCGTGGGCGTGGCCAACCAGCTCATGAACGCCCATAGCGGCACCTCGGGCGTTGACTGGGAGCAGGCCACCAAGGTGTTCAAGGTGCTGCTGATCTCGCCGCTGGTAGGCTTCACCTGCGCGGCGTTGCTCATGCTGCTTTCGAAGGCCTTCATCAAGTATCCGGCGCTCTATGAAGCGCCCAAGGGCTCCGCGCCTCCACCGTGGCCCATCCGTGCGCTGCTGGTGCTCACCTGCACCGGCGTCAGCTTCTTCCACGGCTCGAACGACGGCCAGAAGGGGATGGGCCTCATCATGCTCATCCTTATCGGCACGGTGCCCACGGCCTACGCGCTCAACCACGCTGTCACCGGCGCCGACATTCAGCAGTTCATTGCCGCATCCGAGCAGGCCGGGCAGGTGCTGGACAAGCACGTGGACAAGGCCGGCATTCTGGGCGCCGACGCGCGTGCCGAGGTCACCGACTACATCCGCACCAAGCAGCTGCAGCCGGACACCGTCCTGGCTCTCCGCGAGCTGGTCGAAGACCTGAACCACGAAGTGGCGCTCTACAAGGAGTTCAAGTCGGTTCCTGCCAAGGATCAGACCAATGTGCGCAACGACATGTACGTGGCCAGCGAGGCGCTGCGGCTGATGGACAAGAACCACAATCCCGCCTTTACGCCTGCCGAGAGCGCCGAGCTCAAGAACTACAAGAGCAAGGTGGACAAGGCGACCAAGTTCATTCCCAGCTGGGTGAAAGTGGCCGTGGCCCTGGCGCTGGGCCTGGGCACCATGGTCGGCTGGAAGCGCATCGTGGTCACCGTAGGCGAGAAGATTGGCAAGGAGCACCTGACTTATGCGCAGGGGGCAAGCGCCGAGCTAGTAGCCATGGCCACCATCTTTGCCGCGGACAACTTTGGGCTGCCGGTCAGTACCACCCACGTTCTCAGCTCCGGCGTGGCGGGCACCATGGCCGCCAATCGCAGCGGGTTGCAGATGTCCACGATCCGTAACATTGCGGCAGCCTGGGTCTTCACGCTGCCGGCGGCGGCGCTGCTGTCGGGCTCGCTGTTCTGGCTCTTCAGGCAGGTCAGCCACTAGCGGTTCGAGCCGCTGTCAAGGCCGGGCTGGGGCGGCGGAGTTGAACTTGGTTGCCCATCGAGCCCGGTTTCGTTGTATTCTCCTCTGGCAGGAGATTGCATTCCCATGACCCACGGACCCACGCGCGTCATTACCGTCGAGCGGGAATACGGCTCGCACGGCGGCGAGTTTGCCCACGACCTGGCCGCGCACCTGGGCTGGCGGCTGCTCGACTCCGAGCTGCCCTGCGCCGCTGCACGCGCTGCCGGCGTACCTCCTGAGCTGGCCGCCAAATACGACGAGCGGCTCGACCCTTGGTATTACCGCTACGGGAAGGTCTTCTGGCACGACTCGGGCTACTCCATCGCCGGCCTCTCCGACGACCAGGTCTTCGATTCCGAACGCATGCTGTCGCTGATCCGCCAGCATATTCTCACCGCTGCTAAAGAAGGCAACTGCGTGATCGTGGGCCGTGGCGCGGCCTGTGCGCTGGCCAACCAGGCGGGCTGCTTTCACGTGTTCGTCTACGCTACGGCCCAGGCCAAGCGCGACTGGTTTGTGCAGACCTTTCCCAAGCAGGCCGGACAGGCCGACCAGATGCTGACCGCCTTTGACAAGCGTCGCGCAGCCGTCATCCGCAAGGCCTACCAGCAGGAGTGGTGCGCCCGCGGGCTTTACCACTTGCTGCTCAACTCCGCCATTGGTAACGGAGCCATGATTGCCGCTGTCGGAGGCGCCACGCGGTTGATTCCTGCCGTGGTCGAGGAATCCGTCGCAGTGTAGGCGCCGCGATAGCATTTTTGGAATTACTGTAGACCGAAAGCAAGCACTCAAGTGGCTTTTTCCGAGCCGGAGCCCCCAGCAACAGGTCTCGGTCGGTGGGGTGGAAGTATAAGCACTTTGCACGCCCCCGGTTAGGACCACGCAAATTCAGAAGATGCTTCAGACCAGTACCCGCCTCACCCGAGCTCCGATCCGCGTCAAGACTTCCCAGGCAATGGTTCCGCTTGCCTCGGCGTGATCGGCTGCGGTGATCGTCTCCGCTCCCTGCGGGCCGAGGATCACCACCTCATCTCCAGCCTCAACGCCATCGATCTCCGTCACATCGATCACAGCGAGGTCCATGCTGACGCGGCCCACGAGCGGCGCACGCTGGCCGCGCACCATCAGGCTGAAATGGTTGCCCAGCCGCCGGTCCAGCCCGTCCGCATAGCCCACCGGGAGCAACGCCAGGCGCATCGGCTCGGTGGCCACAAACGTACCGTTATAGCCCACAACCGCACCCGCAGGCACCGAGCGTAGGCTGACCACACGCGTCTTCCAGCCGAGCACTGGCTTGAGGCGCAGGCGAGCATTGGCGACAGCCGCAGGCTCATCTGGCACAAACGGAGGCGCGACCCCGTAAAGCGCCAGGCCAGGCCGGATCATGGCCTTCATGCCCCGGCTGGCGGCCAGGGCGGCCAGCCGGGCAGCGTAGCCGTTGAGCAAGGTTGCGGAAGCGCCCACGCTGAGCCATTCCGGGTTGAGGCCGGCGTCCGCAATTTGCGCCAGAGCTTGGTCCAGTCGCGCCAGCTGCGCCTCGGTGGCTCGGCCATCGCTTTCGTCGGCGGCAAAGAGGTGAGTGAGGACGCCTTCAATGCGCAACGGGCTGGAGGCGGAGAAGCGTTGGAGGACGGCGGCCAGGTTTTCGGGGGGGACGCCCTGCCGGCTCATCCCCGTATCGATCTCGAGGTGAATACCGATGGAGCTCGGCGCCGCCCCTGCCGCCTGTGCGGCCGACTCCAGCTCGTCCAGCTGCCATGCCTCCCAGGCCACCGGAGTCAACCGGTGTTCAAGCACCGCCGCGCCTTCGCCGGGAAAGCATCCGCTCATTACCAGCACGCGCGCTTCCGGGCACAGCGCCCGCGTCTCCACAGCCTCATCCACGCTGGTCACGCCCAGCCAGCGTGCTCCCGCGCGCATCGCCGCCGGAGCGCACAAGGCAAGCGAGTGGCCGTATGCATCTGCCTTGACCATGGCCAGCACCTCGGCATTGCCGGCAGCCAGGTTCACCAGGAATCGATAGTTGTCTTCGAGACTTTGGGCCGAAATTTCGGCCCAGCAAGGGCGCATGGTCATGGGGGTATCCAGAATTCAGTCTATCGTGGGCAGCTATGCGTTCGTAGCAGCAGCGCAAACGCCACTACCGTCTCGCCCCTCTCGCCCAACGCTTCCACCAGTTCAGCCTCGAGATCGTGCGGCACGGCCATCTCGCAAGCCTGCACTTCGACTTCGCTGGCGCCGTGAAAACAGAGCTCGCAATGGCCCAGCGCGTCGCCATCGCCCATGCGTACAGGCGGGCCAAAGACGCGGCAGGTCATGGGCCGTGCGGCATATACATCGCAACGCCCGGTTGCGGGGTCGAGAGCGGGACAGGCGGCTTCATTGGCAAACTCCTCAAACAGCTCCTGTTCAGCCTCGGTCTCACCCAGGTGGCCGGTTGACAGGTTGCCCGGGAAATCGGGACCATACTGCTCAATCCAGGCCTGGGCGCGGCGTTCAATCTCCGCGGCCAGCGTCGGCTCGGCAACCCGCAGCGTCTGCATGCCTTCCCGTAGCCGCCGCGCATCCAGCGCATTGATGGCAAATGCTCCGTGGCAGCACTGCGTGCACCCCAGCCGGCACGCCAGCCACGGCCCCGCGCGCCGCGCCGCATCGGCCAGGGCAGCGTCCACAATTTGCACCAGCTGTACGTCTTTCGCTGCGAAATCCATCCTTCGCAGCATACTGGATTTCGGACTGGGCTGCCGTCGCGCCCCGCAAGCTGTGCGCCCGCACGAAGACGCGTTAAGATTGCAGTCATCGCTCTTGGAGAGTCCGCAATGAGTGAATCCCGCTCGACCGTTATCCCCGCCCTGCGCTATCGCAACGCTCCGGCTGCTATCGATTGGCTTTGCCAGGTCTTCGGCTTTGAGCGCAAAGCCGTCTTCGAGGGCCTGGACGGAACCATTGGCCACGCCGAACTCACACGGAACGGCGGCATGATCATGCTCGGCTCGGTGAAGGACGACGAGCTGGCCGCCAGCTTCAAGTCGCCGGACGATCTGGACGGCGTCGAGACCGGTAGCCTGTACATCGTCGTCGCCGATGCCGACGCCGCTCATGCGCGCGCGGTCGCAGCCGGGTCGCGCATTATCCGGCCGCTCCAGAACACGGCGTACGGGAGCCGCGAGTTTGCGGTGAAAGACCCGGAAGGCCACTCCTGGAGCGCGGGCACGTATGACCCATGGGCCGTGCACCGGTAGGCGTACAAAGGGGCGCGAAATTCTTGCGCTCCGATCTGCCGCGATGCGCCCAGAACCTGCTGCGTGTGGGATAGACTCATTTCGTGTTCCACGGAGGTTTCTGTGCGGTCCATGCGTTTTGCACTTCCCCTGTTGTTCCTGTCGATTTGTGCCTTTACCGTACCTGCGCAGCAGGCTCGCCTGCTGGTGGCACAAAAGGGAGACCGCAGCCTTGCCATCGTCGATCCGGCTGCCGGCACGGTAATTTCTTCGGTCCCCGAGGGCGGCATCACCGGCCACGAGGTGATCGCCTCGCCCGACGGCAAACTGGCCTATGTGCCCATTTATGGCAACTCCGGCGTGGGCAAGCCGGGAACGGACGGCAGCTTGATGGCCGTCATCGACATCGCGGCCGGGAAGGTTGTGGATACGCTCGACTTCGGCCATCCAGTCCGTCCGCACTGCCCGCTCTTCGGGCCCAAGGACGGCCTGCTCTATGTCACCACCGAGCTCGACCGGACCATCAGCCTCATCGATCCCAAGACCTTGAAGATCGTCGGCTTCATCCCAACCGGCCAGCCGGAGAGCCACATGCTCGCGCTCTCCCACGACGGCCGCCGCGGCTACACCGCCAACGTGGGCCCGGGCACGGTTTCCGTTCTGGACATTGCAGCGCGCAAGGTGCTCTCCATCATCCCCATCTCCGGCAACACGCAGCGCATCGCCATCTCCAACGACGACCGCTGGATCTTCACCGCCGACCAGACCAAGCCGCAGCTGGCAGTGATCGACACAAAGATTGACCAGGTGAGCCGCTGGATACCGCTCGAAGGCATCGCCTACGGCACCGCTCCCACGCCGGATGGACGCTGGCTGCTGGTGACGCTGCCCGACCAGAACAAGATTGCCGTGGTTGACTTGAAAACCATGCAGGTGGTGCGCTCGGTGGCCGTGGGGGTGAATCCGCAGGAGATTGTGGTTAGCCCGGACGGGAAGGCCGCCTATGTCTCCTGCATGACCAGCAACCAGGTGGCGCAGGTCGATCTGGGTGCGTGGAAGCTCGCACGCATGATCGCGACCGGCAAGAATACCGATGGCGTGGCCTGGGCCGTGGGGCGCTGATCGGGACGCGATGGACAGCGATGATGGAGAGGCGTGATGCCGCTCAATACGGACCCTATCTTGTCTAGAAGACTTCTTGCCGGATACATTTGGGCCCTGGCAGGGTCGGCGGAGTTCAAATGGGAGAAGTTGTGATATGGCCGAATTAGAGGATACGCCTTGCAAGGATCGCATCCCCCTCTGGCCACTCTGGGCGGCAATCGGATTCCCCGTACTGCTGATCGCCCTTGAAGCGAGCCCAATCGCGCCGAATTTCGCGTTCGTGATGCTGGGTTTGCCAGGCATGTTGTTCCTGTGGGCATCTTTGGGACTTTGGGCATTGGTTGTTACGTTTCAGTCGCTTTGGCGGCGGGCATGGCAGCGTGCGGCGATGAGCGCTATCCTGCCGTTGGTCATGATAAGCGTGGGCGTCCATCCGACCGCATTTCTACGCTTTTGCAACAACGCAGGGGACACCGTTCATTTTTATGTAAGGTACCCTGCCTACAGAAGTGCAGTTCGCGCAACTCCCACGAACGGAGGACCAAAACTGTTGACATTCAATCTGGGCGGAATGATCTGGGCCTCGCGCGGATTTGTATACGATGAGAGCGATGAGGTGATGCGGGCACCCTCTTTGCAATCGGCAAAGTGGAAGGCCCGCGCGCAGGACTCAGAACTCGGATGCGGCTATGGCGCCATTCCAGTTCCAGGTCCTGCTGCGCTCGCGCGGCATTGGTATATCGCATCGTTCGCCTGCTGAAGAAACTACGCAATATTGGCGGCAACGCGGAATCTAGCGCCCCAGCACCAACTTGGCAATCGTCGCCAGCTGCATGTTCGACGTGCCTTCGTAGATTTTTCCGACCTTGGCGTCGCGATAATACTTTTCTGCCGGATATTCGCGGACAAACCCGTTCCCGCCGAATATCTCGACCGACTGGCTGGCCACGCGCTCGGCTACCTGCGAGGCAAACAGCTTGGTCATCGCCGCCTCCCGCACGTAGGACAGGCCCGCGTCCTTGAGCCGCGCCGCGTTATAGACCAGCAGTTTGACCGCTTCAATCTCCGTGGCCATCTGCGCCAGGGTGAATTGCACGGCCTGGAACTCGGCGATGGGACGGCCGAACTGGCGGCGCTCTTTGGCGTACTTCGCCGCGTGGCCCCAGGCGCCCTCGGCAAGGCCCAGCATCTGCGCGCCAATGCCGATGCGGCCTTCATTCAGCGTCTCGATGGCGATCTTGTAGCCCTTGCCCGGCTCGCCGAGCAGGGTCGACTCAGACACCTCGCAGTTGTCGAACAACAATTCACAGGTACTGCTGGCCCTGATGCCGAGCTTGTCTTCCTTGCGGCCGACGGTGAAGCCGGGCGTGTCTCTCTCAACGAGAAAAGCAGTAATGCCGCGATACCCGGCCGCGGGGTCAAGCGTGGCGAAGACGATGAACAGGCCGGCCTCGCGGCCATTCGAAATCCACAGCTTGCGGCCGTTCAGGCGGTAGCCGCCGTCAGTCTTCTCGGCGCGGGTCTGCAAAGCGAATGCATCCGACCCGGAGCCGGCCTCGCTCAGCGCGTAGGCGCCCACCGTGTTGGTGGCCAGCCGCGGCAGCCAGTGCTGCTGCTGCGCGGGCGTCGCCCAGCGGCGCAGGGCATTGATAACCAGCGTGTTGTGCACGTCTACCAGCACAGCCACGGCCGGGTCTACGGTCGAGATGGCCTCGATGGCCAGCACCGCGTCAAAGAACGAGCCTCCTGCGCCGTGCAGCTCTTCCGGGACCTCGATGCCCATCAGGCCGAGTTCAAAGAGCTGGGCAACAAGCCCGTCGGCGAAGTGCTGCTCCTCGTCCATGGTGCGGACCTGCGGCGCAATGGCCTCCGCGGCAAACTTCTTCACAGTTGCAAAAAACAGGCGCTCCTCTTCGGAGAGTTGGGTAACTGGGGGGTGCGATGAGTGCGACAAAAATGTATGCCTCCGGGATGGGAGTGTATCAAAAGAGGCGGCTTGCGGTCTGGAAAGGAGGCGAGGGGCCGGGCGAGGGCGTGCACAAGGACGAGCGGCAAGAATGGCTTCCGCGGCGGCGTCACTGGACGGAAATATGAGCGGAGGACATTGCAGGATCAGACGATCCCACCCTGAGCGCAGAAAAATTGCACGCGCCGAGGGTGGGCGCTCATACCGCAACAACTTCACTGAAAATGCCTAGCGGCGTCCCCCGTGGCCGCCGCCACCCCGATATCCTGGGAGAGCATGCTCTCCGCCTCCTTCGTGGCCGCCCGGGCCTGCGTTGCCACGGCCATCTCGCGCCTCGTTTGCGTGGAAGTGATTGAAGCGCGCTTCACCGCGGCCCGGCAGCGGTCCATTGTACCCGTGATGCGGGTCAAAGCGGTTGTCCACATGGCCATAGAAACCGCGCCCCCCGTGGAACCAGGGGCCGGCACCGATAAAGAACCCACCCGCAAACCAGTCGGGCCCGTAGTAGCCGTAGGGCGCGCAGTCATAGGGAGCGTAGTCGAAGTAGCCATACGGGCAAACCGGCGCGACTCCAACGTCGATGGCGACCTGGGCTGGGCCCAGGGGTGCACAGCTCAACAGGGCTGTTGCGAGGGCTGAGACGGCGAGAAATTTACCGAGGGACATAGTTTCTCCTTGCCTCGATTAGAGTTTCAAAGCCAGCAGAGAGTTGCCTCCTGCGCAGACCGTTTTCTACTGGAAAAGCCTGAAGCGCTGCACGTCAGGCGGATGGGGTGGGGAGAAAACGGCGCTTGAAGCGTCCAGCTCCGGCCTGGCTCGACTATGTCTCAGGCGGGTTGATGAATCAGCTCCAGCTGCGCCACCCCCCTGGTGGGCGGAATATAGCCTTGGGCGCGGCGGGCGATGGCGAGCTTTTCGTGGCTCAGGAGCTTGCGGATCTGGCCGCGGGCGTGTTCGGCCCAGGGGCCGGAGCGATCCAGCTTGATATAGGCCTGCCAGTGGCGAAGCGCCTTGCGGCGGTCGTTCTTGCGCTCGTAGGCCAGCGCCAGGTTGTAGTGGGCATCGGCGTAGCGGGGCGAGAGCGCGACGGCCTGGCTGTAAGCGGCAATGGACTCGTCGGGTCGCTGCAACTCGTCCAGAACGTTACCCAGGTCGAAGAACGCCAGCACGTAGCAGGGATCGACCTCGCTGGCGCGCCGATAGAGCTCTTCGGCCAAGCTGAAGCTGCGCTGGTGGAAGAGGATGGTTCCCAGGTTGATGTAGGCCGCCGCGTACTTTGGATCGAGGGAGAGGATCTCCTCGTAAAGAGCGATGGCGCGCTGCTTTTCGCCCGCCTCCTCGGCTTGCACTGCGGCCAGAAAGCGGTCCTGGACGCCACGCGGCCCTTGCACGCCGGGACGGCGGAGCGGAGACGGCTCGGAGACGGCGGAGGGATGTTCGATGCTCCCCATGCGGCCAACGCGTTCAAAGTCGAACAGCAGCTGGCGGCGGATGGGATCGACCATGGCGCCGCTATGGCGGAAGGCCAGTCGTGTGCCGGTGCGGACCAGGCAGGCCTCAAGCAACGGATTGGTCATGCCGGCCACGGCCTTCATGGCCACAATGGAATGACGGATCGAGGCTGCGGAAACCTCTTCCGCGCGCAGGGCGCGAACCGTTCGCAATTGGCCGAGATCCTGAAAGGTATACGCCAGCTGCTGCGGGATCAGCCCTGCCCGCTCCCACCCCTGCAACTGGTGGGAACTGATCTGCAAGATGCGCAACACGTCCTGACGGCTATAGCTGGTCACTCTTGAGTGCTCCCACCCCACGGTACTGACCGGCGCAATCCGGCACGTCCCGGTGGGGTTGAACTCGTGTTCTGAACCGGAGCCTCGGGGTGGTCTGGCCGGTCTAGATCCCTGGATCCGATTGTTGGAACAGTTACTGAGGAACCGCTCTTGCTTGGATTATGCCAAGAGTATGCGTGGATAAGCAGACGGGAACTACCTGTGCAACAAAAAAAGAGGTGGATAACAGGTATCTGTCTTGGTTCCACCTGCGGTGGGGCAGACCGCGCTGACGCGCGATGGACGCCGGCCGACTCGCGGAGTATCCATGCGCCAGGAAGAAGGCGCATGGATTCAGGGCGGGATTTGCAGTTGTGGTTTCCCACCCATTCCGCAACAAAAGCGGAATGGATGGGGCACGGAGATTCGTTGCGCACCCAATTGGGTTCGATTGCCGGAGCTTAGTTCCTGCTGCGCAGCTTGGAGAGCAGGCGCAGGATCTCGATGTACAGCCAGACCAGCGTGACCATGATCCCGAAGGCCCCGTACCACTCCATATATTTTGGGGCCCCCACCTGCACGCCCTGCTCGATGAAGTCAAAGTCCAGCACCAGGTTGAGCGCCGCCACAGCCACCACCAGCAGGCTGAAGCCAATGCCGATCGCGCCGGAGCCGTTAATGGAAGCAAACTGGATGCCGAAGAAGCCGAGCAGCATCTGCATCAGGTAGAAGACGCAGATGCCGCCGGTGGCCGCGACGATGCCCAGGCGCAGCTTCTGTGTAACTTTAATGAGTCCGGACTGGTAGGCAATGAGCAGTACGAAGAGCGTGCCGAAGGTGAGGCTGACCGCCTGCACACCGATGCCGGGGTAGCGCGTCTCCATCAGGGCGGACAACCCGCCCAGAACCAGGCCTTCCAGCAGTGCGTAGATGGGAGCCGTGACCGGGGCCCACTCCTTCTTGAAGCTGGTCACCAGGGCGAAGATCAATCCGCCGAACAGGCCCACCATCATCAGCGGAGCCACATCGGCCATGTCGCGTGACCGGAAGAACAGGCTCCAAGTCCAGGCCGCCGTGGCCAGCGCGCAAATCAACAGCACGCCCGTCTTGTTCACCGTACCGCTTAGCGTCATGCGGTCGGCCGCGTCCACCAGGCTGCCGTACGGCCCGCCGGAAAGGTCGCGGAAGGTCTTGTCGCCGAGGGCGGGATTGGAAGTCTTCATCAAGGGCATGCTTTACTCCTCGGGAATGTACCTGGTTCAGGTGCGGCTTTCTTGCCCGCCATTATCGGGCAAGAAAGTCGCACCCACCTGTATTTTAGACCCGGGATAACGGGAAAAGGACTCGCGGGGCGCGCTGCGTGCGCCTAGTTGACGCGCTCCGCAAGCTGGAAAAACGGCCGCACCTCCGATCACTTTGGCATGTAAGCCCTTTATTTTGAATTGCAAAATCGGATTTTCGGCGTAACCTATTTTTTCAACCGCCTGCGGCAAGACATGCGGAGGGGGTGGGGTCATTCCCTCCGTTCTGCTGTCGGCGGCGGCTTTCCTTGGAGCGCGATCCGGGGGGAGTGCGGCGGAGCTTCGCCGCGTCTCTCCTACTGTCATTGTGCGCCGCGGGAGGGTTATTTTATGCAATCATCTGCGGTGAGATGATGGGCGGCCGGTTTGGGAAATTGGGTCTCTGGAATCCAACCCTTCCGCGATAAAGCCGCGGAAGGATGGGGCACCCGGCATGGTCGAAGGAAATTGTAGGTCATCAGGCCGGATGAACTCCCCGCGCCTTCGAACATGAGACCAATCCTGCATCGAGTACCGGGGCCACTTCAGATACGCTCCGCGGCTCGTGGTAGTGCTTCATACTTGTTGACATGGTGTTGACACGAAACAGCCCACCTTTTCAGATGGGCTGTAAATGATTGAAAAGATGGAGCCGACAAGCGGGATCGAACCGCTGACCTGCTGATTACGAATCAGCTGCTCTACCAACTGAGCTACGTCGGCTTACTGCTCTTTCGATTGTATCGTTGCGCTGGCTCAAGGTAAAGTTCAGCGCGGAGATCCGGGTCGGCTGGGGCGATTGCGCTTCGCGCCTCCGCACTCAGTCAGGCCCCCGCTGCAGGCGGGTATGATGGTATGGCCAGATCACCGACGCCCAATTGTAATCGAGAGAAAACGTGTCGCGATTGTGGTGAATCCCCCCTCGCCATTGGCGGAAAATGCCGCGCAGAGATTCGCCGATTTGCGCATGGCGGGCATGGAAGAAAACGATTGCTGGCCGGCGATGCAATTACCAGGTCTGCCTTGAAGGTCTTGCGCGCAAGACACGATATGAATATGGAGAAGGACATGAGAAAGCTGATTCTAGCCACGCTTTTTGCAGGAGCCCTGATGGGAGCGGTCCCACTGCAGGGCCAGGTGAAGAGGACCCGCGACCAGATGCTTTTCTACACGTTGGAGTGGAAAGGTGACCGCTTCCCGGATGGGCGGCCCAGGCTGCCGGACGCGCTGCTGAAGCGCGCCGCGGACATCTCGATTGAGGACATCTGGGATTTTCTCCGCGCCCATGGCTACAACAACCAGTTTGAATCGGGCTGGCAGGCGCTGCATATCGAAAAGCCTTTTGCCGGCCGCGCGCTGACTGCGCAATACATGCCGACGCGCCCGGACATGGCCAAGGCCATTGCTGCGGAGGGCAAGGCGGAGGGCCGGGTTGCGGGAACCAATATGTGGCCTATCGCCGAGTTGCAGATTGGCGACGTCTACGTGGCCGACGGCATGGGCAAAATCATTGACGGCACGCTGATCGGCTCGAACCTCGGCAACGGTATTGCCGCGCGCTCGCACGTCGGGTTTGTCTTCGACGGCGGCATCCGCGACCAGGAGGAGAACCGGGAGATTCCGGACTTTAACGGCTTCTATCGTGGCTATGACCCCTCGATTTGGGCGGAGATGGAGCTGACGGCGATCAATGCCCCGGTTCGCATTGGCCGGGCGGTTGTTCTGCCCGGTGACCTGGTACTGGCCAAAACCGAAGGCGTCCTCTTCATCCCGGCGGCGCTGGCCGAAGAGGCGATCAGCACAGCGGAGTTTACCGGACTCACCGACGACTACAACTTCGAGTTGAATCGCGAGGGCCGCAACGGCGCCCAATTTGAAAACGGATGGACCGCGGAAAAGTACACAGCCTTTGGCGCGTGGATCGATGCGCACCCTGAGAAGCTGAAGATGCCGCGCAGTGAATTTGACGCCATGCTGGCCAAGGCCAAGGCGCATCCGGAAGAGTAAGCGGAAGACGAGCGCTCAGCTCACGACCAGCAACAGGTGCAAACGGTCCTCAAGGAGAGTCGACGAATGAGTCTGTCCGCGGCAATTGTGCCTCCGGCGAAGCGACCCGGCCACGGTTTCCCGATCCGCTATCTGCTGGTGTTCTGGCTGCTGGTGTTGAGCGCCGTCGCGTTTCTTGACCGCGTGAACATGTCGATCGCCGGCGTGCAGATCGGTCGCGACTTCAACATCGATCATGCGCATCTTGGCTGGGTCTTCAGCGCTTTTCTGGTGGGCTATGCCTCGTGCCAGATTCCGGGCGGGATCCTGGCGCGGCGCTTCGGCCCGCGGCGGATGCTGGCTTTGAGCTTCGCGTGGTGGGCGCTGTTCATCATTCTCACCGCACTGGTGCCGTCCGGCGTGCGCGGCGCGCTGCTGCTGCTGGTGCTCGTCCGGTTCTCGCTGGGAGCCGGTGAGGCGGTCATCTATCCGGCAGCCAGCCAGTTTGTGGAGCGTTGGTTCCCCACCAACGAGCGCGGCATGGCCAACGGCATCATCTTTGGCGGGGTGGGCCTGGGCTCGGGTCTTACGCCGCCGGTGCTGGCCGCCGTGATTCTCCACTTTGGCTGGCGCAGCTCATTCTGGCTGTGCGCCCTGATTGGCGTAACGGCGGGAACGGTGTGGTACCTGGCCGCGCGCGATACGCCGGAGCAGCATTCGCTGGTGAGCACAGCGGAGCTGGAACATATCGCCAGGGGCCGCGGCCAGCAGAGCAAGCTGGATACAAAGCCCGGTGCGCCCTGGGGAAAGATCTTCTCAAGCAAAGAGGTGCTGGCTCTGGTGCTGAGCTACTTCACCTATGGCTATGTCGCCTGGATATTCTTCAGCTGGTTTTATATCTACCTGGCTGAAGTGCGCGGCCTGAATTTGAAGACCAGCGCCGTCTATACCATGATGCCCTTTCTTGCGATGACCGTGGGCTGCCTGGTGGGGGGGGCGGCAAGCGACTGGCTGGCGCGCCGCTATCGCGCCCGCGTGGGGCGCAGTTTTCTGCCGGCCTTCGCGCTGGGCTGCACGGCGATTCTTCTTCTGGCGGGCTCGCGCGTGCACGATGCGCTGGTCGCCGCCGCGGTGCTGGCTTGCGGAGCGGGCACGCTCTATCTGTCGCAGAGCTGCTTTTTCTCTGTGGCGGCCAACATCGCCGGGGAACACGCCGGTGTGGTTGCCGGCACGGTGAACACGGGCGGCCAGCTGGGCGGCGCTGTGACGGCTTCGCTCACTCCACTGATCGCGGCTCGCTTTGGATGGGAGGCGTCGTTCCTCACCGCCGCGCTGCTTGCAGGGGTGGGCGCGCTGGCGTGGCTGGTGGTGAATCCTGAGGCCCGGCTCGTCGACGAATCTGAACCCGCAACGCAGTGACCTAGCCTTTGCCCGCAGAAACTCACAACAGGCCGTAACCGCGACTTCACTGATCGCGGATGCGGCCTGTCAGGCTCTTATACCTTGCGGAATTCGATTCGCGCTTTGTTGACGGGCACGCCGATCACCTCGATACGCCGGAGGTCGCGCGTGCCAATGCCCAGATTCTCGGCCAGCTTGAGCATGTTATCGCAGGTCTCAAAGGGAGGCGTGCCGCGGTCCGCCATCGGATCGAAGCCCATCAGTCCCGCGCACACAGCGTCGGTGTTCACGGAGTTTGTGCCGGCAATCAACAGTCCCGGAGGAACGGTGCGCAGCGTCTTGGCCCATGGCCCCTCGCCGCCCGCTACGGTTTGAATGCCATCGATAATACTGAGGTGAATGGGCCGCGCCGCCACCAGGTCGACGGTTACCCGCGGAACCCGGTAACCGGGGTCGCGCGAAGATTGCGGATTGAGCTCCGAGAGCGCGCTCTTTGAGGGCTGGCGATCTCCGGCGTGCAACATCCCGCGCGCCCCCCCGGCTTCCACGCTCGGCTCGTCCACACCGGCGTTGGTGCCGTAGATGGTCGTGGGCGTAATTCCAAACAGGTTCTTCATCGCCCCCGTAATCCCGGCAGTGGTGTGCTCCTTGAGTTTGGCCAGCGAGATAAAGACATCGCAGTCGTGATAGGCCGGGTTTACATCGTAGGCCTTGAACAGCAGTCCGCCGCCCGGAACCCATAGCCGGGTGTACTTGCCGGAAGCGCCGGGATAGTTGGTGTTCACAAACTCGACGCCCGATGCGGCGCTTGTGAAATCCGATGGCTTCCAGCCAGCATTCGTGAAGAACTCCGCGAGGGAGTGGATCTTGGTACCGGTCGGACTCTCCAGCAGGCGAATTCGCCGCGCGCCCGCGTTGCCCAACAGGTGAACCGTCGCTGCCACAACCTGCGGATGCACCCAGTAGGTCTGCCCCAGCGACAGGCCGCCGAAATGCAACTCGGCATTCCCGGTTACGTTGATCTTCATGGAAACGGTCTTGCCCTTGACCAGCTTGCGCAATCCGCCGATCTGGTCGAACATGCGGGCAAGGGTTGTGACAATCTCCGGGCCGTAAGTCGAGCAGCGAGCTACCGCAACCGGAGCCGTGGGCGGCATGGATGCCAGCAACTTGGTCGGCGTCAGATACATGCCGGCCGCCGCCGCGCCCAAGCCCTGGATAAACTCTCTGCGTTGGAATTCCAATCTCATTTTGCAACCCGCCTTTCCTTCTGGCCGATTCCTGGCTCGAATTGTACCGCTGACTCAAGGAGAACGGCGCACCGATCGAATGGATCCTGCGCCCGCATTCATTCCGGCGAAATGTCTAACCGGGTGGCCAGCCTTATTATGGTAGCGGTGCCCCCTTCCCGGCGCAGACCAGTGCCCTGCATTACTTGCGCGCCTTGGGCGGCGCCGCGGCCAGCAGCGTTAGATAACCATCCACCAGCAAGCCTTCATAGCCGCGCGGACTGCCATCCCATCCCTTCCAGTCGTAGCTGTTGCCGTCCGGGCCATGGCCCTGAAAGCCTCCCGCTTCAAACGACTTCAACATTGGGTAGAGAATCGCGTCCGCCTCCTGGTTGCGGCCCAGGTCGCGCAGCGCCTGAATGGTGAAGTACGCATAGCAGGCCGTGGCGCCGCCGTTCTCGTAGTACTGAAAGCCGCCGGAGCCATCCTCCTTGTCGGAGCCGCCGGAGCCTTGCGAACGCACCGTGTAGTCTTCGCGGCGTATCGGAATGAGGTTGCCGGGCAAGCCGTATTCAAAGTGGTTGTAGCCCACTTCTTTCATCTTGGCCAGCAGTTTGTCCCATATCTGGTTGCTCTGCTCGGGGGTCACCACGCCATAAGTGACCGCAACGCCGCTTACAAAAAGGAAGTAATAGTCGTGTAACTTGCCGTCGGCACTCTTCCATCCCGCAAGCACACCGGTGGCGGGATTGTAAAAGGTCTTGTAGTAGGCGGCTTTAAGCATCTCCGCGCGGTGCTTGTAGAGCCGCGCGTCGTCTTCGTGCCCGGCCTCGCGCGCCAGTTCCGCCATGTCGTTGAAGGCCTTGTAGGCCAAGGCATTCGAGTACGCGTCCTTGTGTCCGAAGCCGATCGTGTCCCACCAGTTCGCAGGGTGCTGCCCGGCTCCCTGCTGATTCTTCCAATCCTCCGTCCAGCTTTCGACAGCCCAGTTCTTTGTCCAGGTGCCTGCGTTGCCGCTCTCCGGGTACTCCATCAGCCCATCGCCGTCGTGGTCAAACTCGATCATCTTGTCCGCCCACGTCTTCACCACGGAATAGTTCCGCCCCAGCCACTCCTTGTCGTGGCTCGCGCCCACGTAGTCGGCCGTTGCCATCACCAGCGACGGGTAGGTGTCCAGCGTCTCGTCCACCAGCGTCCTGTCGTCGTCGTAGAACTTGATCCCGTAGCCCTTCATGCCGCCGATATAGCGGTCCAGCGATTGCCGCACAATGTCGTTCGCGCTCAGTCCATCGGCCAGCGGAGGCATGCGCGCCGCCATCATGGAGTACTCAAACAGCGTGAACGCCACCGCATCGCTCGCCGCGTTGTTGGCCAGCACACGGCGCCGCGGGCTGATCTGCAGGATGTTCAGAAAGTCGCGTCGGTAGCCGTCATAGCGCGGATCGTTGTCGGTCCTAGGATCGTGCGGATAGATGGCAGTCACGTCCAGCCGGTACTCGAGTTCCGGCTGCTGCTTGCTGGCCGCGGGAAAGCTCACGCGCACAAAATTTTCGTCGCCGCGCGTGGCATCATAGCCCAGCGCCAGCCGCTCTGTGGTCGTGGTGATGCGCAAGGTGCCATGATCGGGAAAATGCAGCAGCGCAGGCAGGCGCATTTGCCCCTGGTCGTTCAGCAGCCCCAGCAGCGTCGCATGCGTCATGATCGGGTCAAAGCTCAGCACCAGCGGCTCCGGCGGGTTCGTCGCCGAATACGACGAGCGGATCACCATGCCGCGCTCATTGAAGGTGAAGCTCCACGCCGGCGCGCCCTCTGCGCCCGGCACGCGATATTCAATCGCATCCCCGTTCCGCGTAGCCGTGTAGTGCGCGGTCCCGGTCAGAGGCAGCATCGCATTCACGCTCAGCTTGCCCTTGCCCAGCGAGTCGACGGAAAGCATCGTGAAGTTCGGCTGGTCCGCGGCCATCGTCACCGACAGAAACCCGGATCGGTATTGCAGATCCTGCGCATCCGCGTGGAGCGCCGGCGCAGCCATCGCAACCGCAAGCAAAAGGCGCGCCACAAGCGTGCGCGCCCCAGTCGTGGAACGGATCAATTCCATACCATCTCCCAGTAGTTTTCAGTGAATGCAGGCGCAAAGAGCGTCCTGATTCAGAAATTCGCAACCCAAACCCTGCTGTCTTCCTTCTATCTGCGCCACCACCGCACTGTGCCCCATCCATTCGCCGGCTTCATGGCGAATGGGTGGGAGAGCGCGCCCTCCGCCAAACCAGATAGTCGCCGCCCGAAAGAGGCCCCGAACCCTTTCAGTTCGGCGGTGCTCTGTCCAAAGCTCGCCCCTACGGCAGCGGTCTAGCGTCGTTCTTCCATCAACCTCACATTCACCGCAGCCGGAGGCTCAATCCCACCACGTCTCGCCCGGCGCCAGGTGCCCGCGCAGGTATTCCAGGTTCGGCTCCACCCCCAGGCCCGGCTTGTCGGGAATCAGAATGCGCCCGTCCTTCACCAGCGGTCCGTCGTGGATCACAAGCTCTTCCCAGCCCTTGACCGGGTCGCCCACCATGTGGCCCCAGGGCAACTCGGCCGACTTGCCGTTCAGCCGCCCCACTGAGAACTCGTGCCCCTTGAAGTCCCGCATCGCCGCTGCCGCATGGGCTGAGGCAACCGCGCCCAGAGGCCCCGACGCATTGTGCGAGGTGACCGGCATGTCGAACACCTCCGCCAGGTCGGCAATCTTCTTGGCCTGCAGCAATCCGCCCGCCTTGGGAATATCGATCTGCGCAATATGGCAGCCTTGGTGAACGATAAACGGCATGAACCCGCGCACCGTGTAGAGATTCTCTCCCGTCAAGATGGGGATGGGCGACTCCTCAGTCAGCTTGACCCAGGCGTCGCAGTAGTCCGGCGCCAGCGCGTCTTCCAGCCACATCGGCCGCATCGGCGCAACCGCCCGCGCCAGGTTCAGCGCATCGTTCCAGTCCAGCTCCCAGTGCGTGTGTACGGCAATGCCGAAGTCCGGGCCCAGCGCATCGCGCACGTTCTGAAAGCCTCTTGCGTTCAAGTCCAGGTCTTCATTGGTCAACTGGCGGTTGTAGCCGCGGGCGTTGTCGAAGATGGTGTCGTAGAGATTTTCCTTCGGATAGCCCCTGCGCAGAATGTCGGTCTTGACCGCGGTAATGCCAAACGGATGCTCCTTGACGATGGCGGCCCACTCGCGGCAGTTGGCCGGGTCAAGAAAGTTTTCCGGACTGTTGGTGTTGTAAATGCGCACGCCGGTGCGATATTGCCCGCCCAGCAGCTTGCACACCGGCTGGCCCAGCAACCGCCCCGCCAGGTCCCACAGCGCAATCTCCACGCCGCTGATCGCTGTCACCGTCACCCCGGCAATCGCGCCCGCGCCGCCCGTGCGGATGATCATCTTGTTATAGAGCGGCTCAATATCGAACGGGTCCGCGCCCACAATGCAATCGCGCAGATAGCCCAGCATCACATCCT
>Ga0302198_10001843_pt1 | contig 22854 bp, 20 predicted proteins | sample II_Bog_N2_2_FD_193521 | JGI IMG/M metagenome (GOLD analysis project Ga0302198, IMG submission 193521) | Peat permafrost microbial communities from Stordalen Mire near Abisko, Sweden - II_Bog_N2_2 | ecosystem: Environmental > Terrestrial > Soil > Wetlands > Peat | place: Sweden: Abisko... | reverse complement strand
AACAGTCTTCTCGAAAACGGACATGCCCGCTGAGTCCTTCGCCGTCACCAGCCAGGTTCCGGCGGGAATCGCCGCGTTGGCGTTGGGAGGCGACACGGTTGCCACGACTTCGAGGCTCGGGTTGTTGTCAATTGTCGCCTTGTTGACGCTGAAGGCGCTCGGGAGAACCAGCGGCGTGATCGTCAGCGTCGCCGGTGTCGCGGTCTGGCTCGGCGCAAGGTAGGCGGTGCCGGATGGAACGTACACGGCGCTCACCTGGTATGTTCCCGCGGGCAGAGGCGGCTGGGAACTCGGTGGCGAGAAGAAAACTTCTCCCCCATCTGTTACAGGGAGCCCTGTGACATAGTTTCCCGGTATTCCCTTGATCAGGATGTTGACGGTCCCCGAGGTCGCTGTCACGAAGTCGTACTGTTCGGTGCCCGCGACCTTGAGCGTCATGAGCCAGTTCGTGCCGTATGACACCGTCTGTGTGGCGCTCGGATCAAAGGTCGTCGTTGATGAGTCATCCGCCGATGCGGACAGGGCCGGCGCAAGGGCAAGGGCGAACGCGCCGACCAGGATGGCGGGTACGCGAGCGATTCGAGTGAGCCTCATGACGCTGGCACCTCTGAGGCTTCGGTGGTGCCCGCCTGTCTCACGAGTCGGGATTTTCGCCGAAGCAGGAAGAGCACGACATCCAGTGCGACCAGGATCACCGCGACGAGCAGCGCCGCATAGAACACGAGCGTGGGTGGGGCGAAGGCTGCAGGTTTGATCGTCTGGGGTCGCGGCGTATTGCTGGGAGATACTGCTCCCCCGCTGGTGGGTTTACTCGAGGTCCACGAGAACTTCTGCGACGCAAAGGTGAAGTTCGATGCTGCCGCACCCGAAACCGTGAAGGTTGATTGCGCGCTGAAGGTGTCGCCCTTTGGCACGTTCTGCCAATAGTTCACGAAGGTGGGCAGCCCATTCGAGGGTTGCGCCAACTGCTTACTGAACACGGTTTTTCCCCCTGAATCAGTGATGGTCAGATTCCAGGTTCCCGCCGGCAGAAGGTAGCCGTTCTCGCCTTCACAGCCGCAGTTTGGCAATTGGTCGATGAATTCCCCGCTCAGCTGCGCCGTGACGATCGCGTTGAGCGAGTTGCTGGGGTCGGGCACGATTGTTGTCGTTGCGAGGATGGGTGCCGGAGTGATCGTAACCACGGCGGGTGTTGCGCTGCTGGCCGTGGCAGAACCCCCGCTAAAGACCGCCGAGAACGAGTGAGTGCCGACGCCCAACATCGGGTCGAAGTCGCCGTCAGAGAACCCGAACGTTCCGTTGTAGAGCCTGGCACCGAGATTCTTCGTCGTGGTTCCCGTTGTCACGGTCAGGGTGCCATACGCGTAGTCCGGCGAACTCTCAGGGGTGATCGTGCCGCCGACCTCCCAGTTCTGCCCGTACTGCACCGATTGCGTCGGCGGGTTGAACACGATTCCATCATTGGCGAGCGCTGGCTGTGAGACCGCAAAAACGAGGGCAATGACGAGGACGGATGTTGAAACTATTGCGCCAGCGCGGCGCCGGGATCGTGATGTCATTCGCGCTCCTGAATGCTGTTTCAGAGGAAGGGGCGAGGCATCCTCGCATCCGACAATCATGGCGGTTGGGCGGGGTGCAGCGATAGCCGTGCGTCACCGCGACTTGACGCGAGTTGACGCGCGTTGTCCCGCCGCCGGATCGCCGCCGGATCGTGGCCGGATCGCGGCCGACAACAGGTGTCAACTCGGGTGCGGGTCAGCGCGGCAATCCACGACGAGGCATCCCGGTGTTGGCTCAGGCAGGCACCCGGCGCGACTCGACCTCGCGGGCGAAATTGCGGAACAGCTCGATGCCATGGGAGGTCAGGATGCTCTCGGGATGAAACTGCACGCCCTCGACCAGGTCGGTGGTGTGGCGGAGCGCCATGATGTACCCGTCGTCGTGTGACCGGGCGGTGACGACGAGCTCGGCCGGAACACTCGAGTCTTCGACGACAAGCGAGTGGTACCGGGTAGCCAGGAAGCCAGGTTCGAGCCCGGCAAAGACTCCGGAGCCGTCATGGTCGATGCTCGAGGTCTTGCCGTGCATCTGGTGGGCGGCCGGTGAGACCCTGCCGCCGTAGGCCGCGGCGATGCTCTGCAGGCCGAGGCACACTCCGAAGACGGGCTTGGATCCGCGCAACTCCAGCACCATTTCGACATGGCCGGAATCCTCGGGTGTTCCGGGCCCTGGACCAAGCAGCACGAAATCGGAATCGTGCTCGAGAGCCTCCGCAGGCGTCAACTCCCCTGATCGCACGACGTCGGTATCGATGTCGATCATGCGCAGGTACTGGTAGATGATGTGCGAAAAGCTGTCGTACGCGTCGACAAGCAGGGCCCTCATGTCGCGTCTCCGTTCGTTAGTGCGCGAATGGTCGAACCCATTTTCGCAAGAGTTTCGAGCCATTCGCTCTCGGGCGACGAATCGACCACGATTCCGGCGGATGCTCGCGCGGAGTATCCCGCCGGTGTCGCGACAATGGTGCGCAGGCTCAGTGCCAGGTTGGTGAAGCCGCCGAAACCGATCACCCCGAACACTCCCGCGTAGATGCCGCGCCGCGACTTCTCCAGAGTCTCGATGATCTCCATGGCGCGAATCTTGGGTGCACCAGTGACCGTGCCGGCGGGGAAAGTGGCGCGGATGACGTCGTAGCTGTCCCTGCCCGGGTCGAGGGTTGCCGTCACGGTCGAAACCAGATGATAGACGTGCGAATATTCCTCAACATTCATGAGGTTGGACACCGCAACCGAACCGGGCACAGCAACCCGGCCAAGGTCGTTGCGGCACAGATCCACGAGCATGATGTGCTCGGCCGCCTCCTTGGCATCCTGTTGGAGCCAGGCCACCGAGGCAGCATTCTCGTCGGCATCAGCGCTTTTGCGCGCGGTCCCGGCGATAGGTCGCATGGTCAACTGAGCCGAGTCGACGCGAACGTGAAGCTCGGGGCTCCCACTGATAACCGCCAGGTCCCCGAGCGGAAGAAACGCCATATAGGGCGACGGGTTGATCGCCCGGAGCCTGCGATAAACGTCGAGATCGCGCCGCGGAGCCTCAACGTGGATGGGGTGGCCCAGCTGAACCTGATAGATATCGCCGGCATGGATGTGATCGAGCGCAACCTTCGCCCGCTCGACATACTCCCCCGGAGTCATAGTGGTCGTGCCGGACCCTGCGGCCGCAACCGGTGGGATCGACGCATCGTCTTCGGTTGCAACGTGCGGCGCCCCAGCGGCGAGCCCCACGATGCGGTCACCGTCGGGGGCCTCCCAGAGCCGGCTCGACGCTACCGTGAGCACACCCCTGTCGGCGGGCAGGTCGACATCGATGGTGGCGGCATACAGGCGGAAGACCATATCGGGGTCACTCCCCCGGTCCACGATCAACTCCGGGAGCTGCTCCATGTACTGCACGGCGTCATAACTGAGCACCGTGACGTAGCCGAAACGAAAACTCGAGTCATCGACGTCGGCGACATCGAAGCCCGACTGGAGGTGGCGCAGCGCGTCCCAGACGTCCTCTTTCGTCGTGAGCGAATGGGACCCGTGACCGGCCGAGGTGAGCGTGTCGAGCTCACCGAGGCGGGCATCCGCCCAGTCGACCAGCGAATCGGTACCCGCCAGGGTAATCGTGCCCGCATTCACGGTCACGTCGAGGAGCGGAGAAATGCCGATCATGGCCCGGTTTGTGTCGGCTGCCGGCCCTCCGAGCGACTCGAACAGGCAAACCTGGCTGTCGCCGAAGACCTCGCGAAGGTGCACGAAAACCGAAAACGCGCTGTCGCCGTCGATCGGCCACGACGTGAGCTGCACAGCGAGTGTGTTGCCCAGTGTTGTCGTGCGCCGTGTCGACGCAGTCGAGGATTCGGTGGTCATGCTCAAGTGTCGCAGCACCCGGTGCGTGGCTTCAAATCGACTAGGGGCGCGTCTCGAGATAGCGACGAATCGCCTCGGACGCGGCCTCGTGGTCTACGACGTCAGGCTCGCCCGACATGGTGATGGTCGCTACCAGTTCGTCGGCGACGAAGATCGGGATCGAACCGCCGTGTGCCTTCAGCACATCGTGGTCGAGGGGAAGGTCGGTGAATGGCACGCCCGTCTCCTCCTGGCGCAGCTTCACCAGAAGCGAGCTGTCACCGAAGTGCCGGGCAACGGCAGCCTTGCCAGCGAGCCAGGGGTCGTTGCCGATACCGGTGGTGCCGAGGCGCGCGCGGTAGGCGAGGTAGTCACCGATCACGATGTCGACCGACAGGCTCACCCCCCATTCCTGGGTTATCCGGGCAGCCAGCGTGCCCAGTTCGAACGCATCCTCACTCGTGAAGTGGTCGAGTGTGACGCGCCCCTCGGCTTCGAGCTGCGCGACGGTAAAGGTGGGGAGCGGATGGCTCATGCGGGTCCCTCGGTCGGTGTGACGCTGGTTGGTGTGGCGCTGGCTGGGGTGATCGTGGGTGTTATGACGCTGGTTGGTGTGACGCTGGTTGGGGTGATCGTGGGTGTTATGACACTGGTCGGCAACGCGGGGCGGTGGCGCTCGACGAGTTCGAGCAGCTGCGCGGGCTCAAATGGCTCGCTTGTGGAACGGAGCTCGTCGAGGCTCCACCACCGGGAGTCCAGCGTGTCGATCTTCTCGTCGTCGGTCCAGCCGGCCTTCGACGGCTCGAAGCCGGTCGTGTGCACCACGTAGTACTCCGCATGGCCCGTGTCATGGTCTGCGTTGTCCCACTCCACCACGAAGTCGAGGTGCCAGACCGGTTCGCCGGGATCGGCGATAGCCAGCCCGGTCTCCTCGAACAGTTCCCGGATTGCTGCCTCCGCGTGGGTCTCGCCCGGGTCCACTCCCCCGCCGGGCGTCACCCAACGGGCAAACCCGCTCGTGTCGGGGGCGGTCGTGAGGAAAAGCAGGATGCGCCCCTCCTCGTCGAAGAGCAGGATGCGTGACGTGAGTCGGTGCCCGACCGTCATGGGATCTCAGGCGCCGAAGTCGCTCACGTCGCCGACATAGCGCGTGTTATTCGCGGGAACAGGTTCGACGGCCGCAAGAGCCACCTCGGCGGCAAACTCTGCCACGTCGTAGAGCCGGCCGGCCGCTTCGCGACGCTGGCCGATCGCGCCCGGGTTCGCCCGTTCGAGCAGGGTTGCCGTTATCGTGCCCTCGATCATGTCGCCGGAGACGACGACGAAGCCGATTCCCGCGTCAGCCAGCGTAGGGATGCGGTCTCGCAGGGCATCCTCGCCGGCGCGCTTGCTGAGCGCGACAGGCAGGTATTCGGGCATTGTCTCGGTCGTCTTGATGAAGTGGGCCTGGTGGCTGGTCACGAAGACGATGCGCGACCCGACGTGAAGCAGCGGCAGAGCCGCATCCAACAGTTCGACCTGCGCGTCGCGGTTCAGGCGCATCGCGTAATCCTCACCCATCCCCGACTCCATGCCACCGGAGGCGTTCATGACGAGGATGTCGAGCCCGCCGAGCCTCTTCTTGATCTCCGTGAACATCCCGGCCAGCGATTCAGGGTCAGTAAGGTCGGCTCCAATGGCGATGGCCGTTCCCCCCGCAGCTTCGATCGCGGCCACAAGTTTGAGCGCGCGTGCCTCTTTATTGCGGAAGTTGATGACTACGCTCGCGCCCGCCGCAGCAAAGTACCGCGCGGTGTCGGCACCGATCCCCCGCGACGAGCCGGTAACGAGTGCGCGCTTGCCGACAAGAGAACCTGCGGCCAGCGGGCCGACGAGAGGAGAATCAGTCACGAGAGACGACATTACAGGCCCGCCGCGCGGCTCGAATTGTTGAGTACATCGATCTGAGTACTGCGAGTGATACCGTCAATCGAGCGACACACAGGAGGCGCTGAACCAGCCATGGCTTTTCTCGTGCAATACGCGTGGATTATTTGGCTTGCGGTGATCCTGGTTTTCGTGATCATCGAGGTCGTCACAGTCGACTTCATTGGGCTGATGCTCGCCGTCGGTGGTCTCGCCGCCCTCATCTCCAGCCTTTTTAGCACGCCATTCTGGCTTCAGGTTGTCATCGGTGCGATCGTCACCCTGCTTCTGCTGCTTGCCGTGAGGCCTCCGCTTAAGCGATTCCTGCAGCGTGGCGGAGACCGCACCAAGGGCCTCGTCGATGCGCTGATCGGCCAGTCGGCCACCGTCGTGCTCGACTACAACGGCAAGCCGAATCTTGCCAAGCTCGCCAACGGCGAGACCTGGACCGTGCAGCGCGCTGAGTCAACCCAGCCCGCGCTGGCTGAAGGCGACCGTGTCGTCGTCACCGCAATCAACGGGTCGACGGCCATCGTCGCACCCGCCGAGAGGACAACAAACAAATGAATATCGTGTTGGACGTCATCCTGGGGATCGTCATCATCTTCGTGGTGATCTTCGTTATCGTCACGCTCACGCGCGCGATCAAGATCGTGCCGCAGGCGACCGCGGGCATTGTTGAACGGCTGGGCAAGTATCACAAAACCCTCAGCCCGGGGTTGAACCTTCTCGCGCCGTTCGTCGACCGGATGCGCCCGCTTATCGACATGCGCGAGCAGGTCGTATCGTTCCCGCCGCAGCCCGTGATCACCGAGGACAACCTGGTGGTGTCCATCGACACGGTCGTGTACTTCCAGGTGACGGATGCCCGTGCCGCCACCTACGAGATCCGCAACTACCTGGGCGCCGTCGAGCAGCTGACAACGACCACGCTTCGTAACGTCGTCGGTGGACTGAACCTTGAGCAGGCCCTGACCAGCCGCGACAACATCAACAGCCAGCTGCGCATCGTGCTCGACGAGGCAACCGGCAAGTGGGGCATCCGCGTCAGTCGCGTGGAGCTGAAGGCCATTGACCCGCCCGTGTCGATCCAGGACTCCATGGAGAAGCAGATGCGGGCCGAGCGTGACAAGCGCGCGGCGATCCTGACCGCCGAAGGTACGAAGCAGGCCGCCATCCTGCAGGCTGAGGGCGAGCGGCAGGCCGCCATCCTCAATGCAGAGGGTGACGCGAAGGCGCAGATTCTTCGCGCGGAAGGTGAAGCGAAGGCCATCGAGACGGTCTTCGGCGCAATCCACGCCGGCAACCCGGACGCGCCCCTCCTCGCATACCAGTACCTGCAGACACTGCCCAAGATCGCGGAGGGCGAAGCCAGCAAGCTGTGGATCATCCCCAGCGAGCTCAGCGAGGCCCTCAAGGGCATCTCGGCGGGTTTCTCCGGAACGACCGGTCCGACCTCCTGGGCGGGCCCGTCATCGTGGGCGGCAGAGCAGGCGGCTAAGACTGCGACAGCGACGACACCTGCAGCGACGCGCGCAGCGACACGCAAGCCACCGACATCCCCGGCCGCTCCGAAGAAATAAGCGTGACTGACCTTAAGAAGGCATCCGCAAGGTCCCCGTGGTTCGAGCCTGCGCTTCCGCGCCTGCTTGCCCACCGCGGCCTTGCCGTTGATGCACCAGAAAATACCCTGCTCGCTTTCGTGAAGGCGCTGAGTGCGGGTGCAACCTACCTTGAGACCGACGTGCACGCCAGCAAGGACGGCATCGCTGTGCTCTCGCACGATCCCAACCTGGTGCGCACCGCGGGCCGCAAGGTGCGCGTGAACGAGCTCACACTGGCGCAGTTGCGGGAGATCGACCTGGGCGAAGGGCAGACGTTTTCTACCCTGTCCGAGCTCCTCGAGGCGTTCCCCGATGCTCGGTTCAACATTGACATCAAGTCCCTCGATGCCGGTCGTCCGGCAGCGGAGGCGATCCTCAGGGCTCAGGCGACGAATCGGGTGTTGATCACGTCGTTCAATGCGAAGCGCCGGCACGCGGCGGTCAAGCTGCTGCCCGGGGTCGCCAGTTCAAGCTCCCCCGGCGAGATCCTGATCGCGGTGCTCGCGGCGAAGCTGCGGCTTTCGGCTCTGGTGCGATGGGCGCTCAGGCACGTGACAGCGGTGCAGGTTCCGGTGCGCAGCGCGGGGGTTCGGATCGCCACCCGCGGCGTCATTTCGCGGTTCCACGCAGCGGGCCTTGAGGTGCACATCTGGACGATTAACGATGTCGCCCAGATGAAACGGCTGCTGGATCTCGGAGCCGATGGGCTGTTTACCGATCGCATCGACCTGGCGCTCGGGCTGTTGGGCAAGGGCAACTGAACTCCGCTCCCCCGTCCGGCACGCTGTCAATTGGCTGGGAACTTACTGCGAACAGGACAGCGTTGAAAGGATTCGTCCAGCCAAGGGGTTTATAACTTGGAGTGCATTACGAGTGAGGAGGCCACACAATGGCAGACCGTAGTTTGCGTGGGATGCGACTAGGCACCCAGAGCCTTCAAAGTGAAGAAGGCGTCGAGTTTTCGCCGCGAAAGAAGAGCGTGTACCGCACGCCGGATGGTAAGACGTTCGAGGTCGTATTTTCGGCCGAGGCCGAGGTTCCCGAAGTGTGGGAGTCACCGAAGAGCGGGCAGGAGGGCGTGCTGCTCGACAGCGCGGGCGACGCCGTAGAAACAGAGCAGGTCGACGTCAAGGCGCCCCGCAGCCACTGGGACATGCTGCTCGAACGACGCAGCCGCGCCGAACTCGAGGAGTTGCTCCAGGAGCGGCTCGAGTTTCTGCGCGCGAGGCGCGGGGAGCACAAGATCGGGGCGTAACCCATTCGCTCCCCTGGTGGTGCATTTGCTCCCCAGGTAGGAGAAAGTCAAAGCGTCAGTCGGTCGACTGGCGCTTTTGTCTTGAGCCCGCCGGTCGTGATTGCACCATCGCGACGGCGAGGCCACCAAGTCCGAGTAGTTCGAGCAACAGTTCGATGGGTTGTCCCCACACCGTTGCCGGAGTGATCGTGGTGCTGAGGGGCACCGTGGCGACGAGCGTTCCGGGCTTGTAAATCGGCAGCTGTGCGACGGTCGAGCCGTTCGGAAGGATGATCGCCGTCGTTCCCACTGTGGAGTCGTTGACGAGCGAGCGGCCCAGCTCCATCGCGCGGATTCGTGCGATGGCGAGTTGCTGGACGCTCTCATCCGTGCGCCCGAAGTCGGCGTTGTTCGTCTGTGCGATCAGGATCTGGGCTCCCGAGCGAATGGAGTCGCGCATGACACCGTCGTCGGTGATGTCGAAGCAGATGTCGATTCCGGCGATGACCCCGTTGACGTTGAAGATCGTGTCGGTCGTGCCGGGGGTGTAGTCGCGGCCGATCAGGTCGATGAGGCTCGGGGCAAGCGCGCGCCAGAAGGCCCGGTCCGGCACGTATTCACCGAACGGCACCGGATGCTTCTTGTCGTAGTAGTCGACGACGCCCTTGCCCGCCTCCCAGAGCAGGGAGGTGTTGAAATACTTGGAGCCCCGATGCTGGATGGTGCCGGCCAGCAGCGGAGCGTGCAGCTTGCGGCTGACGTCATCGAATTCGGTCGCCGCGACGTCTTCATCCGGCGCCTTGTCTGCGGCGACCGGGTCGATGTCGCTTGCACCTTCTGGCCAGATGACCATGTCGATCTTGCGCTTCGAGGTGAAGAGCGGGATTGTCGCCTTGAACTGGGCGGCCAGGAGGTCACCGTAGTCGTGCGGGTCGAAATATCCGGCGGGGCCTGCCCCCTGCACGGCGGCGACGGTCGTTGTTCCCTTGAGCGCGATGGGAAACGCCGGAATCACCAGCGCCAGGGCCGTCGCCCCCACCACCAGGATGCCGCGTGCGTGGATGGTGACGGATCGCACCTGCCAGCACTCCAGCGCCAGCGCCACCAAGAAGACCATGACGAAACTGACGCCCGAGATTCCGATCCAGGAGAACAGGCTGGCAAACGGGCTTTGTGACTGCGACTCCGCCACGCGCGCCCAGGAAAACCCGCCGTAGGGCCACGAGCCCGCGACGGCTTCGCGCAGCACCCAGAGGCTGGCGACGATGACCGGGAGGAATCCCAGTCGCGCCAGCCGTGATGGCCAGACGCGAGGAATGAGGCGGTAGGCCAGCGAGATGAGCACAGCACCGGCACCCACAAACAGTGCCTCCAGTGTGGACAACGCCCCCAGCGGAACGGGCCCAAGAAAGAGTGCCGCCCAGGAGATCTGGATGAGGTAGTACACGAGCCCGCCGATGAAGCCCACCAGGAACGCGCCACCCGCCCGTCGCCCACGGATGCTCACCAGGAACACGCCGATCCCCGCGAAGGTCAGCGGCCACCAGCCCAGGCTGGGGAAGCCGGCATCCATGACGACACCAGACGCGGCGGCGAGCAGGATGGCCGCCCACAGCGGTCGCGCTGCGCTCTCACCAGGGTCGCCGTTCATTGCGGAATGAATATTACGCAACGCTGCTGTATGCAACGATCCCGCGGAAGATCGAGTCGAGCGCCTTGCGCGCGGTGGACCCAACCGGTGAATCCGCGACGACCGACAGCTGGTCGAGCAGGTCGATGGTCTGCTTGGTCCAACGCACGAAGTCGCCGGCCGCGAGGTCGGCGATGCTCAACGCCGAATCCAGCGAGCCGCCGGTGGCCCACTTGTGCATGGCGAGCGTCAGGCCGGTCGCCAGCGGGCTGGTCCCGGGGAGTTTGTGGTCGGTCTCGAGGTCGTCGAGGCGCGCCCACAGGTCGGTCGTGCGATCGAAAGCCTCACGGAACGCACCTCCGGGCAGGTTGCGATCGTTCGGGGCGCCCTCATCCCGTCTCGGCTCGAAGATGAGTGAGGCTGCCATCGCCGCGAGGGATGGCGCATCCAGGGAATCCCAGAGCCCGAGGCGCAGCGATTCGGCGACAAGCAGGTCTCGCTCGCCGTAGATACGTCGCAGGGTTCGCCCGGGCGCTGCGACCGTCACCGTGCCGTCCGGTGCCGCCACCAGGTAGTCCAGCTCGAGCAACACGTCGGTCACCCGATCGAAGACCTTGGCGACGGCGCCGGTGCGTGACCGGATCTGGGCGGTGAGCTGGTCGGTCTCGCGCTTCAGTTTCCACCAGCGCTCCGCCCAGCGGGCGTGCGCCTCGCGCTCGGGGCAGGCGTGGCACGGATGCTGTTTCAGGCGCGTGCGAAGGGCCGCCAGCTGTCGTTGCCGGCGTTCACGGTCACCGCGACCCTGCTGGTCGCCCCGAGCTCCGGCCTTGCGTTCGAGGTCGGTGAGCTCCCGGCGAATCGACGAGTATTCGGTGAAATCGCCCAGGTGGCAGGTCATCGACTTCGCATACCCTGCCAGTGATTCCTGCTGGGATCGCACCTTGCGGGCCAGGTCGACGACGGCGCGGTCCGCCTGGAACTGCGCGAACGATGACTCGAGGATCTCGCGCGTGCGATCCCGACCGAACTGCTCGATCAGGTTGACCGCCATGTTGTAGGTGGGGGTGAAGCTTGAATTCAACGGGTAGGTTCGACGGCTCGCGAGAGATGCGACAGCCTGCGGATTGAGCCCCTCGACCCACTGGATGACCGAGTGGCCCTCGACATCGATCCCGCGACGCCCGGCACGACCGGTCAGCTGGGTGTACTCCCCCGGCGTGATCGGCACTCGTGCCTCACCGTTGAACTTCTCGAGCTTCTCGAGCACGACGGTTCGCGCCGGCATGTTGATGCCGAGCGCGAGCGTTTCGGTCGCGAACACGGCCTTCACGAGCTTCAGCCGGAAGAGCTCCTCCACAACCTCCTTGAAGGCGGGCAGCATGCCGGCGTGGTGCGCCGCCACACCCCGCTCCAGGCCCTCGAGCCATTCCCAGTAGCCCAGCACGGCGAGATCCTCGTCGCGAAGCGTGCGGCAGCGTTCCTCGACGATGGCGCGGATCTCGTCGCGTTCGCTCTTGTTGGTGAGTCGCACGCCCGCGCGAAGCACCTGGCGCACGGCGGCGTCGCAACCGACTCGCGAGAAAATGAAGAAGATCGCCGGCAGCAGGTTGCGGGAGTCGAGCAGGGCGACAAGTTCGGATCGCTCGATTCGGCTGGCACCGTTTCGCGGGCCGTGACTGCTCAGGTAGCGAGCCTTGTCCCTGTTCTGCTTCGGGCCGAGGTTGCGGCCGCCGTAATTCGCCAGCTGCACGAGCTCCGGGTTGACCCGGTTGGTGGCCGCAAGTCCCGACGAGTCGAAGAGATCGAGCAGCCGGCCCCGAACCAGCACATGCTGCTCGAGCGGCACCGGGCGTTCCTCTGAGACGATGACGTCGGTGTCACCGCGCACCGCCTGCAGCCAGTCGCCGAACTCCTCAGCGTTTGACACCGTCGCGCTGAGCGACACCATCCTGACGGCCTGGGGTAGGTGAATGATGACCTCTTCCCACACCGCACCGCGGAACCTGTCGGCCAGGTAGTGCACCTCATCCATGATAACGTGAGACAGGTTCTTCAGCAGCCCCGAGTCGGCGTAGAGCATGTTGCGAAGCACCTCTGTCGTCATCACGACGACTCGGGCGGTGGAGTTGATGTTCGTGTCGCCGGTCAGCAGCCCGACCTCGTCCGGCCCGTACTCGGCCACCAGTTCCTGGAACTTCTGGTTGCTCAGGGCCTTCATGGGCGCGGTGTAGAAAACCTTGTCGCGGGTGTCCTGCATGGCGAGGTAGATGGCGAACTCCGCCACGATGGTCTTGCCCGCCCCGGTTGGGGCCGCGACGAGCACGCTGTGACCACGCTCAATGGATGCGCAGGCCGCCAGCTGGAACTCGTCGAGGTCAAACCGCTGGTGCGCGCGGAACGCCTCAAGCATCGGTAGCTCGTTGCGTATGCGTGAGGCCGCGAAACGCTCAGCGGGCGACAGTTCTGTCATTGAGAAATCAACGGTACCGGCTCGCGCCTGCGGCCGCCCAGTCGTGCACGGCGGCACGGGCATCCGGCGGTGCAATCACGACAGCGACACCCGGCATGCTCGCGATCAGGCGTTTGAGGCCGTGGTAGTGCGACACCCGGACCGTGGTGCGCAGCCTGCCATCCTGCTCCTCGGTAATCGCACCGTCAGGAATGTAGTCCGCGAGCAGCGGTGCCGCGCTGGCGGCAACATCGATCGTCACCAGCAGGTCGTCGGCGGAACCCTCGAAGAGGGTGTCCGGCAGTTTGACGTCGGCGGCGCCGTGGGTGATGGGTTCCGTCGTCACTGTCGGATGAGAGATGCGATCCAGGCGGAACGTGCGCACCGCCTCACGCAGGTGGCACCACGCGCGCAGGTACCAGTCGGCGTCGAGCGACTCGATGCGCAGTGGATCGACCCGGCGACGCTCGTGCTCGCCGCGCGAGTTGAGGTAATCGAATTCCAGCTGCACTCCCGCATCGACCGAATCGCGGATGAGGGCGAGCGTCTCATCCGTTCCACTCGACTGCACGGTCAGCTGGCTGGGGGTCGCGGATGCGCCGCGCGACAGCTTGGCCATGAGGCTGGCAATGGCGGTGCGGTCGGCGTGCTCGGGCAGCGAGGAGAGATACTGCAGGCCGGCGATGAGCGCTGCGGCTTCGCGCGCCGAGAATCGCGGCGAGTCGTCGATCGCGACCCGGTGCGTGAGCACGATCTGGTCGTTTTCCTCGAGGTCGTCCCACGAGATATCGAAGAGGTCCTCGTGCTGGTACTGCGCCGTTTCGCCGGGGATTCCCGAGACACCGATCAGGCGCACGGCCTCCCGGATCTGCTCCTTGGCCATGCCGAAATGGGCCGCCGCCTCGGCGACGCTCACCCGGTCGTGATCCATCAGGTAGGGCACGAGCGAGAGCAGGAAGGTGAGCTTGTCCTGTGCCTGCAGCGGCTGGGCTTTGGCCTTCGAGGTTTGTTTGGCCTTCGGCTTGGTGCCTGGCTTTGCCTTGCCCGGTGCTCCCGGCTTCGGAATCTCAGGCATGGTCGTCCGCCGTTCGCTCGAGACGGCTGCGCACTGCCGCCCGCAATTCCTCGGGTGATTCGACGAGGACTTCGGGGCCGTACCCGGCCAGTTCGTCGGCGAACAGGTCGATGTCCGAATAGTGAAGGGTGAGGGTGTCACCACTCGCCGTGGTGCTGGGCCGCTTGCTGAGCCGGGTGGCCGCGTCGGAGCCCGGCTCGACCACAACCGCGGCCGTGCGGGTCTCCCAGATCTGGTCGAGCTCAGCCTTCGCCGCCTCGGTCGCGGACGCCGGGAACGCCGTATAGCGGGTGTTGGTCGTCGTGATGGGAGTGACGATGCGCCGCAGAAGGAAATTGCGGGTGCCCCCGGCGTCCTGGTCCTGGGCGTGCAGCATCCAGCGACCTTCCCGCTGGATGAGGGCGATCGGCGCGACCGTGCGCACCCGCGCGTCCTGTTCACCGGGTTTCAGGTAACCGAATCGGACGACGACATGCTTATCGAGTGCGGCCGTGAGCGGCTCGAAGGCGACATCGCGCACCCGCAGTCGCGGCGCGTACCCGATGACCGGCTCATCGGTCACCACACCGAGTGACCGCAGCTTCAGGATGGCGCGCCGCGACTCCCCGGAGATGGAGCCCTCGCGCCACACCATGGCCGCCAGGTTCAGCAGCGTCGTTTCCTCGGGTGAGAAGGAGATGTCAGCCGGCAACTCGTAGTCTCCGCGGGGGATCCGGTAGCGCAGGTTCTGGTTGTTGCCGGCCTGGCCGGGAGCATCCAGGGTCTCGAGCGGTACGCCGAGTTCGCGGATGTCGTCTTTGTCACGCTCGAACTGGCGCTCCAGGTTGGCGTTGTCCCCGGAGACCGAATACCGCTGCCGGTATCCCTGGACGGTCGACAGGATCTCGTTCTTGGTGAGCCCCGCTTCGGTGGCGAGCAGAGCGAGAACCAGGCTGAAGAGGCGCTCCTCAACCGGGATTCGTGAAGGTGCTGCAGCTGACACGAAAGCTATTCCTTAGGGAGTAAGGACACCCGGCCAGTGTCTGGAACTGTGGCGATAGTACTGCCTAGTATGTGCCGAGAATGTCGTAGACGAAGATCAGCGTGCCGTTCGGGTAGCCACTTGGTGCTTTTCCGCTCGGGTAGCCATACCCTTCAGGGACCACGACGAGCACCTGGCTCCCCACTCGCTTTCCGACGAGCGCTTTCACCGAGGATTTGTCGAGTGACTGGCCGGACGAGTTCTTGGCCAGGGCGGTGAGCTTGTAGAACCGTGGCGTGTGGCTGGTCCAGGTCGAGTCGAACGTTGTGGTGGGGGCCGGATCGGTCCACTCGATGGCCTGCACCTGCAGCAGAACGGTCTCCCCCGATTTCACGACAGCACCGCTGCCGCCGCGCACGAGTTCGGATTGTGGAGTCTTGGGCGGTTCCTGAAGGTCGAGTGTCAGGCCGGGGGTTCCATCCGGTGCCGTCACCACCGACGGAAAGCCGGACTGCAGCGGCTGCAGGATGCCCGTTGCGCGACCACGGTAGCCCTTGATGATGTCCGCGACGGCCACGATGACAGTGCTCGGCGACACGCCATCGCTGGTCGCCGTTGACGCGCTTCCGAAATACTGTGCCGCGGTCAGCACTGTGACGACTCGGGTACCGACGGTCTGGCACTCAAGCGCTGTGGCGATCGCATTGGTCGACGATCCCACGGTGGCCTGGAGTGCGGATGACCTGCTGTATCCGTTGGTCTCACCGGTCGAGCCCGCCAGCTTGCCATCGGACCCGGTGTACAGCGAGAGTTGGATTTCCGCGATGTCGTCCGGGCCGAGCAGCAGTCCGGTCCCCTTCGTGAGCGTCGACACCTGCACTCGTTTGGTCACTGTCGGCGTGGGGACATGCGTCTCCGGATTGCCACCGAATGTGCCGTTCGCGCTGATCGAATCCGACGCGGCCCCGGGGGTGTATTTCGCTACGCAACCCTGCACCTGAGCGGGGAGGTCGGCGCAGGCGGAAACGCTGGCGACAAACGCTGCGGCGACAACAATCGCGACAAACTTGCGCACGACACCAACCTTCGAGGGATGCAGATTCACGTCAGTTACTCTAACGGGTCTGCCTCTGACGATTTGCTGCCACCCGCCGCTGCCGCCGCAGCGGCGCGCGCCTCACGCAGTGACTTGCGCAGGCTCTTGTCGCTGGCCGTCCGGTCGCCGAGCGCCCCCGGCGTCCACACCTCGACATCCTCATCGGAGTAGTCGGACTTCGAAGCTCGCCGCGCCACTTCGGGTAGTCGCGCACCGGGCGCGAGCCGTCGTGCCGCCAGCAGGAATCCCGTGTGCCCGATCATCCGGTGGTCGGGGCGCACGGCGAGTCCCTCCACATGCCAGGTGCGCACCAGGGTTTCGGATGATTCGGGTGACGTGAACTGCCCGGTCCCGCGGATAGCTTCCGCGGTTCGCGAGAGCTGGGTGACGGTGGCGACGTAGCACAGCAGCACTCCCCCGGGCGTCAGCGCGTTCGCGGCGGCATCGATGCACTCCCACGGGGCAAGCATGTCGAGAATCACCCGGTCGACCGTTCCATCGGGCACGGCCGCAGGCAGCGCTTCGACGAAGTCGCCGACGACGACGGTCCAGTTGGCCGGGGTGGCGCCGAGGAACGCGGCCGCATTGGCCTGGGCGATCTCCGCGAATTCCTCGCGGCGTTCAAACGAGAGCAAGGTACCCGTGGGGCCGATGGCACGCAGGAGCCAGAGGGAGAGCGCACCCGACCCCACCCCCGCCTCGACCACTGTTGCGCCGGGGAAGATGTCGGCGATCCCGAGGATTTGCGCCGCATCCTTCGGGTAGATGATGGCGGCGCCGCGCGGCATCGACATCACGAAGTCGGTGAGCAGCGGCCGCAGGGCGAGGTATTCGATTCCTGTGCTGCTGGTCACGATCGATCCGTCGGGCTGGCCGATCACAAGGTCATGGTCGAGGATGCCCGTGTGCGAATGGAACTCGCCGTGCGTTTCCAGCGTGATGGTGTTCAGGCGTCCCTTGGGACCGGTGAGCTGCACGCGGTCGCCGGCGCGGAATGGGCCGCTCTGGCGACGCACGGCGTGCTCTGTCACTGAGTCCTGTCGTTCGTCCGCGACACTCATTCGCTGGCCCTCAGTCGCGCATCCGCGAGCACGGTGGACAGGTCCGCGAGGGTGCGCCCGGCCAGTGTCGGCCACACGGTGAATGTTCCGTCGTCGAGAAGCGGCACGTGGGCCGGCACGCCGATTGTGGCGGCACCCGCAGCGGAGGCTGACGCGACGCCCGGTGGGGAGTCTTCGATGGCTACGCAATCGACGGGGTCGACTCCCAGCAGCTCGGTTGCGCGAAGGTAGGCAGCAGGGTGCGGCTTGCTGTGCTCGACCTCGTCACCGGCGACCACAACCTCGAACGCGTCGAAATCGATAGTGTCGGCCACGAGCTGGGCCATGCTGCGGATGGACATGGTCACGAGCGCTGTCCTGACTCCTGCGGCACGCAGTTCGAGCAGGAGTTCACGGGCTCCCGGGCGCCACGGCAGGCCCAGCGTGCGGAGCTTGTCGAGTACGACACCGGTGAGGTGGTCGATGATCTCGTCCTCCGAGAGTGTCACCCCGCGAGACTGCAGCACCCTCGCCGAATGCCAGAGGCCCTGGCCGACTAAGGCGAGAGCCTCATGGTGGCTCCAGGTTCCGCCGTACTGGGCGATAAGTTCGGTCTCCGCGCCCATCCAGTACGGTTCGGTGTCGATGATGGTGCCATCCATATCCCAGAGAACGGCGGCAGGCAGGGTGGTCACAACGCCCGATTCTACGGGGCGGATCGCGCGCGTATCGGTCGAACCCCTCTGGCTCGGCCTATCCTTGAGTGGTACAGCGCGCTCGAACGGATGCGCGCAGCGAAGGATTTCACCGGTGCCGGACACTTCAGGTTTCACGACAGGTCGAGTGCTCGTCGTGGCGTTCGAGGGCTGGAATGACGCGGGAGAGGCGGCGAGCGGCGTCGTCCAGACGCTCAAAGCGCAGCTCGACGTTTACCCCCTGGCCGAGGTGGACCCTGAGGACTATTTCGACTACCAGTTCAATCGGCCGACCGTCGAGTCCGATGATGATGGCGCTCGCCGCCTGGTTTGGCCGGGCGTCACTATCTACGGTCCTACGACGCCGAACTCTATCCCCGGTGCTTCCCTGTACCTTCTGCTCGGTACTGAGCCGTCGCGCGGCTGGAAGACGTTCACTGAGGAGATCTTCGAGGTCGTCGACGATGCCGAGATCACGGGAATCGTCTTTCTCGGCGCGATGCTGGCCGATGTTCCGCATACGCGCCCGATCTCGGTTTTCACGAGCAGCGAGAGCGCCGCGGTTCGGGAGGCTTTGGGCATCGAGAAGAGCACTTACGAGGGTCCGGTGGGCATCCTGTCGGTACTTGCGGATGCGGCCGACAAGGCCGGTATCGCCACGGTTTCGATCTGGGCCTCGGTGCCTCACTACGTGCACAATTCGCCGTCGCCTAAGGCCACGCTCGCGATGATTGAGCGGCTCGAGGAGCTCATCGGCGTGGAGATTCCGCGGGGTGACCTGGTGGAGGAGTCTGCAGCCTGGGAGAACGGGATCGATGCTCTCGCCGGTGATGACGAGGAGATGGCCGCGTACATCGAGCAGCTCGAGCAGGCCCGCGACACGGTGGATTCCCCGGAGGCCAGCGGTGACGCCATTGCGGAGGAGTTCGAACGCTACCTTCAGCGTCGCGATGGTCGTGAAGGTCGTGAGGGTCGCGATGGTCGTGAGGGTCGCGATGGTCGTGGTCCGGCGGGCGACGAACCGTGGCGCCCGCCCACCTCGTAGCTGAGGCAGCCACCTCACGGAACTAGCTATTCGTGTGGCCCTTTCGCCGATTGGGTAGTCCACTCGGGCGGTAATCGCCCGGTATGCGTCGCCTGGCGCGCTGTTATCCGGTTTGTCGGTGGTGGATGCGTTGTTTGCCGAGTCGTTTCCAGGTTTGGGTGGGGTCGATTTCGGGTGGGGCGAGGAGGTGGGGGATGTGGTTGATCATGGCGATTTGCCAGTTGCTTCGGTGGATGAAGTCGTGGTGGGGTCCGCAGAGCATGACGCCGTTGTGGACGTCGGTTTCGCCGGTGGCGCCGTGGGTGAAGTATTCCTCGACGTGGTGGGTGTCGGCCCAGGTCACGGGGGCGTCGCATAGCACGCAGCGGTCGCCGTCTCTTGCGATGATGGCTTTGCGTTGCGCGGGGGTGAATCGGTACCGGGTTTTGCCGAGGGCGAGGATTTCGCCGTCGTTGCCGAGGACGACACGGCGGAACGCACTGTCGCAGGCGAGTCGTTGGATGGTGTTCACCGATACGGGGTGTTGGATCCCGTCGATGTATCCGACCCCGGTGCTGGTGCCGCCTTCGGTGCCGGTGTCGTTTTCGAGATCGGCGAGGGTGATGTGGGCGGTGATTTCGGCGAGGGAGCGTAGTTGTCCGGGCTCGTGGCCGGTGTTGCGGATTCCGGCTTTGATGAGTCCCTCGAGGACGTCGTGTTGGCGTTGCTCCCGGGTTCTCGTGTCCCGCAGGGTGATCACCTCGTTTCCGTCCGCATCGGTGGAGGTCACTGTCCCGTCGCGGAGGTCGTCGTCGGTGAGGAACCGGGGTTTCGCGCCGGGTGCGTTTGCTTCATCGAACACGGATTTCAGCAGGGCGGCGGGGATCGGGCCCAGGGCCCCGCGGATCGGGATGACCCCGTTGCGCTCCCGGCCGAGGGTGATGCCGCGGCGGGCGCGGGTTTCTTCTTCCCGGGGCAGGATCCCGTCGGGGTCGAGGCGGTCCCGCACGACCAGGGCCAGGTCGGTGACGTACTGGACCGGGTTGACCCGGGCGTGCTCCACCAGGCCCGCCTCTGCGGCGTCGAGGTCGTCGGGGTGGGCCACACGGCGCACATCATCCAGGGCCCGCAGGATCACTGTCGCTGATTCCGCACCGACCGTGCCGTCGGCGACCGCTGCGGCGAGTCCCGGGCAGCGGGGCGGCAGTTTCTCCCCGGTCAGCGTGACAGAGGCCCGCAGGGCGGTACCGAGTTGGATGCGGCGGGCTGCTTCCGCCCCCGATACCCGCGCCACCAGTTCCAGGAGCGCAGCGGGCCGCACGCACCCATGTTTCTGCGCGAGACCGGCGACACCGAGTTCCCGTCGGGAGCGTTCCGCGACCTCCCCGGCGACCATCACCTGGATCGCCGCCACCCGCCGGGCGAGGGCTTCCACCGCCCCGACCACCAGGCACACGTCCTCATCGGAGGTGTGCGCGAGCGACCCCAGATCGAACTCGGCCAATAGCCCCGCCGCCGCATCCAGCTCGGTCGTCAGCGCCGTCGGAATCGCGGGCGCAGTCGCAGTCGCGGGCGCAGTCGCAGACATAAACATCCAGTTCGGTCATGAAAGAGGCGGCAGGGAAAGGGGTCGAAAAGCAGGCGTGAATTCCGGGTTTGCGTTCCGGCCGGTGCGGGCGATGGACCTGTTCCTCGTGTGCCCAGTTTACCAAGCCCCATGCGTCTGCGTCTAGTTGCTTCGAATGTTTCTTCGAATAACAGGATGTGGAGGACCGGCCGTGTAACGGTGCAACCCGGAAGAGGCCGAGGGTGCCTAGCGAAAGCTGATGCCGAGCAGCGCGTCGATCGCATCGAGGTCAGATCGCGTGGCGGGCGCCCCGCTAGCGATTGCTTCGTCAACTGTCGCGAGTGCTGACGGAGTGTCAAGGTCGTTCGACAGCACGGTGCGCAGCGTCGAAGTGAGCCCGGTGCTCGCATCATCCGCGGCCGCCACATCCATGCTGTTGACGCCGGTGCCCGCGGCGGCCCACGCCGACCACCGCGCGAGCCTGGCAATGCCGTCGGCCAACAGGTGGTCGGTCCACTCCCAGTCGTGGTGGTATCGCTGGCTGAAGATCGCCAAACGGATGGCGCGGGGGTCGACCGCGGATGCGGTCAGGTCCCCGATGAGCACCAGGTTGCCCAGCGACTTGCTCATCTTCTCGCCCTGGTAGGCCACAAGCCCAGCGTGCGAGTAGACGGTGGCGAGCGGAGTACCGGTCAGGGCAATGGTGTGCCCCGCCGTGAACTCGTGGTGGGGGAAGATCAGGTCAGCTCCCCCGCCATTAACGGTCAGTGGAAGTTCGAGGAATTCTGCGGAGATTACCGAGCATTCGATATGCCAGCCCGGGCGCCCAGGCCCGAGCACGCTGGGCCAGCTCGGATCTCCCGGTCGTTCGGCCCGCCAGAGCACCGGATCGAGCGCATCCCGCTTACCCGGACGGTCGGGGTCTCCCCCGCGTTCGGCGCTCAGCGCGAGCATCAGTGCCCTGTCGTAGTGGCTTTCGTCTCCGAGCATCCAAGGACGCGCCTCTTCGACGGTCGCACTGTCGAAGTAGTAGTCGCCCTCGAGCGGGTAGGCGAAGCCGCGGTCGGTGAGTGACTTGACTGCGGCAGCGATCTCGTCGATGCGCTCCGTGACCGCGATGTAGTGGTCAGGCGGAATCACCCCGAGCGCTTCCATGTCGCGGCGAAAGCGTTCGGTCTGGTCGGCGGCAAGTTCGTGCCAGTCGATGCTGCGCGCGAGCGCCCGCTCCAGCAGGGGGTCGTCGACATCCGTCGAGTTCTGGACGTACGAGACCTCGTAGCCCGCATCAAGCCAGAGCCGGATCAGCGTGTCGTAGGCGAGGTAGGTGGCGGCGTGACCGATGTGAGTCGAGTCGTACGGTGTGATCCCACAGACGTAGATGCTCGCGACGGCACGCGGTCGAGCTTCGCGCACGGTGCCACTCGCGGTATCGCGGATTCGAGGCACAGGGCCAAGCCCCTGAAGCCGAGGAACCTCGGGACGGTTCCAGGACTTCACATCCCTCAGCGTATCCCGAGCAGGATCAGTAGTTGCGCAGCAGGTCCCCGAGCACGCGACGGCCGAAGACGAGTGCGTCGAGCGGCACGCGCTCATCCACGCCATGGAACATGGCGGGAAAGTCGAGTTCGGCGGGCAGCCGCAGTGGTGCGAATCCGTATCCGGTGATGCCGAGCTTCGCGAGAGCCTTGTTGTCGGTGCCACCCGACAGCAGGTACGGAAGTACCGGTGCTCCCGGGTCCGCTTTATTCAGCGATCCCACCATGGCGTCAACGAGGGGTCCGGCGAACCGGTTCTCGAGGCCGATGTCCTGGTGCACGATCTCGAGCTCAACGTGTGGGCCGACGAGCTCACGCACCTCCGCGAGAACCGCGTCCTCTTCCCCAGCGAGGCAGCGGATGTCGACGAGCGCCTCGGCCGTGTCAGGGATGACGTTGTGCTTGTAACCGGCGGTCAACACTGTCGGGTTGGTTGTGGTGCGCAGGGACGCCTGGATGAATCCCGACGCGGTTCCTGTGCTGAGCACGAACTCCTGGGGGTCGACCTCTCGAATGTCGACCTCCATGATCCTGGCAAGCTCGCCCAGCAGCTGCTCGGTCGTTGCGGTCAGGTGCACGGGCCATTCGCGGCGTCCGAGCGCGACCACCGCTTCGGCCAGGCGCGTGACGGCGTTGGCATGGATCACCCGGCTGCCGTGTGCTGCCGTGCCTCGTGCGGTGAGCTTGATCCAGATCAGGGCCTTCTCGCCGGTCTGCAGCAGGTAGGCGCGGGTGCCGTTCAGGTCGATCGAGTAACCGCCCACCTCGCTGATCGCTTCGGTGGCGCCCGCGAACAGGTCGGGACGATTGTCGACGACATAGTGCGAACCGAACACCCCTCCGTTCTCCTCGTCGGAGAAGAATGCGATCACCAGGTCCCGCCGTGGTCGTCCTCCCTCCGCAAGGATGTCCGTGAGTGCGCCAATGATCATGGCATCCATGTTCTTCATGTCAACCGCGCCGCGGCCCCACAGCATCCCGTCGCGCACCTCGCCGCCGAAGGGATCCACAGACCAGTTAGACGGGTCGGCTGGCACGACATCGGTGTGGCCGTGCACGACCAGCGCCGGAAGGCTGGGATCGGATCCCGCGACACGGGCGAGCACAGAGGTGCGCCTCGGTGCCGCATCTACATAGGTCGTCTCG
>Ga0302198_10001842_pt1 | contig 22877 bp, 25 predicted proteins | sample II_Bog_N2_2_FD_193521 | JGI IMG/M metagenome (GOLD analysis project Ga0302198, IMG submission 193521) | Peat permafrost microbial communities from Stordalen Mire near Abisko, Sweden - II_Bog_N2_2 | ecosystem: Environmental > Terrestrial > Soil > Wetlands > Peat | place: Sweden: Abisko... | reverse complement strand
AGGCCCTCATCTCTCCGATGATGTGCAGGCATACAAGCTGTCAGATGGAAGTCTGGTTTGGTGCCTTGCCGTTCCCCACCCCTCGAGCCGAAAGAGGGGCGAGGGGTTCCAATGGGAATGGGTTGGAAAGAACATCCGCACATTCAGGTCAATCAAGTTCCCGCTCCGAGAGGCCTAGCTTTATGGGGAGCTAAGTGTCTAGCTCCCCTGTTGGCCATTGCCGCGGGTTGGGTTATTGGTAGGCGTTGGCTTTTTTGAAGTCGCCGCCTTTGACGATGGAGATGGGCAGTGAGGTCATGTACTTTTTGAAGGCTGCATTGACCTGGTCGGTGGTGACTGCGGCTACGGCGGCTTCGCGCTTGGCGTCCCAGTCCATGGTGCGGCCCCAGCGCTCGCGAGAGGCTAGCAGGCCGGCGATGGAGCCCTCTTCAGTGCGGCTCACGGTAGCCTGATCGAGCCACATCTTCTTGGCCTGGGCCACTTCGTCGTCGGTGAAGCCGTCTTTGAGAGCCTTTTGCAGCTCTTCGTTGAAGTCGACTTCGACTTTGGGCGTGTTCTGGGGCGCGGAGATGGCGTAGACGGTGAGGACGCCGCCGTCGTCGATGGTGGGCAGTGAATACTGTGCGCCGGCCCCATAGCTGAGGCCGTCTTTGATGCGGATGCGCATGAAGAGGCGCGAGTTTGGCGTGCCGCCGAAGACCATGCCGGCAATGGTGAGCGCGGCAGCATCGGGCGAGTCGTCGTCGATCTTGATGGGCGCACCAGCTAGGAAGAGCGAGTTCTGCTTGTCGGGCGTTTCGATCTTCTTGTTGATGGCGTCGACGGGCGCGTAGGCGCGCTTGATGCGTTCAAATTTGGCGGGGCTCTTCCAGTCGCCGAAGAGCTCAGCGACAAGCTTTTTGACCTCGGCCTGGTCGAACTGGCCGCTGATGACGATTTCGCCTTCGCCGGGGCCGTAGAAGTGCTGGTAGAACTGGCGCACGTCTTCGAGTTTGGCGGCCTTGAGCTCGTCAATTGACTCATCGAGCGTGTCGACGTAGCGAACGTCACCCTTTGGGTAGCGCTCGTTGAGGTGGCGGCGCAGCTCAGTGGCAGCCAGGGTCTGGGGATCGGTCTTGCCGCTCTCCGCTCCCTGAATCTGCTGGAGGCGGACCTGCTCAAACTCAGGTTCAGGGAAGGTGGATTCGCGGAAGAGATCCCTGACCAGCCGCAGCGCGTCGGGCAGGTTGGCTCCGGTGCTGCGGATGTTGGCGCTGGCGCCGGTGACGGAGCCGGAGACGTTGATCTGTGCCTTGAGCCGGTCGGTTTCGTCCTGAATCTGCTGCTTGTTTCGGGTTTTGGTGCCGCGCATGAGGAGGGAGCCGGCGAGCTCGCCGTCGGTTGATTTGCCGAAGAGCGATTTCTCGTCGCCGAAGCGGATGTTGATGACGGCGCTCACCATGCCGCCACGGGTCTGCTTGGGGAAGAGCACCAGCTTCATGCCGTTGGGAAGAGTGGAGCGCTGGACGCGGGCTTCGATGTTGGCGGGGGTTGGGTCGAAGGTTTCGCCCTGCTGCTCGGCCGCGCCGCCCTTGAAGTCCTTGAAGCGATCGGCGGGGTTGGGCGTGGCGGGAATCTCAGCTCGGTCGGGCGTCGCGGTGGGAATGAACTCGCCGAGGGTGCGGTTGGACGATTTGAGGTAAGCCTTGGCCACGCGGAGAACGTCGGCAGGGGTTACCTTGGCGATTTCTTCGTGATCGAGGAAGAAGTTGCGCCAGTCGCCGCCACCGATGGATTCGCCGAGCACCAGGGCGACAGTCTGCGAGTTGGCTTTCATGAGATCGTACTGCTTGGCGATGCGGGCCTTGGCGCGGTCGACTTCTTCCTGGGTGGGAGGGGTTGCGGCAAAGTCCTCAATGTTCTTGAGCAGAACTTTTCGCGCTTCGTCGATGGACTGGTCAGGCTTTAGATTGGCATCGGCCTCGACAAAGCCGGGATCGTGCATCTCCTCAACGTCCATGCTGGTGGAGACGGCGAGCTTGGTATCGACGAGAGCCTTGTAAAGGCGGCCTGTCTGGGGTTCGCCAAGAATGGTGGAGAGCACTTCGAGTGGTGCGACATCCGGATGCAGAGCAGCGGGAATGTGATAGACAGCAATCACCTGCTGGGTAGTTCCGACGCGGCGCAGGATCACTTCACGCTCGCCCTCCTGAGTGGGCTCCACGGTGTAGGGCTGGGGGATGACGCGATCGGGCCTGGGAATCTTGCCCAGGGTGTCTGCGATGAGGGCGAGTGCCTTGGACTCGTCGAACTGGCCGGAGATTACGACGTCGGCATTGTCGGGCTGGTAGTACTTCTTGTAGAAAACTGCGAGGTTGGCGATGGGAACACGCTCAACGTCGCTGCGGTTGCCGATGACGCTTTTGCCGTAGTTGTGGAAGTTGAAAGCGGCGGAGAGGACGCGCTCTTCGAGCACGTTTTCGGGCGAGTTCTCGCCCATTTCCATCTCGTTGCGGACGACGGGCATTTCGGTGACAAGATCCTTGCCGAGCATGGTCATGTTGACCATGCGGTCGGCCTCGAGCCCGAGCGCCCAGCGCAGGTTGTCGTCGCCGGAGTTCACGATCTCGAAGTACATGGTCTGGTCGTAGCTGGTTTGGCCGTTGAAGTTGCCGCCGCCTGAATGCTCGGAGAGGTCGCTAAAGAGGACGCGACCGGAGGTAGTGCTCTTGAAGGTCATGTGCTCGAGGAGGTGGGCCATGCCGGTTTCGCCATAGCCCTCGTTGCGCGAGCCAACGCGATAGACCACGTTGACGGTGATCTTGGGCTTGGAGTTGTCAGGGAACAAGAGCGCGTGAAGGCCGTTGGGGAATGCGTACTCGGTGACGCCCTCGATCGAAGTAACTTTTGTGACACCGGGGGGCAGCGTTTGCGCGGAGATGGCAACAGCCAGAAGGAAGACGGAGAAGAAGAGAGCAATCAGCCTGAATCGATGCATGGAAACCTACCTTTGCTTGGGGTGAGGGGCCGGCTAATTAAGATCACATAGCGGCCCATTAGTTTTCAGCTTTTTGTACTTCGCTTGGGTTAGATGGAGAGTGGCCCGAACTTGCGCCTGAAGAGCCTCAAGCCTCTTGTTCTTCACCTCATAACAGCTCATCACGGAGCTAAACACATCCCCGGTATAGGGATCAACTGCAGAGTTGTCCACCACCACGCTTCCATTCGGAGTCCCTTCCCAAGTCACTTCGAAGAAGAGGAACCTTGAGGGGCACTGGGGGGATGATGGCTCCGCCCCAAGTCTTGGTAATCGTCTTTGCTGCGCAGTAAGGGATGCCATAACAAGGGCCATAGCTTGGTCGCTGGTGATTCCGTGCCTGGGCAGGTCAACCGCCCCTGCGGTCGTAGCGCCGAGCCAAGTAAGGAAAAATACAAATACTCTCTTCATCTAGACGTCCGTTTGGGAGTTTTGCATTCGGTCCGAATGGAATCCGGGCTCGGATGCAATTCTATTCTGCCGGGCAGCCATTGCATGGAGGTAGAGGCTCGTTATTGGTTCGCAGCGATATTGGCGGGATCAAAGGGGCCTTAATCCAAGCTATTGAGTTCGCAGACTGGGTCCCCAGGGGCTAAAGCCCCATCCATTTTTATTACCGTTATCGGCACGACTAAAGTCGTGCCCTGATACAAAGCCCAACGTCGAGCAAGTCTTTCCGCAGTTTGTAAGGCCTGATCAGTCTTGCTGGCCTTACCGGGTGAGGCATGGCCATGTTGCAAGGTGGGCTTGTGGAGAGGTTCTTTAGGGCTCGTTGAGGATGAGGGCGACGCGTCCGGCGATGAGATCGCCGGGGGATTCTCCGGGGGCAAGGTCGATGAGTTCGACTTGGGAAGTGAGGGCGTGGGGCCGAAGGACGAGACGGTTGGCGAGGAAGTCGGCATAGCGAACGGTGAGTCGGCCGCCGTTGCGGATGGCGAGGAGATTGGGGCGGTTGGGGCGGTAGGGGTGGAACGAGTTGTAGTGGCGATCGATGAGGGTGATGGCCTCGGGGAGGACGAGGGGGTCCATGGCGAGGGCATCGGCGGCGGGGATGCGGACGGCGACAAATCGCTGCCAGGCGCGGCGAGAGTTGGCGGCGCGGGCACGAATGGTCTGAAGCAGGCCGACGGGAAGATGAATCCAGCCTTGCGCGGCGGCGGTTCGGATGTAGGGCTCGAACAACGCGGAATGATGGGAGACGAGAGGGACGGAGTCGCGTTCTCCTTCGAAGGGCATGGCGAGGGAGGATTGCAAGGCGGGCAAAAGGTCGGCAGCGGTGAGGTGCTGTGCGGCGAGCAGGCGGTCGATGGCTTCAATGGAGAGTTGGCGTCGGCAGTTGAGGAAGTTGGAGAGATGGGACTGCCCAAAACCGGTTTGGCGGGCGAGCAGGGAGACGCTTAGCGTATCCCGCTGAATCCTGCGCAGCAGTTCCAGGCGGAGCTTCTCGTGCATCTGCGAAAAATTCATCTGTGGAAATTCCGCCACGAGAAATGGGTAAGAGATGCTGCCCATTTCTTAGAGAAAACTGACAAGGCTGAATAGCCTTTATTTTCAGCGCATATGTGGGGGTTGAAAAGCACCTGTGGGGAAATGGCCGGAAACAGATTGACGCAGGAGAATCCTCTTTCTAGATTGTGTTTACTCAATCTCGCACTAGCTTGTGGGAAATCTATTCGAAACGCTTCATTGCCGCAAGGCTGAGGCCGGACGGAAGTCTGACCTTACCTTCGGCAAATGAACAAGGAACCGGAACGGAGAAAGGCGATCCGGTATTCCCATTCGAGTCCCGAAGATGCTCAGCAGAGGCATTCCGGGCAGCTCGTTCGAGAAATTCCAGAATCTGCGCGCTAAGGTCATGACAAAAAGAGCAAGAGCACGGAAGGCAGTCCCCCATCAGGACGGAAGAATCCCGAGTTGCCTTTCGCTGTTCCAATCACCCCGCGGACCCAACCGAAGCACAAAAATCCAGCGGGATGCGACAGGACTACGGAGAATGAGTCATGGAATTGCGCGTTCAATTGAAGGTTTGCGAGGGTTGCGGCTGTCTTTGGTACCGCGCCCAAACTCAAGGGAATGTCTACTGCAAGCATTGTGAAGTGAAACTGAAGGCTTTTCCAACAGCGGAGACACGCAAGCTGCGGGGACGGCCCAGCCGGAGGATTTTGAGCCAGGTTTGGGCGGTTGCAGAAGAGACCGGGGGCGCCCTATGAGCGCCTCCGTGGCACCGATGATTTGGGAGGCACGCCGGCAGCAAGTTGCGTGGAAGGAGCACGGAAAGGACGGACCGGTAAAGGCTCATCCGGCGGCCTTAAAACAACGGAAGACCGAGGAGAAGGCGGAGCCGATCGTCAGCCTTGGCTTCTATCGAAAGCATACGGAAAGGATGCTGCGGCGCTATCTGTATGCATCGATGCAAGTGGGGCGGTCGCCTTCGATCCTGGGGGACCCGGTGGCGCGGGGATGGGTTTCAAGTCGTCCTGTGAAGACGTTTGAGGATGCAGTGATCTTTGTATTGGACATTGAGATGTGCCTGGCCAAGCTGGACTCACTGGATTGTCAGATCCTCTCGCGGATCGTGCTACAGGAGTACACACAGGCGGAGACAGCGCAGTTTCTGGGGATGAGTGTCCGCACAATCTCATACAAATTTCCACAGGCGCTCGACCGGCTGACAGAGAAGCTGCTGGAAACGGAGATCCTTGTAATTCCGGAATAATCGAAGATACAAATGCCGTAAGTGCAGCGAGAAGGGGAGCATCCAGTGGGTGCTCCCCTTCTGCCTGGGCGGTTTCTGGTATTGTGGACGGGTTCGGCTGGCGGTGCATTGGCGAGCCGCGAGACTGGGACAACAAATTGCGAGGAATTCATCTATGCAGGCATTGATTCAAATTGCTGCGACGCGGGCGGGGGCGAGGCATTTTGCGGGTGTTTTTTCTGTGGCAGTTCTGGCGATCGCGGCGGGCGTTTCCAGTGGAGCACAGGAAGCGGCGGGTTCCGCGAAGAGCCCGACGACAGCGGCGCAGGCGCCGAATAGCGACACGAGCTTCATCGACGCGCAGGGCACGGCGCATGTGACGCGCGTGGTGCCGGTGCCGGGGACGATCAGCGCGCAGGCGCAGAAATCGCTTGCGCAACCGCTGCCGGACCAGGGGCCAGAGCAGACGCTGGCCGAGCGGCGCAGGCTGACCGATGCCTACACGGCTGGGGCTCGGGTGGCGTGGTCGAAGATCTGTCCGAATGAGTTGGTGGAGGACAAGATGGCCGGCGTGCCGGTGCGGATTGTGACGCCGGAGGGGATGCCGGAGGGGAATAAGGACAAAGTGCTGCTGAACCTGCATGGCGGCGGATTCAACTCGGATTCGGGATCGTATACAGAGTCGATTCCGATCGCGAGCTACGCGAAGATCAAGGTGGTTGCGGTGCTGTACAGGCTGGCGCCGGAGTATCCATTCCCGGCGGCGGTGGACGATGCGGTTGCGGTGTACAAGGAGCTGCTGAAGAGCTACAAGCCGGATCACATTGCGATCTACGGGACTTCGGCGGGGGCGATTCTGACGGCGGAAGTGGCGGCGAAGCTGAAACAATTGGGGCTGCCCATGCCGGCGGCGCTGGGCATCTTCAGCGGGATGGGCGACTTTGCGCGGCCCGGGGATTCGCAGTCGCTGTATGCGCTGCGGGGTTTCTCAGGGCATCTCGATCCGCCGGTTTCGGGGACGCATGATTCGCAATATGCGGGGACAACAGACGCGAGCGATCCGATACTTTCGCCGATCTACGGCGACCTGCACGGGCTGCCGCCGACGCTGTTTGTGACCAGCGGGCGCGACCTGCTGCTGAGCGGCACGGTGAACCTGCATCGGGCGTATCTGCTGGCCGGCAACGAGGCGAAGCTGGTGGTTTACGACGCGCTGACACATGCGTTCTGGTACGATCCACGTCTCCCCGAAGCGATTGAGGCGAACCACATCATGGCGGAGTTCTTTGTGAAGGAGTTGGGGCGGTAAGGTGCAACTCGGTTTGCGCAGAGAGTGCGGTCTGTCGGTTAAGCCCTTATACAGGTGGAGAATTCGCCCGGGAGATTGAGACTACACGAGCCTCAGGCAAATTTCTGCATTGACGACATTCCATCCGTAACCTCCGCAGCGGGAAAATCGGTCACGTGGATTACATTTAGATCGGTGAATCGATGAGTAAAAAACGAATGCGAGTGACCCGACTGTTGGTCCTTCTTCTGGCTTCCTCTTTCGCCTTCGGCCAGACCCCAAGCCGCACAGACGATCCGATGAAAGAAACAATTGCTAGCCCAGCGAGCCATCCCTTGTCGCCTGCTCTCTTGAGACGGCTCATGGCCCTGCTCACTGAGCAGGGGCGCGACGTCGTGCTAGAGAAGTCGATGTCCACGGCGCTTGGCCTCCCGACAAGCGGCCAAGGCTGGTCTGGTCGAGAGATCGGCGCGAGGGACAACGAAGCCGATACATCCAGCCAATTGCATAATGTTGCAATGCCGTCCGAAGGAGAGGATGCCATCGTCCTATCCCATTGGGTCGACACCGTGAGCCATTACATTCGCGTTCGCCGATCAGGCGAGGTGGTTAAGGCCGTCAGCTATGAGCCCTCAGTCGGCACCAAGGAAATACCTCTCGCTGCTGCCGGGAACGAGGCCTCGGAAGAATTTGAGTTCTGGGATAAACATGCCGAGAGAACTGGATACTGGTTGGTTTGTACCGGCGACCTCAAGGGCGAGCGCGCGGTGGATCCTACCAAGAAGTTGGCCGCTTGCACGTGGCTGATTCAATCCGGAAACGCGCAGCCGGGCGAAGTCGCGACGGCCTACGTGCAACGTGCCTGGGCGCACGGGAGGGAACACGCGGAGATGACGCGGGACGATTTGAGCCAAGCTGTAAGGGTCGACCCTGCGAATTGGAATGGCTGGGCACAGCTCTGCTCGATTCAGACCAATATCGATAAAGACCTTAAGGAGGCAATTGAGTCTTGCTCGAAGGCCCTTGAGCTCAACCCGCATTCGCCAGAAGCGTGGACCTTTCGGGGCGACATCCACCTTCGAAACAAGGAATACGATGAGGCGATCGCCGACTACAACCACGCGATTAAACTGGCGCCGCGATGGATGTGGCCGCTTGACAATCGTGGCGAGGCCTACCTTCGAATGAATCAAATCGATCGTGCGATTGCAGACTTCGATTCGGTGATTCAGGTGAGCCCCGACTACGCGATGGGGTATCTGGATCGTGGAATTGCAGAAATGAAAAAGGAAGATCGCAAGCTTGCAATGGACTTCTTTGAGCGTGGAATAAAGTTGGATCCGAATTGCGCGGCATGTTTCTTTGGGCGGGGCCTCGTCCGACGCATGAATGGCGACCAGGTCGGCGCTCAAACAGACCTTACTAAAGCGCGCGCTCTCGATTCAAAGGTGGAAGGCGAGTTTGCTGAAGATGAAATTACCGCAAAATAAGGGCGGTCCACGGGCGGTCAGGCCAGGGATATTCAGGAGTGATCTCCAAATCCAGGCGTAGGTCCCGTGCGGGGTGGTGCAATCCGCGAGCGTTATCTCCCTTGCGGCAGCGGCGTGACTGGGATGCGCAGCGCTGTGTTGATGCGGGGAAAGAACTCGAAGGCGGCGGCTACGGCGGTGAGCTCGACGATCTCTTCGGTGTTGAAGTGCGCGCTGAGGTCGGCGAAGGCGGCATCGTTGATAGCGTGGCCTGAGGAGTGGAGCAGATCGGCGTAGCGGAAGCCGGCCTTCTCTCTTTCGGTGAAGGGGCCGGATTCGAAACTTTTTTCCTGGGCGACATTTTCAGCGCTTGCGATCTGTTCCGGGGTCGCGCCGCGCTGGAGGGCGAGGAAACGGTGGGCGCTGACGCAGTATTCGCAATCGTTGAGGGCGGCGACGCGGGTGGCGATGAGTTCCTTGTACCAGCCGGGGAGGGAGGAGTCGGCCATAAGCGGCTTGAGGAGTGCGGCGATGCCGAGGACGAGATCCGGTACGTTGGCGAGGCCCTTGAACATGTTGGGGACGACGCCTCGATCGGTGTAGAGCTTGTCGTAGAGGGCGGCAACGTCGGGGCGGACCTGGGTGCGGTCGAGAAGGGGGATGCGCGAGGCGGATATGGGTGGCGTCAGGGATTCGTTGCTCATGGTTGCTCCGGAGGGCGGATAGGGCCAGTTTACAGGCGGGGCTGGGGGAGTGCGTGTCAATCGGGCTCGTGGCGGAGGCCGCGGACTCGCGAGATTTATGGTCTCCCACCCATTCGCGGTGAGGCTGCGAATGGATGGGGTACGGCGTCATTTTGGGAAGGGGAGATGTGGATACCGGAAGCGCGGGGATTCCCGTTTTAAGCGGCGATTTGAAATGGGAATGGAATGCGGCAGGACTGAAGAATGCGCGCGCGGATGCGTTGTCAGGGACTCGGCAGGGCGGTAGGTTGGGGGGATGAAGCGCGCTGTGGGTGGCAAGTGAATCTGGGCGTGAAGTATCCGAAGCGGAGGGCGGGTGTGTCGGCTTGTCTGCCGGTGCTGGACGAGAGGAGGAGCCTTCGCGAGGTTGCGGAGAGGTATCAGCGGGCGCTCACGGCGAATCCGCGGCATGCGGAGTCGCTGGCGGGGATGTGCGTGGTGGCGCTGGTGAGCGGGCAGAATGAGGCGGCGGTGCGGATGGCCGAGGCGGCGGTAGAGGCGGCGCCGGGGATGGCGATTGCGCATGTGGCACTGGGGCAGGCGCTGAAGGCGTGTGGGCGGAACGAGGAGGCGGAATGCGCGTATGAGAAGGCGCTTGGGCTGGATGGGGATCATGTTCTGGCGAGGCTTGGGCTGGGGGAGCTGAGGCTCGTAGCGGGCAAGACGGAAGAAGCCAGACTGGAGTTTGAACGGGCGCTGCGGAGTGAGTGGAGTTTGGTTTCGGCACATTTGGGGATGGGGAATGCGCTGGCGATGGAGGGCGAGAACGAGGCGGCCCTGGCGAGCTATGAGCATGCGCTGCGGTTGCGGCCAAAGCTGGCGGAGGGGGAGTTTGCGGCAGGGTTTGTGCTGGTGCGGATGGGACGGGAGAAGGAAGCGGAGAGGCGGTATCGGCGAGCGCTGATGCTGCGGCCGGACTTTGCATCTGCGTGGATGAACCTGGGTGTGCTACTGCGCGAACAGGGCAGCGATATTTCTGCAGAGGCCGCGTTGCGGCGGGCGGTGGAGCTGAGGCCGGATCTGATTTCAGGATGGGTGAACCTGGCGCTGGTGGAGCGGGACCGCGACGGCATGGAGGCTGCGGAGAAGTGCCTGCGGAAGGCGTTTGCGCTGAATCTGGAGCAGGTGGAGACGCAGATTGCGTGGTGCCAGTTTTGCGCGAAGCGCGGGGACAGAGGGGGGGCGTGGGGTTGGCTGAGGTGGGCGCTTGCGCGAGACGCGGAGCACGCGGAAGCGTTGAATATGAGGGGCATTCTGCTGCACCAGGAAGGGCGGTTCGGCGAGGCGGTTGAGGCTTTTGAGCGGGCGGAGGCAGTTGGGCACCTGGCGGCATCGTCGAATCGGGGGAACTGCCTGCTGGACATGGGGCGGATGGAGGAGGCGCTGGGAGCACACGCGCTGGCGGTGGCGCGAGATCCGAAGCACCCGGGGGCGCGTTACAACCTGGCGCTGACGCAGATTCGGATGGGCGATTGGGAGCGGGGATGGCGGGGGTATGAGGCGCGGTGGAAGTTCAGGGAGGTGCATCGGAGGCCGAGGACGTTCAAGCAGGCGCGGTGGAGGGGCGAACCGTTCCAAGAGGAAAAGCTTGAGGGGAGGCGTGTGCTGCTTCATGCGGAGCAGGGGCTGGGCGACACGATTCAATTTTGCCGGTATGCGGCGCTGGTGGCGGCTCGGGGAGGGTTTCCAGTGCTGCAGGTGCAGCAGCCTGTTGAGCGGTTGATGCGGTCGTTGGCCGTGGTGCAGGCGGGGAGGGCGGAGACGGCGCTGCTGGGTGAGGGAAGCGGAGGGTTGAGGTTCGATCTTGAGTGTCCCTTGATGAGTTTGCCAGCCGTTTTTGGAACGACGCCGGAGACGGTGCCTTGGCAGGGGGCGTACCTGGCGGCGGATCGGGAATTGGCATCGAGGCGGGCGGCGGAGTTGGAACCAAAGGATATGGGTTGCGCTGGTCTGCGGGTGGGGGTGGCTTGGGCGGGGAATCCGAGGTACAAGGCTGACGCGCAGCGGTCGATGCGTTTGCAGACGCTGGCTCCGCTGCTACGCATGACTGGGGTTGAGTGGGTGAGCTTGCAGAAGGGACCAGCGGCGGAGCAGATTTCGGAGTTGGGTGCAGAGATTTGTTTGAGGGATGAGGCGAGTGAAGATCGGGATTTGGCGGACGCGGCGGCGCTGGTGTCGGGGCTTGACCTGGTGATTACGACAGATACGTGCATTGCCCATTTGGCTGGGGCGATGGGCAAGCCGGTTTGGATTCTGTTGCCGCATTTGGCGGACTGGCGGTGGGGGATCGAGGGCGACAGAACCCCCTGGTATCCGACGGCGCGGCTTTACAGGCAAGCGACTCCGGGAGATTGGGAGGGGCTGTTGGGGCGGGTGCGGGAGGATCTGGAGTGGTGGCGGAGTCCTAATTATCCCAATTATTTTCAGATATTTACAGAGCCAAGGGCGGTATTTCAGGGCTAAGTTCGGGGCGGGTAGAGAAAAAGGCGGATGATTTCTCTTGACATATAGTTCTCTATTTTATAGAGTACTCTTCATTGAGGGAAGTTTTATCGGCTGGAAGCGCCTCAATTGAATCGCTAAGGGAAGCAAACAGCCGCACTGGAGGTCCAAAAAATGGCAACAACAGTTACTTCGATCGTTTATTCACCGCTCAGCCCGGCCTGGTTGAAGGGGCGCGTGGTGGGGGCTTTGATCTGCGGCACGTTCGGCGGGGTCTGGATGTTCCAAGCGGTGTTTTTTGGAGGCATCGCAACCCCTTTATCCCTCACGTTGGTGAGCCTTGTGACGGTCGTGGCGATCGCGTGGCCGGTAATGCGCCTTCGTTCATTTCGGGGCTATCGCAGTACTGCGGCAGATCGAGAACGATGGGCTGCAGTCAGGGTGCCCTATTGGGTCAACAGCGCGATCGAATGGACGCTGTGTTCTGTGGCGGCCTTTTGGCTGGCGCGCATCGGGCGATATGCCTTCATTCCAGAGTGCCTTGGCGTGATCATCGGGCTGCATTTTCTGCCCCTGGGGAAGATGTTCAGATCTCCGGTCTATTACTTAACCGGCGTGGTGATGGTGGTGGGAAGCCTGGCAGCGCTGATGCTTCAGGCGGAGAATATTCGCAATATCGCGGCATTTGGTTTGAACGGCCTTGTTCTATGGGGGACCGCGGCAGTGATCTTACGGCGGGATTGGCTTTTAAAGAGAGAAGAGGAGAACTAAGCGATGGATGCTATGGAGACACAAGAGCTGAAGGATCGGCTGGCGCTGATTGAGCAGATGATGCATGCGGGGCGTCGGTCGACGGAGAGCTGGGGCTGGACGTTTGTGTTGTGGGGTGTGGCGTATTTCATAGCGATCGGGTGGAGCGCACTGGGGGCAGCCATGTATGCATGGCCCGTGACGATGACGGCTGCGGGAATAGTGACGGGGGTGGTGCTGGCGAGGCGTAAGCACAAGCCAAATACGACGATGAGCCGGGCGATGGGTGGGATCTGGATTGCGCTTGGGGTGTCGATGATGACGGCATTTCCGGCATTGGGGATAAGCGGCCGGCTTTTGGACCCACATATATTCATCACGATGGCTTGCGCGATGCTGGGAATGGCCAACGGGGCTGCGGGGATTGTGTTGAAGTGGCGGCTGCAGATTGCCAGTGCATGCGTGTGGTGGGTGGCTGGTGTGGTGGCGTGCTTTGGGAGCGAGACGCAGGCGCTGGTGGTGTTCATGGTGGCGATCTTCTTTTGCCAGATTGTGTTTGGGATCGTCTGCATGATGGCCGAGGCAAAAGGAAAGAAAGGCGGATCCTATGCCTGAGCTGCCGGAGCTGAATCCCGTAGTTCATGGGAAGCTGCGGTTGGCCCTGCTCTCGCTGCTTTCAACGGTGGACGAAGCGGAGTTTACCTGGCTGCGCGGGCAGACAGGCTCGACGGACGGCAACCTGGGAGCGCAACTGATGAAACTGGAAGAGGCAGGATACGTGGCGGTTGAGAAGAAGTTTGTGCAGCGGAAGCCGCAGACGCTTTACCGGATGACGACAGAGGGACGCGCGGCGTTGACCGAGTACGTGCAAGCGCTGAAACAACTGCTGGGCGCGGCGATTCAAGGCTAAAGAGCGGCGCAGGCCGCGGGATATGAATGTCCCTTTTCGCCCTGCGCGAGGAGCCAGGCAACCTGCGCCCTTCGGAGGCGCAAAGACGATGGACAACCAGAGATAAAAGGAGAGCTGCGATGACACAGGGAATGAGTGGTGGATTGACTGCGAACAGCCTGACTGGTCGCGCGATTGGGATGATTTTCTTTGCTGCATTCGGTGCAGGGTGGATCGTGATGGGGCTCTACGGGGCAGGGCAGCTGGGGGTTGTACCCGTTTTGATGGTGGCTGCCTGCACGATGGTGCTTCTGGCAGGAGCTGCGTATCTATCGCGCGAGGCGGAGCGCTTTCCTCTTGTGGCGAAGGATCCGAAGCAGGGCCGGATATTTGCATGGGTGAACCTGGTGCAGTGGATTGCGGTTGGAGTTGTGGCCGTGAGCTTTGCGCGGCTGCACCTGGACAATTATGTAGTCAACGCGATTACGGCGATCGTGGGACTGCACATGCTTCCGCTGGCGCGGCTATTCCGGTATACGCCGCACTACGTTAGCGGGGTGGCGATGGTGGTGTGGGCTGTTGCCTCGATGTGGTTGGCGCCCGCGGAGAGCTTGCAGAGTGTGACGGCGATCGGGACGGGGCTACTGCTGTGGTTGAGTGCGGCGGCGACGCTGGGGCTGGCGATGGCGCGTGTGCGGAGGGCGCCGGTGGAGATGGCTTGCCAGGTGTGCGAGGCTAGCTGGCGGCAGGATTGGGATTCGCTGCCAGCTCTTGCCGCACGCGTTGCATGATGCCGAGGTAGTAGGCGAGGTTGTGGATGGAGTTGAGGGCGGGGGAGAGGGGTTCGCCGGCCTGCATGAGGTGGCGGAGATAGGCGCGCGAGTAGCGCCGGCAAACCATGCACTGGCAGGCGGGGTCGGGTGGGCCCTGGTCTTCAGCGTACTTTTTGCCTTTGATGTTGAGGCGGCCTTCGCTGGTGAAGAGCAGGCCGTGGCGGGCGGCTCGGGTGGGCAGGACGCAATCCATCATGTCGACGCCGAGGCGTGCGTATTGCTCGATCTCGTCGGGGTAGCCGACACCCATAACGTAGCGCGGCTTGTCGGACGGGAGAAGGGGCAGGACCTCGGCGATCATTTCGAGGGTGAGGTCGCGGGGCTCGCCTACGCTGAGGCCGCCGATGGCGAAGCCGTCGAAGCCGGCGCCGGCGTGGTGCATTTCAACGAGGCGCTCGGCGCTCTGGCGGCGGAGGTCGCGGTACATGCCGCCCTGGACGATGCCGAAGAGGGACTGCGACCGATTTTTGCTTAGCGAGTGGCTGGTATCCGGCGCGGGCAAGGATGCCCGCGCTACAGCCGGCTGGGAAGCCGGCGCTACATGTCTGGAAGCCGGCGCTACATGTCTGGAAGCCGGCGCTACATGTCTGGAAGCCGGCGCTACTTGATCCGACCAGGGAACTTCGTGCTGGTGGGTGCGGAAATGATTGAGCGAGCGCTGTGCCCAGGCCAGGGTGAGGCGCAGGCTCTCCTCGGCGCGAGGACGCTCGGCGGGGTACTCGGTGCACTCGTCGAAGGCCATGCAGATGTCTGCGCCGAGAGCGATCTGGACGTCCATGGAATGTTCTGGAGTGAAGAAGTGGCTGCTGCCGTCGAGGTGGGAGCGGAAGTGTACGCCTTCGTCGGAGACCTTGCGCAGGGCGCTGAGAGAAAAGACCTGAAAGCCGCCCGAGTCGGTGAGCATGGCGCGGGGCCAACTGATGAACTTGTGCAGGCCGCCCATGCGGCGGATGGCTTCGTGGCCGGGGCGCAGGTAGAGGTGGTAAGTGTTGCCGAGGATGATCTCAGCGCCGAGGGATTCGAGGACGTCCTGGGGGACGGCCTTGACGGAGCCTGCGGTGCCGACAGGCATGAAGACAGGCGTTTGGACGGTTTGGTGGGGCAGGTGGAGGGCCGCGCGGCGTCCGCCGGTGGGGGTTGTGTTGAGCAGGTGGAAGTCGAGGCCCATCCTTTGATTTTAGTGGGCGATTTTAGTGGGGCGGGGCGGTGGGGTGGAGGGTGTGCCAGAGCTGGGTTTGAAGGGGAATGACGGCATTGGCCTGGTCACTGGTGGCGGCGCGCAGGGCGTTGAGCAGTTGTTCGACGGTGCGGTCTGAGGCGGGGTCGATGGCATTGGGGGCGATCTCTGCGAGCGGGACGAGGACGAAGGCGCGGTTTGCCAAGCGGGGGTGGGGGATTTCGAGGTCGGGGTCGGCGACGATCTGATCGGCGAAGAGGAGGATGTCGAGGTCGAGGGTGCGGGGGCCGTTGCGAAAGCCGGCGGAGCGGTTGCGGCCGAATTCGCGCTCGATGGCGAGGAGATTTTCGAGGAGGGCGCGCGGGGTGAGGTTGGTTTCGAGGGCGATGACGGCGTTGAAGAAGCGGGGCTGGTCGGCGAAACCGACGGGCTCGGTGGAGTAGAGCGATGAGCGGGCGATGATGGGGCCGAGGGATTCGAGGCGATGGGAGGCGGCGGACAGGGTGGATTCGGGCGAGCCGGCGGGGCTTGGGAGGTTGGCGCCGAGACCGATGTAGGCGGTGGGCATCCCTATCAGCCTATCGCGAGGGCACTAATCGTGGTCTTGATAGAAGCTCTCGCGGGTGAAAGCTTCGTCTGGAAGCTGGGGAATCTTATCGGAATATGCGGACATTGCCTTAAAGAACTCCTCCAAATCCATCTTTGGCTTGGCGGGAGGAAGTGGCGCTGGATCAGTGCGCAGCCCGCCGTCGATCAGGCCTTTCACATACGCCTCCGGCGTCAGCCCGCGCGCTTTGGCCTGGGCGACCAATTCATCCGGAATGTCGACCGTGATCTGCATGAGAAAAGCGTAGCAGGACTGCTAGAAAAACACCATTCGGCTTCGCCGGAGGGCAGAGCCCAAGCAACTCTGATTCTTATGCTTGCGTGGAGTTTTCGCGGGTAATGCAATCTGTAGCCGCGAGGTCGCGCTGCCGGAATCTGCTAGCATCCCATGTGGAGATATCTGACTATGGAAGCTGTGAATGGCGCGGGATTTGGGGCACGGCGGAATGAAGACATTGCACTCGACCTGCTGAAGTTTGTGGCGGGGACAACGGGCGTTGGGCGGACGGCGGCGGGCTCGACGGGGTTCAGCGGCGCCTCGGCACCGAAGCCGGAAGAGCATGTGAACGAGCTGCTTGAACTTTACAGCCGTTGCCTGCAAGCAGTTGAGGGCAAGGGAGCAGGGAAATAGCCGGCTCGCCTATTCGTTTTGCCGTTGCCGGCGTCGGCGCGTTCGGCAGCAACCATCTCCGGGTGTATCGCGAGCTCGAAGAGGCAGGGCTGGGTGTGGCCCTGGTTGCGGCCGTGGAGCCGGACCAGGCGCGAGCGGCGCAGGCTGCGGAGAAGTACGCGATCCCGGTGTTCGCGACCGCGGGCGAGATGCTGACGGCAGACCTCAAGATTGATGCCGTGACGGTTGCGGTTCCGACTGTGCATCATCATCCGGTTGCGTCGGTGCTGCTGGATGCGGGGCTGGACGTGCTGGTGGAGAAGCCGCTTGCGGCTACGCTGGCCGAGGCGGATGACCTGTGTGCGCGCGCGGAAAAGGGCGGGCGGATTTTGCAGCCGGGGCACCTGGAGCGGTTCAATCCGGCAGTGCTGGCGATTGAGCCGAAGCTGCGTAGGCCGATGTTCTTTGAGGCGCACCGATTGTCGGTATTCACGCCGCGGTCGCTCGATGTGGACGTGGTGCTGGACCTGATGATCCACGACCTGGATATTGTGCTGAAGTTTGCGGATTCGCCGGTGCGCGAGGTGCGGGCGGTGGGGCTGCCGATCTTGTCTCCGAAGGTGGACATTGCGAATGTGCGGGTGGAGTTTGAGTCGGGCTGCGTGGCAAACTTCACGGCGTCGCGCGTGTCGACGGAGCGGGTGAGGAAGCTGCGGTTCTTTGAGCCGCGGCGGTATGTGTCGATCGATTATGCGCGGCGGGATGTGCTGGTGATCGGGATTGAAGAAGGCGGGGGTAAGAACTCTCCTGCGGATATGCTGACTGCGCTGCCGCCAAACGTGCTGGAGAAGCTGCCGGGCGCGATTCGCGAGGGGATCGCGTCGGGGAAGATTGATCTGGCGAAGGTTGACCCGAAGCTGATTGCGCAGTTTGCGGCGATGGCGGGGATTGATGCGGGCGTGATTGCGCAACTCTCGGGCGCGGGGGGAGCGGGGCTAGGCTCGAATATGGGGCTGAGCTTTGCCAAGCCGGAGGTAACTCCGGGAGAACCGCTGCGGCTGGAGATTGAGGCGTTTGTTGAGTCGGTGAGGACGCGACGCGAACCGCGGGTGACAGCTCGGCAAGGGCGTGAGGCGCTGGCGCTGGCGCTGGAGATTCAGACGACGATGGCGGCGCATGCGAAGCGGGCCGGGCTGGAAGACTTCTTTCATCCAGGGGCGTAGCGGGTCGTCAGATGTTGGCAGCGTGCGTAACAACGTCTCGGAATGGCCGCTTGTGTAGTTTTCTAAATCCATCAAAAACCTCCAATCAACGTATGCGGAAAAGTTCTGCTTGAATGCGGGAACACTTCTGCGTGTGTTGGTGTCTATCAAGACACAGGGGTTTCGGCAGGGATGTACGGAGGAATCAAGGTAAGGGGATTTGGGCTAAGGCTGCTCGGGCCGCCGTAGAGGGCGGCTGAGCAGAGCGCGGCTCTGTGCCTGCCTTGCAATCTTCGTCGTCGGCCGGGACAACGGAGATCGCAAAAAGGAGCAGGCTATGTTTGAAGACTCTACCTTTGAATCTCAGGGCAGGATTCGTACGCGCAGCAAGAGGTGGATGGTTGCGGCGCTTGGGTTCAACGGGTCCATTCTGGCGGCGTTGATCGTGATTCCCCTCATCTACCCTTCGGCGTTACCGATGCAGCCGCTGCCTTATCTGATAGCGGCGATGCAGCCACCGAAGGGCCCACAGCCATTGCGACGTCAACCGGCGGAACAAGCTGCGACGAACGCGGTGAAGAATATTCTGGATCCGTTTCAGGCGCCACGAAGGATTCCGCCATCGATCTTCATCGCGAGTTCTCCGGAGCCGAGAGACTTCGTCGGAATACCGGGCGGCGATCCGGGTCCCGGGAACGGCACACCTTTTGGGGTCGGGGACGATCCATTCAGTCATGCGAACCAGCCGACGGTTCATCCCGAGCCGAAGGTGATTCACGTTTCCACTGGGACGGAAGAAGGATTGATTGTCTTCAAGACGATTCCGCAGTATCCGATGATTGCGAAGACGATGCGCGTTGAGGGTACGGTGGAACTGGCAGCGACGATCTCGAAGTCGGGAACGATTGAGAACCTGCGCGTGATGAGCGGGCCGGTGATGCTGCAGCAGGCGGCGGTGGACGCGGTGAAGACGTGGCGGTATCGGCCTTACATGCTCGATGGCCAGCCGGTAGAGGTGGAGACGAGCGTGAACGTGGTGTTCCGGATGCAGCGGTAAATGCAGCGAGTCAGCGAGCCAGCAAAGCGGTGCGTTGGCGAGCCGGCAATGCGCTCACTTGTGGATTGTTCTCAATTGCTCGGGGGCGTCGCTTCGGCTGAGTTTGGATCGAAGACGGCGTCCCTCAGGGGCTAAAGCCCGTGTCAGTCTTGCGGGGTATATGGCCCGGCTGAACAGCTTGCCGAAAAAGTTCGAAAGAAAAGCGAATTCGTCGAAGGATGGGTTAGCAAGGGCTAAAGCCCGACTCATTCTGCTGACTTTATTGGCCCGGCTGAAGCCGTGCCGTTGTTACAAAGCCGCTTGGTTGAGTTTTTCAGCAAGCTGTAACGCCGCGCCGTTGTTACAAAACATGCGACGACTTGAGTTTTCAGTAGGCTGTGAAGTAGTGCACTTCCAATGAAGGTACATGTGAAGGCCTCAAATTCGAGGGGATGCATCCGGCTTGGCTGGCGCGGGCCTCGCCTCATCGGCGACAATCCTGAGTGCCATGACAAACCTTTCTCGCCGCGATTTTCTTGTGACCGCCTCTGCCGCCACGCTTGCCACTGCTGGGCTTTCTGCAACCGAATTGTCTGCGACCAACTTGGCCGCTGCCACTGCGCCGACGCGTGAGCGCGTCTTCGTCGGGTCGAATGGCGCTGATGGAATTCTGGCCTACGACTGGGATGGGGCGACGGGAGAGCTGACGGCGGCGGGCGTTGCCGCGCGGCTGACGAATGTGGACTGGATCGTGTATTCGCACGACCGGAAGTTCATGTATGCGGCTTCGGAGGTGGACTCATTCATCGGCAAACCGACAGGTGGAGTGGCGAGCTTTGTTGTCGATGACGGAAGGCTGCTCCCGGTAGCGCAACAGAATTCGGCAGGGAAGGGAACCTGCCATATCGCGCTGGATAAGACAGGCAAGGTGCTGGTTTCGGCGGACTACGGCGGCGGGAGCGCGGCGTCGTTCCAGGTGGCGGGCGGATCGCTGAGCCCGGCGGTGTGGACGGAGCACTACACAGGGCATGGGCCCAATGTGGATCGGCAACAGACGGCGCACGCGCACTTCGCTTCGTTCTCGCCGGATAATCGTTTCGTTTATGTCAATGACCTGGGCGGGGATTGCATTCACATTTACTCGGTCGACACGGAGACGGCAAAGCTGACACCGGCGGGAACCTACAACGCGGAGCCGGGCTCGGGTCCGCGGACGCTGCATTTTCATCCCAACGGCCACACGGCTTACTCGGTGAACGAACTGGTGAGCGTGGTGGACGTGCTGGAGTGGCACAAGGAAGACGGCAGCCTGAGCGTGGTGAACCGGATACGGATGCTGCCCGAGGACTACCACGGGATTACGCGGGCTTGCGACACAGTGATCTCCAGGGATGGGCGGTTTGTGTACTTTGCAAATCGGGACAAGGACTTTCTTTATAGCTTCCATGCCGATGTGAAGACGGGAGCGCTGACGCCGATGACGCGGTCGAACTGCGGGGGAAAGATTCCGCGGAACTTTGTGCTGGATCCGACGGAGCGGTGGATGCTGGTGGCGAACCAGGATTCGGGCTGGATCAGCGTGTTTGCGCGGAACCCGGAGACGGGTGTGTTGGCCGAGACGGGGAAGAACTTCGCGGCCGGTACGCCGATGTGCATTCTGTTTTAAAGGCAGCTTTCAGGTCTCAGCCTTCAGCTTTCAGCTTGCGCAGGTCTCAGAAGCGAGATCCGTGCGCGTGTCTTTTGCAGGGGCTAAAGCCCAATGCCCTTTTTCGGATGTGCTTTCGGCACGACTAAACAGCTTGCTGAAAAAGTCCGAACGAAAAGCGAATCCGGCGAAGGAGGGGTTAGCAGGGGCTAAAGCCCGACTCATTCTGCTGACTCTATTGGCCCGGCTGAAGCCGTGCCGTTGTTACAAGACCGCTCGGTGGAGTTTTTCAGCAAGCTGTAAAGTCGTGCCCTGATACAGAGCTCCAATTGCGGACTGGGGCGCTCAAGCGGGATGGCCAAACGTGCGCGTTTGGCGATCGAGTCCATATACCATCGGAAGATGGCGTTGGTTGAAGCGAACTCATTGACGAAAAGCTATGCGCGGGGGATTGGGGCGGGAGCAAAGACGCGCGCGGTGGTGGACGGAGTTTCGCTCACAGTCGAAGAGGGCGAGACGCTGGGGTTGGTGGGCGAGTCGGGATCGGGGAAGTCAACGCTGGCGCGGATGGTTCTTGGGCTGGTGAAGCCGACGAGCGGGACGGTGCGCGTGGGCGGTGTGGATGTGGCGCGGGCCACTGGGGCGGAGATGAAGCGCGTGCGTCGCGAGATGCAGGCGGTGTTTCAGGATCCGTATGGGGCGCTCGATCCGCGGATGAAGGTGCTGGAGATTGTGACGGAGCCGCTGGTGATTCATGGGGTTCAGGGTTCAGGGTTCAGGGGTCAGGGGTCAGAGAACAGAGATCAGATATCAGGGGAGATAGAGCAGGGATCAAGCGTCGCGGGCATGCGGGCGAGAGCGGCAGAGTTGTTGCGCGAGGTGGGGATGGAGGAGTCAGCGCTGGGGCGGTATCCGCATGAGTTCAGCGGCGGGCAGCGGCAGCGGATCAACATTGCGCGGGCGCTGGCGCTGCGGCCGAAGCTGCTGGTGCTGGATGAGCCGGTATCGGCGCTAGACGTGAGCGTGGGGGCGCAGATTGTGAACCTGCTGAGGACCTTGCAGCGGGAGCGCGGGCTGACTTACTTGTTCATCTCGCACTCGATGCCGCTGGTGCGGTACCTGAGCACGCGGATTGCGGTGATGCAGGGCGGGCGGCTGGTGGAGACGGGCGAGGCGGAGGAGTTGTGTGCGCGGCCGAGGGAGGCGTACACACGGCAACTGATTGAGGCTACGCCGGAGCTGCCTGCGGGTGTGTAAAGAGAGATAAAGCTGGGGTTCGTTTTATCCCACCCTTGCGGCAAAAAACAAAGTCGCCGCAAGGATGGGGCACCCAGCCGTATGGCAGGGCCGCTATTTCGGTTGGGGCGTAGCTGCGGGGGCTGCCGGAGCCGCAGCGGCCGGTGGATTTGCCGGAGCGGCAGCAGCGGCAGGAGCGCCGGTTGGCGCAGCCTTGGCCGGTGTGGCGCCAGCTGCGGGACTCGGTGGCGGGATGAACTGGGCGGGTGGGTGGGTGGCACTGCCGGCAGGCGGCCCAGCGGGCATGCCGGGCATCGGACGTCCTCCGGGCATACCACCCATGGGCGGGCGAGCAGGCATCGCCGGCATTTCGGTTACGTCCACAAGCTCGACATCGAAGATGAGATCGGCCTTGGGCGGGATGCCGGGATTCTTGGGATCGTTGGTGGGACGGCCGCGGGCTCCATAAGCAAGCTGCCAGGGGATAAATATGCGGCGCTTGCCACCGATCTTCATTCCTTCAAAGCCCTGATCCCAGCCTGGGATCACGCGGCCCATGCCCTGGATGAAGCGAATGGGCTGGCCGGCCTCCTGCTTCGGTTTACCATCCGGGCCCATGACGGGCTTGCCGGTGCTGTCAATTACCGGGGCTGCGGGGTGGTCGTGAGATGAGTCGAACTTGCGGCCATCGGCGGCAAGCCAGCCGGTGTAATGCACCTGGTAAACCTTGTATGGCTCGGCGACTGCGCCGGTGCCGATCTTTACGTCTTGATATTTCTCGGAGAAGGCAGTCCTGAGGATCCCCCTGACCGGGGGAACGCCGGGCGGGAGCTTGATGCCGGAGGCGGCCGGGGCAGCGGCATGGGCCATAGGTTTGGTGGTGGTTGCGGAAGTCGGCTTGGGAGCGGTTTGCGCGGCTACGATACCAGCGGCGGACACAAGAACAGCTGCGAAAAGGGCACGTTTCATTTGAATAGACAGCTCCATTGTTTGCAGGCGGTGTTTCTAGACGGGAGTTTATCAGGGGACGGTTAGAGACCGCAGAGGCTTCTGGAACGATTTGCGACAAGCTCAGAAGGGGAGGCACGAAGCGGTGTCGGATCAATTTGAGACAGATCGATCCGGCAGGGGCTAAAGCCCGACTCATTCTGCTGGCATTATTGGCCCGGCTGAAGCCGTGCCGTTGTTACAGAGCCTCTCGTTTGAGTTTTTCAGCAAGCTGTAAAGCCCGACTCATTCT
>Ga0302198_10001841_pt1 | contig 22887 bp, 15 predicted proteins | sample II_Bog_N2_2_FD_193521 | JGI IMG/M metagenome (GOLD analysis project Ga0302198, IMG submission 193521) | Peat permafrost microbial communities from Stordalen Mire near Abisko, Sweden - II_Bog_N2_2 | ecosystem: Environmental > Terrestrial > Soil > Wetlands > Peat | place: Sweden: Abisko... | reverse complement strand
CCGAGATTGCGAATCGGGGGCATGAGGTCAACCGCGGCGGCCTGGCTGGCATCTCACTCGCTACGGGTCTCCTACTTTAGTGGGGCCTGGCAGGGGTTGTTTTTTTCCCTGTTTTCAATGGGACTATGTTAGTTTTAACATTAGGAATCGCCCATGCAATATTCCTAATTCGTCGTAGCGGGTGAGGTCCTCGACTCGTTATACTCGAATTGCACCCTTAGCAAACAGGTGGCCAACCAACCAGCGTACTACAACAGCAGACCCAAGAAAACAGGAGACATACGATGGGCAATGGAATGGGCGGAAACGCACAGATGAACGGGAAAAAGACCTGGACGACGCCGGTTATCGGCATCATTCAACTCAACTCCGCGCAGACCGGCGGACCAACGGATCTGGCAGATTCGAAGCAGACGACCAGAAAGAGCTAGCGAGGTTTTCTCTAACCATTCATGTCGATGATCAGCGTCTGCTGGAACGGCAACGGTGTTCCTCCGGCGCGACTGTTGCAACAACCCATGCTCTCCGCGCAGTCGGCGTTTGGCAGCGGTGACAGTTTTATCTGGGGGGACGGGCAGATTTCACTTGGCGGTAGACTTTCGGGTGGTCTACCGGAGGATCGATTTGACAGGCAGCCGCTCTGGAGCGCGGACAGGGCTTTTTGCCTGGTGGCGGATGTCCGTATTGATAATCGGGCGGATTTAGCTCGTGGTCTCAATCTGATTCACCCCGAAGAGCTGGCCGACTCAGCTTTTCTGATGGCAGCGTGGGAGCGTTGGGGGCCCACCTGCCTGGATCATATAGTGGGAGGCTTCGCGTTCGCGGTGTGGACTCCTGCGCGGCAAGAGCTGTTCGCGGCGCGGGACCACGCTGGGGAGCGGCCGCTTTTCTATCATCGCGGGAAGGGTCTCTTCGCATTGGCTTCGATGCCGAAGGGACTTTTGGCACTGGACAGTGTATCGGAGGCGTTTGACCAGGCGCGGCTTGTCGATTGTCTGGGATCCGTCGTTCCGGACCGCACCAACGGCTTCTTTGTCGGGATCAAGCCGGTCGCGCCCGGTCATTTTCTCCGGGTTACGCCAGACGGCTTTGAATGCAGGCAATACTGGCACCCGTCCGAGGCGCGGTCAACGCGCTATAAGCGGGATGAGGATTATGCCGAGGCGCTGCTGGAGATATTCGATCGCGCGACGGAGGCCCGGTTGCGGTCGACGAAGGCGGTTGGATCCTTCCTGAGCGCGGGTCTCGACAGCTCATCGGTCACGGCATCGGCGGCTCGATTGCTGGGTGCACAGGGCAAGATCCTTTCTGCTTTCACCGCGGTGCCGCGCGCGGAATTCAACAACGTCAGTCACCCGTGGTTGATCGCTTCGGAGGGGGCCGCGGCAACCGAGGTTGCGCAGCTGTATCCGAACATTGAGCATGAACTGGTGAATACCGCCGGTCGCGACTTGCTGGGAACGATGAAGACCTGGACAGACGCGATGAGCGAACCAGTGTTCAACATGGTGAACTACCTTTGGCTGACCGCAATTCTCGATCGGGCGCAGCAGCAGGGCGTCGGTGTGATGCTGGAGGGCGTTTCTGGAAATATCACTACGAGTTGGGAGACGGAGGCAATTTTCGGATACTTCTTTCGCCACTTGCGATGGGGCAAGCTGGTGAAGACGACCTTGAGCCTTCGCGACCATGGGTACACTTCTTTTCGGGCAGCAGCGCGGAACTCCCTGGGCGGCCTGTTGCCGGTGTGGGCCAGACGCAAGCTGATTGCGGACAACAATCTCAGGAACATTTATTCGCCGCTAATTAATCCAGATCTTGCACGCGCCTATGGTCTGGAAGCCAGGATTTTCGAGAACAGATTTTTCAGCACGGCCGATCCCGTTGCTGAGCACTCCAGAAGCTTTGGGTTCGGCGACTTTGGCCCGGGTAACGCCGCGACCGAGGCAGTGACTGGAGTAGAGGTCCGAGACCCGACGGCCGACAAGCGGATTTATGATTTTTGCTTTTCGATTCCGCCAGAGCAGTACGTGGCGGGGGGGCACTCCCGCTCGCTGGTGCGGCGAGCGATGAAGGGGCGGCTGCCGGAATCGGTCCTGATGAGTTACAAAGTGGGCCTGCAGGGAGCGGATTGGTACCTGACGCTGGGTGAGGCGTTGCCGGCTCTGCGGGACGAGGTGGCACGTTTCGAGCAGTCTGCGATGGTGCGGCAGACAATCGATGTTCCGCGGTTGCGCGGTTTGCTGGCTAGCTGGCCTGACTCCGGCTACGAGAAAGATGAGGTCAGCTATGTGTGGCATTATGCGCTGACTCGGGCGATCGGTATGGGGTACTTCTTGCGCAGCCACGATCCGGAAAGCGGCATTGCGGGTTCAACCGAGCCGCATGCGGTGGATCTGCCCGCTGTCTCGTAATACTGGCGAAGTTCGATTCTTCAGAGTGATTCGGTGTGGGCTGACTCGGGGCGGAAGATTTCGAGCAGGAGGAGGCATGCGCCGATGACGATGCAGGAGTCGGCTATGTTGAAGTCGGGCCAGTTGTAGTGGTAGATCTTGACGGCGAGGAAGTCGACTACGTGGTGGAAGCGGATACGGTCGTAGAGATTGCCGATGGCTCCGCCGAGGATGAGAGCGAGCGCGACCGAGGTGAGGGTGAGGGTGCGGCCGGTGCGCCAGAGCAGAATGAAGACGATGATGGCGGCGAAGACGGAGAAGCCGATGAGGCCGAGACGGACCGCGTTGGGCGGCCAGTTTTCCATGAGGCTGAAGGCGGCTCCGGTGTTGAGGACGTGGCTGAGATGGAAGAAGCCCGGGATGACCGGGATGGTGTAGCCGGGACGGATGCGGTGGACGATCAGGTTCTTGGTGATGCGGTCGGCGAGGATGACGAGCGCGGAGATGAGGACGAGGATGGGGCGGCGGTCGCGGGAGTTGCGAGTTGCAGGTTGCAGGTTGTCAGTTGGGGGCGGTGTGGGCATGGTGATTAGGGACATTTTAGCGGTGCGGCTCCGGTGAAGGGTATTGGTTAGACGGATCAGAGGTGCGATGCTCCAGGGGCGAAAGCCCCTTTCTATCTTTGTTGCTTGAGAGGGCCAAGCCTGAAGGCTTGGCGTACCTCGAAGCGCGTTGGCGTTTGCGGCGCAGGTTACTCCTTGGTGGATGTCGCTGCATAAGCGGGGAAGTCGATGGCGTCGAGGGCTTCGGCGCAGCGTAGGCAAACGGTGGGGTATTCTTCTTGTTGTCCTACGTCGGGGACGTGGCGCCAGCAGCGGTCGCATTTGGGGTCTGCGCATATTTCAACGGTCGGATCGTAAGCTCCGCCTCCTCTGAAACTCATGACCCTGCCTCCCGGAGCAGCAAGGTCCATTGACGTCAGGTGGACGGCGGAGACATTCAGGAGTTCGGGTAAGGAATTCTCGTATTTCTTGAGCGATTTGAAATAATCCGCAGCAGCCTCGACACGCGCGGCCGCTTCCAGTGATTTGCCGATATTCTTGTTGACTCTGAACATCTCCAGTTGGCTCAAAACATCTTGCCGGAGGTTGAGAAGCGTCTCCCACTCTTGCAGGAAGGGGCCCATGCCACCCGGTGCAAGGTCTTCTGGTTTGGGGAAGAGGGTTAAGTGGACGCTGCCTTGGGTGTGGGGGAGAGATTGGTAGACTTCGTCGGCGGTGAAGCTGAGGATGGGGGCGGTTAGGCGGGCCAGCGCGTCGGTGATTTTGTAGATCGCGGTTTGGGCAGATCGGCGGGTGAGGTAGAGGCGCTCCTGCTCGGCGTGGCCGGGCTTGAATTTGATGGGGAAGGTGTAGAGCCGATCCTTGAGGACGTCCAAGTAGAAGGCGCTGAGTTCGGAGTTACAGAACTCGTTGAGCAGGTGGTAGACGCGGTGGAATTCGAATTCGGCGTAAGCCTTCGTGATCTTGGCGGTTAGTTCGGCGGTGCGGGCCAGGATGTACTGGTCGATGGGCTGCATCTGCTCGAACGGAACCGCGTCCCCACCTTCGGCCATGGGGCGCGGATCGAAGGCGTGGACTTCGCCGGTGGTGGGGTCGGTTTCGGCGAGCGAACCGAGGAGGAATCGGAAGGTGTTGCGGAGCTTGCGGTAGATTTCTTCGGCTAGGCGCTTGAGCAGCGGCAGGCTGGCGACCACGTCTTCGCGGAAGTCGACGCTGGCGACCCAGAGGCGAACGATGTCGCCGCCAAGCTGATCCATGATGGCGACGGGGTCGATGAAGTTGCCGAGGGATTTGGAGAGGGCGCGGCCCTTTTCGTCGAGCGTCCAGCCGTAGGTGGCGACGGACTTGAAGGGCGCGCGGTTGTGCATGCCGATGTTGCAGAGAAGCGACGACATGAACCAGCCGCGATGCTGGTCGCCACCCTCAGCGTAGAGGTCGGCTCGTGGGTCGGTACCAGGCTTCTGCTGGGTATCGGGGTCGAAGTCGAGGACCGCGTGGGAGCTGGAGCCAGACTCGAACCAGACGTCGAGGATGTCCATCTCTTTGCGGAATTCGGTGTGACCGCACTCTTTACAGGCTGTTTTGGGTGGCAGGATTTCTTCAGGCGTGTGGACGTACCAGGCGTCGGCGGATTCGCGCTTGAAGAGTTCGACTATGAGTTTATTTACCGCTGGATCTTTGAGTGGCGTGGAGCATTTGCGGCAGAGGAAGACGGCAATGGGGACTCCCCAGATGCGCTGGCGGGAGATGCACCAGTCGGGACGCGTGGCGACCATGTTGGTGATGCGGTCTTGTCCCCATGAAGGATCCCAGGTGACGGTTTTGATTTCGTCGAGGGCGCGCTGGCGGAAGGTGGTGGTTTGGGCGGACGAAAGGTTCGAGGGCTGAGGCGAGTCGAGTCTCTTGAGGTCCTTCGACTCGCTTCGCTCGCTCAGGATGACAGCTTCAGAGGTGGGGGATGCACCTCGAGAGAAAGGTGCGGCATCGGGCATGGGGGTTTCCATGTCGATGAACCACTGCTCGGTGGCGCGGGTGATGACGGGGTTGTGGCAGCGCCAGCAATGGGGGTAGGAGTGTTCGAAGTTGGTGGCGGAGAGGAGCGCGCCTTTTTCTTTCAGGAGTTCGAGGATGACGGGGTTGGATTTGAAGACGGTGAGGCCCTCGTAGGGCTGGGGCTGGCCGCCCCCGAAGCGCTCGGTGTGCATCTGACGGCCGGCGTCGTCTACATATTGGACTTCGGGTAGGTCATAGCGCTTGCCGGTGGCAAAGTCGTCGACACCGTGAGCGGGTGCGGTGTGGACGGCGCCGGTGCCCTGGTCGGCAGTGACGTAGGTGGCGTTGGTGCCGAGGATTTGGCGGTCAAGGAACGGGTGTTGGAAGGTAGCGCCGTCGAGGGCGGTGCCGGGGAAGAGGGCGAGGATGTCTGTGTCGGAGGCTGGCTCCGTGGGGTTGGCGGCGCTCCTCAGGTTGCAGTTGACGATGACGGATGAGAGCAGGGCCTGGGCGACGATGTAGACGGCGCCGGGGGTCGAGAGGGCTACGTATTCCATCTCGGGGTGGAAGGCGACGGCGAGGGACGCGGGTAGGGTCCAGGGGGTGGTAGTCCAGATGATGGTGTAGATGGGATTGGGTGGCGCACCCTCCCACATCTCAGAGGCGAGGTGTGGAGCGCCCGATTCATTGATCTTGAGGTAGCGGACGTAGACGCTGGGCGAGGTGTGCTGTTCGTACTCGACTTCGGCTTCGGCGAGCGCGGTACGGTCGTGGATGCACCAGGAGACCGGCTTGAGGCCTTTGTAGACGAAGCCGTTCTCCAAGAAGTGGAAGAAGGTCTCGGCGATGCGGGCTTCGTAGACGGGGTCCATCGTTGAGTAGGGCTCGGCCCAGCGGCCGAAGACCCCCATGCGGACGAATTGGGAACGCTGGAGGTCGAGGTATTTCTGCGCGTACTCGCGGCAGGCTCGGCGGACGGCAACGGGGTCCATTTCGAGTTTTTTGCGGCCGAGCTGCTCGTCTACTTTGATCTCGATGGGAAGGCCGTGGCAGTCCCAGCCCGGGACGTAGGGGGCGTCGAAGCCGGCCATGGTTTTGGTTTTGACGACGAAATCTTTGAGGGTTTTGTTGAGGGCGTGGCCGAGATGGATGGCTCCGTTGGCGTAGGGCGGTCCGTCGTGGAGGATATAGCGGGGCGAGCCGGCACGGGCGGCCCGGATCTGGGCGTAGAGGTCTGATTCTTCCCAATGTTTGAGGCGGAGAGGCTCGTTAATCGGCAGGCCGGCCTTCATGGGGAAGGCGGTTTGCGGGAGATTCAGGGTGGATTTGAGCGGCTTTGGCGCGGATTCCTGTACGGCCGCGGGCGAACCTGCTGACTTCTGATTGGGTGCTTCGGGCATTCGTTCCTCGGTTGCGGGCAAACTTCTATTGTATCCGCGAGTGCAGTGACGGGGGGTGCGGAGGAGAGTTTGGCGGAGTTTAGAGACTTCCGGGGGCGGTTCTGCGTCAAAGAGATAAGAGAACATTAGACGGAATGGAGACGGTTCACGGACAGAATCTTTTGTAGAATGTCATGTGGGGCCAGATGCGGCGCGCAAGACAATGGAACCGGCACAAGACCGGGAGCGTTAATGAAAGATAAGCAGGCGTCGCAATATCTGAGAGGGAAGACAGAGGAGATGTGGTCAGACTCTGCTGTTGAGGCAAAACGACTTGTCTGAATTTGGGTTTTTACCGAAAGACGATCCGGGGAAGCCCGCGCCCACGTTGCGCGCGGGAGTTGATTCTTCGCTGGGCGAAGGCGACGCGATGCAGAACGAAGAGGGAGTATGGGCCTCTTTGTGGAGCAATCTGCGCGATGCATTTTTCCCGGTAAAGCTGCCGCCGCTGGTGCTGGAATCGAAGCCGATTGCAGTGATCGACCGGATGGAGATGCACCAGGACCCGAAGGCGACGGCGACCGCGATTGTGATTTATGTGGCGCTGATCCTGCTGTTCGTGTTCTGGGGCGCGCGAAAGATTCACGACAACATGGTGGCCAAGCAGATGCAGATCATTGCGCTGACGACCCCGCCTCCAATGGCCCCGGCGAAGACGACAATGGGCGGCGGTGGTGGACAGCGGGGGCCGACCCCGGTGACGCAGGGTCACCTGCCGAAGTTCGCGGATGTGCAGATTACGCCTCCAAAGGCTCCTCCGTTGGAGCAGCCGAAGATCCAGATGCCCGATGCGACGATCGAGGTGCAGAAGGATCTGAAGATGGCGAACAACAACATGCCGAACATTGGCCTGCCGAATTCGCCGCTGATCGGGAATTCGATGGGCAACGGGAATGGCTCAGGGCTGGGGTCCGGGAGTGGATCGGGACTTGGGCCGGGTTCAGGTGGAAACTACGGCGGAGGGTTGAAGAGGATAGGCGGTGGCGTTTCGTCCCCGGAACTGATCTATAAGGTTGATCCGGAGTTCAGCGAGGAAGCCCGCAAGGCGAAGTTCATGGGAATCGTTCTGGTGAACCTGATTGTCGATCAGAACGGCCAACCGCAGAATGTTCACGTGCTGCGGGGGGTGGGCATGGGATTGGACGAGAAGGCGGTTGAGGCGGTGAAGCAATACCGCTTCAAGGCGGCGCGAGAGGCCGGCAAGCCCGTTGCGGTAGAACTGAACGTCGAGGTAAATTTCCAGATTTTCTGAAGCAGTCTGCGAAGAAGCGAGTCAGCGCGTGAGCCGAAGGGCTTGGCGCTTATTTGCGTTTTGGTGGCTTATCCGGCTGAGAGCCCAACGCGGACCTGGGTGCGGTTTATTAAACGGCACCACTGGCAGTATTGGACCGAAGGGTCGTTCATCGCGCATGGGATTATTGTGGCAACCGTGTTTACGACCGGTGAGGCTTCCCTAGTGTGCTTTTTTCTCGGCAGCGCGCTGGACGCTTCCAGCCTTTGGGAGAGTACGGAAGGATTTCTCCAGACTGCAAAAGAGGTTGAATCGGACGATGTACCAGAGGGCGGCGATTCCGTCCTTCATTCCGATCTTCTTGCCTTGCTCGTAAGTGCGCCCGTGGTAGGAAATCGGCACCTCGTAGATGGCGACGCCGAGCTTGGCCACTTTCGCGGTGACTTCAATCTCGAAGCCGAATCCGTTACTGGTAATTGTCATGTTACGGATGATCTCGCCGCGAAACGCCTTGTAGCAGGTTTCGACGTCGGTCATGTTGACGTTGGTGAATACGTTTGAAAGGAACGTCAGGCCTTTGTTGGCGACGAAGTGGTAGAAGTACAGCACGCGAGACGCCTTACGCACCAGAAAGCGCGAGCCATAAACGACATCGGCGAAGCCTTCCACAATGGGTGCTATTACTTCGCAGATCTCCGCGGGGTCGTATTCGAGATCGGCATCCTGCACGATGACGATCTGACCGGTTGTCATGGCAAACCCTGTTTTCAACGCCTCGGTCTTGCCCCCGTTCACCTTGTGATGGGCGACTTTGACTCGAGGATTCTCCCCGGCAATCCGGTCGGCGATGGCCGCGGTTCCGTCCGTGGAGCAATCGTTGACGATGACAATTTCATCGGCTTGGGAGTCAGCAACCAGGCGGGCTATGATGTCGGACAATGTGGCTTCTTCGTTGTATGCCGGAACAACAACTGAAAGCAGCGGCTGGTCGCCGGCTGGAGTGCTCATACCAAGATCTCCTTTGTGCGTCTGAACTTTCACAGAATAGCCGCTTTTGGCTTCCCTTGTAAGCCTATGAAACCGAACAATTACTACCACTATCCGGTTACCTTCTTGTTGCTTGAATGCCAGACTTTCCGCGGATGGCAAGGCATGAGGAAGGTTCGGGTGGGAGCGGTTGCGTTAGGGAAGAGCAGGCTGGAGGAGCGTTGTGGCGGGGATTTCGTCGAAGGTGAGGTTCTCGGCGGGGCTGCCGGTGCGGTCCTTCCATGCGAGGAAGAGGCGGCCGTAGCTATCGGTGAGGCAGGTGGCGGGATCGACTTCAAGTTTGGCGAGGGTATCGTCGATCCACGCGGGTGGGCCTTCGAGTTCAGCGTAGTCGCCAATGGGGGTCTCGTCGATGACGAGGTGACACGCGGCGGGCAGCGCGGCTTCTACGGGATGAGCCGGATCAGTAAAGAGCGGGCCGTCGATGGACGGAACTGCTTGCGACCACTCGGTACGAAATTTCTCGTAGCGGAAGACGGGCGCGTATCCCATCGTTTCGAAGATGGCGCCTAGTGCTGGACCGTCGTCGAGATGAGTCTCCGTCTCGATGCGGATTTTGTAGCGGGTAGGGTCGGTGATGTTGGGGGAGGCCCAGGACTGGCGCTTGTGGGTGACGGTCCAGAGGTTGCCGTACTGGCGGATGCGGAGGATCTGTTTGGATTCGCGAAGGGTGCGTGCGGGGGTGTCGTAGAGGGTGTTGTGCTCGAACGTGCGAGGCGTGTCCAGCAGGAAGCCGAGGCCAGGAAGGCGCGATTGAAGGCGGGCGAGATCGTGGATGGGGAACTTGAGTTCGATCTCGGCGCACTGCATTCGAAGAGTATACGGCGACGAAGGTAGGATGGGGTAAGCAGGCCACGCCGTTCCATGGACGGACAGAATGAGCTTGAGAGTGTGGTCGAAGGTGAGTGTGCGTGTGGAGACGGAACGGATAGAGCCTGGGAAGGGCGGAGGGATCTCGCGGGCGGCTGATTTGCTGCGGGCGGGTGCTACGGTCGCTTTTCCGACGGAGACGGTGTACGGACTGGGAGCGAATGCGCTGGATGCGGTAGCGGTGGCGAAGATATTTGCGGCGAAGGAGCGGCCGGGATGGGACCCGCTGATTGTGCATCTGTGGGGCCGCGAGATGTTGGATCAGGTGGTAGCGATGCCGGCGGAGCTGCACGACCGGGCGCATGCGCTTATGGAGGCGTTCTGGCCGGGACCGCTGACGCTCTTGCTGCCGCGCACGGCGGAGGTTCCGGACCTGGTGACGGCCGGACGCGCGCTGGTGGGAGTGAGGACGCCGGCACATCCGGTGGCGCGGGAGCTGATTCGGCTGGCTGGAGTGCCGCTGGCGGCGCCGAGCGCGAACCGGTTCGGGGGCACGAGTCCGACGACGGCGGCGCATGTCCTCGCCGACCTGGATGGGCGGATTGACGCTGTACTGGATGGCGGCCCGGCGAATGTGGGCGTGGAATCTACAGTCTTTGATTTGGCTGCAAAGGCGATCTACCGGCCGGGAGCAGTGACGGCGGCGATGATCACGCGTGTGATCTGGGACGAGGTGCGCGTGGTTTCGGCGGAAGAAGGAGTCCCGGGCGCCGTGATTCCAGAGGCGCTGCCTTCGCCCGGGATGGGGATGCGGCATTACGCTCCGCGAGCGCGGATGGTGCTGGTGAGCGGGCAGCGGGAGATGCTGGAGGAAGTTGGCAAACATCCGGGGGCGGAAGTAGGGGTGATGCTGCCCGATGATTGGGACAGGGGTGCGGCGGAACTTCTGTTTCGCTGGGGACCGTGGGGAGATGCCGAGCTTCTGGCGCGGCTGCTGTACTTTGGCTTGCGGAATCTGGACGAGCGCGGGGCGAAAGTGATTGTGTGTCCGGTGCCGACGATGGGTGGGTTGGGTGAGGCGCTACGGGATCGGCTGGAGAAGGCGGCGCGGATGGGGTAAGGGCAAGGGAATATCAGTAAGCTGGCTCCGTCCGGTTGAGGCTATTGGATGGAAATTGCCGAAGCTCTGGGACGGTTCGAATGACGTGAAGAGTCCTTCGACTTCGCGTTTCGCGATGGAGCCGCTCGACGCTCCGCTCAGGATGACGCTTCGTTTTTCATTCAGGACTAGGGGTCGGCCATCGGCATGGCGATCTGGGCGGCGAAGGCGTCGAGAGAGAGGGAGCGGAGGAGGTTGCGGCGGAGGCCCGAGTAGACCTGGTCGACGGCGTGGCTGGCGCGTTCGATCCAGGCGAAGGGAAGCGCGGCGGCAAGGCGGTCGAGTTCGCTGCGCAGGTCGATGTTGCGCAGGAGTTCGGGGGTCCCGGCGTCGAGCAGGAGAAGGTCTTCGAGGAGCATCGAGAGGGCGCGGAGGAGTGCGATGGTTTTCTGCTGACCATCGGCCCCGGCGCGGTAGGTTTCGGTCATCTTGAAGAGGGCGGTGTGGTCGGGTTCGGAGTTTGAAGAGGCCTGGACGGCCGCTGCGGCGTTGCGCAGGAAGATGAGGGCGTCGGCGCGGGAGGCGGTGTAGGTTTCGAGGTCGAAGGTGAGGGCGCGGCCGACTGCTCCTTGTGAGAGGCGGGCGATGAGGGAACGCTGCACGGGTGGAACGTCCGGGCGGCGGTCGGCCAGGAGCAGCTCCATCTCTTCGATTGGAAGGGCGCCAAGACGGACGATGGCGCAGCGGGATCGGATGGTAGGGAGTAGTTCGCCCAGATTCTCGGCGAGGATGAAGATGTGGACGGAGTCGGGCGGTTCCTCGAGGATCTTCAGCAGGGAGTTTGCGGCTTCCTTCATCATATTGGCGGCGGTGAGAATGAAGATGCGGCGTGGGGCTTCAGCCGGCAGGTAGTGGGCGCGCTGGATGAGGGTTCGGACCTGGCCGAGCTTGATGAGGAGCTGGGGTGGGTCCGGTGGCAGGACTAGGACGTCGGGGTGGGGCTGGATGAGGACGCGCGTGTCCTTTTTGTCGGCTTCGCGCAGTTCCTCGCGGGCGGTGACGGCGGCGGCGACCTGGGCGTCTAAGTCCACGGCGGAGGCGATGCGGGTGCAGTTGGAGCAATGGCCGCAGAAGCTGGCGAAGGTCTGTCCGTTGGACCAGAGGTCACGGGGCTGACGCTCGCATTCGATGGTCATGGCGAGGAGGAGCGCGAGTGTATATTTGCCGGCGCCGGAGGGACCGGACAAAATGATGGAATGGGGAAGGTGGCCGGAGGCGATGGCAGTGCGGAGGGACTCAACGACGTGCGTGTTCCCGATGAATTCGTTGAAATCGGCGGGGAGTGGAGAGAGGGAGTTCACAGACGGTCCGTAGGATGATGATACCGCCGGGCGGCTCCAAGTTGGGGTTATCGGTGGCATGGGGATTGTACAGAGGATGGGCATTCCGGATTTAGTGTCAAGTTGGAAAATTCCCCGATTCATGGAGGCGTTTATGATTATCGGTAGGTCTTTGGAATGCTTGGGTCTGCATTCTCAAGGGAATAGTGTATTCCCGTTTGGAGACTGACTTGCTTGATGGTTGATGATTGGTTGCTCAGTCACTGCTTCGCCATTCAGGTGGGTCAAGCCACGAAAGTACGGGATCTGTAGCTCGTTGACCGCATCATGAGAAACGCATTTCAGACGCGAATTCTCGCTGTCGCCCTTGCTCTTGCGACGCTGGGAGTTTGTGTTCTTGCAGGCTTCAACCTGTCGCAGGAACTGAGCAGCGAGTTTCCCACGGACGGTGTGGTTTGGGTCGAGGCGCAAGGAGGCTTGCGTGCGGACCGGGTTCCCGCGGATTCGCCTGGCAACCGGGCGGGGATTCACGTTGGGGACGTCCTGGAGGCGGTCAACGGAGAGTCGACGCCGCGGCTGGCATCGCAGGAGCAGGCGATTTCGGATAACGGGATCTACGACCACGCAGCGATGTATTCGATGGTTCGCCCGCGGGCGGGAGCGCAAGGGCTTGAGGGGGCGGCGCCATTTCCTGTCCAGGTGTATCTGGAGGCGGCGGACCGGAGCACGGACCAGGGCTCGCGGCTAATTGCGCTGGTTTACCTGCTGATTGGGCTTTACGTCCTGTTCCGGCGCTGGACGGCGCCGAAGTCGCTGCATTTCTATATTTTTTGCCTAGTGTCGTTCGTGCTGTATGCCTTCCGTTCGACGGGCGACCCAGGGCTGTTTGATCGGGTGATCTACTGGGGCAACCTGGTCGCGAATATGCTGCAGCCGGCGCTGTTTCTGCACTTCGCTGTGAGCTTCTCCGACCCCGTGGAAACTGGTGAAAGCGCGGACTTGAGGCTGCCGCTGACGCGGCGCCGCCAGTTGCTGGCCGCGCTGCTGTATGTGCCGGGAGCCTTTCTGGTGGGCTTGCAGGTGTGGGCGGAGTTTCGCTGGTCTGCGACCGCGGTGCTGAACCATCGGCTCGACCAGATCAGCGTTGGTTCGATGGCGCTTTACTATGCGGCTGCGGCGACCGTCTTCTACTCGCGGTATCGCCGTGCGGCGTCGCCGCTGGAGCGGCAGCAGTTGAAGTGGCTGACCCGGGGGACCCTGCTGGCGGCTGGTCCATTTACCGTGCTGTATGCGATTCCGTATCTCTTTGGGCTGGCCGTGCCGACGGTGCTGGCGAAGTTTGTGCTGCTGTTCCTGGCGCTGCTTCCGTTGACCTTCAGTTGGGCGATTGTGCGGTACCGGTTGATGGACGTCGACCTGATTTTCAAGCGCGGCGTGACGTATACGCTAGCGACGGCGGCGATTGTGGGAGGCTACTTCGGCCTGGTGGCGCTGGGCGGCGAGATCGTCCACACGCGGCTGCCGATTCTTGGGTCGGGCGGGCTTTTGGTCGCGATCATGATCACGGGACTGGTCTTCGATCCGCTGAAGCGCGCGATCCAGGCAAAGGTAGACCGGGTCTTCGATCAGAAGAGCTTTGACTACCGCGAGACGCTGATCGATTTTGGACGAAGCCTGAACTCGCAGACCGATCTGCGGGCCCTGGTGGATGCGATTGTGGAGCGGTTGCCGCAAACGTTGCTGGTGACGCGGGTGGCGGTTTTTCTGTCGACGGATGACTCCGGGGATGAGGCTTCCCCGACGAATCCAGGGCGCCGCTTCGAGCTGGCTGCTTCGCACGGCCTGACTAACCTGCTTGCGGGGGACCTGAGTGCGCTGGATGTGCGCTTTCTGGACTTCGACCGTGAAGACGCGAACGATCACATCTTCCTGGAAAATCCGCAGCAGGTGCTGCGTCTGCCGAACGAGCAGCAGAAAAGCGCTGGCCTGCTGGACCTGAACTACTACCTGCCATGCCGGGTGGCCAACCGTGAAGGCAAAGGCACGCGCACGGTCGCGATCATCGGGCTGGGCCGTACCGACGACGGCGACTTCCTATCGAGTGAAGACATGGAAGTGCTAGGCTCGCTGGCGGGATACATCGGCATCGCGATTCAAAATGCGCAACTTTACCGCCGGCTCGAGCAGAAGATCACCGAGTTTGAACGGCTGAAGGAGTTCCACGAAAACATCGTGGAGTCGATCCACGTGGGCATCTTTGCGGTCGATCTTGAGGACCGGATCGAGAGCTGGAACGCACAGATGGAAGTGATGTATGCGAAGTCGCGGGCCGAAGCGCTGCGGCAGTCGCTGGCATCGATTTTTCCAGCGGAGTTCATGGCGCGTTTCGATAGCGTGCGCGAGGAGCAGGGGACGCATACGTTTTACAAGGTGCGGCTGGCGTTGCCGACGGGCGAAGCGCGGGTTGCGAATATTGCGATTGCGCCGCTGCTGACGCGGGATTTTGCGGTAGTGGGGCGGATCGTTCTGGTGGATGACATCACCGACCGCATCGAGTTGGAGGCGCAGCTTACGCAGGCGGAGAAGTTGTCGTCGATCGGGCTGCTGGCGGCGGGCGTGGCGCACGAGGTGAACACGCCGCTGGCGGTCATCTCCAGCTACGCGCAGATGCTGACCAAGCAGTTGCGTCCGATGATGGAGCAGGACAAGCGGCTGGCGCCGGTGCTGGAGAAGATTACGCAGCAGACATTCCGGGCGTCGGAGATTGTGAACGGGTTGCTGAATTTCTCGCGCACCGGCGGCACCGAGTTTGCCTCGGTTGACATGAACCGTCTGCTGCAAGACACGCTGACGCTGCTTGAGCACCAGTTCAAGACGGCGGCGATTCGCATCGACACCGACCTCGATCCGAGCCTGCCGCGCATCCACGGAAACGAAGGCAAATTGCAGCAGGTGATGTTGAATGTGCTGCTGAACGCGCGCGACGCCATGCACAACTCGTCGGACGCCTGCATACGGATTGCGACGGAGCAGGCGGGAGGGCACATCTGGGTGGTGGTGGAGGACCATGGCGGAGGAATCGAGCAAGAACATCTGCATCGCATTTTCGACCCGTTCTTCACCACCAAGACGAGCCCGCGTAATGGCCAGCACAAGGGCACGGGGCTCGGCCTGGCCGTCAGCTACGGCATAATGCAGGAGCACAGCGGCAAGATGCATGTGCAGAGCGAGGTTGGCAAGGGCACGACGTTTCGGCTGGAGTTTCCAGGCGTTGCCAAGGCCAGGCCGTCCGAAGAAGAGGCTGTCCGCGCTCCCGGGGCTGCCGTATCTGTGTAGAGTTGAGGTTCACGCCGGACTTGAAACCGGCGGTCCGTACCGATAGAAGAAGGCGAATGTCCGAAGCCACTGTTTCCCTGAAATCCGAAGCAATCGAGCCGCATGCGACGGGGTCTGACGCGCGTGTGGTTGGTCCCGCGCGCATTCTGATCATCGACGACGAGGCGGCGATCCGCGAATCGCTCGATGCTCTGCTGAGCATGGAGGGGTTCAATGTTACCGCAGCGGTGGACGGCCCCGCGGGCCTGGAACAACTGTCGGCCAACGAGTTTGATCTGCTGCTGCTGGACCTTGCGCTTCCAGGTGAGACTGGCATCGAACTGCTGCCGCGGATTCTGGAGATGCAGCCGCAGCTACCCGTGATCATGATTACGGCATACGGCACGGTGTCAAACGTGGTCGAAGCCATTCGCGCGGGCGCTGAGAACTTTGTACAGAAGCCGTGGGACAACGAGAAGCTGCTGGCAGACATTCGGGCAGCGATCGGGCGACGTCGCGCGGAAGAGGAGGTTGTTCAACTAAAGCGTGCGCTGAAGCAGCGCTACAACTTCGAGAACATTGTGGGGAAGAGCGAGCCTATGCTGCGGCTGTTCGACCTGGTGGCGCAGGTCGCGCCGAGCCGGTCTACCGTTCTGGTTCAAGGGGAGAGCGGAACGGGTAAGGAGCTGATTGCTAAGGCGCTGCATGCCAACTCGCCGCGCCGGGACAAGCCGTTTGTGCCGGTGAACACAGGCGCTGTGCCGCCGGACCTGCTGGAATCGACGCTGTTTGGACACGTGAAGGGGGCGTTTACTTCGGCGGTTGCCGCGAAGAAGGGTCTGTTCGAAGTGGCCAATGGGGGCACGCTTTTTCTCGACGAGATCGGCACCATGGGCCAGGACATGCAGGCGAAGATATTGCGCGTGCTACAGGACCGGCGCTTCATGCATTTGGGCGGGACGCAGGAAATCCAGGTTGACGTGCGGATTATCGCCGCGACCAACGTCGATTTGCATGAGGCGGTGCGCGAAGGACGCTTCCGCGAAGACCTTTTCTACCGGCTGAATGTGATCTGCCTGGAGCTGCCGCCGCTAAGGGCGCGCAGGCAGGACATTCCGCTGCTGGCAGCGCACTTCCTGAAATTCTATGCGGATGAGAACGATGTGCCGACACCCACGCTGGCGCCGGAGGCAATGCGCATCCTGATGGACTACGAGTGGCCGGGCAACGTGCGTGAGTTGGAGAATGCGATGGAACGTGGCGTGGTGCTGGCGACTACGCGGACGATCACTCCAGACCTGCTGCCGGCAGCGCTGACCGGAAATACCTACTCGGCGAGTTTGCTGGATCACCGACCGGATGCGAGCCTGTTCGACCTGATGGAAGAGATCGAGCGGCGGATTATCGCGGACCGGCTGGAACGCAGCCACTGGAACCAGACCGAGGCGGCAGAGTACTTCAAGATTCCGTTGAGCACGCTGAACCAGAAGATCAAGCGGCTGAATGTGGAGATAAAGAAGCGCGGGCGGGACTAAATACTGTCCTGCCGGACGGGCCCACTACGCGTGGGGCGGTCGCTTGGTGACTTATGCCGAGCTTCGCGTGGTCCTTCCGTTGATCGGCACGGAATTTACTTGCGACTATCAGGAGCACCCTGCGAGGCCTTAAGAAGGCGTGCGAACGACCGCCACCCGCGTAGGGCGCTGGTCCGGCAAGACTATTTCTGCAGGCCGGGGTTCTTGGTGGCGGAGATTAAGTTGGCGAGGAGGCGGTAGGAGCCGGGGACGCCTTCGGGAAGCTGGCGGTAGACGGCCAGGCCGAGGTATATCCAGGCGCCGCGTCCGGTGCGGGCGACGAGCAGGCCACCTAGTTGCGGGGCTTGGCCATGGTCGTGGGTTTCGAGCAGCGGGGTGTAGTGGGGATCCCAGGTGGCCATGAAGCCGTGACCGCGCTCTTCAACCCAGTGGTCGAAGTCGGCGGTGGTGATCTTGTTGGGCCAGGTGAGGAGCGGGTTTTCGGGGGCGACGAGCTTGACCGGGGCGTCCTCTTCGACTACTTTTTCGCCGCCGCCGAGATCGAGTGGGTAGGGGCCGGTGCCTTGGGGCAGTCGGCCGGTGTTGTATTGGGCTATTACCACGCCGCCGGCTGCGGCGTAGGCGTTGAGTGCGGCGTTGGCGGCGCCTAGATCGGAGTGCTCATAGGCACGTACGCCGAGGATAATGGCGTCGTAGGGCTTGAGGGATTCGGCGGTGAGGTTGGCGGCGCTGAGGATGTGGGGATGGACGCCGAGTTGGTCGAGGGCGGAGGGGATGTCGTCGCCCGTGCCGGGGATGTAACCGATGTTGAGGTTGGGTGGGGTGGTTACGTCGACGGGGACGATGTGGACGGTGGCGGGGGTGTAGTAGTTGGTGTAGGTGAGGCCGGGATAGCCGACGGGGCGGAAGCCTTCAGAGTAGTCGTGTCCCTGGAAGGAAACTTCAGCAATAATATTGGAGGTTTCTCCGTCCACCTTATTCGCGTCAACGGAGATGCCGATTTGCTCCGGCTTTCCAATCACTTTCTGGAATTCCTGTGGGAACGCTGTTTCGAGCAGTTGCGGTGCTGCTTTCGAGTTCCGCGCCAGAAGAACCTTTACCCCTCCTAGCTTCTGAATCGCGTCCTCCGCGCTGATGGTCGCGACGCCCTCGATGGATTTCTCCCTTGGCCGGAGGATCGCGGTGGACCGGTTGATGGAAATAGAGACAGGTGGGACGACTGCGATTGGCGCGGCCGGCTTCGGTGGGTTTGCAGGCTCTACAACGGCGGACAGCTGCAGGCGCACACCGGGGTCATTTTGTGACGTTTGTGAGAGCACCGAGACAGTTGCAGTGAGGGGTGCGGGGGTTGCCGGAGCATTGCGCAGGGCGGGGTCAGCGATGTCATAGATGGGCTGTTCGGAGCCGGGTCGCGAGAAATAGGGCTTTGTTGCCGCGATGCCGTGTGGAAACGGAATCTTTACCGCGTAGTTCTGAGACTCGCCGGGCTTCAATAGCTTGCTGTCGCCCAACCACTGGGTGACGTTCCCTACGTCGATTTGCGCGGGAGCTGCCGAGTAGGAACCTTCGAGTTTGGTGACGCTCGACTGGCCAGAGTTTTGGAGCGTCGCGATGACCTCGGCGGATGTTGCGGTGGTGAACAGTGGGCCATTGGTGGTGGCGTGTAACGACAGGCCGAGGGCTAGCACGAGGGCGTTGTTGAGCTGGACGCGCTTGATGTGGAGTTCGTGGAGGAGGTTGTAGGTTTCGTCGGGCGATAGATCGTTGATGCTGGGATTTTCGAGTTCGCGGATGCAACCGTCGAGCGCGCTGAGGGCAACGCGGAGAGCCGGCGCGGTGAGTTCCGGCTTGGCGGGATCGAAGAGGCGCTGGGCGTCGGCTATCTGCTGGTCGATCTTCTCCAGGAGCGGGCGGAATCTGTCGGCGACCTCGGGGGCGAGGGTGGCGATGCCGGGCAGGGAAGTGTCGATGCCGTCGTAGAAGCCGGACTCGAGGCCGGAGTCATCGCCGTCGGGTTGGTTGAGTTTGGAGCCGTAGCGGTGGTAACTGACGTCGAAGCGTCCGCCTCCGCCCCGCCCTGCCGGGCCACCAGCGCCGCCGCCCATCTGGCTGCGGTGCAGGCTGCGGCCTTCGCGGCCGAGTTGTACGTAGGATTCGCCGCCTAGGAGGGGATCAGTGTCACCTTCGGGGATGGTGACGTTGGCCTTGGGGACGGTGTCGGTAACTTTTCCGGTTACATAATTGTGGAAGCGGGCCGGGACGTACTGGCTGGTGGCGTAGTCGTACATGCCCTGGGCGTCGATGCGGCCGAAGGGCGAGCGGGCGTAGACCTTGAGCGGCTGCCAGGGCTGGAGGCCGGCGGCGATCTGGTCGGGGAAGACGCTGGGGTCGCCAGCGGCGTTGAAGGCCTCCTGGGCGATCTGGCCGGAGACCTGGTGCTGGCCGTGGCCGTCGGAAGGCTCGCCGATGAAGACGGACGCGATGACGAGGGGGCGATAGAGGCGGATGGCGCGGACGGTGTCGTAGAGGACGCGGTCGTGGGTCCACTTGGCGAAGGCTTCTTCCTTTGTTTTGGAGAAGCCGAAGTCGACCTCGGTGCCGAAGAGCTGGTCGACGGCCATGTAGCGGTCCGCGGCGAGGAGTTCCTGCGTGCGGATGAGGCCGAGGGCGTCGTCGAAGTCGCCGGACATGAGGTTCTGGCCGCCTTCGCCACGGTTGAGGGTGAGTGTGGCGACGCGCGCTCCCTTGCCGCGGGAGAGGTAGGTGAGCATGCCGTTATCTTCGTCGTCGGGGTGGGCGACGATGAGCATGAAGGAGGCCCGGGTGCGGAGCTTGCGCAGGAGCTGCTCAAGCGCGGGAGCGCCGTGGTTGAGCGGGAGCGTGTCGGCGAGGTCGGGCGGGGAGACGCGCTCGCCGGCGAGGTTGGCGGGATCCTGCTGCGGCGTGAGTTGGGCCGCAAGTGGGAGGGTCGCGGCGAGGAGAAAAGCCAGGGACACGACGATTGCGGGCGCGCGATGGGCTAAGGTTTTCATGTGATGGCTTCTCTCAACGATAGCTTATCTGATGGCAGGGAGCGGGGTGAGGACGCAGGAAAGGGAGTGGCAGAGACGAGCGGAAGCAATGCAAAGCGGAAGATCATTGCGCGAAAGGAGGAGAAGGGTCTTGGTTCAATGAGCAGCATCGCAGGTCCTTCGACTACATTTGGCGTTAGGTGGCAAACTCGGCTCGGGATCACAGCTCTATTCAACTAGAAAGGTTGCAAGTGGCTTGCGTGCGGCGCGCCAGTGCGCGCTTTATAATGAGAAGGATATGGTGAGAGATGGGTATTTCTACGCGTTGGGGCTGGGTATAATTGCCGCGACTTTATGGCAGCTTACACGCTCTTCGGCGCTGACCGCGCTGCCGGTAGTGCTGGCGCTATTTTTTCTGTGGTTCTTCCGTGATCCCGAGCGCGAGGTTCCAACGGGACCTGGGGAGATCGTATCGCCGGGCGATGGTGTGGTGACGGAAGCGGATTGGATTGAGACCGCGGGAGGAAGCCGGCTGCGGCTGAGCATCTTTCTGAGCGTCTTCGACGTGCACGTGAATCGCGCGCCGGTAGCCGGAACGGTGAAGGCAGTGGAGCACCGTCAAGGCAGATTTCTGAACGCGATGAAGCCGGAGTCGGTGGTGATGAACGAGCAAACGCTGGTGGTAATTGACGCGGGCGGCTACGAAGTGAGTTACAAGCAGATTGCGGGCCTGCTGGCGCGACGGATTGTGTGTGCGGTGAAGGTGGGGGACCGTCTGGAACGAGGGCAGCGCGTGGGCCTGATCAAGTTTGGATCGCGGGTGGATGTGCTGATGCCGGCTGACGCTGTGCCGCGGGTGAAGAATGGCACGCGCGTGCGGGGCGGGTCGACCATACTCGCGGTATTGCCTCAGCCGGTCGGCGAAGCGAAGAAGGTCTCCGCGGCAGTGGTGTCCTGATGGCTGCCGAACAGTTGGAACTGCGCGACGATCAGGGCGAAGAGATAAGGGCGAAGCGGCATCCGAGCCGAGGCATGTATATTCTGCCGTCGCTGTTTACGGCGGGCAACATCGGGCTTGGATACTACGCGATCACGCAGAGCGTTCAGGGTTCGGCCGCAGAACCGGGATACTTCGACCGGGCGGCGCTGGCCATCGGGTTTGCGGTGCTCTTCGACGGGCTCGACGGACGTATCGCGCGCACGACGAACACCACCAGCGACTTCGGCAGAGAGCTGGACTCGCTCGCCGATGTGATCACGTTTGGAGTGGCGCCCAGCCTTCTGGCGTACATCTGGGGATTTCGGATGCTACCGCTCAGTATCCATCCGGATCTGCGCGAGAACGTGGTCCACGCAGGAGTCTTCGTCTGTTTTCTCTTTCTCATCTGCGGGGCATGTAGGCTGGCACGGTTCAACATCAGCGTGAATCCGCAGCCACGCAACCCGGGAAAGCCGGGGCGCAAATACTTTGTCGGTATGCCGATTCCGGCGGGCGCGGGCGTGATTGCGGCGGTAGTCCACTGCTTCGAGGGCGCTCCGATTTACGATCCACGGACAGCGCTGGTGTGGCTGTTGCTGCTGCTGTTTACGGGCTTCCTGATGGTGAGCAGTTGGCGCTTCTGGAGTGGCAAAGAGATCGGAGTCCACGAGAGGAAGCCGTTCCAACTGCCGGTGGTGGTTGCGCTGCTCGGTGCGTTGGTCATATGGCAGTCCAGGTTGATGTTGATGGTCATCGCGCTGGGGTATCTGGTTTCGGGCGTGCTGGCGCGGCTGGCGTATTCATGGGGACGGCGCCGTCGCCGCTCCCAGGGCCCGGGGCTGCCACTGGCTTGAGTTTTACCGTTCCCTGAATCTGCGCGCATACTGGATCGGTGTCTGGCAGGTAAGTCTAAAGCATTGGAAGCGAGAGTGAGTGTGATTGTAGGCAGGCCAAGTCGGATCGCTGTTGTTGGAGCGACCTCGCTCGCGGGCAAGGAGCTGAGCGAGGCTCTGGGAGAGTCCCCGTTGGACTCGTCGGACGTTGTGTTGCTGGACGCGGAGGATGCGGTCGGACAAATGACCACGGCCGGCGATGAAGTGACGTTCATCCAGAAGATCGATGAGGATTCTTTCGCGGGAGTCGATTTTGTTTTCTTCGCCGGCGATGCGGAGACGACACGGAAGTACTGGAAGCCGGCACGGCTGGCGGGTGCGAGCATTATCGACATGACCTATGCGCTGGAGGGAGAGCCGGGTGTGATGGTGCGCGGCCCGTGGGTTAGTGCGACTGCGGTGCTTGGGGCAGGCGAGGTACATCCTGGCACTCAGGGGCCGGATCTCGCCACGCCTGCGGTGGTTGCGGCGCATCCCGTTGCGATGATGCTGCTGCTGGTGGCAAATCGGCTGCATGCCAAACGGCCTGTGCGTGCGATCTCGGCGACGGTGTTCGAACCTGCGTCCGAGCATGGACGAGCGGCGATGGATGAGCTGCATCAGCAGACGGTAAGCCTGCTGTCCTTTCAGAGCTTGCCAAGAGAACAATACGATGCGCAGGTAGCGTTCAATCTGCTGCCCTCGCTGGGCAATGCGGCGAAGGTGAAGCTTGCGGCGACCGGGGACCGTATCGCGGATCACTACGCTATGTTGTCGTCTGAGGCAGCTCCGGAGCTGAACCTTCAGTTGATTCAGGCACCGGTGTTCCACGGCTACGTTGCGTCGGTGCTGGTCGAATTGCAGGGGACGGCGTCGAAGGAACAGATTGAGGCGGCCGTGTATGGCGAGCACGTGGATGTCGTCGGCGCAGAGTCGGACCCGCCAAGCAATCTCAGCGCAGCGGGCCAGCCGGATATTCTGGTGCGGGTCAGTTCGGCTTCGGCGAGGGGTTCGTCAAGCCGCTTCTGGCTATGGATGGCGGCGGATAATTTGAAGCTTGCGGCCCTGAACGCGATTGCGTGTGCAAGCGAGTTGGGCCGGCTGAGGCCGCAAGGCAAGGTACAGTAGGAGCGGCAAGCGTGCGTGCGTGCGGCCTAAGCGGAGGGCTTGATCCGTAGTCGAGATCAGGCTGCACGCTGATAGAATCAAAATGCGCCGGGATGGCGGAACTGGCAGACGCAGCGGACTCAAAATCCGCCGA
>Ga0302198_10001840_pt1 | contig 22901 bp, 25 predicted proteins | sample II_Bog_N2_2_FD_193521 | JGI IMG/M metagenome (GOLD analysis project Ga0302198, IMG submission 193521) | Peat permafrost microbial communities from Stordalen Mire near Abisko, Sweden - II_Bog_N2_2 | ecosystem: Environmental > Terrestrial > Soil > Wetlands > Peat | place: Sweden: Abisko... | reverse complement strand
GGTGAACGGTGTGCAATGTGTCCTGGCGAGCATAAATTCGCCGATCGATAAGCTGGCCGGCCGGCGTCCGCAGCAGCCAGTCGATGGCCGCCGAAGCATCAAGCACGATCATCGTCCGGCACGTTCTTCGTGGAGGATCTCCGCGGTATCGATATCTGCCAATACAGGCATGCGCACGAGGAGGCGCTCACGAAACTCCGCCAGGGTCGGCCGCTCCACAATCTCTCGAAGCTCCCCGAGAAGATAGTCAGAGAGTGACATGCCCGCCATGGCGGCTCTCGCCTTCAGGCTTCGATGGATGCCCTCGGGGACATTGCGAACCTGGATCATTTTTTGCATGTGTTCAGCATAGTTGCATGCGTGCCACATGTAAAGTTGCAGAAAAAGCCGACGCTCGCTGATCATCGCCAGCCACTGGCAATGACCCCAAACGCACCGCCGCCCCCCACCGTGACGAGATCTCGGCGGGCGAGACCTCGGCGTAGCGAGAGGCGGCGTTTGGTTTATTGCTCGTTCGTAGCTATTCCGCTGCGGCGGTTTCCACTGCCGGCTCGGCTGCAGCTTCCGCGGCGACATCCGCGGCTGCCGCTTCGGCTTCTGCCCCTTCCACTGCATCCGCCAGAACCTTCACCTTGAGTTGCGCGGTCACTTCACGGTGCAGCTTGACTGCAACCTTGAAGTCGCCAACGCTCTTCAGCGGTTCCGGGAGCTGGATCTTGCGGCGATCCACCTCAAAGCCCTGTGTCGCCAGCTCGGCGGCGATGTCGGATGAGGTCACAGACCCAAACAAGTGTCCGTCCTTTCCCGACTTGCGCGTAAAGCTCAGCGTCAACGGTTCCAGCTTGGTCACCAGCTCTTCAGCCTGGACCTTCTCCGTGGCAGAGCGACGAGCTGCGGACGACTTCATCTGCTCGATCACTGCCTTGTTTGTGTCAGTCGCTTGCAGCGCCAGCTTGCGCGGCAGCAGGTAATTGCGGGCATAACCATCGGCAACCTTCACCACGTCGCCGCGGTGTCCCAGGTGCTCGACTTCTTCTTTCAAAATCACTTCCATAGCAAACTCTCCAATCGTTGTGAGCAAGGCGCCTGGCCGTGCCCAATTTCAAGTGGTTCCGGCACCGAAGCAGCATTGCGAGGGACAGGCAGCATTGTGTCAGGGCATGACTTTAGTCGTGCCGAAAAGCAATGCATCTAAATTCGGGGTTTTAACCCCTGAGCAAGTCTTCTCTTGGAACGCTCGACTTGCCCCAGCGGCTAAAGCCGGAATCAGTTGTCGTGCCCATCCGGCAAGACTAAAGTCGTGCACTGACACGGCCGCATCCGCCAAAGTTTAGCCCCTGGTCGCAAATGGCAGCAGGGCGATGTTCCGGGCCTGCTTGATGGCGCGGGTCAGGCGGCGCTGGTGCTTGGTGCAAACGCCGGTAAGACGGCGAGGCACAATCTTGCCGCGTTCCGCCACGAACCCCTGCAGCAAACGAACATCGCGATAGGGGATCGCATCGATCTTCTCGGTGCAGAACTTGCACACCTTCTTGCGACGGAAAAACTTTCCGCGTCCGCCGGGACCGCCGCTAGGCCTGCCGCCGGGGCCACCGGGCCGTCCGCCAGGACCGCCTGCTGGACGTCCGGCTGGCCGGGGACTGTGGCCCGACTCCGATTGCGCTGGTGCCGCGCCCGTCTCGGGCGCACTTACTGGAGTTTCATCAGACATATCGTTTCCTCTTCACTCTCTTTGCTGCTGGCAAGCCGTCTGGCCGTTCAGAGCATTTGATCTCTTTCGCTGTCTCCCCATCCGGATTCTCGGCCTGGAACTATCGCGTCCACCCGAGTTCGAACGGGGCGTTGACCTTGAAGACCGCTTAGGCGCTCGCCTGAACCGGCTCGACTGCTTCGACCGCTGCAACTGCTTCAACAGGTGCAGCCACCGGGGCTGCTACAGGCGCCGCTGCCGGAGCCGCGTGCTCTGCGCTCACCTTGCGCCGGGTTCCGCGCAGGGCCTTCACCTTGGCCAAACGCTTCTCTTCCTCGTCAATGCGCACGGTGATGAACTTGATCACCGGCTCAGTTACGCGCAGACGGCGCTCAAGCTCAAGCACCACCGCGCCGTCGGCCTCAATGGTCAGCAGAACGTAGTTGCCATCGCCAAACTTGCGCACCGTGTAGGCTAGCTTGCGGCGGCCCATCTTCTCCACCGTCTTCACCGCTCCGCCCCCACCGGTAATGGTGGTGGTGAAGCCGGCAATCAGCTTGTCCACGTCTTCTTCAGCCACGTCAGGCCGAACAATAAACATCACTTCATAAACACGTTGCATCCGCATTCCTTTTCCGCCGGAGCTTCAACTCCAGCTAACAGCTCACGGTCCGCTTCATTGGTTCCGCTCCCTGCTCTTCTGTTCCCTGTTCCCTACTCCCTGTTCCCTGTCTTTCTGTTGAACTCGTTCATCGCAGCCGCCGGTCCCACTTCCAGAATCCGGCGAGTCGCCGTGGCAACCCGATCCAGAACCTCATCCAGAACCGTCAACTCCGCTTTGCGCATCGGCGAAAGCAGAAAATCTCTGCCTGGCCGCCTTCCACCCATGGCTTCTTTTGCCTCTGGTGGCAGGTCAGGCCCAACCCCGATCCGCGCTCGCAACCATTCCTGGCTGCCAAGAGCACTGGTCACGCTGCGGGCTCCGTTGTGCCCTGCCGGTGATCCGCGCTCTTTGATCTTGAAGGTCCCCAGCGTCAAATCCAGCTCGTCATAAATCACGAGCAGGTCCTGCGCTGGGTCTGCTTCAAACTCTCTTACCAGAGCGGAGACTGCAAGCCCGCTCAGATTCATAAACGTCTCCGGCTTGGCCAGCACCACATCGCGTCCAGCCATACGGCAGGTCGCGGTGACAGCCCGGCAACGTCGGTTTTGCACCACCACTCCTTCTTGCTGGGCAATGCGGTCGATTGCCATGAACCCCGCGTTGTGCGGAGTCCAAAGATACTCCAGGCCGGGATTGCCGAGGCCCACCACTAAAAATGGGCCGTGGCGCTCTCCGGAGATATTTGCGTCGGCCAAGGCTTACTTCTTGGCTCCCGCTTCGGGCTTCTTCGCGCCAGCGGCATCCGGCGCATCTGTCTTGCCCTTCTTCGCAACTTCGGGCTCCGCTGAAGTCGCTGCCGCCGCTGCTGCTGCGGCCGCATCGGCCTCGGCCGCCGTCGGCGCTTCTTCGCGAATCGAGACCACGTGGGCCACGGTTGCGTCTTCGTTGTTCAGGTACTTGATCTTGTCCGAGTGCGGCAGGCCGCTTACCCGCAGTACTCCGTGCATTGCCAGTTCGCTCACATCCACGTCGATGTGTCCGGGAATGTCCGCCGGCAAGCACTCAATTTCCACTTCGCGCAGCACCTGGTCAAGAATGCCGCCGGAAGCTTTCACGCCGATCGGCACACCGAGCAGCTTCACGCGAACCTTTACGCGCAGTGTCTTGTCCAGGGCAATCCGCTTCATGTCGATGTGGATGAGCCGGTCGTTGATCGGTTCACGCTGCCAATCCACGATCATCGCCTTGGCTGTGGCGGTTCCACCAACCTCTACGTCGAAAATCGTGTTGTGGCCCGTCTCGGAGAAAAGAATCCGGGAAATCTGCTTGGGGTCCACTTCAACGGCCACGGGATCGTGACCCGAACCATAAAGAACCGCTGGAATCTTGCCCGCTACGCGCACACGGCGTGCAGCATTCTTGTTGAACTTGCCCTCACGGGCCTTTGCATTCACTACTTCAGGCATTTCTCTCTCTTTTCCTTGTCGGGCACGGCACCGTTTGGCTCCGCTCCCTTTGTTGGGCCAGCCTTCGGCTGGCGGTTCGTAGTTCACAGTTCGTAGTTCACAGAGTCGAGTTCGCAACTATGAACTGCGAACTAAGAACTGTCCTCAAGAAAACAGCGTACTCACGCTGGTCTCCATGTGAATGCTCTCGATCGCTGCGCCTAACAGGCCCGCAATCGAAAGAACCTTGATCTTCGGCAACTTCTGGCCGCCTTCGGCCGATGCCACGGTCAACTTCTGTGCCGCCTCGCGCAGCGGAATCGTATTTGTCACCACCAACTGCTCCAGCCGCGAATTCGCAATCCGGTCGATTGCAGGACCCGAAAGCACGGCATGGCTTGCGCATGCATAAACACTGGCCGCGCCAGCCGCATACAGCGCATCCACGGTCTTCACCAGCGTCCCGGCCGTATCGATAATGTCGTCGATGATCAGGCAGGTCTTGCCTTGCACGTCGCCAACCACGTTCATCACTTCAGCCACATTCATGTCCGTGCGCCGCTTGTCCACAATCGCCAGCGGCGCTTCCACCTTCTGTGCAAAGAACCGTGCCCGCTCCACGCCGCCGGCGTCCGGCGAAACCACAATCAGGTTGGGCAGCTTCATCTCGCGGAAATATCCCACCAGCACCGGGCTGGCAAACAAGTGATCTACAGGAATATTGAAGAACCCCTGAATCTGTGCCGCGTGCAGGTCCACAAACAAGGCGCGATTCGCTCCTGCCGTCGTCAGCAGGTCGGCAATAAGCTTGGCGCTGATCGCCACACGCGGACGGTCTTTCCTGTCCTGCCGCGCATAGCCGTAATAAGGAACAACCACCGTAATCCTGGCCGCCGACGCTCTCTTCAGCGCGTCGATCATGATCAGCAACTCCACCAGGTGCTGGTCCACCGGGTAGCAGGTCGGCTGCACCACAAACACATCCACGCCGCGTACGTTCTCGAGCAACTGGAAGTAAACTTCCCCATCGGCAAAGCGCTGGATCTTCGCTTGGCCCACGGCAACGCCGATGTGCTGGCCAATCTCTTCGGCCAGCTTCGGGTTCGCCGTGCCGCTGAAGAGCTTGAACCGTTTGTCCTCGCTCAGCTTTGCGGTACGCTTGCGCTCCGGCGCAGCCTTGCCATCCTTGCCCACCGGAACCGGTTCCCTCAGCGAGGATTCCTTCTGTGTTCCGTCCTTCGGCGTCCCATCTTTCGGGGTTTTGGACCCGCCGTCAGGTTGCCCGCTGGGTTGTTTGTCTTCCGCGATCAACGTCACTTGTCCCGCTTCCATCCTCGATGACCTCCAAGCTGGTTTGCTTTGGCTGCTCTTCGGGGTTTCCCTTAAAAGTTGGCTGGGCGACCAGGATTCGAACCTGGATAAATGCCTCCAAAGGGCATTGTCCTACCATTGAACGATCGCCCAACTTGCCAGCCGATGGCGCGAGTTTCTCTCGCACACCGGAGGCCTGTCAATCTCGTTCTTAAACAAGCATTTCGCGCCAATAAGCTGCTCGGGGAAGGGTTCGGGTCAACTCACTCCGTACCCCGGCCCGCCGCAACCTTTCTCGCGCGGATTCCGCCTCTCCCTGGGTCAGGTACAGCCCAAAGAGCGCCGAACCGGACCCCGATAAAGAGGCGTACAGGGCTGCCTCCGGAGTTTCGGAGCCCAAAAGAATGCGCTTGATATCTGCAAGGGGGGGATGCTGGGCAAACACGACTCGTTCGAAGTCGTTCTCAATCCAGCTCATGATCCCGGTGCGGACAAGCGCGGACTCAATTGGTCCCGCATGGTCCCCACTCGCTGTGGGGACACCGGAGGAGCCTGCTCCCTGCCCGCTTCTCAGAATCTGACCTGACAAGTCCTTTTCCGAAAAAGCAGCGGCATAGGCGCGGCTCAACTTGTTTAGTTTATCTGTACTCGACTCAACGGTCAAACCTTCGGCCGCGCACAGGGCGTCCCAGTCGCGAAAGGCCTGGGGGGTGGAGACGCCTGTATCTGGGATAGCGACGACGCACCAGACGGGCTCGAAGTCGAAAAGTGGCCGGACTTCCTGGCCGCGATCCGTGCCGAGGACTGCTCCGCCTATCAGGAAGAGGGGAACGTCGGAGCCGACCTTAGCGGCGATCGGATGCCTTTGGAGCAGCCAATCGACTTTGGCGTCCCATCCTTCTTCGTCCTCGAAAGGTGGCAGATTCCAAAATCCCAATTCCTTTTCCAGCCCCACCAGCGCCGCCACCGCATTCGCCGATCCAGCTCCCAGCCCACCCTGCACCGGCAGCCGCTTCTCAATATGGATGTCGACCTCGGCCGTCACACCCAGCGCCTCAAGCGCCAAGACAACCATCTTCCACGCGGTGTTGCGTCCGTCCGTCGGCACCCGGCTGTCATTCGAAGTCAGCCGGATTGCCGTCTCGCCTGCAGCCCGCGCCGTCACCGTCACCAGGTCATGCATCTCCAATGTCTGATAAACGGTCGCCAGCGCGTGAAACCCATCCACCCGAGGCGCTCCTATATACAGTCCCAGGTTAATCTTGGCGTGCGAGCGAACTACGGTCGGCATACCGGTAAATTGTAGAGCGTTCGTGTCCGTATGCTCACTCCTGCCGCTCCAGCGGCGTCTCAACTGAAAAGACCGGAACTAGCTCGGCGTCTCTTCCCCTCCCCTCCAAACGAGCCTGGGATCCGGATTGATCCCCTTTTTGTCTTTCGGAATCGTTCGTCCGCCCGCAGAAATGGAGTGCTATGCTCCCTCGTTCCAGAAACACAGGCACCTGCATGGCGCTTCTGATGGCCGCGGCGCTTAGCCTGTCCGCCCAGCAGTTCTCCCACTCCGCTCCCATGATCGAGCGCTACGGCAAGCCCTACGTGATGGTCATGATCGACGGAAAAGGACCCTACCGGTTCGTGATCGACACGGGGACTGGCGCAGACGCCTTCGTGACCCCGGAACTAGCCGATGAACTCAAACTGCCTGCCGCCGGCGAGGTGGTGGTCAACGACCCCAGCAGGCAGAGCGGTCAGCGGGTATCAAAGGTTCTCCTATCCTCAGTCGAACTTGCCGGAGTTACATTCCACTCGGTGAGGGCCGTTCGCCATGACGTTACCGGCGAGGCCGGCTCCTGTCAGGGTATGTTGGGATTCACTCTCTTTCGCGACTACCTGCTCACGCTCGACTTTCCCAACCGCGTCGTCACTTTGTCTGAGGGAGTTCTCACTCCCGATGAGGGCAAGACTGTCTTCCCGTTCCGCATGCCAGATGGGGTGCCCATCACGTCGCTGCGGGTCGATGGATCCAGCGTCGATGCGCAACTCGATTCCGGCGGCGGGGGTCTTACCCTGCCTGAAAGGCTCGCCGCACATCTGAAATGGGACATTGCTCCAGCCGCCTTTGCCACTGGCAACACCATGACCGCGCGGTTCGAGATCAAGGCGGCCAAGCTCAATGGGGATGTAAAAGTGGGGAAGTACACTTTCGCCCATCCCGTCGTCGAAATCCACCCCGCATTTCCTCTGGTCAACTTTGGATCGCCGCCCATGCAGAACTTTGCCATCACCTTCGATCAGAAAAGCCTGCTCGTTAGGCTGAACGCGAAACACACGCAGTTCATCCTTTCGGCTCCGCCAACTCCCACTCGCCTCACCAACCAGCCAAAGCCCGATCTTCCGCCCCCAGACCTCGTGCCGTTGGGCTGATCGCCCTCAAGCGGCCGCGCGGCGACAACGGCTGGACCCAGATTGCTGTCCCCGCGATCAGGCCCTTTGCCGAGCACGGCTTCGTTTCACCCGCCAATTTTTTCATTGAGAATCCACGCCCCGGCTTCTAGCATGGTCTAGATTCTTCCCCTCACGCTCGGAGGTTCCCATGAAGCGCCGTTCCTTTCTCGCCTCTGGTCTAAAATCCGCGGCCGCAATCCTGCCCACCGCAAGCCTTGCCGACCTCGCTTTTTCCCAGGCTCCCCTTGAGCCGCCCAGGGAGGTTCACGTCGTGGGTGCGGGAATCGACCGGCTCGGCGAACATCACTCGCGCGGCTTCAGCACCATGCTCTTCAAGGCCCTGCCCACTGAAACCAACGGCGGCCTCTTCGTCATCGAGCACCAGAACCTCGTTCACGGCGGTCCGCCGTTCCACTACCACCTCTACCAGGAAGAGTACTTCTACGTCCTCGAAGGCGAGGTTACCTTTCAGGTAGGCGGCGTACGCAAGACGCTCGGGCCTGGTGAATCCGTCGTCGGTCCGCGCGGCGTTCCCCACGCCTTTTCCGGCAGCGATTCCCATCCCGGCCGCATGCTCATCGCCTTTGCCCCCGCCGGCAAAATGGAGCCCTTCCTCCGCGTCTCCATGGGCCCCAATCCCCCCGCCTGGACCGCCGACTTCTTCCGCGAACACGACATGGTCCTCATCGGCCCATCGCCACTTGTGTCGTAGTCACCGCCAGCCGCGTGCCTCAGCCCTGAACCGCGCTCCAGACTTGCTCTTTCGCCTTCCGCAGCGCCGCCACTGGTTCGCCCATCGGCAAAAACTCCATCGCCACCATCTTCCTGTAGTTCAACTCCGCCAGCTTGAGATAGATGTTTCCGTAGTTCACTTCCCCCGTGCCCGGATCATGACGCCCTGGCACATCCGCCACGTGAATCAGCCCGATGATGTCGATGTTCTTCTCCAGCTTCTCAATCAAATTTCCGAAGCCCATCTGCTCGTGAAAGATGTCATAAAGAAACTGTACCTGCGGATGCCCCACCGCGCGCACCACTTCAATGGCCTCGGCCGCCGAGGTGAGGAAGTAGTTCGGCCGCTCCTCCACGTGAATGCACTCCAGCAGCAGCCGCACTGGCTGCCCATCAATCTGCTTTCCCTCCACCAGTTTTGCCGCCTGCTTCAGCCCTTCCACGCAGCTCGCGTGCTGCGCCTCACGGCTCAACCCCTCGACCGTATCGCCCGAGAGCACGATCATCGCCGGGCAGTCGAGCCTTTCCATCGGCCCCAGCGCTTGTTTCAGCTCAGCTAGAAACGGATTGCGGTAGGCAGGATCGGCGAGACCATGCGCGTGGCCGGCATTCTCCATGCCAGCTGTGGTGTCGAACGCAATGCCCAGCCGCTTCCTTGTCGAATTGGCCCGCTCAAAGTCGGCATCCGTCCACTTCGCGTACTCGCCCACCAGCTCCACGTTGCGGTAGCCCGCTTCGGCCATCTTCTCCAGCCGCTGCTCAAACGGCAGATCCTTGAACACCGTCCACAGCATCACCGATAGTCCAAACTCCGGCCCCTTGCCCGCCGGAACCGCCTCAGTAGGCCCTGCCTCGGCCACCGCGGCGCGTCCCGCTGCCACCGCGGCCAGTGCCGATGCCGCTATCGATTGCGCAAACGTCCGTCGATTCATGTCCACTCCTTCGCCGCCCCAATACTGCCGCCCCGCTCTCACCTGAGCCGTGCCAGCTTCAAGCTCATTTCTTCTTCTGCGCCCGCTTCAGCTCTTCCCAGTCCTTCTCCGTCTGGTCCGCATACGCCGCGCCAAACTTGCCCAGCGCCTCCGCAAATCCGCCGCCCGACCCCAGATAGCCCGCAATCACCAGTGGGTCGCTCGACCGAGCATGTCCTCGCGCCAGCAGCTCGCCGCACACCTCGCCAAATGCCGTCAGCCCCGCTCCCGCCAGGTCGTCCAGCTCAATCGATCCCTTGTGGTCGTTCAACTGCCGCACCAGGTAGTCCCGGCTCCCCATCTGTGTCCAACCTAGAAACGGGTCCGACTGTATCTGCATCGCGCGCTGTCCCTCCGCCACGCGCCTTCCGTTGTGCGCCGGCGGATGCGCTTTCGGCAGATAGCTCGCGTATCCCGAAGCCGGTTCTTCCTTGATCTGCAAAAACAGCGGATCAGCCGAGCCATTGCCCTCAAAGCAGATGCAGTAGTCGCGCAGCCCCACCGAGCCGGTCCCCACCACTTTAAACGCCACATCCACCGGCCTATAAAACGACAACAGATGCTGGCGCTGCGGCTGAAGTGTCGCAAGATACGGCTTAAGCGACGCGATAACCTCGTCGGCCGTCGACCCTGGCACGCGCCACAGCATCGGCTTTATCGTTTTGAAACGCCGCTCCGCTCCGGCCTTCTTGCTCACCGGCTCGGTCAGTTGCTCCAGCGTGTGCAACGGAGTTGCGCGCTCCGCCTTCAACAGCGCCATGTGTACCGGCTCAATCCTGCTGATCCTGTGCACCTGGAAGCGCGCCACCTCGATGGTCGGCATCCCGGCGAATTCGCGCATCTGTGCGCAGTAGCGCCCTATGCACTCCTCCACAGCTTTGCGAATGTTGGTTTCCTTCTGCCCCGCGCCCCTCCCAGCCAGCGTGAGTGAGGCCGCCATCCGCTTCAGGTCCCATTCAAATGGTCCCCGAATCGTCTCGTCGAAGTCGTTGATGTCGAAGACCAGCCGCCCGTCCGGCGCGCCAAACGCTCCCACGTTCCTTACATGCGCATCCCCGCATAGCTGGCTGATGATCCCTGTGTTCGGCATCGCTGCCAGGTCAGCCGCCATCACCGGCACCGCACCCCGGAAGTATCCGAATGGCGAATCCGCCATCAATTCATACTTCAGCTTTACCAGCTCCGGCACTCTTCCGCGTGAGGCCCGCTCCAGCAGAACCATCGGGCTCGCCTTTCGAGCCTTGATACTTAGCTCTCCATGCGCTGAGCGGGCCATCTGTTTGCGATGCGCCTGCCCCATCTCTCTGCGTTCCTTCGGTGTTGCCGTCTGCATAGCCCGGACCATACACGCTCTGGTCCTTTCTTCGCAACCAATCCAAGAAACCTCTGTACAACTTGCTCTGTGTCAGGGCACGACTTCAGTCGTGCCGATAAGGCCAACAGAACGACCGGGCTTTAGCCCCTGCAAATCGCGGCGCAACAGAAACGCCACTTGTGCAAAGACTGCCCCAGCCCACCCGTACTTTCAGTGATTTAGACTTTTTGTTGGAAGCCCGCGTCGTTCCCAGCCCATTTCGAATCTCTGGCGGGCCCCTTCCCGGAGGACTTTTCCTTGTCGCCAAAGCCCGTTGTCTTCGCTTCGCTCGCTCTTGGTCTCATCTTCGCTTCAACCACCCTCGCCGCGCAGACTTCGCCCAAGCCGCTCACTGTTGCCGACATCTTCGCCCACGGTCAAATCACCGGCGAAATGCCCAACGGCATCTCCTGGTCTCCCGACGGTAAGCACCTCACTTACATCGACGGTGGCGAACTCGTCGAGATCGACCCTGCGACCGCCAAATCCCATGTCATGGTCAGCCGCGCCAAGTTTGCTTCCATGTCCGGTGCTGCCGGCACCGAAAAGGACCGCGATCATCGCGACCGCTACAAAATGGCCGCCTATCATTGGGCGCCCGACTCCGCGCATTTGCTCTTCGACTCGAACGGCAGCCTGTTCCTCTACGACTTGAAGAATGGAACCGGTATCGAGCTCGGCCATACCGGTTCTTCCGCCGGAGACGATCCCAAGTTCTCGCCCAGTGGTGAGTACATCTCATTTGTGCGAGACCATGGACTTTACCTTCTCGGCCTGGGCAAGGCATCGATGCCCGCCATGCCGATAGCTCCCTCGCCCAAGCCAAACACCCTCAATGGCGAGGTCGACTGGGTCTACGAAGAAGAGCTCGAGGTCCGCAGCAACTACTTCTGGTCGCCCGACTCTCGGAACCTGGCCTTCCTGCAAATGGATGAGGAATCGGTCCCCCAATATCCCATCACCGACTGGATTCCCACCCACGCCACGGTCGATATGCAGCGCTATCCACAGCCCGGCGACCCCAACCCAGACGTCCGTGTCGGCGTTGTCAGCGTCAGGGGCGGCAAAATCCAGTGGGTCAAGATCCCTTTCTCCGCCGGCCACGACTACATCCCCCGCTTTGGCTGGGTAGACCCCAAGACCCTATGGGTTGAAACCCTCACACGCGACCATAAGCATCGGACAATCTACTTTGTCGAGTCCGGCACATCCAAAGCTCTACCCGTTCTTGAAATGACCGACGAGAAGTTTATCGACGATAACTACGATGTCTCGGTCGCCTACGGGTCAGTCATTCTTACTAACTGGACCGACGGCCACAATCATCTCTATCTCTACAGCTACGACCAAAGCAATCCCCTCGCCGGTCCTCTCAAGCTCGAGCGCCAGCTCACCAAAGGCGACTTTGAAGTCACTGAGGTGCTCAATGTCGACCACGCCGGCAAAATGGTTCGTTACGCCTCCAATGAGGGCGATCCGCTCCAGCAACAGCTCTGGCAGGTCAGCTTCGACGGCGATCGCAAGCAGATGAGCTCCGGCACAGGCTTCCACATCGGCATCGTTGCTCCAGTGAGCGGAGCCTTCGTCGATCGCGCATCCACGCGCATCGAGCCGAATTCCTTCCGCGTCTGTTCCGCAGCGGACAAGTGCATTCCGTTCTGGTCTTCCCGGGCACTTGAGCCCTACCAGCTCCGCACCCCAGAGGTGCTTCAAGTCAGGGCCCACGACGGCACCACGCTCTACGCAACCCTGCTGCTTCCTGCCGGGCCTGCAGATCCGGCCACAGTTCCGCTCATCGTCAACCCGTATGGTGGTCCCGGCCCTGAGACGGTCGCTAACCGCTTTGGCGGCGACGGCATGCTCTTCGATCAGTTGCTTGCCCAGCATGGCTACGCCGTGCTCCACGCGGACAATCGAGGCATGGGCGCGCGTGGTCGCGACTTTGCCCAGGCCGCCTACCATAACTTCGGTCCGGTCCAACTCGAAGACCAGTTGACCGTCATCGATTCGGTCCTCGCCCAGTACCCGCGGCTCGATCCAAAACGCCTCGGCTGGTGGGGATGGAGTTGGGGAGGTACCTTTACGCTCTATGCTCTCTCTCACTCTGACCGCTTCCGCGCCGGTGTCTGCGTCGCGCCCGTCACCGATTGGGTCAACTACGACTCCATCTACACCGAGCGCTACATGAGCCAGCCATCCGAGTTTCCCAAGGGCTACCAGGACTTCTCCGTCGTCAACTCAGCCGCCAATCTCAAGGGCCATCTGCTGATGGTTCACGGCACCGGCGACGACAACGTCCACATCGAAAACACCGTCCAGTACATTCAGAAACTGATTGAGGCGCAGATCCCCTATGACCTGCAAATCTATCCGCGCAAGACCCACTCCATCGCCGGCCCCGACGTGCGCACTCATCTCTACACCCGCATCCTCGCGCACTTTGACCAGTACCTGAAGCCGCCCGTCGCGCCAGCCACTAACTAGCGGTGTGTCTCATGCGGATGGTCGTTTATGCTTTGTGTCAGGGCACGACTTCAGTCGTGCCGTAAACGCCGCAAAATGAGCCGGGCTTTAGAGGCTGCGGAAAAACTCATTCAAGTAGCCAATTTCACATGCCTTGTATCAGGGCATGACTTTAGTCGTGCCGGCAAAGCCAATAAAATCAACGTTGGGCTTCAGCCCCTGCAAAACCTCTTGTCGGCAATTCGCTCATCGAAGCCCTTTTTCCGCAACCTGTTTAGATAGCAGCCCCAATTCATCCTTATCGGGCCCCATCAGGCACCGAGCACACAGCTGCTCACTTCGAGTGCGTATAGAAGCCCGAGATGAATCTTCAAGACGCGAACGAAGAACAAAAGCAAAAGCAAAAACGCCAAGAAGGAAAAAACAAATGCAAAGACAAAAACCTTGACAATACCAGCCGTCTCATAGAAGCCCTTGCGGGAAGCTTAGGCCACAAATCGCCTGGCAATATGGCACTAAAAAAAGACCCAACCTTCGAGACCCTACACTAGAGAATTGCAGCCGCCATGCCTGACCTGTCAGCCAATGAAAAGAGCGGGAACCCTCCCGCTGCTTCCGGTCACCAAGCGCTTGCGGCTCATCTCTTTTCGCTCGAACTGGCCCTCCTCGACCGAGCGATCCGCCACGACCGCGCACGGGTCGAGCCCCTTCTTGCTGACAACTTTCAGGAGTTCGGCGCCTCAGGCAAGATCTGGTCGCGCAGTCAGATTCTCGACCTGCTCGAGTCAGAACCGGCGCGACCAATCGCCGCGCAGGATTTCACTTGTCACTCGCTTGCTGAGGGAGTCGCCCTCACTCCTTACCGCGCTGTCAGCAACCACCCTCAGACACACGAGCCACTCTCCACGCTGCGCAGCTCACTTTGGATCTTCATCGCGGGAAAATGGAAGATGCGATTTCATCAGGGAACGCGACAGCAGGGAAACTGAGCAAGCGAAAACCGGAGGCGTCTCTTTGATTGCGTTCAGGTCCAGGCGTCGAGCAGTTCCTTGAGACCGAGATGACTTGCCCTACGCGTCGTGACGGCGGAACAAGTCATCCTTCTCGCGTGCGGGGCAATTGGAACACCCCATGCAACAAACGAGCAGGACCGCTACGCCCACCGTGACGAGGATCGCCAACAGGGTGCTGTTCGTTGTTATCCAGTGCAAAAAGCTTTGCATCTTACCCACCACACTCAATTCCGACACGCACCGCAGCGACGAGTTGCTTTGATCCATCTATAAATATGCGAGTGTCGTCTGGTGCTCTGCATAGCCGGGGGGACGGCACTCTCATATTAGCATCGGCAATTTCCCCAGTCATGTCTCATTTTGACCTTGATTTCAAGAGAAGAAAAAGCGAAAATTATTCCAGAATGGCCGCTGCGCCTAATCCGGTACCCTTCCACCCCCCGGCCGGACTCAATCCATGGCCCGACCGGGTCGCGCTGTCCGATCAGGTTTCGCTCTCCAGCCCACTCGCCCCCGCCGCTTTCGCCTCCGACGACGATCCCGCTTTTCCGGTCGATTCCTCCCTTGCTGCCGCCTCGCCTGCTCCCCCCATTCCGGCTCCCGACCCCGGTCCCACGCTCAACTGGCTCTTCGTCGACCTCAACTCCTACTTCGCCTCCGTCGAGCAGGAAGTCCGTCCCGAGCTGCGCCGCTGCCCCGTCGCCGTCGTCCCCATGATGGCCGACACCACCGTCTGCATCGCCGCCAGCTACGAAGCTAAAGCCTTCGGCATTCGCACCGGAACAGTCGTCGCCGAGGCCAGGCGCATGTGCCCCGATCTCATCCTTGTCGAGGCCCGCCACGAAATCTACGTCGACTACCACCACCGCATCGTCGAAGCCGTCGAAAGTTGCCTGCCCGTCACCGCCGTTCTCTCCATCGACGAAATGGCCTGCCGCCTCATGGGCCGCGAGCGCCCCCTCCTCGCCGCCATCGACCTCGGCCACCGCGTCAAAGAGAGCATTCGCCAGCGCGTTGGCCCCACCCTGCGCAGCTCCGTCGGCCTAGCCACCAACCGCTATCTCGCCAAAATCGCCAGCGACATGGAAAAGCCCGACGGCCTGGTCGCTCTCCCGCTCGACCTGCTCCCTGAAGCCCTTCGCCAGCTCACTCTGCGCGATCTCCCCGGCATCGGCGCCAAGACTGAGAAGCGCCTCAACGATAAGGGCATCCGCACCATGGAGCAGCTCCTCGCCCTCGACTGCGAACAGGCCGGCCAACTGTGGGGTTCGGTCTGGGGCGAACGACTCTGGCATTGGCTCCGCGGCGAAGACTTCGACATGTCTGAGACGGAGCACCTCAAGTCCATCAGCCATCAGCACGTCCTCGCTCCCGACATGCGCACCGCCGAAAAGGCCTGGGCCGTCGCCCACAAGCTGCTCCACAAGGCCGCCATGCGCCTTCGCGCCAACGGCCTCTGGGCCGGAACCATCGGCCTCGCCATCGGCTTCGCGCCCCTGCCCGGCGAGAGCAATGCCGTCAGCAACTTTGGCGTCCCCAAACGCGGCTGGAAAGGCGAAATCAAGCTCAGCGAGTGCCAGGACAACCAGACCCTGATCGCCGCCCTCACCCGCCTCTGGGCCACGAAACCCAAAGGTTCCGAGTTCGACCACCCCTACTTCATCGGCGTCCACCTCGGCGAGCTCGTGCCCGACCGTCTCCACTCCCTCAACCTCTTCGACGGCCTCGAAGACACCCAGAGCCGCACCCGCCTCCTCGCCATCATGGACCAGCTCAACAACAAATACGGCATGAGCACCCTCGCCCCCGCCACCATGCTCACCGCCTACAAAGCCGCCCCCACCCGCATCGCCTTCCATAGCATCCCCGACCTGTTCTGAGTGGATGCCGCCCCTGCGCTCCTTGTGAAGCCAGTCCGCTCTGCAGGTGTAGCATGGTCGCGAGGAAAAACCCGTGCATCTTCGTAAGCTATCTGTGCCTGCCGTCTCGCTAGCAATCGTCGCTTGTACCGCACTCACCCTATCCGTCACCGCCCAAACCGCGCCAAGCGCCAAACCATCCCCGCTCATGCGCCAGTTGAGTCGCTTCTCCGCTCCCGGCGTTCCCGACCTCGGTCCCGCGGAGACCGCCGTCGCACCGCGCGTTTGGGACAAGCCCATCCCGTCCGGCCTGCCCGGCAATGGCATCGCTCAGCACCCCATGCTCTATGTTGGCGAGGGCTACAACAAGATCTTCGTCGTCAACAACGGCAAGATCGTCTGGACATACTCCACCGGCACCGGCTGGGAGTATGACGACGTGTGGATGCTTTCCAACGGCAACATCCTCTTCTCACGCATGCAATATGTGGCCGAGGTCACGCCGGACAAGAAGGTCGTCTGGCGCTACGACGCCCCTGCGGGAACCGAGGTACACACCTGCCAGCCCATCGGCCGCGACAAGGTCATGTTTGTCCTCAACGGCCTGCCGCCCCGCGTCCTGGTCGTCAACATCAAGACCAACAAAGTCCTCGTCGACCACCCGCTCCCCGCGCCCAGCCTCACTGACCAACACGTTGTCCACGGCGAGTTTCGTCGCGTGCGCTATACCGCGCAGGGAACCTATCTTGCCTCCTTCCTTGAGATGAACCAGGTTGTCGAATACGACAAGAACTTCAAAGAGATCTGGCGCTACGAGATCAAGAGCCCCTGGGCCGCTGTCCGTTTGCCAAACGGCAACACGCTCATCACCGACGAGCAGGACATTCTCACCCGCGAGGTCAACCCCAAAAAGGAAACCGTGTGGGAGCTAAGGCCCACCGATCTGCCCGAGCCTTTCCGCTTCATCAACACCCAAACCGCCACGCGCCTGGCCAACGGAAACACCATCATCTGCTCGCGCGGCGAAGATGGTAAGGGCCCCCAGTTAGTCGAAGTCACGCCGGAAAAGAAAGTCGTCTGGGTCCTCTGGGACTGGGCAAACTTCGGCCCCGCAACTGCCGTGCAGATTCTCGACGAACCCGGCATTCCAGAGCAACCCGGCCAATCGCAACACTGATCGAGTTGTGCCTGGAGCCATCACAGTCCACTCCCAATCGAAGCCACGGCTGTTTGCGGCTCAACGCTCACCACCCCCCCAAACCGCCGCTCCCTCCGCTTGAACTCCTCCAGCGCTGCCTCCAGATCTGCCTCGCCAAAATCAGGCCACATGCGATCGGTGAACAGCAGCTCTGCATACGCCGACTCCCACAGCAGAAAGTCCGATAGCCGCTTCTCACCGCCGGTCCGTATCAACAGATCCACATCCGCGCTCTGCGTGTTCATCGTCTCCATCATCATGGTCGCAAGCAGTTCGGCGGAGGGAACTCGCTCATGCTCGAGTACAGCGGCCGCGCCCGCGGCAGCTCGCGTGATGGCATCGCGCGACGAATAGTCGATCGCAACCCGCACATGAATGTTGCGTCCCATCGCCGTTGCGCTTTCTGCTTTCTCAATCTCGCGCAGAACCGATTCCGCCAGTCGATCGCGCCTGCCAATAATCTCCAGCCGCGCGCCGCGCTGCCTCAACCGTTTCGTCTCCAACCGCAGAAATGCGCGCAGCAACCAGAAGATACTCTGCACCTCAGGCGCCGGCCGCCGCCAGTTGTCCGAGGAGAACGCATAGAGCGTCAGGCACCGGACGCCCAGGTCCAGTGCCCGTTCCACTACTCGTTGCACTGCCGCCACACCCGCACGATGGCCGGCGACCCGTGGCAATCCACGTCGCGTCGCCCACCGCCCATTCCCATCCATGATGATGGCCACGTGCAGCCCTTCGTTTGATCCGTTTGGCACGATGATGTTCCTCCCGCTCGCCGATCCGAGCGATCCATGCAACTGGTTATGCGGGAGGGCCAGTTACCGGCAGCGAGCTGTACCAGTCGATCTTCCGTGTGAAATACATCGCTGCAGCCACTGCTACGAAGCTGGCGATCGCGCCGATCAGCAACGCGTCGTCCTGCATGCGCAGCAGCATATAAATCAGCGTATACAGCAAGCTGAAGACCGCCAGCGCCCTCACTCCCTGCGCGCGACTGTTAAAGATCCATCCCGCATTCACTGAGAGCAATCCCACTGTCCCGCCGGCGGCAATCAGATAAGCAAAATCAAATCCAATCTTCTCCGCGATCGATAGCAGCAGCAGATAAAAAATGATTTGAGCTGTGCCTACCAGCAGATATTGCGCAGGGTGAACCCTCTTGCCAGTCGTCACTTCGAAGATGAAGTAGGTGAGAAAGACCAGCCCCAGGAAGAGGAGCACATACTTTAGCGATCGGTTGATCGATCGGTAAGAATCCACCGTCTTGATGGGCGAACCGAGCAGCGTCTGCTGGCCGCTCGCCCGGTTGCTCGTTTGTCGAGCGGCGTTCTCCGCCCCCTGGCTCCTGTCATCCACCAGGCTTCCAACAAAGAACGAAGGAATGGTCATAACCAGCGCCAGCGCGCACACCACCATCAGTTTCAAGCCCATTGATCTCGACTTCAAGTTGGTGTAATTGCCCGTTTGGAAAAGTGTTGCGTCACTCATCTCTTTATCTCCCCTTTCACTTTCTTGTCGTTGAATGTTGCGCTTCTCTAATCACTTTGCACCGCAAAGTAAATTCACAAAAAAAAGGCTCAAGCCTCGGATGTCGTCAGGCCGCGCGTCATGGTTGTCGCGGCTTCATCCACGTTTCCCTTCGCCGCATCCTTCACCACCTGCTCAAGCGTGGAAAGGTATTCGAGGTAGCGCTTGCGCCCTGAAGCCGTGATCCGGCAAATCGTCAGCGGGCGATTGCGATCCTGCTTCTTCACGATCTCAACCATCTTTCCTTTTTCCAACACGCTCAAATGCCTGCTCAGGTTGCCGTCGGTAAGTGCGCAAAGCTGCTTCAGATCGCCAAATGCCAGTCCTTTTGGATTCGTAATCAGCGATGTCAGCACACTCAACCGTGCGCGTTCGTGAATCACGCGGTCCAGACCCTCATATGCAAATCGCCCTTCGCTGGTGGGAACCTTAGGCTTCATCCTTCGCCTCCTGCGAATCGAAGAGCAGAATCCCCGCCACAATTAGTTGCCCCGCTGCGTAAGGCAGCCCCATGGCCCACGGAGAAAGCGCGCGGTTGTCTGCCAGCGCAAGACAACTCAGCCCGGTCAACAAATACCAGCCTCCTGCCACTGCCATTGTTCGAGGCAAAAAACGGACCGACGAGAATATGCCCAGGCTGAAAATGATCTGCCAGATTCCCGGAAGCATCCATTGCGACCCCGGCACAAACCGGACCAGCACAAACGTGACTAGCCCGCCAACACCCGCCGACGGCAGAAACTGTTCAACGGCCATGCGGATCATCTCGTCCGCCATGCCTGAATGAATCCGCCGCGTGCGCGCGTACATCTCTGTTCCAATCAAGGCCGCGGAAAGTGCCGCCGTCCAGATCCAGATGCTCAGGTACCCAACCAGGTGATTCGCCGCATCAGGCACCCAAAGAGCCTGAACGCCAGCAGCCGCCAGTGCCAGTACGCCTGTACTGGCCAGCGTTGCCGGCCCATACCCGCGAAACTCCGTACTCTGGGCCATCTGCCTGCGGATGCTGCTTATGTCTCCCAGCGCTTTGTTTAGATCATTCATGCCGTTTTCACTTTACATTGCAAAGTAAACCAATTCTCAACCCCTGTCCAGAACTTTTTTCGCCACGCCGCGTATTCTCTGCATCCCCAACTCCGCTTCCTTGCGGATAAGAGAGTAGCAGCGAGAGATATGGCCCAAGCAGCACAACCGGACTGGCAGCCTGATTTCGAGGAACTTGTTGACCAGCACCAGTCCATGGTCTTCTCCCTCGCTCTGCGCATGACCGGAGACCGCGGTCTGGCCGAAGAGATTGCGCAGGATGTGTTTCTCGAAATGGATAGGCACTTGGCCAAACTCGAGTCACCGGATCACGCCTGCTTCTGGCTGCGCCGGGTAACCATGAGCCGCTCGGCGGATGCGCTAAGGCGAAGAAAGGTGAGAGGCATGGACCTGTGGGTTGAGATCGACGAGCGGCACGGCATGCGCCTTGAAGAGCGCTCTTCGCCGCTCGGCGCGCGTCTTGAAAGCCTGCTCGCAACACTTCCCGAGCCGCAGCGCGCAGCGTTGGTCCTTCGCTATCAGGAGGACCTGACGCCCGAGGAGATCGCTGCCACTCTCGACGCGCCCGTGGCTACCGTCAAGAGCCAGTTGCAGCGCGGCCTCAAGCTGCTGCGCGCCAAGGCGGCAACGCATTTGAAGGAGTACGTTCGTGGTGCATGAACCGTTTGACGAATTCGAGATCGAACTGAAGCAAGCTCTGGAACGCCGCCCCGCGCCGCCAGGCCTCAAGCGGCGGTTGCTCGTCCAGCGTGCCGCACGAACGCGCCAGCGGGAAGCCCGCAGTTCCTTTGTCCTGTGGCAACGATTGGCCGCTTCAGTCGTTCTAGTTGCGGCACTGGCCGGCGGCCTTGGCTGGCGTCGCCACGAAGAGGAGCAACGCAAAGGCGAGCAAGCGCGCCAGCAGGTGCTCACCGCGCTCCGCATCACCAGCCACGCACTCGACCATGCTCAGGCCCAGCTTGCAGCTCATGATCGCGATTCCGAAAACGCCCGCAACAGTGGCTCACAAAACTGAACAGAGTATTGGCTCTCAGATCCACCGTATTTGTTTTCTGCTTTAAGGAGAAGAAAAAATGAAATTCCGCAATCATCTGGCCGCAATCGCCGCCACATTCGCTCTTGCCGCCTGCGCCATCGCCATTCCGCTGCACGCGCAGGACTCGCAGCTCCCCTTGCCTCCCGCGCTCGAAAAGCAGCTCGCTGCCAAAGCCTCCGACGTCACCGAGGTTACGCTCGGCAAAAACATGCTCTCCTTCGCCTCCAAGTTCATGGATGGCAAAGACAAGGACGACGCCGCTGCCAAGCAACTCATCGACGGCCTTGACGGCATCTATGTGCGCTCCTACGAATTCGATAAGGAAGGGCAGTACTCGATGGACGACATCGACCAGTTGCGCAAAGCCTTCGAGACCGGCGAGTGGACGCCGATCGTGCGTGAGCGCGAGCGCAAGTCGGGTGAGACCACAGACATCTTCGTCAAGAACGTCAACGGCGAGCCGCACGGCATGTTCATCCTCACTGCCGAGCCCAAGGAGCTGACCATTGTTCTGATCCTTGGTCCCATTCGCATGGAAGATCTGGGCAAGCTTCATGGGCTCGCCGGCCTTGGCGCTCTCGGCAACGTTGACAAGATGCCCAAGGTCAAAGACAAGGAAAAGAACAAGGACACCGACAAGGTCACCGACAAATCCAAGTCTGGAGATGACGAATGAGACACCTCTGGTTGATCCCCATTGGCTTCATGGCGCTTGCCATTCCTGCCGCTGTCCTCGCCGGCGGCTCCGAAACCGGATTTGATGCGGTCGTCAATTCCATCGAGAGCCGCTATCACACGCACGCCACGCGCATTCCCTTTGTCGGCCTCATCAGCATGGTCTCAAGCCACGCCACCCACAAAGGCGTCAGCGGCATCCACGTCGCCGACTTCGAGTCCTTCACCGAAGACGTCGACGGTCAAGAGCTCAACAACCTCGTCCAGCAGCATCTCGGTCCCGGCTGGGAGCGCATGATCCGCGAGACCAGCCGCAAAGGTCATGACCAGACCCTCATTTTCGTTCACCCTGAAGGCGCGCGCATGGGCATGTTCATTGTCGATCTCGATGGCCACGAGATGGATGTCGTCCAGGTCTCCGTCGATCCCGATCATCTCAACCAGAACATCGGCCACTACAGCCACCACCACGACCGCGACGACGACGACAATGCCAGCGGCAAGGGCGAGTCGAACTAGCGCGCGAAAGCTTCGCGACCACTCACGAACCAAACTCGTCACCGAATCAAGCTCTCCATATGCGCCGATCTGCGCCCTGCCTACACTCGAGTCAGGATGGCCAGCCTCTCCCCATCACCGGTCTCGAGTTACCGCGGCCGCCTCGCGCCTTCGCCTACCGGATATCTCCACGTGGGCCACGCGCGTACCTTCTGGACCGCCTATCAGCGCGCGCGTGCTGCCGGCGGTGCGCTCGTCATGCGCATGGAAGACCTCGATCCCGATCGCAGCCGGGCCGCCTACGCTGATGCTGCTCTCGAAGATCTTCGCTGGCTCGGAATTCGCTGGCACGAGGGGCCAGACAAAGGCGGCCCATTTGCTCCCTATCAGCAGAGCCGCCGCCGCGCCATCTATCTCGCCGCCTGGCGCAAGCTCCTCCATCGCGGCTACCTCTTCCCTTGTCGCTGTTCGCGGAAAGATCTTGAAGCCGCTGTCGGCGCGCCGCATGAAAGTTCAACGGCCCTCGCAGCCGGCTCGCTCGGCAAACTCGACCTCCAGGACGACGAGCCAATCTATCCCGGAACATGCCGCCGCAATCTAGGCCACGTTCCCCAGCTTCCCGGTCCCACGGTCAGCGAACTCGAACAGCCCCAAGGCTACAACTGGCGCTTCCGTGTGCCCGATGGCGAGGTCATTGAGTTCGACGATATCAACCTCGGCAAGCAGTGCTTCGTCGCCGGCCGCGACTTTGGCGACTTCGTTGTTTGGCGTCGTGACGGGGTACCAAGCTACCAGCTCGCCTGCGTCGCCGACGACTCAGCCATGGGCATTACCGAGGTTGTGCGCGGAGCCGACCTGCTCAAGTCCACTGCCCGCCAAATCCTGCTCAATCGCGCCCTGGGGCTTAGCGATCCCGCCTGGTTCCACTGCCGCCTCGTCGTAGACCACAACGGCCATCGCCTCGCCAAGCGCCACGACGCGCTCAGCCTGCGCGCCATGCGCCAGCGCGGCCTCACGCCCATGAATATCCTCTCGG
>Ga0302198_10001831_pt1 | contig 22928 bp, 18 predicted proteins | sample II_Bog_N2_2_FD_193521 | JGI IMG/M metagenome (GOLD analysis project Ga0302198, IMG submission 193521) | Peat permafrost microbial communities from Stordalen Mire near Abisko, Sweden - II_Bog_N2_2 | ecosystem: Environmental > Terrestrial > Soil > Wetlands > Peat | place: Sweden: Abisko... | reverse complement strand
CTTCGACGATGCGGATCTGGACTCGGCGGTTGAAGGGCTGGTCGACGCGATCTGGTTCAACCAGGGGCAGGTGTGCTGCGCGGGTTCGCGGCTGCTGGTGCAGGAGCGCGTGGCCGAAACACTCTACGCCAAAATTCGCGCGCGCATGGAAACGCTGCGCGTGGGTCCGCCGTTGGATAAATCTATCGACATTGGGGCGATTGTTTCGCCGGTGCAACTGGAGTCGATTCGCAAGATGGTGGACGCAGGCGTGGCGGAAGGCGCGAAGTGCTGGCAGCCGAGTCATGCAATGCCGGAAAAGGGCAGCTTCTATCCGCCGACGCTGCTGACGGATGTGCATCCGGCGGCGACCGTGGTGCAGGAAGAAATTTTCGGGCCGGTGCTGGTGGCGATGACCTTCCGCACTCCGGCCGAGGCTGCGGAGTTGGCGAACAATACCGTGTACGGGCTGGCCGCGAGCGTTTGGAGCGAGAACATCAACGTGGCGCTGGACCTGGCATCGCAGGTGAAGGCGGGCGTGGTGTGGGTGAACTCGACCAACCAGTTCGACGCGGCGTGCGGGTTTGGCGGCTATCGCGAATCCGGGTACGGGCGCGAAGGCGGGCGCGAGGGCATGCTGGAATACCTGACGCCGAAGTGGCTGCACGCGCTGCCCGCGGCGCCGGAGAAGGCGGCGAAACTGGAAACGCCGGATGAGGAAGAGGGATTTGCGGCGGCGGGTTCGGCGGCCGGATCGACGATCGATCGCACGGTGAAGCAGTACATCGGCGGCAAACAAGCGCGGCCCGATTCGGGATATTCCTTCCCGGTGTACGGGCGCGAGGGCGAGCTGCTGGGCGAGGCGCCGCTGGGCAATCGCAAGGATATTCGCAACGCGGTTGAAGCTGCGCGCAATGCAACGGGCTGGGCCAAGAGCACGGCGCACAATCGCGCGCAGGTTCTCTACTACCTTGCGGAAAACATGATCCAGCGCCGCGACGAGATTGCCGGGCGGCTGGCGCGGGCAGTGGGTGCGGAGCAGGCCGCGGTGGAAGTGGATCTCGCCGTGCAGCGCGTCTTCTCTTATGCCGGCTGGGCTGACAAGTACGACGGCCAGGTGCACAATCCGCCTGGACGCAATATTGCCATTGCCATGAATGAGGCGGTGGGCGCGATCGGAATTCTTGCGCCCAAGGAAGCGCCGCTGCTGGGATTGCTCTCGCTGGTGCTGCCGGCGATTGCGATGGGCAATACGGTGGTGGCGGTGCCTTCGGAAAAATATCCACTCATCATCGGCGACGTGTATCAGCTACTCGACACAAGCGACGTGCCGGGCGGCGTGGTGAATCTGGTGGCAGGGAAGCCCGCAGAGTTGGCCAAGACGCTGGCGGAGCATGACGGCATCGAGGCGGTGTGGTGTTTCCGCAGCAATGAGGAAGCGACGTTTGTGCGCGGCGCGTCGATCGGCAACATGAAGCAGGTGTGGACCAACGACGGCCACGAGTACGACTGGTTCAATCCCGCGCAGGCCGAGGGACGGTGGTTCTTGCAGCACGCCACGCAGGTGAAAAATATCTGGGTGCCGTACGGGGAGTAACTTCTCATCCGACAAGTGATCATCTCTTCCCACCCTTTTCCGCAAAAGAACGCGGAAAAGGATGGGGCACGGCGTTCTATTTCCCGATCACGGCGCGCTATTTTCCGATGCAGAAGGTGGAAAAGATCAGGTTGAGGATGTCGTCGGGAGTGGTTTGGCCGGTGAGCGAATCGAGGGCCCAGAGGGCGCGATAGAGATCGAGCAGGATCATCTCGTGGGGGATGGCGGCGGCGTTGGCTGTGGCGGCGTCGGCTAATGCGGCGAGCGCGGTGGTGACGGCCTGATGCTGGCGGAGATTGGTGAGCATGCCGGGTTCGGCGGCGGCTCCGCCGGTGGCCAGGGCCAGGATTTTTTCGCGTAACTCCGCAATGCCTTCGCCAGTGAGCGCCGAGGTGGAGATTGTGCTTTCCCCGGTCTCAAAATCGAGACCGGGGGCACCCGCTTCTTGGTGCTGATCCAGCAAATCGGATTTGTTGACGGCGACAATTGCCGGCCTGCTTTCGACCGCGGCCAGCAGACGGTGTTCTTCGTCGTTTAGTTGCTGCGTGGCGTCGAGCACGATGAGCACGAGCGCCGCATCGGCGAGGGCTTCGCGGCTGCGATGAATTCCGAGCAGCTCGATTTCGTCGATATTGGCGTGGGGACCTTCGCGCAGGCCCGCGGTGTCGACGAGCTCGATGGGAATGCCGCCGATGGAGATGCGCTCGGTGACGAGGTCGCGCGTGGTGCCGGGAGTGGCGGTGACAATGGCGCGGTCGCGCTCCACGAGGCGGTTGAAGAGCGAGCTTTTGCCGGCGTTGGGGCGGCCGACGATGGCGAGGGTGAGGCCGTCGTGCACGATGCGGCCGCGAGCAAAGGAGACTTCAAGCGCGGCGAGCGGCGGGGTAAGCTCGGCGATGCGCCGGGAAATTTCCTGCTGCGGCGTGACGTCGAGATCGTCCTCGGCGAAGTCGATGCCGGCTTCAAGCAGAGCGACAAGCTCGACGAGGGCTTCTTTCACCGGCGCGACGCGATGGCTGAGCGCACCGCCCATCTGGCTGGCGGCCTGGCGCGCCTGGGTGAGGGTTTGCGCGTCAATGAGGTCGCGGACCGCTTCAGCCTGCGTGAGGTCGAGGCGGCCGGAGAGGAATGCGCGTTGCGTAAATTCGCCGGGTTCGGCGAGACGCGCGCCTAATGCGAGCGCACGGCGCAGCAGCAGTTCCAGCACCACCGGCGAGCCGTGTGCGGCAATTTCCACCAGGTCTTCCGCGGTGTAGGAGTTCGGCGCGGCGAAAAATGTTACCAGGGCTTCGTCGATGCGTGTGGCTTCGTCGCGCGCGGGGTTTTCATCGGCGCCGTCGAGCACATCGGCGAGGCGCGCGTGAGCGTGCTCGAGTGGATGGCGGAGACGGACCAATTGCACGGCGATGGATGCAGCCTGGGGACCGCTCAAGCGCACGATGCCGATGCCACCGCGTCCCGGAGGCGTGGAGATGGCAGCGATGGTGTCGGTAACCGTGGCGGGCGCGGGCATTTCTCCCCTCAGTGTAGTGTGCGAGGCGACCAAGCTCTAAAACATGACTCGCGTCCGATTGGGAACGAAGAGAGGGTCCAATTTGGGAAAGTAACCAGGAGATCAACACCCAAATGATCGTGACGCGGCCAAAAGAGATTGGTCTAGAGTTAAAGTATCGATGTGTCTCTCGGCGGCGTGGATAGCTGCCGCCGCTGGGAAGCGCGACCGGCCTGAGGCGAATGCGATGAAGGCTGCGCGGCTAGCTACGCTCAAGTTCTTTGCGCTGCTGTTCCTGCTGGTTGGTCTGGCGGGCCTGATCGCGTCTGCTGCCATCTCCACGCATTATCTTGTCGTGATGCCCCGTGCGCCAGCGCCCGGCCCAACACCGGACGAGTACCGCAGCGTTCCGCGCAGCATACATGGCGTGACGATTTACCAGACTGCGAAGGAAAACCGCCTGCTCAACACGTGGGAGTTTACCTCGGTAGGAATTTTTCTTGTCGGCGTTGTATTGAGCGTGGTTTATCTGGAGAAGTGGGGCAGTATGCAAGTGCCGGCGGGCGAGGAAGAGGAGCGCGAATTTGCGGAAGGTCTGCGGTGAGAGGCTGAGACGTGCGCGTGGCGCGCGGCGCTGCCCACTACAATAAAGCGATGCCTGAGCTACCCGAGGTGGAAACTGTCGCGCGCGGAGTGAACCGGCGCGTGCGCGGCGATCGCATTGTGCAGGCTTGGTTTGGCAAGCGCCCGCAAACCTTCAAGACTCCACCATCACGGCAGGCGAAGGGCCTTGCGGGGCGCACAATTCTGGCCGTGCACCGCACGGGGAAGCACATTGTTTTCGAGTTGGGTGCAGAGGCGGGCGCCACCGCATCGGATGCGCAGTGGATCGTGCATCTGGGGATGACGGGGCGATTACTGGTGGCGACACCGGATGCTCCTCTAGCCCCGCACACGCATGCGCGGATTGACCTGGCTAGCGGCAATGAGTTGAGGTTTGTGGATCCGCGGCGGTTTGGCCGGTTGGAGTTTCGCAACCTGCGCGGCAAGGGCGACGTCGCATTCGAAGCGCCGGGAGCTGAGCCGCTGACCATCGGCGCGGCCGCGTTTGCCGAACTCTTCAGCCAGCGGAAGATGCCCATCAAGGCGGCGCTGCTGAACCAATCCCTGCTGGCCGGGGTGGGCAACATCTACGCGGACGAGAGCCTTTTTCAGGCGGGCATCCGGCCGCGAAGGCGGACCAACAGGCTGGCCGCGGCGGAGCTGGAGCGGCTGCGCGTGGCGCTGCGCCAGATTCTCACGCACGCAATCCGCCTCGGCGGGTCGTCGGTGTCGGATTACGTGGACGCCGAGGGAGAGCGCGGCTTTTTTCAGCTCGAACATTGCGTCTACCAGCGCACGGGCGAGCCTTGCCGGCGGTGCCAGACGCCCATCCGGCGCATTGAGCTGGCCGGACGCGGAACCCACTATTGCCCGATCTGCCAGCGCTGAGGAGAGAGACAAGCGGAGCTAGCGGAGTTGGCGGGGTTAGCGGAGCTAGATTAGCTCGACTAGTCAGCGTTGAATCGGCCCCGAGAGTCCACTCCGCGACCAAACATCTACGTAATTTGGGAGAAATTTAGCGCCAAAACTCCGTGAACCCATAAGAATTGTATAAGGATTACTATATAAGTCATTCAGAATCATCCATGTTACAAAGGGCATGTTAATTGCTAAGTAATAGGCGCCAGTGATTGATCGGCTGCTGAAGGAAGGCCCAGCGAGCCAGAGCTACACAGGGTACCCGGCACGAGCAACCGCCAATGAGCGGCCCTCAAAAGGGAAAGCCAGCCGGGAAGCCCAAAGTTGGAGCGGTGGAAACAGCCACTGCCCATCACAAAGCTGGGAGGCCAGTGACCAGCATCTAAGAAACGAGACGCCACCTTTAAGGGGTGGCGTTTTTCACGTGTGGGCGCACTTTTGCCGGTGCAGCAGACCCGATTTGGGGACGCAGGTGACGCTTTCGGGGGAATCAGCGCAGTCACTTCTGTGGGCTGTCCCCCTTGCCAGTGGTGAGCCTTCCCTGTAGTATCAGAGTTGCCTATCAAGCGGCTGACGCGGGCCACCCCGGCATGGGTAGAGCAAGCTCGCCGTTGAGCAAAGAGACATCGCCAAACAGTTGAGATCGTTCAGAATGGACTGCGTGCGACGGTTGCTCATGTAGGAAATGGCATGACCTGAGGAATGCAGCCGCGCCGAGTGGATACCGGCGAGCGGATGGAGTGGATGAACGACTCCCGCAAATAAAGCGGCAAGCGCATTTTCACAGTGGGTCGAGTGGTGGAAGTACGCACCAGGAAGCGCGACTGCCGGCTCAAAGATGAAGCTTGGCGAGAAGCGCCAAAACGAGCGAATACAGATTTTGGATGAAGGCAGTGCGCCGCCGTGGATGTGCCACATTCTCTCTCCTGAGGGGAGGGAATTGAGGCAAAAGTAAGGCGGCTGGTTCACCGATTGCAGCACGCGCAAAACAACATACAAAAGCGAAGCACCAGGAAGTACACGCATCATGACAACAGAACCGACGCAGCCCCAGCCTGAACAGGGGCCGACTCCTGACAACGGTCAGGTGCAGTCGCAAGGGCATCGACGCCGCCGGCGCCGCCGCAAGAACAAATCAAGCCAACAGGGCGCGATGCAGCCTCCGCAAGGGCAGGGGCAGCCGCAGGGACAGCCGCAAATGCAGGCACCACCGCAAATGCAGGCGCCGCCGCAGCAATCTGCGCCGCCGCGGCCTCCCCACCAACGGCAGGGACGAAAGAAAAAGTTCTTCCAGAAGGACAGGGGTCCCGCGGCGCAGCCCGGCAACAGCATCAACGCACCGCAGAACAAGCGCAGAGGGCGGCAGAAGGGCCCGCGCATGTTTGTCGGCCCAATGGACCACAGCTATCGCGTGGTGAACGGGAATGTCGCTGACGGACCGGCCTCGACGATTCCCACGGCAGGCAACGGGCATAGCAGCGGGTACTATCCCGAGGTTTATGCGGGGCAGGCCCCGGCGCCGGTTCGTGAAAACGCGCCCACACGCATCTTCTGCTTTATCGAGGATCTCTTCTTCCTGGCCAAGATCCAGGAGACGGCGCGCAAGCTGGGCGTAAAGGTGGAGTTCATCAAGGGCGATAAGGACGCCGTGGCGCGCATCCACGACTTGCCCGAGAATGAGCGGCCTTCGCTGCTGGTGTTCGACCTGAACAACCTGAACGCCAAGCCCATGACGCTGATTCCCAAGTTCAAATCGAAGTTCAAGAAGGCGGTTTCGATCGTTGGCTTCCTGAATCATCTTCAGGGAGATCTGAAGATCAAGGCTCTGGAAGCGGGCTGCGACACAGTGATGCCGCGTTCGGCGTTCTCGCAAAGCTTGCCGATCCTGCTGCGCCGCTACGGCGTGGAAGAGGAAGAGGAGCAGGAGCGGCAGCCGGCGTTCTAAAGGCAGGGAACAAGGGAGCAAGGGAGCAAGAAAACACTGGGCGCGCTCGCGTAGAGCGCGCCCAGTGTTTTTGTGCGGAGGTGTGGATTCTTCTACCCCCTATTGCCTGCTTTTATCCGGGAGGCCAGGTCATTTGCCGGCCGCCCATCAGGTGCAGATGCAGATGGTCCACGGTTTGGCCGCCGTCTTCGCCGGTGTTCACCACAACGCGGTAGCCTTTCGCGAGACCCTTCTTGCGGGCAATCTCCGCTGCCACCCAGAAAAGATGACCGAGCAATGCGTTCTGTTCCGGAGTGGCCTCGGCAAGCGAATCAATATGCTCGCGCGGAACGATCAGAACATGCACGGGAGCCTTGGGATTGATGTCGGCGAAGGCATAGACGCGTTCGTCCTGGTAGATGGCGGCGGACGGAATCTCACCGGAGGCGATCTTGCAGAAGAGGCAGCTCATGGCGAGACCAGTGTACACGGCGGCCGCTCAGGCGGACTCGATGATCATGTTCGCGTACTGAATGGTGTCGCCGGTGCGGATGAGGCCGATGGCGTGGGGAACGCGCTTCTTGAACTCGATGTGCGGCTCGAAGGTGAGTGGCACGCCTGCGAAGGCCGCGGCGAATTCCTCGCGCGTGCGGACATGATTGGCGCCGTGGAACTCCTCGGCCATCCATGCGTGGCCGATAACGTAATTGGCGCGGATGGCGTTGAGGACGTCGAGCACGCGCGGGATGCCGTCGACGAGCGAGATGTCGACGGTTTCAATCTGCGGCCAAAAGGGAAATCCGCGGTCGGCGATGACGAGGGTGTTGGTATGGCGAATGCGGGCGAGCAGCGCAAGAATGTGCGGGTTCAGGATGCCGGATTTGAGCATGGGATCGAAACTCCCTGATGAACTTTCAATCCTGACCAGCTTACAATGTCGCCATGGCCGCTTCCCCGCAGCTCCGCGTCATTCATACCGTGTGCTCGCACGATTGTCCGGACTCGTGCGCGGTGCTGGTGACGGTGAACGAAGAGGGTCGCGCGGTGAAGGTGGAAGGCGACCCGTCGCAGCCGGTAACGCAGGGATTTCTGTGCGGCAAGGTGGCGAAATATCTGGATCGCGTGTATGCGCCGGACCGCGTTCTTTATCCGATGCGCCGTAGGGCCGGCGTGGCGAAGGGGCCGTTGCCGAGTGGCCGCGAGCACGAAGCTTTCGAGCGTGTGAGCTGGGATGAAGCGCTGAACGCGATTGCGGCGCGGCTCCAGGAGACGAGCGATCGCTACGGTCCGGAATCGATTCTGCCGTACAGCTACGCGGGAACCATTGGCGTGCTGGGATACGGATCGATGGATCGGCGATTTTTTCATCGCATGGGCGCGAGCCAGCTCGATCGCACGATTTGTTCCGAGGCGGGCGGCCAGGCGTGGAACCTGGTGTACGGGAAAAAATTCGGCACGCCTACCGAAGATTTCCGGCGGTCGAAACTGATTCTGGCGTGGGGCGCGAATATCCACGGCAACAACATTCACTTGTGGCCGTTTGTGGAGGAGGCGCGGCGCAACGGTGCGCGGCTGGTCGTGATTGACCCCTACCGCACGCGCACCGCGGCCGTGGCGGACTGGCATATCGCGATTCGGCCCGGCACGGATGTGGCGCTGGCGCTGGGCCTGATGCACGTGATTCTCAACGAAGGCCTGGAAGACCGCGCCTACATTGCCGGAATGACGCACGGCTTTGAAGCGCTGGCCGAGCGTGTGCGCGAATACACTTCGGAACGCGTGGCTGGATGGACCGGAATGACGCCCAGCGAGATTGAGCAACTGGCGCGCGAGTACGCGACGACGCGGCCCGCGGCGCTGCGGCTGAATTACGGCGTGCAGCGCGCGGAGAACGGCGGAGCGGCGGTGCGCGCGATTGCGATGCTGCCGGCGCTGACGGGGGCATGGAAGACGCGCGGCGGCGGAGGACAGCTTTCGACGTCGGGCGCGTTTGCGTGGGACAAAAAAGCACTGGAGCGGCCCGATCTGGCGCTGGCTTCGCCGCTGGGGCGGCTGGCGCGGGTGGTGAATATGTCGGCGCTTGGCCAAGCGCTGACCGAGCTTGGCCAAGCGAGGGAGCAAGGGAGCAAGGGAGCGAGGGAGCAAGAGAACAGTGCCGACGACGGCCCGGCGGTGCATGCGCTGTTTGTGTACAACTCGAATCCGGGAGCGGTGGCGCCGAATTCGAACGCGGTGCGGCGCGGCCTCGAGCGCGACGATCTCTTCACCGTGGTGCACGAGCAGTTTTTTACCGACACCACCGATTACGCGGATTTTGTGTTGCCGGCGACGACGTTTCTGGAGCACACCGACGTGCAGGGAGCGTACGGGCACTACTTTGTGCAGCTTTCGCAGCAGGCGATTGCGCCGCGCGGCGAGGCGCGATCGAATGTGTGGCTCTTCGGGCAGCTGGCGCAACGAATGGGATTTACGGAGGCGTGCTTCCGCGATACACCGGAGGAGATGATCCGGCAGGCGTTGGCGATTGGCGCGGATGGGCATTCGACGAATGCGGGTATGGAGCACGTCTCGATGGAAGAACTGGAACGCGCGGGGCATGTGCCGCTGGCATTTCATTCGAGTCCCGACGCGCATCCGTTTCTGCCTTACACTCAAGGACCGCTAGCCACGCCGTCGGGCAAGATTGAATTTTTCTCGGAAACGCTGGCCGCGACGGGCCTCGATCCGCTTCCTGGTTTTGTTCCCCCGGTTGAGTCGCGTTGGGGTGAGGCGGCGAAAAACTATCCGCTGGAACTGTTGGCGCGCAAGAATGACAACTACATGAACTCGACGTTTGCGAATCTGCCGGGGCACCGCAAGATGGAGGCGCGGACCAACCAGAAGCTCGAGATGCATCCGGCAGACGCCGAGGCTCGCGGCGTGAGCGAGGGCGACCCGGTGCGCGTCTTCAACGACCGCGGCGCGATTGAGTTGACGGCGATGCTGAATGCGCACTTGCCGGCGGGCGTGGTGACGGCGCGGCTGGACTGGGCGAAGCTGCTCCCCGGCGGCGCGAATGTGAATGCGCTTACCAGTGAACGGCTGACTGACATTGGCGGCGGAGCAACGTTTTACTCGACGCTTGTGGAAGTGGAGAAGACAGGAAGCAGGGGCTAGACGCCTATCGAACTGGGAGGATCGCAATGTCAGCGAGTTTGAGATTCAGGGGATGGAAACTCTGTGCGACGGCCGTGGCTTCCTTCGCCTGCGGGTCGGCCATCACAGCCCACCTGGCACATGTACAAGAGGTGAAGGCCAATAGCAATCGCGTCTTCGAGCTGATGGTTTATCACACCGAGCCGGGCAAGGTACCCTCGCTCGAATCGATCTTTAAAGATGTATCCAAGCTGCAGGCAAAACACGGGCTCAACGCCATCGGCTATTGGGTGCCGGACGACGACTCGCCCGCCTGGAAAGATACATTTGTTTACCTCATCGTTCAATCCAGTCAGGATGAAGCCCAAAAGAACTGGGATGCACTGCATGCCGATCCGGAATTTCTCCCTTACAGGAATGCGGCCGTGCCTCTGATCGAAAAAGTCAATGGAGCGTTCAACGTGGACGAAGTGTTCATGCACCCGACGGACTTTTCGGCACTAAAGTAGAAAAGCTGGTAGGGGACGGTCACCGCTTCCGCGCGCGTTCGCGCTGCAGCTCGCGGTAAAGTTCGCTTTTTGACTTGCCCAGCTCGCGGGCGAGGCGCTTGAGGGCTTCCTTTTCGTCAACACCGTTTTCGGACTGCATGCGTGCTACGCGGGCGGCGATGGTTTCGGATTTGGATTCAGTGCCTGGCGCAGTTCCGGATGATTTGGCCGGGGCGGGCGCTTCAATGAGCAGAGTGATTTCGCCGCGGATGCGGTCGCGGGCGGCGAGTTCACTGCGCACCTCGGCCACGGTGCCGCGCAAGAATTCTTCGTGCAGCTTGGTCAGCTCTCTTGCGACCGCTGCGTTGAGCAGAGCTCCCCAGAGTTCTTCGATGTCGGCGAGCGTTTCGAGAATGCGATGCGGGGCCTCGTAAAAAATCAACGTGCGCGGAGTCGAGCGCGGGTCAGCTTGTTCGCGGGCAGCGAGGTCTTCGAGAAAGGTGCGGCGCGCGCCGGATTTTTCCGGAAGGAATCCGAGGAAGTGGAAATCTTCAGTGGGGAGTCCCGAGGCGACGAGCGCGCTGATGGCCGCGTTGGCGCCGGGAATGGGGATGACTTGCACTCCGGCGGCAATGGCTTCGCGCACCAGCCAACTGCCGGGGTCATTGATGGCCGGAGTTCCCGCGTCGGAGACGAGTGCGATGCGCTCCCCGGCCTTTATGTTTTGGATGAGTTCCGTGGCACGGGTGTGCTCGTTGTGCTGGTGGTAACTGACCGCGGGCTTGGCAATTTGAAAATGGTTGAGGAGCTTTTGGGTTTGGCGGGTGTCTTCGCAGGCGATGCGATCTACGTTACGGAGAACGTCGAGGGCGCGGAGAGTGATGTCGCCGAGATTGCCGATGGGCGTGGCGACGAGGTAGAGGCCGGGGGCGAGTGGAGTGTCCGATTTCGGTTCCCTGGTCCCCGAGTGCGAGGGACCCGGGGCACCCTCCAATTGTGGGTGGTCCGGCATGGGGCCTTCAGTTTCCTTGTTCCTGGCGCTCGATGCGGCGCTGTTCGGAAAGCAGCGCCATGGAGCTCATGAGGTTCTGCACGCTGACGATGCCGACCACACGTCCGCTCTCCGTGATGGGAATCAGGGCCAGGCCATGGCCGGCTGTGAGGCGGCGGATGGTGGTGCCCAGCGTGTCCTCAGGCCGCGCCACCTGGAAGGTGCGCGACATGACCGACTGCACATAGCCGTTGCCGTCGTTGCGGAGGGCGTCGACGATGCGCTGCCGCGAGACGATACCGACGAGTTGTGGACCGCGGACGACGGGAAAATCTTCTTGCAGCGAGTGCACGCAACGGTACAAGGCATCGGCGAGAGTGTCAGAGGGCGAGAGCGTGGCAAAGTCTGTGAGCATGACTTCGCGCATGCACACGGTGTCGACTACGGACTGGAAAAAGACGCCCTGATCCTCGATTTGCGCGCCGATCATGACGAAGAAACCGGCAAGGATGAGCCAGGAATCGTGGAGCAACATGCCGCCCAGCATGGCGATAAGCGCCAGAGCCTGACCGATGCCCGCGGCGGCGCGGCCTGCGGGCGCCACGCCGTGCTTACGGGCGAAGGCGTTGCGGACGAGACGGCCGCAATCGAGCGGGTAGGCGGGGAGCAGATGCAGCACGCCGAGAAGCAACTGCATCCAGACCAGGCTGCGTAACAGGCTTTTAGGGTCGATGAGAGGCAGGCAGAAGAGTTGGATGCTGCTGACACCCAGGATGGCGGCGGCAGCGGTAAGACCGGCGCACCAGTTGGCCAGCGGGCCGGCAAGCGCCAGAACGAATTGCCCGGTGCCGTGATTGGCCTTTTCCTGGCTTTCAGGGTTGGCGTAGGCGAACAGTCCACCGATGGGCAGCAAGAGGATAGCGCGCAGGCGCAGACCCAGCGCCGCGGCAACCAGGAGACGGGCGGTCTCGCGCACGGCGACGGCGGCCACGAGGAGGATGAAGAGAGCCAGTCCGCGCGGCCAGCCCTGCGGGCCGCTCATGGCAAAAAGCACCAGCACCAGGAGCGGAAAGAAGATGTGGAGGCGGACCTCCACGCCCATCCACCGGCCAAACGGAATGGACCATCCGCGCATAGTTCGATTGTAGAGGGTCGGGACGACAAACAGCTTCTAGCTACTAGCTTCTAGCCTCTAGCTCTTGCACGCCGGAACATTCTTGGTCGGGCGAAGGAACCGCCGGCAGCCCAGTCCTTTATGCTTGTGGGCGATGCGCATCATTGCTGGAATGTACGGTTCGCGTAGGCTGGAAGGGCCGACCGGGTTGAGCACGCGGCCGACCAGCGACCGCCTGCGGGAAACGCTCTTCAATGTGCTGGCCCCGCGCATCAAGGGAGTAGGTGGGGGCGGCGCGGGGTTTCTGGATTTGTATGCAGGTTCAGGAGCGGTGGGCCTTGAGGCGCTGAGCCGTGGGGCGGCGCGCGTGACGTTTGTGGAACGGTCGCCAGCGGCGCTGAAGGTGTTGCGGCGCAATCTGGAGCGGCTTGGCATCGAGAGCGGATTTGTGGTGAGCGCGGAGAGCGTGGCGGCGTTCCTGCGTTCCACCGCAAGAGCAAGCCCAAGACCAATACCCAACGAAGTGGCAAAACCGGGACGCTATGAAGTGGTGTATCTGGATCCGCCGTACGACGCGGCCCAGGAGTATGCGGCCACGCTGGGAGCGCTGGGAGAGACCCCGGGAATTCTCGCGCCGGGAGCGCTGGTGATCGCCGAGCACCGGCGCAAGCAGAACCTCGAAGACCGGTACGGCAACCTGAAGCGGACGCGGCTGCTTGAACAGGGCGACGCCGCGTTGAGCTTCTATGCGGTCGAGACAGGGGCTGCTGGAACGTGATGGGGATTCGGAAGCGTGGCTAGAGCGGAACGAGAGAAGCCATACCCGGCGATGGCGGTCTCCCACCCTTGCGACAGAAAAAAGTCGCAAGGATGGGGCAACGATCTTCTTTTGTTGCCCCGCGCCAGTGGGGTCCGTGTTATCCCACCCTTTCCGCGATGAAGCCGCGGAAAGGATGGGGCACGGTGCTCTGGAGTGCAGCAATCATCGTGCCGCTCTAGAATGGAGCGCATGAAAATGAGAAAGACTTGCGCTGGGTATGCAGCACTCGCGCTCATCGCCGTTGCAGAGTTGAGCGTGCACGGACAGCCGAAGCCGGGCGTGGAGCCGGAGAATGCGACGCAGCAACTCGTCATCCTCGATACAGACATTGGCGATGACATCGACGATGCCTTTGCACTGGCATTGTTGCTTCAGAGCCCCGAGATCAAGCTGCTGGGCATCACCACTGCATTTGGCGACACGGAATTGAGGGCGCGGCTGGTGGAGCGCTATCTCGCGGCGGTGGACCGCAGTGGGATTCCCGTGGAAGCCGGCGTGGCCACGCCGGCTGCGAATCATTTCACACAGGCGGCGTATGCCAGGCAAGCGCCAGAGCGGCAGCATGAAGACGCGATCGGGTTTCTGCTGCGTGAGATCAAGGCGCATCCCGGCCAGATCACGCTCATCGCCATTGGTCCTCTCTTCAACGAACAGGCGGCGATCGCGCGCGATGCGGCGACGTTTCGCAAGTTGAAGCGCGTGGTGATCATGGGCGGTAGTGTGTATCGGGGTTATGACGGTGGAGTTGCGGGAGCAGCGCCGCCACCGCCGTCGCCGGAGTGGAATATTCGGTGCGACCCGGCCGGGGCGCGAGCGCTGCTGGCCTCGGGTGTGCCGGTCTTCGTGATGCCGCTCGATTCAACCCAGATCCATCTCACACCCGGGGAACTGGGGGCGATTCTTGCGCACGGCTCGCCGCTCAGCGATCAGTTGACCCTGCTCTACCACCAGTGGACGGGAGCGGACGCATGGCGGATGCCGACACTCTTTGATCCGGTGGCGGCCAGCTACGCAATCCGTCCCGAACTGTGCCCGATGAAACCCATGCGCCTGGAGGTTGACGATCAAGGCTTCACAAAGCCGGGACCGGGAGAGCCGAATGCGCAGGTCTGTCTCAAAGCCGATGAGCAGGGATTTCGAGAGTTCCTGCTGAAGCGGATTTTGGACGAGTCCGAGAAATAACCGTGCGAAGAGATCGAGAAAAAGGTGCAATATCCGGCGTGCAATCGCGGGAATTGCAGTGGGCTGCGGGCAAAATGAACGAGTGTGAGCGGGGTCACTTTCAATTGCATTGACAGCGGAGGAAAGTAAGAGAAAAATGGCGTGGCGAAGGAATTCGAGCCGTTTCAAGAAGTCTACGGAGGAAACGTGAAAAACGCAGTAAAGATTCAAACTTTTGCGGCTTTGGTGTTGCTGGGTGCAGGCGGATTTCTTGCAGGTTGCAAGTCGGCTCCCGATCTGACGCAAGACCAGGCAAAGACAATGATTCAGGCCAAGTACGATAAGGATCCCGGCACGGTATTCAATATTGCTGTCGACGATCCCGGCATGCAAAAGGGCGTGCATGCCAATTACTGGCTTCTCGTCAAGCGCTATCCTAACGGTTATTGGGGCGATTTCAAGCTAACTCCAGACGGAACGAAGGTTGTAAAGCCAGCAAGCGGCGGCGATACGATCCAGTGGCGGCCCGATGGTCCGAACGATCCCAAGTACACAGTTGTCGTAGTCCCCCTGGCATTAAGCAAATTGAAGGCTCGCAATCTTGACGATGTGCAGACGATTGCGGACACCAAGACTGTGACCTACATGGAAGATGTGGATCTGAGCAGCTTGCCCGCGCCTTTGCAGGGCATTGCGCAGAATCCTGCCAACAAACTGAGCACGAAGCGCATGGCAACGTTCACGGTAGTGGACGGAGCATGGACGGTGAAATCGATCGAGTAGCAAATCACACAACACCTCAAAAAACCACTGGCCGGATACGGGATCGTATCCGGCCAGCGTGTTTTTGGGTGATGAACTGCGGTTAGAAGGTGAGGCGTCCGCCCACCTGGAGGACGCGCTGGGTGCCTGTGGCCGAGGTGATCTTGCCGAAGTTACCGTTGTTGTTGTTGCCACCTACCGTGGTCGGCGGGCCGCTTGCAGTGGGGTTGGAGAGGTTGACCCAGTTCAAGAGGTTGGTGGCCTCGCCGCGGAGCTGGAATACAATTCCGCGCTCCAATTTGATGTCGCGGAAAAGGCCCATGTCGAGCTGTTTGAAACCGGGCCCAAAGAGGCTGTTGCGGCCTACGTTGCCGTCCGCACCGCCGGGACCGATGCCGCCAGCCACGCCCGGACCGTTGTAAATGTAAGTCGGGCTCGTGGTCGAGTTATTGAACCACGCGGACACCTCGTTGGACCCGGAGGCCGGGGTGCAAACGCGGCAGCGATTGTGGCTGAGCACGGGGCCGGGGCCTCCGACGGCATAATCCGGACGTTGATTGCCGGTGCTGTCGAAGCTCTTGTTGGACCCTGTGGTGACCGTGAACACGCCACCGCTTTTCAGGTAGACGATCGGCGAGATCGTCCAGCCGTTGACCAGGTTGCTGAAGATTCTGTTGTCGCCGTGGAAGTAGCTGATGTTCCATGTACCGGACATCGCGGCGTTTTGGCGGATGTCAGCATTCATGGGGCCTTTTTCCTCTTGGAGTCCGCCGCCTATGGCGCCCAGGGAGTTATTGCTGGCGGTGAACGGAGCGCCGAAGTAGCCGGAATCCTGTGGGCTGGAAAGTCCGTCCGCGTCCGGCTCAAAGCTATCCAGAGCGTGGCTCCAAACATAGAAACCGCTGATATTGAAGCCGCGCGACATCTGTTTTGTAGCCGAGACTTGCAGGGCGTGGTAATTGGCTGTCAGGTTTGATAGCAAGTCGACGATTCCCGCGCCCAGCAGCCCGTTGCCATTGTTGATCGCGGCCGCGCCTGTGGGGCAACCCGCGATGGGACAGGGATCGAATTGACGCCGCGCGGCGACGTTGTTCGCGCTGGTGGAGGGCGTAATCGCCGTACCATTCACTGATGTCGCATAAGGCGTGTAGTTGGCGTCAATAAAGTTGGGTAGTTGGTGCGAGAGCGCGCCCACATACGCTGCGGTCAGGGTTACGCGGGCCGGCAACTGCCGCTGCACGGAAAGATTGACCTGGTATTCGTAGGGATACTTGAAGTGTGGCGAGATGGCTTCGGTGGCGCCGCCGGGGCCCTCAATGAATGTGGGCTTGCTAGCCGTGTAGGTGTACGGAATCAGGCCGCCACCTGGCGCGGTCGAGGGGAAATCTCCCGGCGTCGAGTAGAAATTGGTGATGGAGCTGAGAGGACCTTCGCCGGTCTGTGGCCGTAAGGCAAATGGAATGGCGTTGCCGGGCTGGTTCCATTCGTTGCCGGCGGGGATGCCGAAGAAGATACCCGCTGCGCCGCGAATGGAGGTCTTGCCGTCTCCAAACGGATCCCACGCGAAGCCCAGGCGTGGCGAAACGTGGTAATACGACGTGGGGATGATGCCGCGGCCGACACCCGCGTCACCCGGGAACACCAGGCCCCTGGGCGCGAGCGGAGCCACTGTGGATTGCTGGCCGGGAATGAAGGACTCCGTGCGGTTATGGGGATCGACGGGAGGCTGATCGATATCCCAACGAATCCCGAGGTTGGCCGTGAACCGGGGCGTGATGCGGTAGTCGTCCTGCACAAACAATGCGTAGTGCCATGTGCTCAGGTGCGTGGTGTAGGGCGAGTCCTGCTCAGCCGACGAGGCCTGGCCAGTCACCCAATCGGAAAACACATTGCCGGTTGAGGTAGGAGCCGAGGTAGCGAAACTGATGCTGCCAAAGTTCAGCAGGTTGGCATCGAACATGGTCTTGGCCAGGGCGAACTCGCCACCAATAAAGAGGGAGTGTTTGCCCTTTGTCAGACTGACCATGTCGCGCAACTCATAGTTGTCGGAACCCGTGAATGGACCCGCATTGGTCGCGCTCGCGGTAAAAGCGCCGGATGGCGCCAGATTGGGCAGCCCAACCGGTCCCTGGATGAGGAAGTTCGAGCCATACGATGCGAGGGTCTGCGTCGCAGGACCGGTCACCGGCGGGTTGACGCGGCCGCCCGCTGCCCGCGTGAACGTGAGCCAGGTCTGATTTGCAATGGTGGGGCTGAAAGTGTGAACGTCGCTGAGGTTGATATTGGTGCCATTCGAGGCGACCTGATTCCAGGTCCACGGGATGTTGCCGCCGGGGTTGTTTTTCAGCACGTTCCTCGAAAAGAAGTAGGTTGCTGCCACATGGTCCTTGGTGCCGAGGTTCTGGTCATACTTGCCCAGGTATTCGTTTTCCGTAACCGGGATGGGGATCAGACCCGCGTAAGTCCCGCCTCCGGCCGACCCCGCGGCGCCGTTAGGCAGCGGGATGGAAGAGCCGATGGTGTTGCTGGTGTTGTCGAGGTTGGAAACGGTCGTGTCCAGCGCAGAAGTGGGTAAACAATGGCCTGCAGTGGCAGTGCTAAGCACACCAGCAGCGCAATTTGGGCTAGCGTTTGCTCCATTTGCGAGAACCGTTTTGTTGGTGCCCGGCATGTAGACCGAGAAGCTGGTGTCGGCAGTAAAGTCGCCGAGGCGCTCCGCGGCCGTGGGCACGATGGCGCCGGTGTATATGTTTGAAGTGATTTGGCGCAACCCACCATAGCTGAAGAAGAAGAACGCATCGTTCTTCTTGATCGGCCCGCCCACAGTACCGCCAAACTGGTTGCGGTGGTAGGGCGAAACGATGATCTGTTTTGCGGCGTTGCGGGCCGGGACCCAGCTGTTGGCGTTGAAGTCAGTGTTGCGGTTGAATTCGAACAAACTGCCATGCCACTGGTTGGTTCCCGACTTGGTGATGACCGAGACCACACCGGCGGAAAATTGGCCGTATTGCGCACCGAATGAGCTGGTCTCCACGCGAAATTCTTCCACTGCGTCGGGATTCGGCGCCGGGTTGCCGTAGTTACGCATCTCGGTGATGTTGTTGCCGCCGTCAAGATAGAAAGCTACGCCTGCGCTGCCGCCGTCGATGGAGCCATTGATCTGGACATCTTCGATATACAGCCCGGTGGCGGTGGTTGGCGTGCCGGTGGGGTTCGAAAAGGAGCTGTTGTTATTGGCCATCACGCCCGGCGTGAGGGAAATCAACGTATAGGTGTTGCGGTTGACGAGGGGAAGGCCGATGATCTCCTCCGGCTCGATGGTCCTGCCGAGCACCGGGTCCGATGTATTGACCGTCGGAGGAGCGGTAGTGACCGTGACGGTCTGAGTCGCCGCGCCCACGGCAAGTGCAACGTCAACCGTCAGCTCTTGGTCGACGTCGAGAGAGATGTTCTGTTGCACATAGCGCTCAAAACTGGGAGCCTTCGCCTCGACGGTGTACTTGCCAACGGGCAGATAATCGATGCGGTATTCGCCAAGGTTGTTGGTGGGCGTCGAGCGCGAGAACCCGGTATCGACGTTGGTTGCCTTTACGGTGGCCGTGTTCACCACCGCGCCTTGTTGATCCTTCACCGTGCCTACGATGGTTCCGGTAATCTGCTGTCCAAATGCGGCGAAGGTGCCGCTAAGAACGAGAATCAGCAGCGCTAGAAACCGCGCGCCAGCGCCTGTCACCAGGCGTTTTGCCCTATTTCTTAAACCCATGCTGCCCTCCAGAAGGTTGACGAACTGTTGATGAGGGAACGCTCTTCATTGCATGCGAGAGGGTCCTTGGTTTTGCGTGCGTCCCTGGTTGCGACGATAGGTGCGAACCAAAGACAGACAAACCCCTTCATCCGAATAGCCGGACAAAAGGGGCGGTTTTCATTGCCGGAGAAGTTGTACCAGATTTTCATAGAGACTTGGCAAGTGACTTACCGTTTGCCTCATTCAACGAAAGGTTATCTATAGCCAAATATTGAGCTTATGCGTGTCCAAAATAATTGTGACAAACGTACAAAAGGGGGCGGCGAAGGGCCTGCGATCCAATCCGCGAGACGGATACGAGATTTTGCGGCGGTATCTTCGCGTGCGGCAATGAGGGCTCATGCGTCTACACGCCAACGTCCGCAAACTGCCTTCAGCAGGGGGGAAGGAGACGGAAGAGGGCAGATTTCAGACGGGATTATTGGGGCGGAGGACCGGGTGGAGGGCCAGAAGGCGCACCGGAGGGCGGGCCGGCGGGTCCATTGGGCGGAGGGCCACCCATCAGACTCACGACGGTTGCGGTAAAGACACCATCCTTGAGGGCACCCTCGACGCGCACGGTGTCACCCACTTGAATGTCGGCGAGGGTGATAGGTTCGCGACGCCGCCGGAAGGTGGTGTTTTCGTCGGCGACAACGGAGTGCGGGGCGTTGTCGAGTGCGCCGGTCAGGATGATGGTGGTTCCGTTGATGGCCGTCACCTTGCCACCCAGCCAGGTTTTGCCAAAGCTGGCTGCTTGCTCCTGCATGCGCCTGACGGCATCGGGATCAAGCTGCACGATGCGCGTCGCGCCGACTGATTTTGCGGTGGCGTCGATGTCGCCGGCTGCAACGATGGCATCGCCAACTTTAATGTCGGTGGCCTTGATCTCCTGCGGAGGATTGCCGCCGCCACCATAGCCGCCGCGGCCGTAGCCACCACCACCGCCTGTCCCCTGGCCGCCGCCGCCGGGTCCGCGGATGCCGGCGGGCTGCTTGGTGATGCGGGTATTGGCGCTGAAATGAATGGTGTACACGTCGCCCATTTCGGTCTTGATGGTGTAGTGATCGGCGGCAACTTCGGTGACGGTACCCATGAGGCCGCGGCCCATCAGACCCATCGCGCCCCCGCCCATGCCCCCGCCCATGCCGCCGCGGCCACCGCGCTGGCCGTAACCGCCGCCATTTCCAGGGCCGGAATTCTGGTTTGAGTTTTGGCCCGAAGTCGGAGCGGAACCGGGGTCTTGAGCGACGGCTGCTGCGGTGAGGGTGAGGAGGGCGAATGTGGCGGGCAGAAGACGAAATTTCATTAGGACTCCCAGGAGGCGCGAAGGCCAGCCAATCAGATAGACGGGTGAAAGAGGACGGGAGACTACGCAGGGCCGAATCGAGGCATGGCGCGATCGGTCAGTTGTGCTGTTCGGCGAGAAGTTGCTTGAAGGCGGGGTTATCGCGAAGGCTGGCGAACTGGCTGTCGGCTTCGACCTTTTTGCGGGTGGTAAAGCCTTCATCGAGGGCCATGCGTAGATACTGGAGGGCGCAATCTGTGTAGCCGGCGCGCGCGCAGCCGGCCGCCATGTAATAGTTCACCGCGCCGCGGTCCTGCACGTTGGAGGGATTCTGTACGGAAGGACCGTTGTGGCCGGAAAAGATCTGCGGATCAAGGGCGATGGCCCGCTGATAGGCGTCCCAGCCCTTGTTGTATTTGTGTTCGGCCAGCAGGTTGGTGCCATAGTTTTTGAGAACGACCGCGGACTTTGGATCGAGCTTGAGCGCCTTGCGGTACATACGATCGGCCTGCCCATACTGTTTGAGCGAGGCGTAAACCGTGGCCAGGTTGTTCATCACTTGAGGATTCGCGGGATCGAGTTTGAGCGATTCCTTGTAACAGCGGGTCGCGTCCTTTGCGTTGAAGAGCATCTGGTAGGCGATGCCCATCTTGTTCCAGATGTCCGCCGTCATCTGTGGCGCCTTGGAGTAGGCGGCGATGGCGGCCTGGTAGCGTTGATGCCCGACGAGAGAGTCGCCGAGCTGCTCCGGAGTGGGAGGCGATTGGGGAGGTGCTGCGGGGGCCGGAGGCGGGGTTGGATTGGTTTCCTGGGTGGGCTGAGCCTGGGACGCGCAGAGCGAGATTGCAAGCAAGGGCAGGAACAACATCCAGCGACTTTCCTTTAGCCCGCGCATCTTCCCTCCTGTCCACTCAAAGAGGGGCGATTTAGCCGACCAATCGTCCTCTGTCACAGGAACATTAGAGCACTTAAGCAGGGCGAACGAAAGCCCTCAAGTTCCTACTTTGCCACGAGCCTGCCGGAAGTTCCGGTCCGAGCCGGGCAACGAACTGTAGATTGAAGCAAAAAACGTGACGTTGCAGTGACGCACGGCATCTAACGCGTGGTGGCACGCTTTCCCGCCCTTTTCCGCAAAGGGCGCGGAATAGGATGGGGCACACATGCAGTGTTTTATTGCCGGACCAACAAGGGGCAAGCATTATAGGAGGCAAAAATGGCAGCGAATTGTAACGTAAATGGGCTAAACTTTACCCCAGACGAGGAGGGCCTCGCGTGACCGAAACCACTTCCCCGGTGCTGTCTCCGAACCGGATTTCCGCTCCAATTTCCGCTGCGGGCGAGCGATTTCGCGCCGCACGCCGGCAAACAATGCAGTTGTGTCAGCCGCTGACGCCGGAAGACATGATGGTGCAGTCGTGTGCCGAGGCGTCGCCGGCCAAATGGCACCTTGCCCACACCACTTGGTTTTTCGAGTCGTTCGTGCTGCGGGAGTTTTTGCCCGGTTACCGGGTCTTCAACGCCGAATTTGCGTGGCTCTTCAACAGCTACTACGAGAGCTTTTCCGCGTTTCCGGAGAAGCGGCTGCGAGCGTCGTTTTCGCGGCCGGGGCTCGACGAGATTCTGTGCTTCCGCGAGCATGTGGATGAGGCGATGGAGCGGCTCTTTGAGCGGGAGCCGGAAGTGGAGGCTTTGCGGCGGATCGAGCTAGGCGCGAACCACGAGGAGCAGCACCAGGAATTGCTGCTTACCGACATTCTGAATGCGTTCTACACGAATCCGCTGAAGCAGAAGTACGAAAAGCAGGGAGCAAGGGAGCGAGGGAGCGAGGGAGCTAGAGAGTCGCTGACGCCGCCTGGGTTCACGCAATTTGAGGGTGGATTGCGGGAGGTGGGGCACGCGGGGGGCGGGTTCTGTTTTGACAATGAACTGCCGCGCCATCGCGTCTGGCTGGAGCCTTACGCGCTGGCGAACCGGCTGGTGACATGCGGCGAGTATGCGGAGTTCATGGCCGATGGCGGCTATCGCAAGCCGGAGTTCTGGCTTTCGGCGGGGTGGGATGCGGTAAAGCAGAATGGCTGGCGCGCGCCGCTTTACTGGAGCGAACACGAAGGTGAGTGGAATGTCTTTACTCTGCGCGGAGAACTGCCGCTGAAGGAACTGGCGGCGACGCCGGTGAGCCAGGTAAGTTTTTATGAGGCGGACGCTTACGCGCGATGGGCCGGACGGCGGTTGCCCACTGAGTTTGAGTGGGAGGCTGCGGTGGAGGGCCAGCCGGTGGAGGGAAACTTTCTCGATTCCGGAGAATTCGCACCGGTGCCTTCCACAAATCTCGCCCAAGGCCAGAACGGTACGAAGTACTATGGGGACTGCTGGGTGTGGACGAGCAGTGCCTACCTGGGCTATCCCGGCTTTCATCCGCTGGACGGAACGCTGGGCGAGTACAACGGCAAGTTTATGAGCGGACAGATGGTGCTGCGCGGCGGATCTTGCGTCACGCCCACGGGGCACATCCGCGCAACCTACCGCAATTTCTTTGCGCCGGAGACGCGCTGGCAGTTTTCCGGAATCCGGCTGGCGAAGTGATCAGGCATTTTCCGGTCGGAGCCGGACGGGAAATAATGACGTCGTAGTTTGGATTCCTGCATCTAAACAAAAACCATGACTGCCGCAGCTTCCCCTGCCGTAGCACTACAAATCGATGAACGCGTGAGCGCAACGGTGCGCGAAGGGCTTACTTCGCGGCCCAAGCGTCTGCCGGCGTGGCTGTTTTATGACGAAGCAGGCTCACGGCTGTTCGATGCCATTACGGAACTGCCTGAGTACTACGTAACGCGGACAGAGCGCGGCATTTTGGCGGCGAACGCGGCAGAGA
>Ga0302198_10001830_pt1 | contig 22939 bp, 20 predicted proteins | sample II_Bog_N2_2_FD_193521 | JGI IMG/M metagenome (GOLD analysis project Ga0302198, IMG submission 193521) | Peat permafrost microbial communities from Stordalen Mire near Abisko, Sweden - II_Bog_N2_2 | ecosystem: Environmental > Terrestrial > Soil > Wetlands > Peat | place: Sweden: Abisko... | reverse complement strand
CAGGGCTGCCCTGCGCCGGGGGTCAACAACGACACAGGGTGCGTGCTGCATGACGACCCGGGCGACACCGGGGGCACCTACAACGTCTCGAGCGCGCTCACGGCGTCGAGCGACTCCTTCTTCTACAACTTGGGCGAAATGTTCTGGGAGCAGCAGTCCAAGTACGGCACGACGCCGATTCAGGAAGAGGCGACGGCCTACGGGGAGGGGACGTACACCGGCATCGACCTCCCGGGCGAGGCGCAGGGGCGGGTCGACAGCGAGGCGGTCAGGGCCAAGTTGCACGCCGAGGCGCCGAAGGCATTCCCCTATGCGGCATCGTGGTTCACGGGCGACAACATTGAGATGGCCTTTGGTCAGGGTGAGACGATCCTGACTCCGCTGGAGCAGGCGGAGGCGTACTCGACATTCGCCAACGGAGGCACCCGCTACGCGCCCCAGGTGGCTTCGGAGATCGTCGACCCGCTCACCGGCGCCATCATCAAGAAGATCGAACCCCAGGTCACCGGGAAGGTGCCGATTTCGCCCAGCACCTACAGCGCCATCCTCCAGGGTCTCGAGGGCGTCATCTCGAGCCGGAACGGGACGGCATATCAGGATTTCCAGGGCTTCCCATCCTCCTGGAACCTCGCCGGCAAGACGGGCACCGCTTCGAACCAGGGACCGGCGGGGCAGAAGCTCGAGCCGAACAGCTGGTTCGTGGCCTTCGGACCCAACCCGAACCCCCAGTACCTCGTCCTGGCCGTCATCGACCAGGGCGGCTACGGCGCCCAGGCCGCCGCCCCCCTGGTCCGGAACATCTTCGACTACATAGTGGCCAATCCGGGCATCAACGGTGCGGTCAAGACGCCCACGCCGGCCAGCCCGGCCAGCGAGACGGCCCCGACGACGGTGCCACCGGCAGGAACGCCGACCACGACCACGACCACGGCGCCGGGGACGACGAGTGGGTCCAGCACGACGACCTCGACGACAACGGGCGGGGGCTGACCGTCCCGTAGGGTTGACGGCAATGGAAACCCTCTGGCCGCAGATCGAGCGCATCCTGCCAACGGTGTCCAAGCCGGCCCGGTACATCGGAGGCGAGCAGGGCTCCCTGCTTCCGGTCCATGATGCCGGAAGTGTGGCCTGGTTGTTGCTGTATCCCGACACCTACGAAATCGGGCTCCCCAATCAGGGGCTGCAGATCCTCTACGAAATCCTGAACGAGCGGCCCGACGCGCTGGCCGAGCGTGCCTACGCCCCCTGGGTCGACATGGAGGCCGCTATGCGGGCCGCGGGGATTCCGCTCTTCAGCGTGGAGCAGCATCTCCCGGCGGCCGCATTCGACGTGTTGGCCTTCAACCTGTCGGCCGAGCTCGTCTACACGAACCTCGTCAACATGATCGATCTGGCCGGCCTGCCGCTCCACGGCGTGGACCGTGGCGGTGCTGATGCGCTGGTCATTGCCGGTGGCCACTGCGTCTACAACCCCGAGCCCCTGGCCGATTTCGTCGATGCCTTCGTCCTCGGTGACGGTGAAGAAGTTGTCGGCGAAATCAACGAGGTCATATCGGACTGGTTGCGTGCGTCGTCCCCCGAAGACCGCGACCGCGGGGCCCTCTTGCGCGCGCTGGCGGGTCTCGAGGGCGTGTACGTCCCCGCGCTTTATTCCGCCTCGTACGAGGACGGGCGCCTGGTCTCGACCGTCCCGGTGGGACCTGGCGTGCCCGCGGAGGTGGCCAAGCGCACCATCAGCGATCTGGCGGACTGGCCATATCCGGCCCGACCCCTGGTCCCGTTGACGGAAGTGGTGCACGACCGCCTCAACGTCGAGGTGTTCCGCGGCTGTACGCGGGGCTGCCGTTTCTGCCAGGCGGGCATGATCACGCGGCCGGTGCGCGAGCGCCCTGCGGCCCAGGTGCGTGAAATGGTGCAACGCGGCCTCGAGTGGAGCGGCCATGACGAGGTGGCGCTGACCTCACTTTCGTCGGCGGATTTTTCAGGCATTGAGGACACGGTCCGCGACATCGTCGACGACCCGGACCATGGCGGTCGGGTCTCGGTCAGCCTCCCGTCTCTCAGGGTGGATGCCTTCACGGTGGGGACAGCGGCAGAAATCCAGAAGGTGCGCCGCACCGGTCTCACGTTTGCTCCCGAGGGCGGGACGTGGCGGATGCGCAGGGTGATCAACAAGCTGATCACGGAGGAGGATCTCTACAGTGCGGTCGATGCTGCCTTCAGCCAGGGGTGGCGGCGGGTCAAGCTCTATTTCCTGATCGGCCTGCCCACCGAGCTCGACGAGGACGTGCTCGGCATCGCAGAGCTGGGAGCGCGCTGCGTGGAGATCGGCCGGAAGTACCACAAGGGAGTGACCGTGGTGGCGTCCGTGGGCGGGTTCGTGCCGAAGCCGCACACCCCGTTCCAATGGTTCGGGCAGGACACGGTGGCCGAGCTCGAGCGCAAGGTGGCCCTGCTGCGCAATGAGGCCCGGCGCACCCGCGGCCTCACCATCCGTTGGCATGAACCGGCGGCCTCGGTCGCCGAGGGATTGGCCAGCAGGGGCGATCGCCGCATGGGGGCGGTGATAGAGCGGGTCTGGCGGGCGGGCGGCACGTTCCAGGAGTGGTCCGAGCGGTTCGATCTCTCCCTGTGGGAGGCCGCCCTCGACGCCGAGGGGCTCAGCGTGGACGAAATCTGCCACCGGGACCGCGATGGGGACGAGGCGCTCCCCTGGGATCACATTTCGGCCGGCCTGCACCGTGACTTCCTCTGGGGTGACTGGCAGGACGCCCTGGCTAGCGTGGCCGTCGAGGATTGCCGCTGGACCCCGTGTTACGACTGCGGCGCCTGCACCGGTTTCGGGCTGGAGCACGTGGTGGCGTCGCCGGTCCCGCCTGCTGGTGGCAGCCAGGGCACGGGTCAGGATCTCAGCGTCGGCGACCGCATCCCGGTGCGCCTGGTCAGCCGTGCTCCCTGAGGGCCAGCGCCGCCTCCGCCTGCGCTTCACCAAAGAGGGCAAAATCCGGTTCACCAGCCACCGCGATGTCGCCCGCATGTGGGAGCGGGCGCTCCGTCGCAGCCGGCTGCCCTTGGCGTACTCGCAGGGATTCTCGCCGCACCCCCTGGTGAGCTTCGGCCTGGCCCTGCCGACCGGGTGTGAGTCCCGCGGCGAGTACCTCGACATGCGCCTGGAGGAGGCGGGGCCGGGGGAGATCCCCCTTCCGGATCTGCCGGCTGCGCTCAGCCTGCTCCTGCCCGACGGGATCACGGTCGAGGCGGCCGCCCTGATCGGAGAAGCGGAGGGTTCGCTTCAACAGGAGGTAGCATCGTGCGATTGGGAGCTGGAGGTGCTCGGAGTGCGGGATGAGGAGCTGCAGGAGCGGGTGGAAAAGATGCTCGCTGCTCCCATGCTCACTGTCAGGCGTGAGCGGAAGGGTCGTCAGACTGAGGACGACATCCGCCCAGCCATCCGGACACTGTCCCTGACCAGCACCAAAGGTCATCTTCGGGCGGAATTGGCCACGCATCCGCGTGGTGTCCGCCCGGGCGACCTTGTAACGGCCCTGGGCACCCCCGCGGTGCCCGGACGGGCCTGTCGAACGCATCAATGGATCGAACGCGATGGCGCTCGGTTCGAACCGCTCGTTGTGGGCGCGTTCGGGACCGATGGCGACGCGACACAGCACGCGAGGAGGGCTTTCCCTCATGTCCGAGACGGAAATCAGCCACAGCCCGGAGGGTCACCCCCCGGAGCCGACGGGGGGCAGCGGCAGCTCTAGCCCCCCGGAAGGGCCGCGGGCAGCGCCCAGGCCGAAGCCGAAGATCGGAGACACCAGGCCCGCTCCTGCGGTCGCGGCGCCCCCGGCGCCCAAAGCGGAGGCCCCGGTCGTGGCGCTCAAGCGGCCTGCGGCCGCCTCCCCCAAGGAGGAGGCACCCAGCGGGACGGAGTCGGCCGAGTCTTCGGAAGACAGCGCCGGCAAGCGTGCCCGCAGTCGGCGTCGCCCGGCGCGGGACCGAAAGACCAAGCAGGTAGGTCGCTACCTGGTCTGCGTCCACGTCCGGCCCGACATGACGCAGATCGCCATGCTGGAGGGGCGCTCCCTGGTGGAGCACTACGTGTCCCGCACGGCTGACGACACCAACCAGATCGACGGCAACGTCTACCGGGGCCGGGTGCAGAACGTGCTCCCGGGGATGGAAGCCGCTTTCATCGACATCGGCATCCCCAAGAATGCGGTCCTGTACCGGGGCGACGTGCGCTATGACCGGGAAGACATTGAGGGCGGAGCGTCCCAGCAGCCTCGGATCGAAGACGTCCTCAAGGCTGGTCAGACCATCCTGTGCCAGGTGACCAAGAACCCCATCGGGGCCAAGGGTGCCCGCCTGACCCAGGAGGTGTCGCTACCCGGGCGTTTCGCGGTCCTGGTGCCCAATTCCACCGCCTTCGGGATCTCCAAGCGCCTCGGGGACAACGAGCGACGCCGGCTGCGTCGCATCATCGACGAGGTGAAGCCCCCCGGGCACGGCATGATCGTGCGGACTGCTGCCGAGGGGGTCTCGGCCGAAGAGCTCCAGCGGGACGTCACGACCCTCCTTGAGCAGTGGAACATCATTGAGGCCGAGGCCAAGCGGTCCGATGCCCCGGGACTGCTCTATCGGGAGCCCGAGCTCTCCGTGCGGATCCTCCGGGAGGAGCTCAACGGGGAGTACCGGGGTGTCGTGATCGACGACCGTGCCCTCTTCGAGCAGGTGCGGGACTACGTGCGGGCCGTGAGCCCGGAGTTGTCCGACCGGGTCGAGTACTACGACCCCGAGGTCGAGGGACTGCCAATTTTCGAGCGGTACCACGTGCACGAACAGCTGCACAAGGCGCTCGACCGCAAGGTCTGGCTGCCCTCGGGGGGCTCCTTGATCATTGAGCGCACGGAAGCGCTGACGGTCATCGACGTGAACACGGGCAAGAACGTTGGCAAGACCAATCTGGAAGAGACCGTCTACCGGAACAACCTGGAGGCCGCCGAGGAGGTGGCCCGCCAGCTCCGGCTGCGGGACATCGGGGGCATCATCGTCATCGACTTCATCGACATGGAGATCCGGGAGAATCGGGACAAGGTGGCGGCCGCCCTGCGCAACGCTCTGGCCCGGGACAAGACCCGGACCCAGGTCTTCGACATTTCGGAGCTGGGCCTGGTCGAAATGACCCGCAAGCGGGTCTCCGAGGGCCTTCTCGAGACGCTGTCGACCGAATGCGCAGTCTGCGGAGGCCGGGGCGTGACCCTGGACGACTCGGTCCTGCGCTAGGATCTCGCTCTTATGTATGCCGTCATCAGGTCCGGAGGAAAGCAAGAGCGTGTGGCCGAGGGCCAGCGCGTCCGCGTGGAGCTGCTCGGGCAGCCCGTGGGTGCGGAGGTGTCGCTGGAGCCCGTCCTGGTGGTCGATGGCGCAACCGTGCTGGCCACGCCAGCGCAACTGGCCGGCGCGTCGGTGACGGCCAAGGTCGTGGGCGAGGAAAAGGGTCCCAAAATCAACGCCATGACGTACAAGAACAAGTCCAACCAGCGCCGGCGGTGGGGTCACCGCCAGCATTACGCCACGCTGGAGATCACCGCCATCACGGCGGCCGGCTGAATCGCAGGAGTTCGAGACCATGTCAAAGACCAAGGGTGGCGGGTCCACCCGCAACGGGCGCGATTCCAACGCGCAGCGCCTCGGCGTGAAGTGCTTCGACGGAACGGCCGTCACGGCCGGTTCCATCTTGGTGCGGCAGCGGGGGACCAAGGTCTACCCCGGCGTGAACGTAGGACGTGGCGGCGATGACACGCTCTTCGCCATGGCGGAGGGCGTCGTCAAGTTCGGCGAGCGTCGAGGCCGCAAGCACGTGAGCGTCCTCACCGACTGAGCCGGCGTGCCGCGCCTGGGTTCAGGCGTGCTGGTGCAATTCGATCCCATTCCCCCAAGGGTCGGTGGTGAACGCCTGCTGACGCCCAGTTGTCCCCACGACGACCGGGTCGGTCACGGCCAGCCCCCTGGTCCGTAGCTCGAGGACCGCGGCGCCGAGGTCTTCGAAGATCAGCGCGAAGTGCTGGCCGAGGTTGTTCGGCACGGGGGCCTCAATCAGATGGACCTGCTGGCCGTTCGCAGCGTCCAGCCACGCTCCGGGGAACCCGAAGTCGGGGCGGGTGAAGTTCCGCTCCAAGCCCATCGTCTCGGTATAGAAGATGATGCCGGCGGGCACGTCGCTGACGTTGATGGCGACGTGGTCGACGCCCATCGGTGCGACTGGATCGGTCATGCCAGCGAGCCTACGACGTGGCGCACGATGCCGGCCACAGCCGGCACGGCGGCGGTGCCGACGTCGGCAATATGGGCGACATCAATGGTGGTGTTGGCCGCCGCGGCGGGATTCGTGATCACGGCGAGTCCCAGGACCCGGGCTCCGGCTTGTCGGGCGGCAATGGTCTCGAGTGCCATCGACATCCCCACGACATCGGCTCCCGCAGCGCGCAGCATGCGGATCTCGGCCGGGGTCTCGAACTGGGGGCCCGGCAGCTGGGCGTAGACGCCGGACTGGGTGGACAGGGCGGAAGCGGCGGGCTCTGGCGTCGAGAGGGCAACAGATCTGAGCCCGGGGGAGTAGGCGTCGGTCATATCGACGAATTCCGGTCCGGTCAGCGGGCTGCATCCGGTGAGGTTCAGGTGGTCGTCGACGACCATGACGGACCCGGTGACGAGATCGTGCCGGATCCCTCCGGCGGCGGCGGTGAGGATGACGGTCTGGCACCCGGCGGCAAGGCCCGTCCGCAGGGGATGGGCGACCTCCACCGGCGTCAGGCCCTCGTACAGGTGGCAGCGCCCACCGAGAACGAGGATCCGGAGGCCGCTGAGCTCGACCGACCAGCCCTGGGCCCGATGCCCTCCCGCCGTATAGGAGGGGAAGAAGGGCAGCGTGCCCAACGGAACGGACTCCCCGCCTGCGCCCAGGGCTTCAGCCACGCTCGACAGTCCGCTGCCGAGAAGCACGAGCACGTCGTGGTGGTCGATCCCGAGGCGGCGGGCCAGTTCCCGGGCGCTGTGCGCCGCCCGGTCGGCGGCTGCCTCCATGGACTGATCGTAGAGGGTCCTTCGCCCGCCGGCGCGTAACATCAGCCGGACATGCCATCCTCGCCCGCTGCCCCCAACCTTCATCCGCTGGCACCCGTCACCGGGGACGAGATCATTGCTGCCCGCGAAATCGTCTTCGCCAGCGGTCGGGCCGAAGTTCCCAACGAGGCCCTGCGCTTCGCCTACATCGGCCTGTGCGACCCCCCCAAGGAAATGGTGCGCAACGTCGACGCCGGCCACGACGTGGTGGTCGATCGCCGCCTCCGCCTCGTCCTCTTGCAGGGCCCCGAAGCTGATGTGGCCGAGGTGACGGTGTCGGTCACCCGGGGAGAGATCGACCGCTGGGAGATCGTGCGCAACGTCCGTCCGCCCCTCCAGATGGAAGAGACCATCATGGTGCTGGCTGCGCTGCACGGGCACCCCGAATGGAACGCCGCCCTGGACCGGCGGGGTATTGCAGACCGGTCACTGGTGCAGATCGACCCTTGGCCCGCCGGCACCTTCGGGCTCGGCCATGAGGAGGGGCGGCGCATCACCCGCTGTCTGGCCTACCTACGTGATGCCAAGGAAGACAACGGCTATGCCCGCCCGCTCGAGGGGCTCCTCGCCTTCGTCGACATGGGACGGGGCGAAGTCCTCGAGGTGGTCGATCTGGGGGTCGTCCCTTTCCCGCCCGCGCACGGGAGTTATTACCCCGAGCACAACGGCCCGCTGCGCACCGATCTGAAGCCGTTGGAGATCACACAGCCGGAAGGTCCGAGCTTCGAGGTGGAGGGAAACCTGGTCCGCTGGCAGAAATGGTCGCTGCGAATCGGCATGGATCCCCTGGAAGGCCTTGTGCTGTGGACGGTCGGGTACGAAGACGGCGGTCGGGTCCGACCAATCGTCTACCGGGCTTCGGTCAGCGAAATGGTGGTGCCCTACGGACATCCGGGCCCGATGCACGCCTGGAAGAGCGCGTTCGACGCCGGTGAATGGGGCCTGGGCCGGATGGCCAACTCGCTGACACTCGGTTGCGACTGTCTCGGGGAGATCCGCTACTTCGACGACGTGTTCGCTGACGAGCGTGGGAAGCCGCACACCCGCAGCAATGCCATCTGCATGCATGAAGAGGACTACGGCATCCTTTGGAAGCACGTCGACATGGTTTCGGGGCGGACCGAGGTGCGGCGGTCACGCCGACTGGTGGTGAGTTCCATCGCTACGGTGGGGAACTACGAATACGGCTTCTACTGGTACTTCTACCTCGATGGCACCATGCAGCTGGAAGTGAAGCTGACGGGCATCATGTCCACCATGGCCGTCGCCGACGGCGATCCGGGAGAGCACGCCCGCATGATTGCCCCCGGACTGGCGGCGCCCTACCACCAGCACATGTTCAATGTGCGCCTCGACATGCAGGTCGACGGCCCTGACAACGAGGTCTATGAGGTGGACGCGGTGCCCACCGGATCACCGGGGAGCGCGGAGAACCCGTGGGGGAACGCGTTCGGGACGAACGTCACGCTGTTGGAGACGGAGTTGGCCGCACAGCGTGACGTCGATGCGTCCCGCAGCCGGACCTGGCGTATTGCGAACCGCTCCCACCACAACGCTCTGGGCGTGCCCACCGCCTACAAATTGCTCCCGGGTGCGACGCCGACGCTGCTGGCGGACCCCAACTCCAGTGTGGGGCGACGCGCCGCCTTTGCCTCGCACAATCTCTGGGTCACGCCGTTCGACGAGGAAGAGCGCCGAGCGGCGGGCGACTACCCAAATCAGCATGAAGGACACGCCGGCCTGCCGAGCTGGACGGCGGCCGATCGTCCGATCGTCGACACCGACATTGTGCTGTGGCACTCCTTCGGCGTCACGCACATTCCGCGCCCGGAGGATTGGCCGGTGATGCCCGTCGAGTACACCGGCTTCACGTTGCTGCCTTCGGGATTCTTCGATCGCAACCCTGCGCTCGACGTGCCTCCTTCCTCAGATCATTGTCATGACTGAGCAGCGCAGCCCCACCCGTCAGCCTCAGGAGTACCACCCGCCTGTCGAGGAGTACCTCGAGACCATGCTCTCCTTGTCGGAGGAGGGCGTGCCGGTCATTCAGGCTCGCATCGCCGAACGGCTGGGCCGGTCGGCCCCATCCGTCTCCGAAATGCTGGACCGTCTGCGCGAGGACGGGTACGTGGCACGGGATGGGCGCCGACTGTCGCTGACCGAGAGCGGGCAGGCCCTGGCCGAGAAGGTCGTGCGGAAACATCGCCTGGCCGAGCGTCTCCTGGTCGATGTGATCGGGCTCGAGTGGCACAAGGTGCACACCGAGGCGGGCCGCTGGGAGCATGTGATCTCCGATGACGTCGAAGCCCGGTTGGTGGTGTTGCTGGGCGACCCGGCGACCTGCCCGCACGGAAACCCGATCCCCGGGTCGCACTCGCAGGCGCCGTCGGGCCCGGTCCGGCCACTGGGGGAGGTGGAGGCCGGTGAGCTGGTGCGGCTGTTCCGTATCAGCGAGGAGGTGGAAGCGAACCTCGGTTCGTTGACGCTGCTCGACGAAGGCGGTTTCATTCCCGGTGTGGTGGCCAAGGTGGGGGACCACGACACCGAAGGCAACGTGGAGGTCACGGTCGAAGGCGGCGGCGCGACTCTTCGGGTCCCGCCGTATCTCTCTGACCGGTTGTACGTCGGCGCCCCATGACCCTCCGGCTCGAGGCCGACGCTGTCGTCACTGTCGACAGTGACGACAGGATTCTGGCGCCGGGGGCGGTGGAGATCGAGGACGGTCTCATCACCTGGGTCGGGGACCCCTGGGTCGTCCCGTCGGCTCCCGGCACAGAGGTTCGTCGGCTCGGTGGTCTCCTCATGCCCGGGCTGGTCAACTGCCACGGACATACGCCCATGACGCTGCTGCGGAGCGCCGGTGACGGGTTGCCGCTCGACCGTTGGCTGCACGAGTCCATTTGGCCGCGTGAGGCGCGACTGGAGGACGAGGACGTCTACTGGGGCATGCTGCTCGGGACGACCGAGCTGCTCTGCAACGGTGTGACGACCACCTGTGAGCAGTACCGCCATCCGGCGCCGGTCGTGGATGCCGTACTCGAGGCCGGTATCCGAACCCTGTACACGCCGGCCATCTTCGACGTTCCTGACGCCGACCCGGGGAACACCTGGGAGGCGCTGCTCGCTACGGCCTGCGCCCTCGCCGATGCGCTGGAGGGGAAACACGAGCTCCTGCAAATAGGTTTCGGGCCGCACGCCGCCTATACGGTGCCGCCCGAAGGCCTGCGTGCCATCGCGGCCGAGGCACGAGCCCGTACTGCGTTGCTACAGATTCACCTTTCCGAGACCGAGGCCGAGTGTGGGGTCGTGCAGGAGCGCTATGGCATGAGCGCGCCGGCGCTTCTTGCCGCAGAAGGAGTCCTGGAAGGACGGGTGCTGGCTGCACACGCGGTCTGGCTCAATGACACCGATCTGTCATTGCTCGCCGAGCACGACGTCGCGGTGGCGCATTGCCCGGGCTCGAACGGGAAGCTGGGCTCGGGGATCGCTCCGTTGTGCGCGCTGCTGCGTCGTGGGGTGCGGGTCGGACTGGGCACCGACGGCCCGGCCTCCAACGACGACCTCCATCTCTGGGACGAGCTCCGGCTCGCGCCACTGTTTGCCCGGGCGCTTGCCGGCGATCCCGATGTCCTGAGTTCGGCGACGGCACTCCGCCTGGCCACCCGTGGCGGCGGAGAGGCGCTCGGCCTCCCGGTAGGTGCAGTCGAGGTGGGACGCCCCGCTGATCTCATCCGGTTGCGGACCGACGACGCGCGTTTTACCCCATCGGTGAACGATGCCGAGCTGCTGGGCCACCTGGTGTGGGCCGGGGCCGGGCATCTGGTGACCGACGTCTGGGTGGGTGGAGCGCAGGTGGTCGAACGGGGGAGCTGCACCACCGTGGACAGCGCCCGAGCCCGCTCTGAAGTGGGCCAGCGGGCCCGCCGACTCGCCGGTTCCTAGGCGACCGCGGGGAAAGCAGGCCGAGTCGGCCACGCTCACGGGCGCGGCAAGGCTGGAAAGAGGGTTCCTGTCGTGCACAATATTACGACAATATCTCTTGTCCATTTACCTAAATAGTGGTTGCGCTTTATGCAACTGCGTCTGAGGCTGTGTGACTATTCGACGCGGTCGTGGAATCAAACGGCGTCGCTGGGGTGGTCGACAAAATGGACGGAAATCTAAAGAATTACGAGAATAATTACAGTCGTGATGGAATCCCAGCACGCCTGGCGATTCTGTCCTGGGGAATCGTGCGACGAAATAGGGAGTCCAGTAATGCGGCGATTGACATCGACACCAATACTGTTAACGTGCTGATCGACTTACAACATTGAGTTGATGGCTCTTTTCCATGTAGCGGGAAAGCGCACGGCTTCTGTTGAGGCCTGAGTGGGGTGCGAAATGAACATGGTCATAGATCCAGCGCGCAGTGTCGGCGCGGAGACACAGTGCGGACGCAGGCTCTTTCTCATTGCGTTGTCGTGCCTGATCGGGCTCGGGATCTGCTTCGGCCTGTTCGGGTCCGCCTCCGCAGCAACTCGACAGGTCGCGAGCGGCTCGACCGGCCCGACGTCGAGAGTGGTAGCGGGTCACTCGCATTCAGCGAGCCAGGGACTCGGCTACTGGCTGGTGGCGTCCGATGGCGGCATGTTCACGGAGGGCGGGGCCCCGTTCCTCGGGTCCACGGGTGGGACCACGCTGAACAAGCCCATCGTCGGCACGGCGGCGACGTCGGACGGCGGCGGCTATTGGCTCGTGGCCTCTGACGGCGGCATCTTCAACTATGGCGACGCGGCGTTCTTCGGCTCGGCCGGCAGCCTCCCTCTCAACAAGCCCATCGTCGGCATGGCGGCCACGCCTGACGGCAATGGCTACTGGCTCGTGGCGTCCGACGGCGGCATCTTCAGCTACGGCGACGCGGCGTTCTTCGGCTCCACCGGGGGCATGCATCTCAACAAGCCCATCGTCGGCATGGCGTCCACGCCTGACGGCAATGGCTACTGGCTCGTGGCGTCCGACGGCGGCATCTTCAGCTACGGCGACGCGGCGTTCTTCGGCTCCACCGGGGGCATGCATCTCAACAAGCCCATCGTCGGCATGGCGTCCACGGTTGACGGCAACGGCTACTGGCTGGTGGCCTCCGACGGCGGCATCTTCAACTACGGCGCCGCTGACTTCTCCGGATCGACCGGGGGCATGACGCTCAACAAGCCGATCGTGGGCATGGCGACCAGTTTCGACGGCAAGGGGTACTACCTGGTGGCATCCGATGGCGGCATCTTCAGCTACGGCGACGCCACCTACTTTGGCTCGACCGGAGGCATGACCCTCAACAAGCCCATCGTCGGCATGGCCTTCAGTGGCGTTTCCGGGGCCGCGAGGAAGTTGGCTTTCTCGACCCAGCCGGCGGGCGCAGACGGAGGAACTGCCTTCTCCACCCAGCCGACTGTCACGATCCAAGACGCGGCGGGCAATCCCGTCACGACGGACACTTCGAATGTCACCCTGGCACTCGCGCCCGGGTCCCCCAGTAGCGGCGGTCCCGGCACGCTCTCCGCCTGCACGTCGACAGGTGGGGTCAATGGCGTGTACTCGTTCAGCGGCTGTGCCATCGACAAAGCGGGGAGCGGCTACGAGCTCGTCGCCACCGACGGAACGCTCACCGGCACCACCAGTGCGCCGTTCTCCGTGGGTACCGGACCGGCGACCCACCTCGCCTTCACCACCGAGCCGAGCAACGCCATCGGTGGGAGCGCCTTTGTCACGCAGCCGGTCGTCGCCATCGAAGACGCCGGAGGCAACACTGTCACCAGCGACACGAACGCCATTACCCTGACGAAGGCCTCTGGTCTCGGTGCCCTGTCGGGTTGCACCGCGACGACGACCGCCGGGGTGGCCCACTTCAGTGGCTGCACCATCAACACGACGGGGACTTACACGCTCACTGCTACCGACGCCGCTGACACCCTCAGCACGACGAGTACGTCGTTCGACGTCGGAACGGGACTGGCGAGCCAGCTCGCCTTCACCACTGAGCCGGCGGCAGCCACCGGGGGCAGTGCCTTCGGCACCCAGCCGACGGTCACGATCGAAGACGCTGGGGGCAATACGGTCACCACCGACACCCATGCCATCGTCATGACGCTGACGACAGGCCCGGGCGCCCTGGCGGGCTGTACAGCGACGACCACCGCCGGGGTGGCCGCTTTCAGCGGCTGCCGCATCAACTCGGCGGCCACCGGCGACGTCCTCACCGCCACCGACGCAGGTGATGCCCTCAACCACCCGAGTAGTGCCTTCAATGTCGCGGTCGGCGCGCCGGTGCAGCTCGTCTTCACGACTGAGGCTGGGAACGCGGCGGCGAACACCCCGTTCGGCGTGCAGCCTGTGGTGACGATCGAAGATGCCGGAGGCAACACGGTCGCCACTGACACGAACGACATCTCCTTGGCCATTTTTTCCGGCACCGGGACTTTGTCGGGCTGCGTGTCCACGACGACCGCCGGAGTGGCGAGCTTCAGCGGCTGCACCATCGATACGCCCGGGTCGTTCGTTCTCAGCGCGAACGAAGCGACGGAGGCCCTGAATGGGCAGGGCACCGCATTTGACGTCACCCCTTAGCGGTCGAGGCGCGCAGGGACGCGCTGCGGCGACGGGGCCGGCGGGCGATGACGCTGGTCCCGTCGCTTCGACCCGGAGGTCCGTTCCGGCCCCGTAAGCTGGACACTTATGCCCGGCTTCGTTGACCAGGCCCAACTGCACGCGCGCGCTGGTGATGGGGGAGCCGGGGCGGTCTCGTGGCGCAGGGAGGCCCATGTGGACCGTGGTGGCCCCGATGGGGGCGACGGCGGCCACGGTGGGGACGTGTGGCTGGTGGCGTCCGTCAACGAGGCGTCGCTTCTGGGTTTCCGGGATCACCCGTTCCGTCGGGCGACTGACGGCGTGCACGGCTCCGGTTCCAAGAAGCACGGCGCCAGAGGCAAGGACCTGGTGGTACCCGTACCCGTCGGCACGGTGGTGCGTGAGCGAACCGGGGCCGTGGTGTGCGACCTCGACGTGGAGGGGGCCCGCTTCATGGTGGCCGAGGGTGGCCAGGGAGGACGCGGCAATGCGCGCTTCCTCTCCAACCGCCGCCGCGCCCCCGCCTTTGCCGAGCAGGCCGAGAAGGGGCAGGAGTTCTGGCTGGACATGGAGCTCAAGCTGATGGCCGATGTGGCACTGGTCGGCTTCCCCAATGCCGGCAAGTCCACCCTCATTTCGACGGTGTCGGCCGCCAAGCCCAAAATCGCCGACTACCCGTTCACCACGCTGGAGCCGCACCTCGGCGTCGTCCGGGTGGGCGGTGTGCGTGACGGGACGGAGTTCGTCATGGCCGATATCCCCGGACTGGTGGAGGGGGCGGCCGAGGGCAAGGGCCTGGGCCATCAGTTCCTTCGCCATATTGAGCGGGCCCGGGTGCTGGTCGTGCTCCTCGACCTCGGTGCGCCTGCTGCGGGCGGAGTGTCCCCGGCCGAACAACGGCGCGTCCTGTTGTCCGAGCTCGGCTCCTACCGGCCCGAGCTCATGGACCGTCCCCGCATTGTGGTGGGCAGCAAGAGCGACCTGGGTCCCGACACCGAGGGTGTCTGCGACATGCTGCTCTCGGTGGCCGCCGGCTCGGGCGTGCAGTCGTTGGTGGAGCGCCTGGCGCCGCTGGTCCAAGAGGCACGCGCCGAGGCAGCCGGGGCCACCTCGAGTGACATTGTGGTGCACCGTCCCCTGCCCGAGGGTGTCGCCGTGCAGCGGGCCGGCTCGGGCGCGTGGGTCGTCCAGGGGCGTGCGGCGGAGCGGGCCGTGGCGTTGTCCGACCTCAACGACGAAGGGGCGCAGGCCGAAGTGGTCCGCCGGCTCCGGCGCCTTGGGGTCGATCGCGCCCTGGCCCGGGCGGGTGCCCGCGACGGCGACGAGATCACGGTCGGCGCCATGACGTTCACGTGGGGAGAGGACCAGTGATCGCCGTGGTCAAGGTCGGGTCGTCCTCGGTGAACGGCGAAACGGTCAGCCGGCTCTGTGGCGAACTGGCCGCGGCGCGCGCCGAGGGACACACCGTCGTCGTGGTCTCGTCCGGGGCCATCTCCGCCGGATGGGACGCGCTCGACCGTGGCCGGCAGCGGCCCTCGGACCCCGCCGTCCTGCAGGCGGTGTCGGCCGTCGGCCAGCACCGGTTGATGCGGCTGTGGCAGGACGGCTTGGACCCCCATGGACTGTTGGCGGGCCAGGTGCTGCTGGCGCCACTCGACTTCGTCCACCGCACCCAGTATCTGCACGCACGCGGTACGTTGCGGCACCTGGCCGACCTCGGGGTCGTGCCGGTGGTCAACGAGAACGATGCGGTGGCCGACGAAGAGATCCGCTTCGGCGACAATGATCGACTGGCCGCGCTGGTGGCACACCTCGTCGGCGCGCAGCTGCTGGTCCTGCTGACAGACACTCCCGGTCTGCTCACGGCCGACCCGCGGCGCGACACGGAGGCCTCGCTGATCCAAGAGGTCGTGGAGATCGATCAGCACCTGGAGCGGCTGGCCGGCGGTCCCGGGAGTGCGGTGGGCAGTGGCGGCATGGCGTCGAAGTTGGCCGCGGCGAAGATCGCCACCTGGTCGGGCGTGCAGACGGTGATCGCCGACGCCGCCCGCGCCGGGGTGCTGGCCGCCGCCCTGGCTGATGAAGCCGGTGTGGGGACGGTGTTCCGGGCCCGGGAGAGTCGCTTGTCGGCTCGCAAGCTCTGGATCGCCTTCGCATTGGGATCCCGCGGGAGCCTGACCGTCGACGACGGTGCCCGGATGGCCTTGACCGGCCGCGGGCGGTCGCTCCTGGCCGCCGGCGTCACGGGGTCGACGGGCGCCTTTCGTCCCGACGACGCGGTGGAGATCTCAGGCCCCGACGGGGAGGTTTTCGCCAAGGGCCTGGTCCGGGTGCATGCGGAGCGTGCCTCCGAGTGGATGGGCCGGCGGAGCCAGGTCGTCGTCCATAGAGATGACCTCGTCCTTGTAACCTGACCGCATGACCTCGCCCGCGTTGGAGCAGCTCGCGGGCCGCGTCCGCTCGGCCGCCCGCCTGGTGGCCCGGGCGCCGAGCTCGGTCCGGGACGACGCGTTGCGGCTGGCTGCGGACCTCCTCGAAGAGGAGTGGGCGATGCTGGTCGAGGCCAACCGGAACGACCTGGAGCGGGCCGAGGCCGCCGGCATGGTGGAGGCGGCCCGGGACCGGTTGCGCCTGACCGAGGAACGGGTCCGGGGCATGGCGGCCGGCCTGCGCAAGGTGGCCGGGCTCGCTGACCCGGTCGGCGAGGTGACCGAGGGCTGGGTGCGTCCCAATGGCCTGCGGGTCACGCGGGTGCGGGTCCCGCTGGGTGTGGTCGGGGTGATCTACGAGAACCGGCCCAATGTCACGAGCGACGCCGCCGGGCTCTGCCTCAAATCCGGGAACGCCGCGTTCCTGCGCGGCTCCTCTTCGGCCCTCGACTCCAACCGGGCGATCGTCGCCTTGTTGCGCCGGGCCGCGGTGAAGGCCGGCCTGCCCGAGGATGCGGTCGCGCTGGTGGAGGACACGTCGCACGAGACGGCCACAGCCTTCATGCGGTTGCGCGGCTACATCGATTGCCTGATTCCACGTGGGGGACAGGCGCTGATCGCCTCGCTCGTCGAGCATGCCACGGTGCCCTACGTCCTCGACGGCGACGGCAACTGCCACATCTACATCGACGGCGCCGCCGACCTGGCCATGGCGCACGAACTCGCCATCAACGCCAAGACCCACCGCTTCGGCGTCTGCAACGCAGTCGAGACGATGCTGGTGCACTCGGCGGTGGCGGCTGATTTCCTGCCGCGTCTGGCGGAATCGCTCGGTGCGGCCGGCGTTGAAATCCGGGCCGACGAGCGGGTACGGGCCCACGTGCCGACGGCCGTGCCTGCCATGGAGAGCGACTTCGCCAGCGAATTCCTGGGGCCGGTGGTGGCGATCGGCATGGTCGACGACGTAGGCGAGGCCATTGAGCACATCGCCCGGTACAGCTCGGGGCACTCCGAGGCGATCGTGACCTCCGACGTGGCGGTGGCCGACCGCTTCGTGGCCGAGGTGGACGGGGCGGCGGTGCTGGTCAACGCCTCGACACGCTTTGTCGATGGTGAAGAACTGGGGCTCGGGGCCGAGGTGGGCATCTCCACCCAGAAGCTCCATGCCCGTGGTCCGATGGGAGTGAAGGAGCTGACGACGTTGAAGTGGATCGTGCGTGGTGACGGGCAGGTGCGCCGGTGAGCAACGGGAACGCAGCGTTGGGGCTGCCGGAGAGCGGCCCCCCCCGGTTCGAGTCCTTGGATGCGGTGCGGGGCGGCTTGGCCCAGGTCGGCTACCTGGCCGACGAATCAATCAGTGGCGTCGTGTACCTGGCCGATCGGCTGGCCAAGCCGGTACTGGTCGAGGGCCCGGCCGGTACGGGCAAGACGCAGCTGGCCAAGTCGGTGGCCGAACTCACCGGGGCGCGGCTGATCCGCCTGCAGTGCTACGAGGGGCTTGACGAGTCCAAGGCTCTCTACGAATGGAATTACCGCAAGCAGTTGCTGCGTATTCAGGCCGGGGAGCACGGCAAGTCCGAGGAGGAGGGCCCGAGTTGGTCCGAGCTCGAGGAGGACATCTTCTCGGAGGACTTCTTGTTGACGCGGCCTCTCCTCGAGGCGATCCGCGCCACCGAACCGGTGGTGCTCCTGGTCGACGAGGTTGACCGCGTCGAGCTCGAGACCGAGGCGCTGCTGCTCGAGATCCTCTCTGAGTACCAGGTGTCCATTCCCGAGCTCGGCACCGTGCGGGCCACCCAGCTGCCCATGGTGTTCCTCACGTCCAACAACACCCGTGAGCTGTCCGAGGCGTTGAAGCGGCGCTGCCTGTACCTGCACATCGACTATCCGGATCTCGAGCGTGAGCGCGAGATCGTGCGGACCAAGGTGCCGGGCATCAGCGAGGAATTGGCCGACCAGGTGGCGCGCATCGTCCGCTCGCTGCGCACTCTCGAGTTGCGCAAGGCGCCGTCGGTGTCCGAGACGATCGACTGGGCCCGCACCCTCGTGCTCCTGGGTGTGGAGACGATCGACGCCGCCGGCGCCAAGGACACGCTGCACATCCTTTTGAAGTATCAAGCCGACATTGAGCGGGCCTCCAAGGAGCTGCTGTCGGCCTCCGCGAGCTGACACCGTGCTCGACCTCCTCTCCGGCTTCGTCACCGAGCTGCGTCGTTCCGGGCTGCCCGTCTCGCTGACCGAGCATCTCGATGCGGCCGAGGCGGTCAAGCACATCCCGCTGGAGGACCGCGAGGCCCTGAAGTACGCGTTGGCCGCCACGCTGGTGAAGTCGTCCTCGCACTGGCGGGCCTTCGAAACGGCCTTCGAAGTGTTCTTCGCGGTGCGGACCGGCCGTGCCGGAGGGTCCGAGGATGAGGAGGGCGCCGCCGAGGGCGACGAGCTGAACGGGGAGCAGTCCGGGCAGGGTGCCGGGCAGGGTCAGCGCCGCTCCTGGCAGAGTGGCGGGGGCGGCGAGGGGATGACGCCCGAGGAGCTGGCCGAAATGCTCTTCAAGTCGCTCCTCTCGGCCGACGCCGGCCTCATGAACATGGTGGCCAGCAACGCGGTGGACCGCTACGCAGGCATGGAACCCGGCCGCCCGGTCGGTGGGACCTATTACCTGTACCGCACGCTGCGGAATCTCGATCTGGACGCGGTGTTGGAGCGTTTGATGGCGCAGGCGCAGGCGGGCGCCGCCGGCGGCTCGCTGACCGACCTGGAGGAGCGCCTGGCCGCTGACGAGTTCAAGGCGCGCATCGACAAATTTCGCCGTTCCGTCGAGACGGAGATCCGCCGGCGCCTGGTCGAGGACCGCGGCGTCGAGGCGCTGGCGCGCTCGGTCAGGAAGCCGCTGCCCGAGGACATTGACGTCATGCACGCCACCCGCGAGGAGCTGGCGACGTTGCACCGGGTGCTCCAGCCGCTGTCGCGCAAGCTGGCCGTTCGCCTGGCCCGCAAGCGCCGGCACGGGCGCAAGGGCCCCCTCGACTTCCGGGCCACCGTGCGGCGCTCGCTGTCAACCGGTGGCGTGCCGATCGAACCGCGCTTCCGCCACCCACGGCCGGCCAAGCCCGAGATCTTCGTCATCGCCGACATTTCGGGATCGGTGGCCAGCTTCGCCCGCTTCACGTTGCACCTCGTGTACGCCATCTCCTCGCAATTCTCCAAGGTGCGCAGCTTCGTCTTCGTGGACGGGATCGACGAGGTGACGCGATTCTTCGAGGGTGTGGTGGACCCGGCCGAAGCAGTGGCGCGCATCAACCTGGAAGCGGACGTGATCTGGGTGGACGGCCACTCCGATTACGGCCACGCCCTGACCGAGTTCCACCGGCGCTGGGGCGACCAGGTCACCTCGCGCTCGAGCGTCATCATTCTGGGCGACGCCCGCAACAACTACCACGCGTCGGCATCGTGGGTCGTCGAGGACCTGCAGGCCCGGGCGCGCCGGGTCTACTGGCTCAACCCTGAGCCCCGCGACTACTGGGGCTCGGGCGATTCGATCGTGGGGGAGTACGCCGCCCACTGCGACGACGTGGTGGAGTGCCGCACGTTGCGCCAGCTGGAGCACTTCGTCGGAAACCTGGCGTGAACCAGGACGGGAGTCGGGACGGGCCGGCGGAGCGGACGAAGGAGGACGAGCGCGCCGAAGCCGGTGTCCTGCGGATCTTCCCACCCGAGGCGGGCGCCGCCCGTATCGTTCTCGTGCGCCACGGCGAGGCGGAGTGCAACGTGAACCACGTCATCGGCGGGCCGAAAGGGTGCACCGGATTGACCGACATGGGACGCCTGCAGGTCGCCGCGCTGGCCGACCGCCTCTACGAGAGCGGCGAGCTGCGCAAAGCGACGGCGCTCTACTCTTCGGTGCTGCCGCGGGCGACGGAGACGGCGGAGCGGCTGCGGCCCGTGGTCGGATCGGGCCCGGCCGCCCTGGGACCGGTACGCGAACGGCGCGACCTCTCCGAGCTGCACCCGGGCGAAGCGGACGGCCTGGCGTGGAGCGACATGGTGGAGCGCTTCGGAGTGCCCGACTGGGACCGCGACCCCACCGTGCCGATCGCCCCCGGCGGGGAGAGCTGGTTGGAGTTCGTGGCACGCGCGTCAGGGGCGGTCCGCGCCGTCGTGCGCGAGCACCCCGGTGAGCTGGTGGTGGCGGCCGTCCACGCCGGCGTGATCGAGGCCACGATGATCAACTTCCTCGGGGTGACACCAGAGGTCTATCGCCGTGGCTGGTTGCGCATTGTGCATGCGTCCATGACCGAGTGGGAGTGGATGCCCTCGGAGGACCGGTTCGTGCTGCTCCGCTTCAACGACTCGTGCGGGATACCCCGGAGGGCCGAAGGAGGGTCAGTTGTCGTCGAGGAACGCTCGGGCGAGAGTCTCGGGCGCGCCGGCAAGCCAGGCTTCTTCGATCGCCTCACGCAGGGGCTTCTTGGCGGTCGCTCGTAGCTGCACCAGGACGGCGGCGTACCCGTCGAAGTGGGGGATGGTGTAGAGGCCCTCGATGCCGGAGCCGAGGAGGGCGTCCTTGTCGGCGGCCCGGAACCAAGCGGCCCCGAGTACGCTGATCGCTCCGGCGAAAGGGGACGATGCGATGTACAAGACACTGGTGGTCGGCACAGACGGATCGCCTACCGCGGACATGGCGGTCCAGGCTGCGGCCGATCTGGCCCGCCCGCTGGGCGCGGCGCTCCACATCGTGACTGCCTTCCGCACACCCCGACCCGGCATGGGTGCCGCGTCGGGTGTGGCCCTGGTCGACTCGGGAGCCGGCCAGGCCCTGGCCGAGGAGAGCGCCCGGGCCGTCGGGCTGGCCGCCATTGAGAAGTTCGGTGATGGCCTTGTTGCCGAGGCACACGGGGCGCAGGGCAACCCCGACGACGTGATCCTGGCCACGGCGCTCGAGGTCAACGCTGACCTGATCGTCGTGGGGAGCAAGGGGATGCAGCGGCGCTACCTCGGCAGCGTGCCGAATTCCGTGGCTCATGGCGCCCACTGCGCCGTGCTGGTCGTCAAGACCGACTAACCGGGTCGCTCGAGGCGCCGGCCCCCGTCGGCCTGGCACAGTGTCCCCATGGGGCAGGACTACTTCGACGGGCCGATCGCCGAGAATTACGACCGCGACGCCTCACCCATGTTCGACCCGGCGGTGGTCGCCGCCACGGTCGATTTCCTGGCCGAGCTGGCCGGGGACGGGGCGGCCCTCGAGCTCGGCATCGGAACCGGGCGCATCGCTCTGCCGCTGGCGGCGCGTGGCGTGCCGGTGCAGGGGATCGACCTGTCGCCCGCCATGGTGGCCCGGTTGCGAGCCAAGCCAGGTGCCGCGGACATCCGCGTGACCATCGGCGACTTCGCCACCACCGTGGTGCCCGGAGCCTTCCGTCTGGCTTACCTCGTGTTCAACACCATCGGCAACCTGACCAGCCAGGACGAGCAGGTGGCATGTTTCGTCAACGCCGGGCGTCATCTCGAGCCGGGCGGGAGCTTCGTGATTGAGGTCGGCGTGCCTCCGCTGCGCCGGCTGCCCCCCGGAGAGACGGCGTTGGCCTTCACGGTCACGCCGGACCATGTCGGCTTCGACACCTTCGATGTGGCGCAGCAGCAGGGCGTCTCGCACCACTACTGGGTCGGGAACGGGCGGGCCGAGACGTTCTCCCTGCCCTATCGCTACGTCTGGCCCGCCGAGCTCGACCTGATGGCCCGCCTCGGCGGCATGCGCCTGCGCGAGCGTTGGAGCGACTGGAGGCGCGCGCCGTTTACGGGGGGGAGCGCCTCGCACGTTTCGGTTTGGGAGAAGCTGCCGATCGGGTGAGGACGTCCCGGTCAGCGCAGGGCGATGACCCCGGCCGGCGTCGGGGCGAAGCCGCAGGCACCGACGTAGAAGTCGCGCAGTTCCTCCTCGAAGTCCACGTGGAGCCATTCGCACCCGGCGCGCCGGCTCTCCCGTTCGACCACCTCGAGCAACCGGTGGCCGATCCCGCCGTGTCGTCGGTCGCCGGCGACGAGCGTGTCGATCACGAAGGCGTGCACGCCGCCGTCCCAGGCCACGTTGACGAACCCGACCAGGCGCTCGGCGTCGAACGCGCAGACCCAGCCCAGGCTGTGTCGCTCGACCTGCGCCCGCCAGTCGATGTCCAGTACGGCATGGGCGAATCCCTCGGCGTGGAGCGTGTTGACGTCGGCGTTGTCGAAGTCGACACGCCACTCGACCCGCACTGCAGCGGGAGGGGTGCTAGCAGGCGTAATCGTCGTCGTAATCGCCTGGGCTGCCAGGCACCGGACCGCTGAAATACTGAACGATTTGCGGCGGACCGGGCAGGTGCGCCCCATGGTTGTTCACCCAGTTCGCGTAGTCTGCGCATGACCCTGGGCCACTGGGCGAACTGAGGTAGTCGGCCATCCAGTAAGGGACCGAAGGCGCGTAGTTCCCGACAATGTTGTTCCAGACGCCTGGGCTTGCGTAAATGCCGACATCAGCGATCCCCTCGGTCTCGTGCAGGGCGTTGAGTGCACCCTGGACGAACAGGGCGTTCTCCTGCGTGCTCGACGACCAGGCCCCGATGGCCGGGGAGTTGTTTTCGACGTCGAGCCACCAGGGGGTGGCGGGGGAGCCGCCTCCGGCGTTGAAGGCGTCGGTATAGGCGTGGACCCCGGCCTGATATCCGGCATTGCACGATGCGTCACCGTTGCAGCCCGGTTCATTGGTGGCGGACGTGGCGTAGGTCAGGTAGGTGTAGAGGTTGAGGCCG
>Ga0302198_10001816_pt1 | contig 23002 bp, 18 predicted proteins | sample II_Bog_N2_2_FD_193521 | JGI IMG/M metagenome (GOLD analysis project Ga0302198, IMG submission 193521) | Peat permafrost microbial communities from Stordalen Mire near Abisko, Sweden - II_Bog_N2_2 | ecosystem: Environmental > Terrestrial > Soil > Wetlands > Peat | place: Sweden: Abisko... | reverse complement strand
GCACGCTCCCGCGCCGGCGTGTTGATCTTCAAGTCCAGCGCTCCCGTTCCCGCTGCCGACATGACCAAGCGTCTGCTCGCTATGGCCAAGGACCAGGGCCGCGACGTGTACGCGGTGGAGACTCTGGGCGCGGAGCTTTCGCCCCGTCTGCTCTATCTGGTCCACCCGGACGGCACCCGCACCCTGGTGCGCGGCGGCGTCTTCGACGAACTGGACACCCGCAGCCTGCGCTCCAGCATTGTGGCCGCCGGCGACGACCAGTTCGTCTCCAACCAGCTTGGCACCGTACCCACCACCATCATCGCGCCCAGCCTGCTCTTCGACGACATCGGCGTCAAACGCGCCACCGACGAGCAGAATCGCCTCCCCTACTACGGCCCGCCCGCTCCGGAATCAACCCATTGAGGACACCATCTTTCTCTGGTTGTCATTCGATATCTTCTCTGCTTGTCACCCAATACTTTCCTCGCTTGTCATTCTGAGCTGAAAGCGAAGAATCCCCGCATTTCGTCTGGCTTTCCCAACCGGCTTGGATGAGCGGCTAATTCAGCCGCACCAGGTACGGCTCCGCCCCCGGGTCGGGAATATGGATGCTCTCCGCGATCCGATCTGCTGTCGCCCGGTCCTGGTTCGGCGGATTAATCCGCACCCAGTGCCCTGTAGGCCCGGCAAACTCGATCACCTTGGCCGTCGCATACCGCCGCAGCAAATCGTTCTTCAGTTGGACTGCATCGGCCGGGTCCAGGAACGCGCCAATCTGCACGCACCACTTCCCGGCCGGATCGCTTCCCTCCGGCGGCGCGTATGCCTCCACCCGCACCTTCGCCGTGCCCGGGCGATAGATGTCCACCGCCTTGGCCGCCGCCAGCGACAGGTCGATCACGCGCCCATCGACAAACGGCCCGCGGTCCGTAATCCGCACCAGCACGGACTGGTTGTTGCTCAGGTTCGTCACCTTCACAATCGACCCCATGGGCAGCGTGCGGTGCGCCGCCGTCATCGCATTCTGATCGTAGATGCTGCCGTCCGCCGCCTTGTGATTCGTATACGGCGGCCCATACCAGCTCGCCAGGCCCACCTCGCTCGATACCGGCCTGCCATTGGGCGTGGGCTGCTCCGCGGTCGCCGCAGTGCTCGGCGCCGGACTGATCGGCCGCGACCGCACAGGGTGCGGGCGCTCCGGCTCCACGGCGGGCGCAGGCGGTGGCGGCGGTTGGTACGCCACCGTCGTCTTGTGGTGGCACCCGCCCGCGCCCAGCAGCAGCGCCGGTAGCAGCGCGGCCATCCGGAGCCAGCCGCCATGGCAGCGTTGGATCAAGGTTTCGCCTTGTCTTTCTCCGCGGCGTCCCTGCGCTCATCCATCCGCTGCGCCAGCTTCTGCAACTGCTCGGCGGCGGTTCGCAATGCCTGAGACCCATTCTGCCGGATCTCCGGCACCACCTCGTCGTTGATGTACGTCACCACGCGGCGGACGTCTTCCTCCACGTGCCGCGCGGCATCGCGTATCTGCTGTTCCCACCGTTCGTTTGCCATGGCCGCACCTCCCCACGCTCCAGTATGGAGACGTGGAAATCCGCGGGTCAATGCTGGATTCGCCCTATCCGCCACGCAGTGCCCGATTGGTAATCGGCGGCTGCGGCCCCGTTCGCGTCCCCCACGCCGCGCCCGAGCACATCCCGCCGTCCCCGCCAATACAACAAAAGTATCTTTCCCTACCCACGAAGTCTTATAGTCATCCCCCGTGTTAATGGATACGGATAGAAGTTCCGGGGGTGAAACGGGCCATGCGGACCATTGGGTGGATCTCTGCGCTGCTGGTCGCGGCTCTATCGCCGCTCCCTATACTGCGCGCCCAGGCTCCTCCCACGCTGGCGCTCAACGCCATGCCCTTCAGCATGCCGGACTTCAACGCGCCCGCACTGCTCACCGTCTCCGCCGGGTCGTCCCATGCGCTGCTTCCGCTGCCGGAGGCGCCCATGCCCGCCATCACCGCCCTGCCATCCGCCAAGCCCTGCCGCAGCGCATCGCAGACCGGAAGCCCCGACACCGACAGCGGCGACCAGGACCGCGAACCCTGCCTCCGGGCGCCCAATCCCTACATGCGGTTCGTCAGCACCAGCGCCCCGCTGCCGCTCAGCCCCGCCCAGAAAGCCCACCTCGCCCTGCACGACCTCACCGACCCCGGCAACCTCGCCACCATCCTTGCTACCGCCGGCTTCACCATCGCCACCAATGCGCGCACCGCCTACGGACCCGGCTGGATCGGCGTCCGCAACATGACCGGCTACAGCCTCTCGCAGGACGCCACCGGCGAGTTCTTCGGCACCTTTCTCATTCCCTCCCTCACCGGGCAGGACCCGCGCTACCGGCGCATGCCCAACGCCACCATTCCCCGCCGCATCGTCCACACCCTCGCCGCCACTGTCGTCTCCCAGTCCGACGACGGCCGCACCATGCCCAACTACGCCAACCTGCTCACCAACCCCATCTGCTCGGAGATCAGCAATCTCTACGTTCCCGGCGTCAACGGCAACGGCCCCTCCACCGTCGCCCGCGTCCTTACCGGCTATGCCACCAGCCCGGTGGACAACCTGATTACCGAGTTCCTGCCGGATGTCGCCCGCCGCGTCCACGTCCGCGTCATCTTTGTGCAGAGCCTGCTCAACCAGATCAGCAACGACCAGTACTCACTTCCGTAACCAATCGGTAACCGAACGGCCGTTCGTCCAGCGTCCCATTCACCGCCCCTTTTCCCCATTCAATGCATAATCTTGCCGTTCGCTAGCCTCCGCTTCGGATGCCGGCTCCGGCTGCGTACTCTTGAGGGTGAAGTGCATCGTCTTCGGTGACGGTCCAGCCGCGTGAACCCAGGCGCAGCGCATCACCTTGAAATTCTGAATCGCTCCTGCAAGCGTTTCCAATTCTTTAGAGGCCCGTTCCCAGGCTCCGACTGTCAGAGAGCACGGCCGAAACCAGCACACTTCGTAGAGGAGAGATCCACACATGGCAAAGCGCGCAAAGATTTTTGAGAAAACTCTGGTTCAGGTCGCCAAGGGCGGATGGTTTGTCTACAACGGGTTGAACTCCATGTTCTCCGACAGCCCCAGCTTCACCCCCAAGTGGAGCGACAAGCCGCTGCTCAAGTCCTATCAGAAGGAAAAGCCGCCCCTGGGCTGGCCGCGCACCACAGACTCTCTCTGCCCCAAGTGCGTCCCGGAGATCCGCCAGCAGATCGTGGACGGCAAGCTGCCGCACGAGATCCTGCTCAACGAAAAGGTCGGCGAGATCAAGGCGCAGATCATCGAGCGCGATGGCAAGATCCTGATGGTCAAGGACTGTCCCATCCACGGCCACTTTGAAGACGTGATGTCCATCGACCCCGCCTTCTTCAAGCACCTGGAAGAGGTCTTCCCCGGCCGCGACATCCGCGCCCACAACGACTCCAAGCTGCACAATCACGGCACGTCTACCGTGACCCACGGCCGCGGATCAGTTCTCACCATCGACCTCACCAACCGCTGCAACATGATGTGCGACCCCTGCTTCATGGACGCCAACCAGGTCGGCTTCGTCCACGAACTCACCTGGGACGAGATCAAGACCATGCTGGACAACGCCGTCACCATCAAGCCGCGTCGTCAAATGAGCGTCCAGTTCTCCGGCGGCGAGCCCACCCTCTCTCCATACTTCCTCGACGCCGTCAGCTATGCCCGCAAAGTCGGCTACACCAGCGTCCAGGCCGCTACCAACGGCATCGAGTTCGCCAAGTCCAAGGAGTTCGCCAAGGCCGCGGCCGAAGCCGGTCTCCGCTACGTCTACCTGCAGTTCGACGGCATCGGCAACGCCGCCAACTCGCACCGCAAGGTTGGCAACGCGTTCGACGTCAAACTCCAGGCCATCCACAATCTCTACGAGGCCGGTGTGGACATCGTCCCCGTCACCACCATCATCAACGGCATCAACAACGAGCAGGTTGGCAACATCATCCAGTTCGCGCTCGACAACCCCAAGAAGATCAACTTCCTCAGCTTCCAGCCGGTTTCCTTCACCGGCCGCGACGAGGCGGTTTCCGACGAGCGCCGCGCCGCCCAGCGCTACACCCTCTCGCACATGGCGCACGACGTCAAGAACCAGACCGGCCTGGGCGAGCCCACACGCGACTGGTTCCCCATCTCCTTCATGTCCACCTTCTCCGACTGGGCCGATCTCGTCCACGGCCCGGACCGCGACTGGGGTCAGCTCTCCTGCGGCTGCCATCCCAACTGCGGCATCTCCATGGCGCTCATGATCGACAAGGAGACCAAGGAAGCTGCACCGGTCACCGCCTTCATCAACGCCGATCGCCTGGCCAAGGACATCGCCCGCGTCAACGACGCAGCCCGCGGCAAGTACCTCACCATGCTCGGCGCGGCCCTCGCCCTCATCCGCAACTACAAGCCGGACATGGCCCCCACCCACTTCAAGATCAAGGACCTGCTGGAGAAGTTCGACAAGAGCTTCGGCGCCTCCGGTCGCGACTACGGCAAGGTCACCGCCGACCGCACCATGGAAGACATCAAGAAGCGCCGCGGCGACCGCTGGAACTTCCTTTTCATCGCCGGCATGTGGTTCCAGGACTTGTTCAACTACGACTTCCGCCGCACCGAGCAGTGCATCATCCCGTACGCTACTCAAGAAGGCGAGATCAGCTTCTGCGCCTATAACACCGGCGTGGGCTGGCGCAACATTATCGAGAAGATGCACATGACCTCCACCCTGACCAAGTGGTACGAGGAGCACGGGCGTCATGAGATCTTCGCCGGCGGCAAGAAGGTTGGGCTCGAACCCGAGGCCACCTACGACCTCGTCGTCAACGAAGAGCACGTCAACGCGGCGGCCAACGATACGTTCGACAAGAGCGGCATCGCCAAGAACGCCCGCGAAGAGAAGATCCGCGCGCGCGATGCCAAAATCAAGCAGGACGCCGAAAACGCCCGCATGGCCAAGCTCTACCGCAAGGAAATCCTCCAGGAACCCGACGCGCCAGCAGGCTTCATCTCCCTAGGCGAGATCAAGCCCGCCTCCACCCCCGCCGCACCAAAGGTAGAAGAAACCATCGCCGGCGACTGATCATCCAGCCATCATCATTGCAAGGGCCGCTCAACTTTGAGCGGCCCTCGCTTTTAACCAAACTCTCTCCACTGCGTCATTCTGACCGCAGGTCAGAATCTCCGTCGTTGTCTCTTGTACCGGCGATCACTGGATCGCGCCATCAACACAGCGTGGCCTTCGTGTTTGGGTTGAACCAAACTCTGCGCCGGGCGACCCGCTCGATGTCGCCGTCGAAGGCGGGCGGATTGTGCTGACCTCCCGCGCAAAGCCGCGCCGGACCGCCCGCATCGTCACCGATCCCATTACCGGCCTGCCCGTGCTCACGGTCGCGGCCGACGCGCCTGTGCTCAGCAGCAAACACGTCGGCGAAATCCTCTCGAACTTCCCATGAACTGCCTCTTCGATGTCAACGCGCTCGTCGCTCTGGGATTCAGCCACCACGAATTTCATGGTCGGATGGCCGCTTGGATGCAAGCGGAATCGCCCTCCCTGGCCACCTGCTCCATCACCGAACTTGGGTTCGTCCGGGTCCTCGCTCAGGCTCCAGGCTACGGCGTCTCCCTTGTTCAGGCCGAGACGATTCTGCAGCGCCTCAAGAAGAGCCGCATCTTGTCCCACTGGTTTATCCCGGACGATCACGACATCTCCCACTTGCCCGAATGGGTCAAAACTCTGAAACAAACGCCCGACGGGCATCTCGTGCAACTCGCCCGCTCGAACGGCGCCGTTCTTGCAGCTCTGGACGAACACATTCCCGGTGCCTACCTGATCCCGCGGTGACTGGCCGGTGAGCTAGAATTATCTGAACTATGAGGTGGGTGCCACCTTCCACCCGGAAAGCAAGCAACACATGCAGACGCCAGAAGAGCTCGCCGCACTCCACTTTGCCACGTACAACTCTCCAGCCCAGGTCTACTCCGCTCCCGGTCGCGTCAACCTTATTGGCGAACACACCGACTACTCCGGCGGCTTCGTCATGCCCGCCGCCATCGACTTCTCCACGCTCATCGCCATCTCCCCACGCACCGACGGCCGCTTGCTGGCTCACTCCATCAATTTCAACGAGCGCCTCGACAAACCCATCGACGAAGTCCTCGCCGGCCGCGTCCGCTCCTGGTCCGACTATCCCGCCGGCGTCCTCTGGGCGCTGCGCGAGAAGGGCGTCGACGTCTCCAGCGGCTTCTCCATGACCATCGTCGGCGATGTCCCTCTTGGCGCCGGCCTCAGCTCCTCGGCGTCCCTCGAAGTCTCCACCGCCTTCGCCGTCCTCGGCACCCTCGGTGTCGAGATGCCCCTCGCCGAGATCGCTCTCCTCTGTCAGCACGCGGAGAATGGCTTCGTCGGCGCCAACGTCGGCATCATGGACCAGTTCGTCATCTGCTGCGGCCAGCAGGATCACGCCGTCATGATCGACACGCGCTTCCTCACCTACACGCTCGCGCCCATCCCATCCAACGTACGCATCGTCATCTGCAACTCCATGGTCAAGCATGCCCTCGCCGAAGGTGGAGGCTACACTCAGCGCCGGGCGGAGATGGAAGCCGGCCTGCACATCCTGCAGCAGCACCGTCCGGAGATCGTGGCCCTGCGCGACGCCACGCTCGATGACCTCGCCCGCTGGGGCTCGGAGATGAAGCCAGAGTCACTGCGCCGCTGCCGCCACGTCATCACCGAAGACCTCCGCGTCGAGGCCGCGGTCGAGGCGTTCCAGGCCCACGACCTCACCCGCTTCGGCCAGCTCATGCACCAGGCCCAGCTCAGCTTCCGCAACGACTTCGAGGCCTCCTGCCCGGAGATTGACGCTCTCATCGAGCTCGCCAACCACCAGCCCGGCTGCTTCGGCGCCCGCCTCACCGGCGGAGGCTTCGGCGGCTGCACCGTCAACCTCATCGCCGCAGAGCACGCCGCCGCCTTCGTCGAAGCCATGCGCGCCGGATACCGTGCCGCCACCGGAATCACGGCCGAGATCTACACCAGCCGGGCCTCCGCCGGAGCCCACATGGTCACGATTTAGCCTGTCCGGCATCGGTTGTGCTGTGCATCACATCCGGGCCGCCTTCCTTGGCGTACGATTCCGATTACCCCACGCCAGGAAAGGAAGCACATGATCAGCAAGCTTGAGGAGATCTCCAGAGAGCGCAAGCGGGCCCATCACAAGCTGCTTGCCAACGCATCCAAGGTGTACGACTGCTTCCTGACCATGGAGAGGGCCGCCTATGCGGAAGGAGCCCTTTCGAAGAAGCACAAGGAGATCATCGGCCTCGGCATCTCGGTCGTCACCAACTGCGAGTCCGGCATGCAGTGGCACATCGAGGCCGCAACCGTTGCCGGCGCCACCTTCGAAGAGCTGCTCGAGGCCATCGAGGTTGCCATTGAGATGGGCGGAGCGCCCGCCACCGTGTCGGCCCGCTTCGCACTGGTCGTTATGGAAAGCCTGGGCGTCAAGCCCTCGCGCTAGAGCAAATTTCCTGTGGGTGTACAGCGGAGGCGTTGCATTCATGTCCGTTTTCTCCCAAAGAAAACGGTATCTCACAGGACTCTCCACGCCACAGCAACAGGAAATTTTCTCTAACACAGAGAGGCCCGGCACTTGGCCGGGCCTCTCTGTTGACTCTAAGCAGTGTTAGTGCGCTGCCTTGTGTACTGGATGCGCAGCGGGCTTTGCAGCAGACTTCGTCTCCGCCTTCGGCAATACCACTTCGCCATCGCTCATGATGATCATGATCGGGTTCGGCGTGAACGAGTCATACGTACCGGACACCGTCACCGTCTGACCAACCGCTGTTGCCGCTGCCAATGCTGCCGCATCCTTTGCAGCCGCATCCTGCTTCTTCTTGTAGGCCAGCTTCTGCGCCGGCGTTGCCTTCTCCGGCAGGTCGGGAATCGGGTCCGGTGCCTTCAGGTTGAACGTGAAGTCGGCCGACTTGTTGGCCTTCGCATCGGAGGAGATAGACACCTGCAACTGAGTCGGCGTGGATACAACGACCACTGCGCCATCCAGCGCGACGGACTTACCCTTGATGGCATCCCACACCTTGGAGACCTGATCCGGGGTTCCGCTCTGCAGGATGAACTCCCGATCATCCGGAGCCAGCGTCGCCAGATCCGGCGTCGTCTTCAGAACGCCATCGATGATCTCGGCTGCGGTTGGTGCAGGCTTGATCGACGCCTGGAAGCCGTCGGGCGGATTCAAGTTGGCGGACGCGGCCGTCACCACTGCATCATAGCCGTCGTCGCCACCGTGGTACTTCTTGTAGCAGTACTTTGCGGTCGGCGCGATCTGCGTCTTGTACGGCTCCGGCGCGAAGGACACAAACCGCGCCACGTAGAATGCGCAGTCCAGGTAATCCGGCGGCGTGGACTGCATGTAAGCCAGTCCAAGATAATATGTGTCCTGCAACTGCGGCCCGGGTGTTTGCGTCGCCGCAATCGGAACCGCGGACAGCTCCTTCTTGAAGGCGTCCACGGCTGTATTGCCGTCTTTCTTGTTCAGCGCCGCTGCGCCAATCACACTGTAGAAGATCGGGAAAGTCTTGCTCTGCAATGTCTTGAAGTCGGCATCGGACATCGCTGCCGGCTTGGGGGCAGCCAAACCTTTCTGCGCATATCCCGCTGCACCGTCCAGTGCGGCCTGCTTGGCAGTCGCGTCGGTCACGGAGTCGGAGTTCGACTTGCGCAAAAACGCCTCATAGGTCAGCGCCTGCACATTGTTCGGATCCAGTTGGAGTACACGGTCGGCCGCATCCAGCGTCTTACCCGCATCGTATTGGCTGTACGCCGCCATCAGCGTCACCAGCACGTCCTGCTTCACAGCAGACTGCGGGTACTGTGTGAGATATGCCTCAAGCGCCGCGGACTTCGCCTGCGGCGTAGTCTGTGTCATCGCGTTGTTGTACGACGCATACTCGGCGTCGGACATCGTGACCTTACCATCGGCACCGGCAGCAGGCGCTGCGGTTTGGGCGTACACGGCAGGCAGACCCGATGCGATTGCCACACACGCCAGCAAATAAGCTAAGACGACCTTCTTCATTCAAGACTCCTCGGACAATGTTTTATTTGACTGGCCTGCCACCCGGAGTCCCGGGGAAAAGATGCTCTTGTGTAGCCCGTGCGTGAATTGTATCTGCCTTTACGCATGCACAGTTGCGAGGCATATAAGAGTGATTATAGGAACCATGCCGTCCTGTGGCAAGTTACACAACAACTTAGCAAAAAACTGTCCTATGATCGGACGGTCACCGGTCTCGTGCCTGTCCCCTTGGCCGCCCTGCGGTATACTGAAGCCGTTCGGGCTGTATCCGCCGTCTCTGGGCGGAGTGGCACTGGAGAAGACCATGAGCGTTACCCAGCTTCGCGCCAGCGGAGTATCGTCCCTTCCGCGCAGGCTTACCGCCGACGCGCTCCTCAAGAAAAAGCTTACAGGCCATCCCATCACTGCGTTGACCGCGTACGACTATCCCACTGCGCGCCTGGTCGACGAAGCCGGCATCGACATGATCCTGGTCGGCGATTCGCTCGGCATGGTCGTGCTGGGCTATGAGAACACCCTGCCGGTAACGCTCGATGAGATGCTCCACCACACGCGCGCCGTTGCCCGCGCGGTCCGCCGGGCATTCCTGGTCGCGGACATGCCCTACGGTTCCTACCACTCCGCGCCGGACGAAGCCATCCGTAACGCGCTGCGCTTCATTAAAGACGCCGGCGCCCAGGCGGTCAAGATCGAGGGCGGTGCATCCCGGGCTGAACTGGTCAGGCGCCTCACCGATGCCGAGGTTCCAGTCGTCGCCCACATCGGTCTTACGCCGCAGTCGGTCCACAGCATGGGCGGCTATCGCGTGCAGGGCAAGACCCTGGACGCCATGGACCGCCTCTCCGCCGACGCGCGCGCCCTCGAGGAAGCCGGCGCCGTTGCCATTGTGCTGGAAGGCATTCCCCGCGAACTCGCCGCCCGCATTACCGTGGAGGCCGGCGTGCCCACCATCGGCATCGGTGCCGGGCCGGAGTGTGACGGCCAGATCCTCGTCTTCCACGACCTCTTCAACCTCACCTTCTCGCCCAGCGCCAAGTTCACCCGCCAGTATGCCGACGGTGCGGCCTTCTTCTCCTCCGCGCTGCAGCGCTATCGCGACGATGTCGAGGGCCGGGACTTCCCCTCCGACGATGAGAGCTACCATCTCTCCCGCGAGGTGCAATCGGCTATCCAACTGCCACGCACCCACGCCCGCAAAGCCTGAGGCCCCCATGATCCAACTGCTGTCGGAACCCGTCGCAACAGCCTCCATGACGATCTGTCGCACTCCGGCCGAGATGCATGCCGCCTGCAGCGAGTTGCGCCGCTCCGGAGCCACACTCGGCCTGGTGCCCACCATGGGCGCACTCCACGCGGGACATCTCTCGCTGGTCTCCGCCGCCCGCGCCGGATGCGACGCCGTCGCCGCCTCCATCTTCGTCAACCCCACACAGTTTGGCCCGGACGAGGACTTTCAATCCTACCCCCGCACCTTCGACGAGGACTGCCGCAAGCTCGAATCCGCCGGCGTGCAGCTCCTCTTCGCACCTTCCGCGGCGGACATGTGTCCGCCGGGAAACACCACCTTCGTCGACGCCGGCGAGATCGGCGAGCGCCTCGACGGAGCCTCGCGCCCCGGCCACTTCCGCGGCGTCGCCACTATCGTCACGCGCCTCTTCCACATCGTCATGCCCGACCGCGCTTACTTCGGCCAGAAAGATGCCGCGCAGATCGCTGTCGTCCGTCGCCTGGTCTGCGACCTCAACCTTCCCGTCGAACTGGTCGCCTGCCCCATCTACCGCGAGCCCGATGGCCTGGCCATGAGTTCGCGCAACCGCTACCTGTCGCCCGCCGAGCGCACCCGCGCGCTCATCCTCTGGCGCGCTCTCGCCGCTGCCCGCCGTCTCGCCTGCCACGGCGAAACCTCAGCCGCCGCACTCCGCGCCGCCTTGCTGAATGTCTTTGCCGCCGACGCCGGCCCCACCGCCGCGCCCGTTCGCCTGGAATACGCGGCCGTCGTCGACCCCGACACGTTGCTGCCCATCGCGGACACCTCCCGCGGAGCGCTCATCGCCGTTGCCGCCTTGGTCGGCGCCACCCGCCTCATCGACAACCTGCTGCTGCCTGCTATCTCTCAGTAGCACAATGCCTGTGCAAACGTAGACTGGCCCCGCGGCCACTCCCGCGAGCGCTGAAAGCGCGACGACATACCAGCCTAAGCCGAAGGCCTGGGTTGGCAGACACAAAACCACCGAGGGCTGAAGGCCCGACACAAGGCGCGGCCACAAACCACCAGTGGCCGATTCCGTTTCGCCGGCTCCGCATGGACGAACTGGATCATCATCTCCCCGCATTCGCTCTTGGGCGATCGTCGCTGCCTTATGCCTTCGCGCTCACCCACAAATCATGCAGATGTACGACGCCCAGCACATCGCCGGCCACGTCCACCACGATCAGCGACGTAATTTTGCGCTCTTCCATCAGCGCCAGCGCCTCGCCCGCAAAGGCCTCCGGCGCAATCGTCACCGGATGCGCGTTCATGATCTCGCCCGCCGTGTGCGCCAGCGCGTCCGGTCCGGCCCGCTCCAACAGCCGGCGCAGGTCGCCGTCGGAGATCATGCCCAGCAGCCGCGCCCCGTCCAGAACGGTCGTCATGCCCAGCTTCTTGTGGCTCATCTCGTGGATCACCTCGGGCATCGGCGTCGCCTGGGCCACCTGCGGCAGCGCATCGCCCGCGTGCATCAGCTCCCGCACCCGCGCCAGCCTGCGGCCCAGCCGTCCGCCCGGGTGCAGCTCCGCAAAATCCGCCGCCACAAACCCGCGGCACTGGCTTACCTCCAGCGCCAGCGCATCGCCCAGCGCCAGCATCACCGTGGTCGACGCCGTCGGGGCCAGGTTCATCGTGCAGGCCTCCGTCGTCACGCTCGCATCCAGACACACTTCGCTCGCCTGCGCCAGCGTCGACAGCGGCGATCCGCACAGGCTGATCAGCTTACATCCCATCCGCTGCAGCGCTGGCAGCAGCGCCAGCACCTCTTCCGTCTCGCCGCTCGCCGACAGCGCAATCGCCAGGTCGCGGTCCGCAATCACGCCCAGGTCGCCGTGCAGCGCCTCCGCCGGGTGCAGAAACACTGCGGGCGTACCGGTGGAGCACAGGGTCGCGGCAATCTTGCGCGCAATCAGCCCGCTCTTGCCCATCCCCAGCAGAACCACCCGGTTGCCCCGCGACGCCGCCTCCACCACCAGCTCCGTGGCCGTCTTGAACGAGGCCAGCATAGCCCCGTCCAGCCGTATCGCCAGCTCCAGCAGCGCGCGCGCCTCCGTCCGTACCAACTCCGCCGGCCGTGTTCGTTGAGGTTGAGCCGTCATCTCCGTCCGCTTCCCAAACCTACCCGATGCTAGCAGAGGTCGCCTGGCGGCCATCGCATTTCATCTATCCGCTGTAAACTGTAGGCACGCAGGCCAGCGAACGCCGCTCGCCGGAAGGATGCTCTGGAACGATGCGAAAAGTGTTCTTGCTCTTGGCCATGGCCGCTGGAATCGCTCTCGTCGCTTGGTCTGGATGGCAGAACTGGCACCAAAGCCGGCGCGCCGCCCAGGCGCAGCAGGCAAAGCGCGTCGACCTTATTCCCGATGCGTCCAGTTCCGCCACGGACCCATCCGAGGCCGAGTCGCCCCTGCGCGGCAAGCCCGCTCCCGCCTTCACCCTGATCGACCTGAGCGGCAAGAAAGTCTCGCTCAGCGACTTCAAAGGCCACCCCTTGGTTCTCAACTTCTGGGGCACCTACTGTGCACCCTGCAAGCTGGAGATGCCCTGGCTCGAAGAGTTCAGCAAGAAGTACGCCTCCACCGGACTCGAAGTCGTCGGCGTGACCTACGACTCTGAGGTCGGAGCCAAGACCATTACCCAGAACACCGAAAAACTCGGCGTTACCTACCCCATCCTTCTCTCGGACCCCACCATCGAGAAAGCCTACCTCAGTGACTCCGAGGTTCTGCCTATGTCCTTCTACGTGGACAAGGCCGGGACCGTCATCGAGGTGACCGCCGGCCTGGGTGCAAAGGACGAACTCGAGGCGAGAGTGAAGGAAGCCATCGCCGCAGGAGACCAATGATCAAGCACTTCGCCCTCGTCGCGGCGCTCACACTCTGCGCCAACTCCGCCAACTCCGCCTATGCGCAAATCGCCGGCCTGGACGCACCCGCCAAACAGGCCTACGTCGTCTATGCCGCCGAGCCGCAGGTCGTGCCCGCCGGCAAGCCCGGAACGCTCGAGCTGCACTTCCGCGTTGTGCAGGGGTTCCACGTCAACTCGCACACGCCCAAGTCCGAGTTGCTCATCCCCACCACGCTCACCCTGCAGCCGGCAGGGGGCGTCAAGGCCGGCGCGCTCCAATTTCCCGCGGGAAAACCCTATAGCTTCAGCTATGACCCCAGCGAAAAGCTCGACGTCTATGCGGGCGACTTCACGGTGAAGCTCCCAGTGGTCGCGGCCGCAGGCGAGCACGCCCTGGATGCCTCGCTGCGTTACCAGGCCTGCGACAACGCCGCCTGCTACCCGCCGCGAAACCTCCCGGTGAAGGTCCTGTTTACCGCAAAGTAAGATGGGTTGGCGTAGCATGTACCGCACCGGCGGATGCGACGCCCATACCGGTCGCTTCGCTGTTCCAATGGAAGCCACCAGCAGAGGGCTGAAGGCCCGACCTATACCATCAAGGATGCACAAGGAAGCACGGGACAAGCATGGAAGAGTTTAGACGACTGACACGCCTGCCGGCCTACGTATTCAACATCACCGGCGAATTGAAAGCCGCTGCCCGCAAGCGCGGCGAAGACATCATCGACTTCGGCATGGGCAACCCCGACGGAGCCACCCCCAAACACATCGTCGACAAGCTGATTGAGGCGGCGCAGAAGACCGTCACCCATCGCTACTCGCTCTCCCGCGGCCTGCCCCGCCTGCGCAAGTCCATCTGCGACTGGTACAAGCGCCGTTACGATGTGGACCTGCACCCGGAGACCGAGGCCATCGTCACCATCGGCTCCAAGGAGGGCATCGCCCACCTGTGCCTCGCCATGCTCGATAGCGAAGACACTGTCGCCGTGCCCAACCCCAGCTATCCCATCCATATCTTCGGCCCCGTCATCGCCGGCTCCCGAATCCAGAGCATCGCGCTCGAAGACCTGAACCAGGCCCTGCCCCAGGGCTCCGACGAACTGATCGCCAAGCTGGAGTATGAACTGCCGCGCATGCACCCGCGCCCTAAGCTGCTCATCCTCAACTTCCCCGCCAACCCCACCACCCAATGCGTCGAGCTCTCCTTCTTCGAGCGCCTGGTGCCGCTCTGCAAAGAGCTCGGCATCTATGTCATCCACGACCTCGCCTACGCCGACCTCGTCTTCGACGGCTACCGCGCCCCCAGCATCCTGGAAGTACCCGGCGCCAAGGACATCGCCGTCGAGTTCTTCACCCTCTCCAAGAGCTACAACATGCCCGGCTGGCGCGTGGGCTTCATGGTCGGCAACAAGAAGCTCGTCGCCGCGCTCGGCCGCATCAAGAGCTACTTCGACTACGGTACCTTCACCCCCATCCAGGTGGCCTCCATCGCCGCGCTGGATGGCCCCCAGGAATGTGTAGCCGATATTGTTGCAACCTATAAGTCCCGCCGCGACGTCCTCGTCCATGGCCTGAACAAGCTCGGCTGGCCGGTCGAACTCCCCCGCGCCACCATGTTTGTCTGGGCCAAAATCCCCGAGCAGTACCGCGCCCTCGGCTCCATCGAGTTCTCCAAAAAGCTCCTGCTGGATGCCAAGGCCGCGGTCAGCCCCGGCGTCGGCTTCGGCGACCACGGCGACGGCTACGTCCGCTTCGCCCTCATCGAAAACGAAGAGCGCACCCGCCAAGCCCTCCGCGGCATCAAGCAAATGTTCAAAGCTGGCTAGGCTGCACCCACCACCCACGGAGTTGTCATTCTGACCTGAGCCTGCCGAAGGGGAAGAATCCCCGCAAGTTTCAGGATTGTCATTCTGAGCGCAGCGAAGAATCCCCGCATTTGTGCCGCCGCAGCGTTACGCTCAACCCAACTACGGCCGTCATTCTGGACTGCGCCTTTGCAGTCCAGAATCTCTGTAGTTGTTGCAGCACCCATATTCTCAGGAACAGATTCCATCGCCCTGATGTCTTTACTTGTCTGAGATCGCTTCGCTCATCCGTGTTCATCCGTGCTATGCCTTTGTCCTATAGCACCGGCGACCCATCCCCCGCATCGCCTTCCGAATCACCTTGAGCCACGCTTCAAGGTTCCACAATTCGCGCCGCAAGATCAGGCGCCACAAGACGGAAATGTTTTTCGTTCAAGGTATAGATTCGCGTTGCCTTCGACTTCCGCGCGCAAGCCAGAATTAGCGCGTCGTAGATCATCCCCCCGCTGTGTCCCAAACGGGCCAACCCTTCGACCGCCTCAACGTACTCAGTCGCAGTCAAACTGATGGTCTTGAACCGCCGAGCCGTATGTGCCACAACCTTCGCCGCGTCCAAAGGCGACAGGCGCAGAGGCGCCGGGCGACCGCTCAATACGTTGAACAACTCAGCCAGAGAATGCACCGAGCAGCATCCTCCGCGCTTATCCGCCACAGCCAGAACATCGACGCAAACGTCATGCCGCCTGTCCAGCACCGTGGACGCAGCCACCACCACGCTTGTGTCCACAAAGATCACTAGGTTAGGTCGCCCAGGATCGCTCGCATGCGCGCCTCACGATCCCTGGCGATCTCTTCCACCGCGTCCGTAGCAGGGCCCGGCCCCGCGTCGTACACCAGTGTCCCCTTCTTCATATAGAGTCCGCGCGGCTTGCTCTCCGGCTCGATCACGATCGTCTCGCCCACCTGCCGAAGATGCAGACGGGTCCCCGGACGCAGATGCAGAACGTCACGCATCTTCTTCGGCACCACCACACGCCCAGCCTTGTCGATCTCCGCAATGGCATTCATAAATCCCATTTTACCATAACGAATTACCATTTCTAGCTTAATGCCTTGCCCTACTCCCCACGTCTTCAATCCGTGCTTCTATCCGTGTTCATCCGTGTTAAGTTTCTGCCCTACAGCACCGCCGACCCATCCCCCAGCATCGCCCGCCGGATCACCTTGATCGGCGCGAACCCCTGCTTCATAAACGCATCGTGGAAGCCTCCGATCGTATACGCCGCTCCCATCTTCTCCTTGTAGTCCTCGCGCAGCTTCATAATCTCCAGCTTGCCCAGCGTGTAATACAGATACGTCGGATCGCCCGTGCCGCGCTTCGTCTCCACGTCCGCAATGGCGCGCGTCTGGTATCCTTGGTTCACAAAGAAATCCTCCGCCTGTTCCATCGTCCACGCGCCGCCCGGCTCGCCTTGCCCCGTGTGCAGCTTGATGGAGTTCACAAACCGCGCATCCCGCAGCAGCGCATCCATCAACTGGCCCAGCCGGATCAGCTTTGCCTGCCGCACCTGCTCCGGCGTCGCATCCGGCGGCGCCGCCGCATAGCCCTGGTCCAGCATCATCTGTTCGCAGTAGTGCGCCCAGCCCTCGATATTCGTGTTCGCCCCCAGCAGCTTGCGGATCTTGCTGCCAAACTGCGGCGTCCACAGGAACTGCACATAGTGCCCCGGATACGCCTCATGCACGCTGGTCGAGACAATCGTCCCCACGTTGAACTGCGCCATGTGCCCCGCAATCCGCTCCGCCGGCCAGTCCTTCTCCGGCAGCGTCACGTTGAAGTACGCCTTGGTCGAGTGCGTCTCAAACGGCCCCGGCGCATCCATGGACGCAAACGTCGTCGCCCGCTCGAACGGCGGTGTCTCTTCCAGCGTCGGCCGCACATCGCTCGGCAGCGTGATGATGTGCTTCTCGCGAATGAACGCGATCAGGGAATCGAACGTGCCGCGAAACGTATTCAGCAACTGGTCCGGCGGCGGATACATCTTTTGCAGCTCAGCCAGCTCCTGCTGCGGCGTCTTCGCCGGGTCGATCTCCTTCGCCACCCGCGCAAACTCCGCCTGGTTCTTATGCAGGTCGTCCATCGCGATCTGCAGCAGCCGGTCCAGCGGCAGGTCCACCATCTCGTCGTATTGCAGCTTCTTCGCAAACGTGTCCGCGCCCAGTTTGTAGTCGCCGTTCGAACGCGGCAGCAGATCCGTCTTCATCCATTCCGCATAGCTCTTCAGCGCCGCAATCACCGCGGCGTTCGACTTCGCAAACTCCGCCTTCGTCCCCGCATCCGTCGCCACCTCTTCGCCATCGGCGCCGCTGAAGAACGCGCTCGGCACATCGTTCGCAAAGAAGCTCACATCGCCGTCAATCTGCTCCAGCGCAATCTCGGTAAAGATCTTCGGCGGATTCTTCAGGTTCTTGCGCGCCTCCAGCAACGCCTGCGGCATCAGCTTTTCGCGCTCCACCAGCGCCCGCAGCCGCGTATTCGCGCTGGCGTACGGCCGCTCCATAATCACAAAGGCCGAACCTGTAATCCCCGACGAATAGTTGTCCGGGTTCTTCTCCCAACCTCGGATCACTTCCAGTTCCAGCAGTTGCGACCGGATATTATTCAGCAGAATCTCGCGGTCCGCCGCCACCGGAGCATCCAGCGCGCTCCCATCGATCGCCATCACCTTCTTCTCGAAGTCGTGCAGCGTCGCAACCTCCGCAGCCACCCCCGCCGCCGAGTAGTCCTCCAGCTTGGTGTCGTACTGGTGCAGCCCATCGGCGGTTCCGCTGGTTGGCGAAAACTTGAAGTACACATCCGTGAAAAACTGGTCCTCGAGAAAGCCAAATGTCTGCATCGCACCATCCGCGGAAAGCTTCTGTGCACGGACATCCGTCGTGCCGGAGATCGCCCCTGCCACAAACATTCCCATCAAAACGCCAGTCGCCGCAATTCTATTGGTCGCCATAGCCAGAGTGTACGGGAGAACCCGCCTGGAAATCGAGTCTCCGACGGCGCGCGACAGTCCCATCGCAACCCGATCCATACCGCCCGGCAAGTTGACAGTCGATTTTTCAAACTGATACGTTCACGGCGCTCCCCCTTTGCGCCGATTCCGCGCTCGCCATTCCATCCGGAGAAGACCCATGCCAGCATCCGCTGTATCGCGCCGCAGCTTTCTCACCGCCTCCGCCATGAGCGTGGCCGCCGCCGCCATCGCCAACCCCGCCCAGGCGGCGGCGCAGGGCGTCGGAGTCAAGCCCGCCGACCTCCCCGACCTCACCATCAAAGAGGTCAAGGTCTACGTCATCAACCGCACCCCCACGCGGCCCGCGAACTCTGCCAGTCCCGCCCGTCCACCCGCCACGGAACAAGTAGCCTCCATCGTCACCACCAGCGGCATCGAAGGCAACTACTCCCTCGACACCCGTTACTTCCATCCCAACTGGAGCAACCTCGGCTGGCTCGAATACGCCAAGCGCACCCTCCCCGGAAAATCTGTCCTCGACCTCCCGCACCTCACCTCGCAGTGGGAGCCCGACCTCCGCCGCCAGGGCCAGCTCTCCTACGCCTCCGCCATCGACAACTGCTGCTGGGACATCCTCGGCAAAGCTGTCAACCTACCCGTCTACCGCATCCTCGGCGCCTACCGCGACAAGGTCATGGCCTACGGCAGCACCCAGCACCACACCAAAATCGAAGAGTTCGTCGACGAGGCCCTGCGCTGTAAAGCCGCAGGATTCAAAGCCTACAAAATCCATCCGCCCGGAGGCACCGCGCCCAACCTCGACGACTACAAGGTCGACATGGAACTCTGCAAAGCCGTCCGCCAGGCCGTCGGCGACGACTTCATCCTGCTCATGGACCCCGTCGGCGTCTACGACCGCCGCGAGGCCCTCGAGGTCGGCCGCCTCCTCGACAAGCTCGGCTACGTCGCTTTCGAAGACCCGCTCCCCACCACCGACATCGACGGCCTCGTCGAACTCGCCGCCAAGGTCGATGTCCCGCTCCACATCGGCGAGTTCATCTTCTCCCCCTACAACTACGGCGAATACATCCGCCGCGGGGCCACAGACGCCGTCCGCTTCGTCGTCGACAACGTCGGCGGCATCACCTCCGGTATGAAGATCGGACACCTCGCCGAGTGCTTCGGCCTGCCCTGCGTCCCGCACAACTGGGGAAACGTCTTCGACCACTCCGTCCACTTCCAGTGCGAGCTCGCCATGCCCAACGCACCCTGGTTTGAGAAGACCCTCCCTAACAACGCCACCGACGATCTGCAAGGCGCCTGCGATCTCCCCTACGTCAAGGACACCTTCCGCGTGCAGCCCGACGGCTACGTCCACGCCTCCACCAAGCCTGGCCTCGGCTGCGAGATCGACCACAACATCCTCGACAAGATGCTGGCCCGCATAGATTCGTAGATTCGTAGATTCATAGACTCGTCGACCGGTAGATTCGTAGATTCGTAGACTCGTAAGCACCGGCAATGCAGGGCTCACGCAGACCGGCGCTCGTTGTCGCTCGCTTCCCAACCCCGCATCGCACGCGGATAAGCCGCACCTTTCGCCCAACGTGAGCTCGCGAACGTTTGCGTGAACGTCCCCATTCCCGCTAGAGTTCTCCACACGCCCCAGGAGCGATCCTTTCGTCACGGGCGAATCCAGGCCAGGGGCTCCCTCCATGAATCGCAGCTTCACCCGCCGCCACTTCACCCGGCTGACCACCGCCGCAGCCGCAGCCAGTCTTGCGTACCGACGACGTTCGCTTGGCGCCGCGGAGTTGCTCGCCCAGGCTCCCGCGCAGGTGGAAGACCCCACCGTCGCCCGGCCGGAGGGCATCGCCGCCCATTCGTCCTCGAACGCACCCGGCGACCCCTGGTCCGGACACGACTCGCCGGAACTGGTCGCCGCCGCCCTCGCCAATCTGCCCGCCACCCCGCCCGGCCCATTCCAGCCATCCTGGGACTCCATCCAGCAGAACTACAAAGACCCCGACTGGTTCCGCGATGCCAAGTTCGGCATCTACATGCACCTCGGTATCTTCTCCGTCCCCGCCCACGCCAGCGAGTGGTACGTCCGCTACATGTACGGCGGCAACGCCGGCGTGATGCAGTGGCACACCGAGCACTACGGGCCGCCCACCAAGTTCGGCTACAAGGATTTCCTCCCCATGTACACCATGGCCAAGTGGGACCCCGACGCCTGGGCCGATCTCTTCAAGAAGGCCGGCGCCAAGTACGTCCTCGCCCCCGGCGAGCACCACGACGGCTTCTCCAACTGGGACAGCGCCATCAATCCCTACAACTCCGTCAACTACGGCCCCCACCGCGACATCGACGGCGACCTCATCCAAGCCCTGCGCAAGGCCGGCCTCAAGACCGGCATCTCCGACCACTCCGCCTTCCACTTCGTCTTCATCCCCGCGCTGCCCGGCAGCGACGAGTACGACCCCAAGTGGGCCGCCTTCTACAACGTCGCGGACAAGAGCAATGCGGCACGCACCAAGTTCATGCACGACTGGGTCGCCAAGCGCATCGAGACCATCGACAAGTACCAGCCCGACATGCTCTGGTTCGACATGAGCACCGACCACTCCTGGGACCCGCTCAAGACCAAAGTCGCCGCCTACTATTACAACCGCTGCCGCCAGTGGGACAAGCAGGGATGCATCAGCGCCAAGGCCGCCGCCTGGGTCTCCGGCCAGATCATGGACTACGAGCGCGAGGGCCGCGCGCCTATGGAGCTGACCGACTGGATCTGGCAGCCCGACGATCCCATCCAGGACAAGTTCGGCTACGTGGAAGGCATCCATCCCGCTCCCACCAAAACCTTCGTCTGGAAGATCGTCGAGAACACCAGCAAGAACGGCAACCTGCTGCTCAACGTCTCTCCCAAAGCCGACGGCACCTTCCCGCAGGAGCAGATCGATGTTCTCCTCGGCATCGGCAAATGGCTCGACGTGAACGGCGAAGCCATCTACAAGACGCGCCCGTGGATCAAGTACGGCGAAGGCCCCGCCGCGGACGAGGCCGCTACGTGCATGGTCAAGGCTCGCGCCGCAGGCTTTGCCGGCAGGATCAACGGGCAGAACATGGGCGATTCCGACGTCGCCGGCGGCGGCCTGCCCCGCCACGGCTACACGCCCCAGGACATCCGCTTCACCCGCAACGGAGATACCCTGTACGCCATCGTCATGGCCTGGCCCGCGGACGCACCCGTCACCATCGCCTCGCTGGCCCCCGCGCTGCACGGCAAGGTCCGCAAGGTCGAGCTCCTGGGCCACCCCGGCACTCTCAAGTTCACGCAGGACGCTCAGGGCCTGAAAATAACCTTCCCGCCGGAGCAGCCCTGCGACTTCGTCTACTCCCTCAAAATCACCGGCCTCAAGCTGGCATAAACCATAGCCTATGGAGGCTCGGATCAAGCAGCCGCTTTGAAAGAGACGGGATTCATACCGTCCGTAAGCCTCGCAACCAGCGTCGCGGCTTTAGCCGCTGGGGGAATGCCGGTGGACTTGATCCGATTCTCCCTATGCTCCATTCGCTCTCCGCCAGTCCACGCGCCGGGGTCGCCATACCGCGGGCCGGACCTGAAACATTCCGCCCGCCGCCGTCGTCCAGTAGGAACCGTACCTCGGAAGGCAAACCATCGTGCACATCCGCAAGCCGTTCCTCTTCCACGCCCTCACCCTGTTCGCCCTGTGCACGGTTGCCATCGCAAGCGCGCAGACGCCTCGCCCCTCCACGGAGATCGCCGCCACCGCGGGCCTGCGGCCAAACCTGGCCGGACAGATGGCCCGCCCCCTCCGCTACCACCCCGACCACGGCGACTTCGTCATCCAGAACGGGCCCGAGTTCTTCAACCGCTCCCTCTATGGCGGCAACACCGCCTTCCGCGTCGACGGCGGCGATAAGCCCGAGTTCGTGCTGTATCTCCCCGGCCGCGGCGGCAACCTGCGCCTCGGCATCCGCACCGGCGCCACCAGCAAGTGGCTCATGGACGCCGGCTCCGTCGTCACCCGCTACCGTCCCGGCGAGCTCCTCTACCAGGTTCGCGACCCCGCCTTCGGCCCCAACGCAATCGTCACCGTGGAAGCCCTCGCCTACGCCGTTACCGAGGGCCTGGTCGTCCGCGTGGAAGCAACAAATATCGCCCCAGGCGCCGAACTCATCTGGGCCTACGGCGGCGTCAACGGCCAGCGCGGCTCCCGCGATGGCGACATCGGTACCGAACGCGTACCCATCAGCCAATGGTTCCAGTTCCAGCCCGCCTTCGCGGACGACAATACCTTCTCCCTCGGCGCAGAAGGCTTCACACTCCATAGCTCCCACGCCATCGTTGCCGGAGTCACCCCCGCCGGCGCACGCCAGCACGTCGCCGATGCCGGCCAATGGAACAACCTCCCCGCTCTTCTCGCGGACACCCCTGCCGCACCCGCGCACGGCGTCATGGTGGGCTTCGCACCCATCACCAACGGCCACCCGCTGCTACTCTCGCTCCAGCGCGTCGGCCAAGACTCCAGCGCCACCGCAGACCTCAACGTATATCAGGAGGTCACTACCCGCACCACGGCACAGACCCAGCAGACCAAGGCCGCTCCACTTCCGCCCGCCTTCACGCGCGCCTCGCTGCCCGAAGAATTTACCGCAACCCAGAAGCACTTCGACGACCTGCGCAACAAAGTCCGCATCGACACGCCCGACCCCTACCTCGACGCCGCCGTCGGCGCACTCAATGTCGTTGCCGATGCCCTGTGGGACACCGACGCGCAAGCCATCATGCACGGTGCCATCGCCTGGCGCACCAAGCTGCTCGGCTGGCGCGGCCCCTACTCGCTCGACGCCCTCGGCTGGCACGACCGTGCCCGCCAGAACTTCGAGACCTGGATCCCGCACCAGAACACCAATCCCATCCCCGCCGACATCCCTCCCGCCG
>Ga0302198_10001804_pt1 | contig 23116 bp, 18 predicted proteins | sample II_Bog_N2_2_FD_193521 | JGI IMG/M metagenome (GOLD analysis project Ga0302198, IMG submission 193521) | Peat permafrost microbial communities from Stordalen Mire near Abisko, Sweden - II_Bog_N2_2 | ecosystem: Environmental > Terrestrial > Soil > Wetlands > Peat | place: Sweden: Abisko... | reverse complement strand
TCCGTTCGAGCCGCCGCCACCCTGAAAGAAGAAGCGCCCGTTCCAGGCATCCGGCAGGCGCATGTGAAAGCGCACGGCATAGTGCTGGCCATCGACGCCAGTGTGTTCGTGCATGATCCCGAACAGTTCGCAATGGGCCGGGATCGTCTGGTCGCCCGGCTGATGCTGCGCGCGCTCGATCCGCGTTCCCGCATCGGGCCATGTCACCGGGATCGTGGCGCTGCAGGTCTGCGGCGCCATCGCGCCGCTTGCGCTATCGACTTGCGCCATTACGGCGACCGGGATCAGACAGCCCAGCGCAAACCCCGCCGCACCCAACGCACGCCGTGCCAATACATGCATGTCACTCTCCCTTTGCACGGCATGACCCTCGTCTGAAACGATCACGCGGCCTTGCCGACAATCGCAAGGCGTTCTTCCCACTGCATCGCAAGCTTCGGCCACTGCCCTGCCGTGCCGTTCGCCGGGCCGATTCCAAATCCGTGTCCACCTTCGCCAAACAAGTGCATTTCCGGAAATTTCCCCTGCCTGCCAAGCGCTTCGGCAAATTTCATGGTATTCTGCCACGGGACAGCCGGATCATCCAGAGCATGGGCCATGAACACCGGGGGCGTCGTGCCATCGACATGGTCGGCAGGCGAGCGCCGCGCGATCGCCTGCGCATCGGGCGCCGCGCCCAGCAGTCGCTGTGCCGACAGCGCATGGGACAAGGGCCCGTCCACCGCAATCACCGGATAGATCAGGATGCCGCAGCGCGGCCTTGCGCTGAGCGTGTCGAGCGAGTCGACCGGCGGCTGCAGCACCTGGGCATGATCGGTCAGCAGGCTGGCGGCGAGATGACCGCCTGCGGAAAATCCGACCACCCCCGTCGATTCCGGGTCGAACCCGTCGATCCCGGCGCGCGAACGGATCACGCGCATTGCGCGCTGCGCATCGCACAAGGGCACGTCACAGGGCCGCGCCCAGCCCTCGCCCGGCAGGCGATAGGTCAGAACGAAGACGGTATAGCCGCGTTCGGTGAACACGCGCGCGACATCGGTGCCCTCGTTACGGATGGAAACAAACGTGTAGGCCCCGCCCGGGATCACCAGGACCGCCCGGCCATTGGACCGTTGCGGCCTGAACAGATGCAGATCGGGCTGCACCACGCCGTTGAGAAATGTGGCGGGCCAATCGGCGCCGCGCGGCACGCGATGCGCCACATGATCGGGCGCGGCGCCTGGCCAGAGCGCCATGCGCGCCGCGGATTGCCATTCGTGCGGGATCGGGCCGCCGCCAAACGGGATTTGCAGCGGGGCAATGCCTGCTTCGCGCGCGTCAGCCATGCCCAGCCCCACAGCGGAGAACCCGGCCGTCGTTCCCAGCGATGATTTCAGAAATTCGCGGCGTTTCCACGTCAATGTCTGCTCCCGCACGAAAGCCCGTGCTCCGTCCGTCACACCCGGACGGAGCTCGTCGGCAGATGATCAATACTTGAATCCGACACGCACCCCATAGGTGCGCGGCAGGGCATAATTCGCCGTCGTCGAACTCCACACCGGCACAACGTTGGTCGTGATGCGGCTGTTTTCGGCGTTGTTCACGAACAGGTTGACATAGAGGTGCCCGCTGGCGTCGTCGAACCGCAGATTGAGATCGGTTTTGGTATAGCCGGCTACGCGACCCTGAACAACATTGTCGGCACTGGCATAGATCATCGACTGGACATAGAAATCCGCCGATGGCGTGATCCGTGCGCCGGATTCCAGCGCAAAAACATGCGCATAGCTGGCCCTGGCGCTGAAACGCGGCGCATTGGGCAAGCGGTTCCCCGAATAATCCGCCGTCGCCGAGGGAATGGCCGCATAGCCGAGGATCGGCGCGAAAATATTGTACATCGTGTCCGCCGAATGGAGATTGTCCGGCGCGTTGGGGAAACTCAAAAAGCGCGTGTCGAGCCATGATACATAGCCGGACAGCGTATCACGCGGGGTGGGATGGAGCGTTGTTTCGAAGTCGATCCCCCGGATGCGCGCCTTTGCCGCATTGGTGGTCACCGAGACGGGCCCCTGGACCGGATCGACGATGATCGACGACACCTGCAGGTTCTTGTAATCCATCTGATAGGCGGTCAGACCGATATAGACGCGGTGATCGTACAGGCTTGCGCGCAGACCCGCTTCATAGTTGGTGACTGTTTCGGGCGCATACTGCTGATACGCCGCCGGATTGGAACTCGACTGCAATCCGCCGCCGCGATAGCCGGTTGAAACCGTCGCATAGGCCAGAATGTCGCGCGTCACGTCATAATCCAGCCCGGTTTTCCAACTGACTCTGCTGAAATGGGCCGGGGCGCGCGAACGATCGTCGGTATAGGCGATGGTGACGCCGGTCGGGCATGTATCGGCGCTGATAGTGCTGCGCGTAACGGTTGCCCCCGGACAGACCAGTTGCTGCTCGTGCGCGGTGGCTTCATCCCAGGTTCCGCGCACACCGGCCTGAACGCGCAAGCGATCGGTCAGCGAATAGGTGCCCTGACCGAAGAAGGCATGCGAACGGCTGCCTTCGCCCGAATAGGCATTGACCACGTCGACGGCATTGATCGTTCCGATCTGATTGCCGACGCTGGGGACCAGCGAACCAAAGGCATTGTAGACAGCGGCAAACGGCGCGGGCGCCGTGTTCCCGGCATGCAACAGCCTGAGCCCGGAAGGCTGCGTATCCTGATAGAGATAGGCCCCGGCAACCAGCTTGATCGGGCCCTGCTGGTAATTGATATCCAACTCGTTGGACCAGGTGTTGGTCTTGTCGTGCAAGTACTCCTGCGAAAAAACACCGGTCGTTGCCGTAACGCCATTGTTGTCGAGCCAGGAATAGCCCGCAAGCCAGGTCAGGCTGAGACTGCCCGTTGCCTGCCAGACAAGCCGCGAGCGCACGTCATAGCTGGTGACGTCCTGCCGGTTCGCGGTCACCTGATCGAGGCCCGGATTGAGGGCGTCCGACGGAATGATCGTGACCGGGCCGAACGAGCCGGTCTTGAGATTCGCGTCGGGATAGTAGTTGACGTTGCGCAGATAAGTCGCCGCGTCGGTGCCCTGATTGCGGCCATAAGAGCCCGAAATGCGCCAGGTCAGCGTCGGCGTGATCGCCCATTTCGCCGTAACGCGCAGCCCCGCCAGATCGGTCTTGTCGAACCGTTCTGCCGCCTTGAGCTGCGGCCCGTAGCCGTCATTGACATCCCGGAAGCCCGCCACGCGCACCGCGAACGTATCGCTGACAGGCACATCGACCGCAGCCTGGGCCTTGATTTCGTTAAAGCGCCCATATTGCACGCTGGCGCTGCCGCCGAGGTCGCGCCCGGGGTCGGCGGTGTTGACATTGACCACGCCCGCCGTCGCATTGCGCCCATAGACCGTGCCCTGCGGACCGCGCAGCACCTCGACAGAGGCGACGTCGAACATGGCCAGACCAAGCGCCGCAGACGAAGGATTATAGATTCCGTCAAACTGGGTAGCCACGGTCGAATAGCCGGAAAAAGCGCTGTTGCTGCCGATCCCGCGAATGGCAAAGCCGTTCTGGCTGAGCTGAAGCGAGGGCACCGTGGTAATCAACTGATCCGCGCTGACGATCGACTGACGATCCAGCGCCGCCTGCGTGACAACCGAAACCGAAATCGGCGCCTTGCTGAGCCGCTCGCTGCGCTTTTGCGCAGTAACCACGATCTCGGGCGCGCCCTTGTCAGAGGCCATCGCGGACGACGCCTCCTGCGCCATGGCATATGGCGCCGACGCGGCAAGCGAAACAACAGCTGAACCAGTCAGCCAAAATACATGGCGTTTCATAACATCCTCCCAGATTTCAGGTCGCAATATCGACGCACGCCCCTGTCGGAGACTGGCCCTGCCGAAAATGGACAGCGGCCTTGCGCGACACCACGATCTGTTGCACAATCGTTTGTGCATTTGATAATCACCCTGCAAACGTTTGGCCAGCGAAATCTGCCGGACAGCCCTTAAACCCACAACCAATTGTTTTACCTTATTTTTATTTTATGATTTCCAAATACATGACGCTGACAGATATATCGAAACGGGAAGGATACAGATATATGACCAAACGATTGGCTGCCGCATCACCTTCCTCTGCCGCGGCACTGGCGGCACCCACAACCGGGTGGACCGAGGCGCACCTGGCAGCAATCGCCGACAGGCCGTTTCCGGCAATCGCGCCGATTTCCGCCGAATGGTGCGATCGACGCATTTCCGGTCTCGATGTCTGGGACATGTGGCCGGTCGAAGCCGAAGACGGGACAACCGTACAATTTGCCGCAGGTCGGCTGTGGATGGCCCTGGCCGCGCCTGTTCTGGACGATCCCGAAGACCGGCACGCGATTGCCCGCATCCATTTCCTCGTCGAAGATGCGGGCGGGTTTCGCGACACGGGACCGGCATTTGCTGACGGACATACACCGGGCAGCCGCGAATGGTCGGGTAGCGCGGCATTTTCGGCCGCAACAAACCGGCTGACATGCTGGTTCACCGCTTCGGGGCGAAGGGGGGAGGAAACCACGTCATTCGAACAACGCCTTTTTGCTACCCATGGCAAACTCGAATGGCGGGATGCCGCGCCTTGCGTGTCGGATTGGTCGGCCCCCACCGAACTGGTCCGCGCCGACGGAGAAACCTATCTCTGCGTTAAGGGAAGCCAGGGCGCCGCCGGAACGATCAAGGCTTTCCGCGATCCGGCCTATTTCCGCGATCCGGCCAGCGGCGTGCAAATCCTGGTTTTTACGGGATCGGATGCGCAATCGACCTCGCCATGGAACGGCGTGATCGGCGCCGCGATCTCGCTCGCCGGGATCGACGGGCCATGGCATCTGCTGCCCCCGCTGATCAGCGCCGACGGGGTGAACAACGAGCTGGAACGGCCGCACTTGCGGTACATCGACGGCCTCTATTACCTGTTCTGGTCGACCCAGGAAAAAGTCTTCGCCGACGGAGCGCCCCCTGCCCCCACCGGCCTTTACGGCATGGTCAGCGCATCCCCGCTCGGGCCCTACGCACCCTTGAACGACACCGGGTTGATTGCCGCCAATCCGCCCGAAGCGCCATGGCAAGCCTATAGCTGGTGGGTGCTCAAGGATCTTTCGGCGACCAGCTTCGTCGATCTTCCGGGCGTCGCGCGCACGATGCCCTTGCCCGATGCAGCAACGCGCCGCGCGCTCTTTGGCGGATGCCCGGCACCCTGGCTGCGCCTTGCATTCGACGGTGCGACGTCTCGCATTCTGGAACCGGCCTGATCCGGCTTCAGGTGCTTTCGCGAATGACCACACGGGGCTCGATCAGCTGCGACCCGGCAACCTCTCCATCCATGCGGCGAAGCAGTGTCTCGACCATCAATTTCGCCCCCAGGCGCAATTGCTGGTCGATGGTCGTCAAGGGCGGCGATACCAGTTCGCCCAGCGGCAGCCCGTCATAGCCGATCACCTTGACGTCACCGGGAACCGAACGCCCCAGCCGCGCCAGGGCCCGGATCACACTGATCGCGGTCACATCGCATGCGCCGATTATGCCGTCGGGAAGCTGCTTCAGCCTGCCGAGCACGGCCAAGGCATCCTCAAACGCCGCAGACGGCTCATAATGGGTCGGAAAAACCAGCGGTCCGTCCGACACCCCCGCAACAGCCAGCGCATAACGAACCCCATCCAGGCGCAAACCGAATTCGGGCCCGTCCACCGGCCCCAGAAAGGCAATATTGCGGCAACCGCGTTCGAGCAGATGGCGCGCCGCCATCATGCCCCCGGCACGATTGTCCGAACCGATCGCGCAGTGATTCTGGCCCGGCACCTGCCCGCCCCAGACGACCATCGGCCGATACCGCAGCGACGTCGCCTCGATCACTGCCAACTGGTTCGACTGCCCGATGATCAGAACGCCATCGACCCTGCCGGAATTGGCATAGTTTTCGATCCACCGGTCATCGCGCGGAATGACGCGCGAAATCAGAAGATCATAGCCGCGATCGGCCAGTTCGTCGGCGACGAATCCGCTCATCGTATTGAAAAACGGGTCTGACAGATGCTGCAGCGTGTCGTGACCAAGCGGCACCAACATGCCCACGGTACGGGTCCGACGCGTGCGCATCGTGCGTGCGAGCAGATTGGGCTGATAGCCAAGCGTCTCTGCCAAAGCGATGATCCGCTGGCGCGTCTGATCATTTACCCGCCCCGTGCCCGAAAGCGCGCGCGACACGGTGCCGGGCGTAACTCCGGCCATTTCCGCAAGTTGCTTGAGATTGGGGCCCTTGGTCAAATGGTCGTTTCCTCTTGGCAATCGCGAGCCGTCGACAGGGCCTGCACCGGATCAATTCGCTCCCGTCATGGCCGACGTTTGGGCCAGCCCTTGCCGTAACGCACCGATCCGCGCCGCAGCAAGCCGACGTGACAAAGACGCATCGGGTGCGACTTTGTCAAAGCCATGGAAAGCGCCCGGCAGAACCAGCAATTCACATGGCACCCCGCTTGCATTCAGACGTTGCGCATAGGCGATGTCTTCTGGCGCAAAAAGGTCGATCGCGCCAACACCGATAAATGTCGCCGGCAAACCGCGCAGGCTCGCGGCGCGCATCGGCACCGCTTCGTCGGGGACCGCATCCGTTGCCGGCGCGACACCAAGAAAGGCGCGCCAGCCGTACCGATTGGCTTCGGCATCCCAACCGATCGTGCCGAACCCCGGCTCCGGGAACCGGGTCGTCCCGGTACGATCGTCGAGCATGGGATAGATCAGGCACTGGAACGCAAGCGGCACGTCCCCGCTGTCCCGCGCCCGCAACGCCAGCAGCGCGGCATGACCACCCCCCGCGCTTTCCCCGAACACCGCGATACGCCGGGGATCGACACCCAGCGACGCCGCATCGGCATAAAGCCAGCGCAGTGCAGCCCAGGTCTCCGCCAGCGATTCGCGCCAGGTGACCTCGGGCGAAAGCCGGTATTCGACCGACACGATGACGCAGTCGAGTTCGCCCGCAATAGCGATCAGGCCCGGCAATTCGAGAAGCGCAGAGCCGGTGACAAACCCGCCCCCGTGGGTATGCAGGATGGCGGGTCGCGCAACAGCGCCCGGTCGTTCATTGATCACATAAACCGTCACCGCCGGACGCCCGGGCCCGACCGGCACGCGCTCCACGCGAACCGGAATCGCCGATCCCTCGGGAGTTTTCGCGGTTGCCAATGCTGCACGCAGCATCGGAAGCCGATCCGCCCCCATCGGATGAAAGCCGCGGGTGGCCGCGATCACCTTGATCGCCGCGTCGCGCAATTCGGGCGCCACAGTGGTCAGCGCGGCATCCGCGCCCGCCGCTTCAGCAGAGCCTGCCCACGCGTATCGGCCCAGGCCGAGCGCTGCGGCAGAAAGACCGACCGCCGCCAACTGCAAGGTATCGCGCCGCCGCAAAAGGGCCATGTCCATCTCCGAAATTATGCAGAACCATCTTGCTCAATCGTTTGTTCAAGATGCTTATGCAAGCGGAGGATGCATGACCATGCGCAAAAATCGGCGCGAATGGCGCAGGCGGTCCCGACTGCCGGACACGGATCATGACATGGCAGGGAGCCGGGCGCGATAAAGCAGGGATGCCCGCCAGAAACAGAGCCCCGCCAGGACTGGGGTCACGGCGACAATCAACATCGAATAGCGCACCGCAGCCTCGCCATAGGCCGGGGCCAGGGCATCGTTGAGAATGCCCACGGCGCTCGGCCCGACGACGTTGCCGATAAAGCTCGCGCCGAACAGGATCACCGCGATCGCCAGCGCCCGACGCTGTTCTCCGACGATGTTCATGGTCGCGGCATAGATCGGCCCCTGATGGATCAGCGACATGAAGCTGGTAAGGACAAAGCCGGCGAACCAGATCGCGCGGCTGTCACTCAGCAGAAAGGCGGCTTCGGCAGGAAAGGATGGGGCTCGATCATGGCCATGTCATGAATGCCTGGTGTTGATCCGTCAACACATATCTCGTTGCATTTCCGTCGCCGCTTTGGCAGCCCCGGGCGATGGCATTACCACCCACGTGGAATCTTTTCGGTGGCGACCATATTCCCCACCGCCTCCTGCTGCTTGCACGCATGCTCGACCGCGAAACCGCGCGCATGCTTCAGCACGAATTTGCGCTGACCGTTGCCGAATGGCGGGTTCTGGCCTTTTTGAACTCGGTCGGCCCGTCGAGCGCGGCCGACATCGGCGCGGCCTTTGAATCCGATCGTGCCGAAGTCAGCCGCGCCGTCGCCCGGCTGACCGATGGCGGATTGATCGTCCGCGCCCCGGATACCGCCAATCGCAAAAAGATGATCCTGTCACCCACTCCGGCGGGCAAAGCGATTTTTGCCGAGGCGCGCCAGGCACGCCAACGCTATTTTCAGGCCATCCTTCAGGATCTTTCGCCCGAAGAACGAGGCGGCTTCAACGCATCGCTGCACAAGATCGCCGAACGTGTCGCGCTGTTCCGCGACAAGCCGGACACACTGCCGCAATAGCGGTCAGGAGGCCATCGACGGCTCGCCCATCCGAACCAGATCGGCCAGCGTCTGCGTTACCGGTGCGGCAACGCCCGCTGCGACGGCCAGCCGGCCAATGGCGCCGTTGATCGCCTCGATCTCGGTCCGCCGCCCGGCAAGGCGATCCTGCAGCATCGAGGCCTTGTGCCCGCGATGATGCGCCAGCGCATGGTCGATCCGCGCGGCGATCCGCGCGACATCAAGGTCAATTCCCTGTGCCGCGGCAGTGGCCGCCGTCTCGGCCACCACAGCCATGGCAATCCGGCGCCCCGGCGGGCAATCCAGCCCACCCACGGCAAGGCCGGTCATCGTCGCCAGCGCATTGAGCGCGGCGTTGAAGGCAACCTTTTCCCAAACCGCCGCGCGCACATCGGCATCGGCCACAGCCGCCAGTCCCGCGCCGGTCAACAGCGCGGCCAAGGCCCCCGCTTCATCTTGCGCGGCGGGGCAATATCCGCCCAGCTTGATTTGCCCTGCGCCATGCGAGACCACGCGATTGGGCCCTTCCAGATCGGCGGGCAAATCGGTCACGCCCCATAGCGTGCGTTCGGGGCCAAACACTTCGGCCAGCGCCTCGACATTGCCCAGCCCGTTCTGCAGCGTCAGCGCAAGACAATGACCGTCGGCCAGATGTGCCACCGAGCGCGCAGCGGCGGCGCTTTGGATCGCCTTGGTAAACAGCATCACCAGATCGACCGCGCCGGTCACCTGTTCGGTGCGCGCCGCATTCACGCGCGCACGATGCTCGCCGGCATCGTCGCGCAAGACGACGCCCTGCTCCGCCATCAGCGCCAGACGTGCGGCATCGACGTCGACCATGACGATTTCGTTTCCGCCCAGCGCCAGCCGCGCCGCAAACAGACAGCCCATCGCCCCCGCCCCGACCATGACAATACGCATCAGCCACTCCCCTCGCCCGCACCCGTGCGTGACACATGCGCGCGAGTATCCCGGGCAGAGAGCGCGGCGGTCAAGCCCTTCCCCCGGGCACCAGCGGCAGATAGCGCAGAAAGCGCCGCGCCGCGTCCGGCAGCAGCCCGGTGCGGCGGCGGTAGAGGAAAAACCGCCTTTCGCGGACGAACTGCGGCGCGGCGACCGGCATCACGACTTGCTGCGCCAGATGTGCGGCGAGCAACGGCTCGGGCAGCCAGCCGAGCAGGCTGCTGTGCGCGACCAGCGCGATCATGGCCTCGACCGATGCGCTTTCCGCCACGATCCGCGCCGGTCCCAGCCCCAAGGTCTGCACCAAAGCTGAAAATTGACGGCGCGGCGTGGCATCGGCTGGGGGCATGACCCAGCCTTCGGCCATGAGCATGGTGGCATCGACCATCCCTTCACCAAGACGCGGATGCCCCTTCGCACAAAACACCAGGAAGCGGTCGGCATAGTCGCAAAGGCCGATCAATTCGACTTCGGCACTGTCGAGCGCGCCCGCCGTTATCGCCAGATCGATCTGGCGCCGCAGCAGGCCATCGAGCAGTTCGCCGTCGACCGCCTCCAGCAGTTCGAGACGCAACTGCGGATTGTCCTCCAACATGCGCCCCGCACTCGGCGCGACCAGCGCGCGCATCACCGCCGCCACCGCGCCAATCCGGACCGCGCCCCGGCGCAGACCGACCAGCGCGTCGAGTTCATCACGCGCCGCCTGCATTTCAAACGCCAGCAGGCGCGCGTGGAGCAACAGCACTTCGCCCGCGTGGGTCAGCACCATGCCCTTGCTCTCACGATCGAACAGGCGATGGCCGAGTTGCTGCTCCATCGCCTGCAACACGCGGCTGAGCGAGGGTTGGGTCAGATTGACCACGTGCGCGGCGCGGCCAAGGCTGCCGGTATCGGCAATCGCGAGAAAGGCGCGAAGGTGGCGTTCATCGAAACTCATGCAGAATGCGTATGAGTTTTACGCGAATTTGCAATTGCTTCTATTGCCCAAATCGCCCAGCCTGATGCCGCGAAAAATGGGCAGTCGGCCAATCAGAGCCAAACGCCCCGCAGGAGAGACGATGCCCGAAAGCCCTGCCACCGGCGCGACCGTCGCTTGCCCCTCGACCGTGCGCGATGTCACGATCGACTTGCTGCGCGCGGCGGGCATGACGACGATCTTCGGCAACCCCGGCTCGACCGAACTGCCGATGTTTCGCGATTTTCCCGATGATTTCCGGTATGTTCTGGGTCTGCAGGAAAGCGTTGCCGTAGCCATGGCCGACGGCTTTGCGACGGCCACGCGCAAGGCCGCATTGATCAATCTGCACAGCTCGGCGGGCGTCGGCCATGCTCTGGGCGCGGTGTTCACCGCGTTCAGGAACCAGACCCCGCTGGTAATCACCGCAGGCCAGCAGGCGCGCTCGATCCTGCCCTACGAACCATTCCTCTTTGCCGAACGGCCGAGCGAATTTCCGCGCCCCTTTGTCAAATGGGCCGTCGAACCCGCGCGCGCACAAGATGTGCCCGCAGCGATCGCCCGCGCCTATGCCGTGGCGATGGAGCCGCCCTGTGGACCGACATTCGTCTCCGTGCCCGTCGACGATTGGGATCAGCCGTGCGCCCCGCTGACCTTGCGGCCCATTTCGGCCACGCGCCACCCCGACCCTGCCGCACTGGCCCAGTGTGCGCAAAGCCTGGGGCGGGCTCGCCGCCCGGCCATCGTCGTTGCCGCGGGCGTTGCGCGCGATTGCGCGTGGGATCTGGTTGTCGCCCTGGCCGAGCGGCACGGCGCCAGTGTCTATGTCGCCCCCATGGCATCGCGCGCCGGATTTCCCGAGGACCATCCGCTGTTTGCCGGTTTCCTCGCCGCCTCGCGCGAGGCGATTGTTGCAAGCCTTGCCCCGCATGACGTCGTGCTGGCGCTGGGCGGGCCGCTGAACCTCTATCATGTCGAAGGCCACGGCCCCCATCTGCCCGAAGCGTGCGAGGCGTGGCTGATCGGCGACAACCACACCCACGCCGCATGGGCCCCGCAAGGCCGGGCCATTGTCGCCAGTTGCGATGTGGCGATCGCGGGGCTGCTGGCAGGGCTGGCCCCGGTGGCGCGCGCATGGCCCGCGCCGCGCATCGTTGCGCCGGTAGCGGGCGATACCATGACCGATGCCCTTGTCGTGTCCCGTCTGGCGGCATTGCGCGCGCCCGGTTCGATACTCGTCGAGGAAGCCCCCTCGACCCGTGGCCCGATGCACGATCATCTGCCGATCCTGCAACCCGACACGTTTTACACAACGGCGAGCGGCGGTCTCGGCTTTGCCCTGCCCGCCGCTGTCGGCATCGCGCTGGCGCGGCCGGGGGAGAAAGTCATCGCCCTGCTTGGCGACGGGTCGAGCATGTATGCCATCCAGGGCCTGTTTTCCGCCGCCGCCCTGAAGCTGCCGATCAGCTTTATAATCATCCGCAACGGCCGTTACGAGGCGCTGCACAGTTTCGGCCACCATTTCGGGCTGCAACAGCCGGTGGGGACCGAATTGCCCGTTCTCGACTTCTGCGCCCTGGCTGCAGGACACGGCGTTCCGGCGCGGCGGGCAGACGATGCCGCATCTCTCGAAGAGGCTTTGTGCTGGTCGCTCGCTGCCGACGGACCGACTCTGGTCGCGGCAGTGGTGGCATGAGCGAAGGCACGGACAGGACGATACCCATGCGCATCAGCGACTTTATCGACGATCGCCCCGCAGAGGGCATTTTTCGCGTCCATCGCAAAGTGTTCACCGATCCGGCCATCTTCGAAATGGAAATGCGCCACCTGTTCCAGGGCGGCTGGATTTTTCTCGGCCTTGCCGCGCAAGCGCCCGAGCCGCACGACTATTTCACCACGTATGCCGGTCGCGTGCCCATCCTTGTCCAGTGCGACGGCGAAGGGGTGCGGCGGGCCTTCGTCAATTCCTGTCCGCACAAAGGCGCGCGCCTCGCCCAGAGCCGTTGCGGCAATGCCCGCATGCATGTCTGCCCCTATCACAGTTGGAGCTTTGATTCCTCCGGCCGCAATCGCGCGATCAAGTGGAAGGCAGCGGGCGCCTATGCCCCCGCCTTCGATTCCGACAGCCATGATCTTGCACCAATCGCCCGCTTTGACGAATATCGCGGCTTTCTGTTCGGCAGCCTCGCCGCCGATGTCCCCGATCTGGCCGACTATCTGGGCGAAGCGCGCAAGCTGCTCGACCTGGTCGCCGATCAGAGCGAAGAAGGGCTCGAACTGGTGCCGGGCCAGGTCACTTTCACGTTTCGCGCCAATTGGAAACTCCAGCTCGAAAACTGCTCGGACGCCTATCACTTTACCTCGGCACACCCGTCCTACATCCGCATTCTCGAACGGCGCCAGCAGGAAGCCTGCGACGATGTTGTCGCCTCGGTGTTCGAAAACAGCGATTATTGGAAAGAGGAAACCAAGGGCATCGGCGGCGGCAGTTTCAGCTTTGCCAACGGCCACGTGCTCAACTGGGGCGTCTTCGGAGTGACCCCTGCGCTGCCGCTGTACGAGCGCGCGCAGGATCTTGCCGACCGCCATGGCGAGGGCAAGCGCGACTGGATGTTCGCCATGCGCAACCTCACCATCTTTCCCAATCTGCAAGTGGCCGAAAACGCGTCGAGCCAGTTGCGCATCCTGCGCCCGCTCGCCCCCGATCTGACCGAGATGCAGACATGGTGCATCGCGCCCAAGGGCGAAAGCGCCGCTGCGCGCCGCCAGCGCATCCGCCAATATGAGGATTTCTTCAACCCCACCGGCATGGCCACGCCCGACGATACGGTCAGCTATGAAAACTGCCAGATCGGCTTTGCCGGCCTCGTCGAACCGTGGTTGCAAGGCTATGGCCGGGGGATTGCGGCCAGTGTGGCAGGGGGCAACCGATTTGGCGACAAGATCGCGCTGGAACCGGCGCGCAGCGTGCTGGCCGAATCGCAATTGTGCGACGAAACGCTCTATCACAGCTATTATCGCGCCTGGGCCAGCCGCCTTGCGCCGGAGTTCCCCGCATGAGCGCCCCGCTCACCCGCGCCGAGGCAGAAGAACTGCTCTATCGCGAGGCGCTGCTGATCGACAGCCGCCGCTGGGACGAATGGCTGGCGATGTTCTGCGACGACATTGAATTCCACATGCCCGCCTGGCGCGACGAAACCACGCTGACGCAGGATCCGGATCGCGAATTGTCGCTGATCTATTATCGCGGGCGGCGCAATCTGGAAGACCGCGTGATGCGCGCTACTTCGGGCCTGTCCACCGCCTCGACGCCGTTGCCGCGCGCCGTCCATGCCGTCACCAACGTACTGGTGCTCGCCGCCGACAGGAAGGAAGCGCACGTTTCCGCCTGTTTCACCTGCCACCGCTTTGACGTGCGCTTCGGACGGGCGGAGGTGTTTTTCGGTCGCTATGACTACCGCCTGCGCCACGAAGGCGGCGCATGGAAGATCGCGCGCAAGACGATCATCCTGCTCAACGACACCATCCCGACCGTCGCCGACATCTTCAGCGTCTAGTGGTCCGATTCTGACATTTGCACCCGCTCTCGGCTAGGTAGTGCGCAAATGTCAGAATCTTCTTGGACCACTATAAACTTTTGATTTTAGTTGATTTTTCCGGTGCAGGCCGCATGACATGCCGTGAATATCTGTGTCGACTTCAGTCCTTGTCCTTCTTGAGCACCAGGCCGTCATATTCACGCGAATCGACGATCGCTTCGACCAGGACCGGGCCATCGGCGGCAAAAGCGTCGACAAGCGCCGCGCGCAAGGCTTCAGCGTCCGATACCGAAATCACCGGGACGCCGAAGATGCTGCTGCCGCCGATCGTGCCGCGTTCGCGCACCGGCGTGCCATAGATCGGATTGCCCTTCTTTTCCTGTTTGATGCGGATCAGCGCCAGGTCGTTGTCGGTCAACAGCAGGATCACCAGGGGGATCTTGTAGCGTACCGCCGTGGCGAGCTCACCGGCCGTCATCAGGAATCCGCCGTCGCCGACCACCGCGCAGACCGGCTGATCCGGCCGCGACAGTTTCGCCCCGATTGCGGCGGGAATGCCGAAACCCATCGTCGACCAGCCATTGGTCATGATCTGCAGGCCCGGTTCGGGCGTTCGCCACACCTGACCGATCAGATGGGTATGCGCCCCCACGTCACAGGCCATGATCCCGTTGGCGGGCAGGACTTCGCGCAGGATCGACAGCACGCGCGTCGGGCCAAGCACATCATTGTCGGGCGCCATCTTTGCAAACATCGCCGCGCGCCGTTCGGCCAGCGCCGCCATATCCCAATCGCGCAGGCCGCCCGGCGCCGCGAGCAACGCCTCGATCGCCACACCGATGTCGCCAGTCACGTCGATCACCTCGGGATAGACGGCACGATCGATGTCGACCGGGACGATGTCGCAGTTGATCAGCGGCACCTGCGGCATCCAACCTTCGAAATTGAACTCGACCGGATCATAGCCGATGGCAACGACAAGATCCGCCTGGGCATGGGTCTCGCCGACCATATTGCTCAGCGCGTGGAACAGCACGCCCGCATAGGAGGGATGGTCTTCGGCCAGCATGCCCTTGGCCATCGGGGTCAGCACGACCGGCAGCGCGAACCGTTCGGCCAGCGCACGGATCGGCCCGGCAAGCCCGGCATGAACCGCGCCGAGACCGACAGCCAGCACCGGCTTGCGTGCAGCGGCAAAGGCCTCGACCGCCTGCGCCAGCACGGCGTCTGCGGGACGCGGCGGCACCGGTACGGCAAGCCGGGGTGCCGGGGCGCTGCGCGCCGGCTCCGCCGACAGACCAACCGGCAAGCCGATGTGGACCGAGCCGGGGCGCCCCGCCAATGCCGTCGTCGCAGCCTCGGCGAGAATAGCCCCCAGGCCTTCGTTGGTCAGCCGGGTAGTAGCTTTGGTGATCGGAGCGAACAGCGCCTGATGATCGATCCCCATCTGTGTCACCCGTCCGCGCATCGCTTCGGGCATTTCATCGGTCAGCGCGATCAGCGGCGAACGGTCGAGCAAGGCCCCGCCGACGCCGGTGGTGAGGTTGGTCGCGCCCGGACCGAATGTGCCGAAACAGACCCCCGGCACACCGGTCAGCCGCCCGCAGACATCGGCCATCATCGCCGCCCCGCCTTCATGCGAAGTCAGGATGAACTCGATCCCGTCGGTCGTGCGCAATGCTTCCATGTAATCGACCCAGCCTCCGCTCGGCACACCGAACACATGGGCCACCCCCATATCGCGCAAGGTTTCGACCAGTTGGACCGCGACCGTCTTTTCCGTCATTTCAAATCCTCGATACCAATGAAAACCAAGCCGAAATCAGGCGGCCATGCAGACATATTTGGGCTGAAGAAACTCGGCGAGACCGTGGCGCGATCCTTCGCGACCAAGCCCCGATTGCTTGATCCCGCCAAAAGGGATCGGCGCGCCGGTCAGGCGCACAGTATTGACCGCAACCATTCCGTAAGCGAGCGCATCGGTCATCCGCCACGCGCGCGCCAGGTCGCGGGTATAGACATAGGCGGCAAGACCATATTCCGTGGCATTGGCCGCGCGCACCAGCGCCGCCTCGTCGGTGAAGGACAAGATGGCGGCGACCGGACCAAACGTTTCCTCGCGAGTGATCGCCATTGCCCCGGTAACCTCGGCCAGCACGGTCGGCACGACGAAACGCCCCCCGAGATCGGGATGGAGCGTTCCTCCGGTGACCAGCCGCGCGCCTTTGGCGAGCGCATCGTCAACCTGGCCGAGCACGCGCGCCACGGCCCGGTCGTGAATCAACGGCCCGATCGCCGCCCCCGGCGCAAACCCCGGCGCCACGACCAATTGGCGCGCCAGCCGGGCAAATTCGTCGGTGAACGCATCGACGATGTCGGCGTGGACGTAGATCCGATTGGCGGCAAGGCAGTCCTGCCCGCTCGTCTGGAACTTGGCTTCGATCGCAGCAGCAGCGGCCTGAGCAACATCGCAATCGGGAAAAACGATAAACGGCGCGTGGCCGCCCAGTTCGAGCGACATGCGCTTGACCGTCGGCGCGCACCGCGCGAGCAACAGGCGGCCGACTTCGGTCGATCCGGTGAACGACAGCCCGCGCACGTCGGAACTGTCGCACAGCGCACCTACCAATGTGGCGGGATCACCGGTCAAGACCGAAAAGACGCCTGCCGGAATCCCCGCCACTTCGGCCAACGCCGCCAGGGCCAGAGCGGAAAACGGTGTTTCGGGCGACGGGACGCAGACCGCCGCGCACCCCGCCGCGAGCGCGGCGGCAGCCTTGCGCGCGAGCATGGCCGAAGGAAAGTTCCACGGCGTGACCAGTCCGACCACGCCGATCGGCTCGTTCTGCACCAGCATCCGCCGCCCGGACAGATGGCTCGGAATGACTTCGCCATAGCCGCGCTGCGCCTCTTCGGCGAACCAGCGGACGAAACCGGCGCCATAGACAATCTCGCCCCGCGCCTCGGCCAGTGGTTTGCCCTGTTCACTGGTCACCAGCGCCGCCAGCGATTCGCTCTCGGCGAGAATCAGGTCGTGCCAGGCCATCAACAGATCGCCCCGCTGACGCGGAAGGAGCGCCCGCCAGCGAGCAAAGGCATCCTGCGCGGCAGCGACGGCAAAGTTGACGTCGTCCGCTCCCAGCGCAGGTACGCGACCGATCACGCAACCGCTCGCCGGATCCACCACCTCGATCGGCGCGACGGCGGTCGGCCCCTGGCTCCATCGACCCGCAACAAATGCCTGCTGGCGCAGCCAACGCGTTGCCAACGAGCCCGGCCCATGCCCTGCCGCACCCCGGCCACTATCGCTCCACATCGACATCCCCTGCATCATCGGCTGACATTTTTTGTGTATACGGTATGCATTGATTGGGCAAGAGGCGTCGGACATCTCAACCGCAAATCGCAAAGGCGAGCGGAGGCAATCCATCGACTTCGGCCAACAACCGTGCGCCCGCCGCAACCGCCGCAACACCGGCCGGCGTGCCGGTAAAAATGAGGTCACCTGCCGCCAGCGGTTGCCAGCGCGACAGTTCCGCGATCAACTCCGCCTCGTTCCAGATCATGTCGCCAAGCCGCGCCGACTGACGCACCCCGCCATCAACCGACAGCGCAATGCCGCGCTCCTCGGACAAAGGCAGAGCGCCCCGGACAAGCGCCCCGACCGGTGCAGCACCATCAAAGCTTTTGGACATGTCCCATGGCCGACGCGCAGCTTTTGCCTCGTCCTGCCGATCTCGCCGGGTGAAATCGATTCCCACCGCATGGCCGAAAATGTGGCCCGCGACATCGACCGGCGCGATATGACTGCCACCTGTGGCGATGGCCACGACCATTTCGACTTCGTGATGCAGATTGGCAGTCATCGGTGGGTAGACGAGGTCAGCCCCGTCCGTGAGCAGCGCGGTCGGCGCCTTTGTGAAGAAGAACGGCAATTCCCGCACCGGATCGGCGCCCATCTCGCGCGCGTGATCGGCATAGTTGCGGCCCACGCAAAAGATTCGTCCGACGGGAAAGCGCGCGTGCTCCCCCTCGATCGGCAAAGTCGGCAGAGGTGGAACAGCAATCGCATGGATCATGGTCGGTGCGGCGGGATTGGTCATGACATTGCTCCTCAAGATGCGGCGGAGCGCGGGCCAGGCGACAATCCCTCTTGCCTCCTACCCCCGCTTTGCGGCATAGTATTATTGTATACCGTACACAACAAGTGGTCTCATTGCCAACCATGCGCGGGGCCGACGAAAACTCATGGGGAGTTCTTGATGACGCATACGCAGATCTGTCGCACTGCCGATGTTCCGGCCAATGGGGTAAAACAGATTGCCCTGCCCGGGTTCGACCAGGAATTCGCGGTCTACAACCTCGACGGCGAATTCTTCGTGACCGATGACATGTGCACCCACGGCATGGTCTCGCTGGCGTCGGGCGACATTCTGGACGGCCAGATCTTTTGCCCGCTGCATGGCGGCGGATTCGATATCCGCACCGGCAAGGCGATCGAACTGCCCTGCCGCATCCGCCTCAAGACTTATCCGGTCGAAGTTCGCGGCGACGTGGTATTTGCCGATCTGGTCTGACCAGACGGTCTGTCAGACAAAGCGGCGCCGGCCAACGCGGGCCGGCGCCATTCCCGTTCGGAAAACCGATCAGAACTTGCAGGATGCACTCAGGCCAAAGCTGCGCGGCTGGGCCGTGTAGTTGCGGATCGAATTGGCATCCGCGCGAATGCCCATAACCGCGTACTTGTTGGTGACATTGTTGACGAACGCACTGACATCGACACCATCGAAGCGCGCGCCAATCCGCAAATTGAGCAGCAGGAAGGGTGCAATGCGCGTGTAGTAGTCGTCTGCAATCCCCGCCGCCAGTTGCGCGGCCGATACCGGACGGAAGATCGAATACGAGGCCGCGCGATAGTTGAAATCGCCCAGGACATAGCCCTTGACCGACGCGCCGAGGTCATGGGTGTATTCGCCGCGACCGTTGATCGTCCAGTGCGGCACCATCGGCAGGCGATCACCCGACGAACCGGGCGTACCCGCAGCCACCACCGCCGCAGGCAGGTCATCGGCCAACCGGGCGTTGACGTAAGTGATGCTGCCCGCGAGCGTAAGGTCCGTCATGGGACGCAACGTCGCGGAGGCTTCGACACCGTCCGTCTTGGTCAGACCGGCGTTGACTTCATAGTTGTACGTGCCTGCCGCCAAGGCGTTGACCTGCTGCCCGCTCCAGTCGATGTGATAGGCCGAAATATCGAACGACAGCTTGCGGTCGAGCAGGAAGAACTTCGCCCCCACTTCGTAATCCCACAGGCTGTCAGGCGCATAAGTCGCCGGGATCGGCGTGCCGGACTGCGCCGCGATCGAGGCCGAATTGTTGATACCGCCGATGCGGAAGCCCGATGCGGCGCGGGCATAGAGGCTGACATCGTGCGTCGCTTCCCACAGCAGGGCAAAATTGTACGTCATCTTGTGCTGGTGGGTGACATAGCGATCACCGACCGAGGGTGTCGTCACCTGGCCGAAGATATAGTCGGGATAGACGTTCTGCTGATTGCTGGCTTGATCGGTGATGCGGGCTTCGAAATAGCGCCCACCGATGGTCAGCGTGACATTGGGCACGATTTTATAATCGCCCTGGGCATAGAGCGCGTATTGGCCAACCTCGAAACGGTCGCCATTGGCATAGACTACCGGGCTGACGGCAAAACCGGGCTTGATCAGGCCGGCGGCAGAACAGGCGAAATAGGTTTCGCAAGCGACCTGCCCGGTCTGCGGATTGGCGAGAATAGCCGCGCCATAATACTGGCGCTGTTCGTTGTCATAATATGCCCCGGCGACAATCTGGAACGGCCCCCTGAACTTTGACGAAAAACGCGCCTCGGCCGTATAGTTGCGAAAGTTGAGATCGGTGTTGTATGCGACTGGCCAGGCGGGCGTATTCGAACACAGACCGTTGGCGCAGGCCTGGCCCGACGTGTCTTCAACATCGAGCATTTTCTTGCGGCCATAGCTGCCGCTCAACACGACGTCGCCAAATCCGAGATCGTAATCGCCGACAGCGGTGTAAAGCTGGTACGTCTCGTGATAATATTCGGAAACCGGATCGTAATTCGTATAGGCTCCGGCACCGGCAGGGGCGCTGATGCCGCCAACCCAGGACGTCGCATATTGCGGACCGTTGACCGCGGCATGCTGATAGACTGCGGCAAAGTCGAGCGTCAGGTCATCGGTCGGCTTGATACGCAGCATCGCACGACCACCGGCAAGATGCTCGTTGTTGACATTGCTGCCGTAATTGCCGCTGACCGGCTGGATCTTGTCGATATAGCCGCCGCCCTGTTCGGTCCAGCCGACGACGCGCAGCGCCACTTTGTCCTTGACCAGCGGCAAGTTGATCGCAGCATCGGCGCCGAAGTAGCCATTGCCGTGCTCGATCGCCGACCCGGTGAGATTGACCGAGCCCGTGACTTTCTCAAGGTCAGGCTTGGCGGTCACCACACGCAGCGTCCCGTCCATCGAACTCGCCCCGAACAGGGTGCCCTGCGGCCCTTTGAGCACTTCGACATGGTCGACGTCGTGCAACCGCAGACTGGGCGTGCCGTCGCCCGGCGCGTTGGCATTGAAACCGCCAAGCAGCGGCGCTTCGTCGAGATAGATCCCGGTGGTCTGGCCGACCGAGGATGAAATGCCGCGAATGATCAGTTGCTGTTGCGTGGCCCCCATGCTCATCACCGTCAGCGACGGGTTGAGCTTGGTCAGATCCTCGATCGAGCTGACGTGGTACTGCTTGAGTGTATCCCCCGAATAGGCGTCGATCGCCTGGGGAACCTTGAGCAGCGTCTGATCACCCCGCCGGGTTGCCGATACCACGATTTCCGGTGCAGCAGACGCTGCGCCACTATCCGTCGCAGCCGAGGCATCGGCAGCATACGCCGTGTCGGACAACGCTGCGACAAGACCAAGGCCCCCGCACGATACCAAAAACACCTTGCGACGCGCCTGCGGCGCGAATTTCACCCTCGTAGCCATAGATTTTCCCCAACTTAGTCGAACCGGACGTGCTGCCCGGACTCGCTCCATCGTTTTGTTCTGCAGCCGCTTCCGCCTTCGGATGTCCGGCTGTTTTTATGTGCACTGTATGCATTTTAGAACGCGGGTTTCCGCCCTTGTTCGCCGTTACAGCCGCATCCCCGGGAATGACGGCAGCCATTGACCCTCCTTTGTCTTTTCCCCGTTCCGCCTTGCGCTGCCAAAAGTATCCGACCTCAGGTTGCGGGCTTCCACGTCGCGAACGCCATCCCGCACCCAGTTCCCGCCGGCGAGCGATAGCAAGGCACGTAATCGATCAGATCGAACGTCATGCCTTCGGCAGCGCCCGCCAGCAGCGACCAGCACCGCAATTCAGAATTGCCTGACTGCAACTTTTCCCGTGGCAGGGCAGCGTGATCCGCTTCGCCACCACTGCGCAGAATCTCGATGAAATCACGGTCGAATTCCTCGTCGACCACAAAATGGCTGAGACCACCGGTGGCGATCACCGCCACGCGCAAATCTTCGGGCCAGCTTTCGATCGCTGCGCGGATAGCGCGGCCGATCTGATAGGCGCGCCCCGGCGTGACCTGGTTGGGCGGATAATAGGTGTTGATCGTCACCGGGATCACCGGCCAGACTTTCTGCGTCATGACCCGGTGATAGATATAGCCGAACGAATGGCTCATCGCGAGGCCTTCACCCATGAACTTCGAATGGGCCGGATCGAAACCGCGCTCCATCAGGTCGCCGATCAGGCGCAAGGCATGGTCCGAAGCTACCGGATAATCGCGCTCTTCCTGCGGATACCACACGTCCGCCTTCAGATCGTCGGCATATTTCCACTTCATCAGCCCGACCGGCCGATAAGGCAGCGTCTGCCCCCAATAGACCGACAGCGCGGGCATGTTGTCGTCCTGGAACACTTCCTTGTGGTCATCGCCGATGATGACGATCATGTCGGGATCGGTTTCGTGAAGCCCGCGGGCGATCGCCGCGATCCCGGCCTCGTTGGCCCGATGGCGCGCATCGAGCAGGCCCGGTTCAAGCTCGGCAAGCAGCGCATCGGTCGAACGATCAAGCAGATCGTCGAACGTGACCGCTTGGCCACGCTGGTCATAGAGCGCATGGAAATGGCGATCATCGGTATCGCCGCGTTTCAGCCAGGCCTTCGGCTCCATCAACAGCGCGGGGCTGTGCGAGCTCGCGATGCCCAGGACAATCTTCGCCATGACAGTTCTTTCTCCAGACTGAATTTCAGGAATGACGGCCATCAAGCTTGCCGACAGGCCAGCCACGGGGCCATCGCCCCGCCATAGGCATCGAACGCCCAGCGCGGATTGAAGCGCCCGGGCCGCCAGGGCGCGAGCACGTCGGCGCGAACACGATCGACCACTTCGCCGGCGATCAGGCGACCGACCAGCGGCGCCATCGTCACCCCGCTCATCATCGTGGCGACATAGAGATTGGCCGGCTGCCGGCAAAAGCCGATAATCGGCTGCTGCCCTTCGGCCGGTATCGGCACATAGCCCAATGTCATGAAGTCAAGCTCCGCCTGTGCCAGCTCCGGCACCATGGCGGCGGCGTTCGCCAGCAGATGCCGCCCATAGGCCGCGCTGGTATCCTTGCCATCGGCCCCCGGCGCATAGTCGAGCCCGGTGACAAAGCGCCCGTCCGGGTTCTGCTTGATCGACCCTTGCGGCCCGTTGAGCACCCGTGCCAACAGACCGGGCCGCATCGGTCGGGTATGCGCGAGCGTCCCCGAAACCAGATCGATCGGCACACGCACTTGGCAGGATTGCGCTAGACGCGTCGTGTCCGCGCCCGCCGCCAGCACAATGAGGTCGGCCGATACCGGCCCCTGGCTCGTTAACACCGCAGCATGACCCGCAGCATCGACCGGCAACGCCTCGATCTCGCCAGTGACGAAGCGCACGCCGTGTTGGCGACACGCATCAAGCAGGACAGCCATGGCCCCCATGACATCAACCGCGCCTTGTTCGGGCAGGAAGTAACCGCCCCCGAACGGCCCCGGCGTGACGCCCGGACAGAGCCCGGCGAAGTCGGCTTCATTCAGCGCGCGGGCTGCAACGTCCCATGATGCTAGCCGCCGGCACTC
>Ga0302198_10001772_pt1 | contig 23314 bp, 22 predicted proteins | sample II_Bog_N2_2_FD_193521 | JGI IMG/M metagenome (GOLD analysis project Ga0302198, IMG submission 193521) | Peat permafrost microbial communities from Stordalen Mire near Abisko, Sweden - II_Bog_N2_2 | ecosystem: Environmental > Terrestrial > Soil > Wetlands > Peat | place: Sweden: Abisko... | reverse complement strand
CCCGATGTTCTGGGTTGGTCAATGGGCGGGATGATCGCCCAGGCGCTCGCCGTCCTGCATCCGGCCGACGTGCGGCGACTTGTGCTCAGTGCCACCTATTCGGGGAATGGGAAGGCGACCTCACCAAGCCCGGCCAATGCAACAGCGTTGGTCAATGCGGCGAAGACCGGCGACACCAACGCAATCATGGCGCTGATCTTCCCCGCCAACCAGCTCGCTACCCAAGAGTCGGCATACATCAGTGGTGTGTCGGGATACCCACACTTCTACCAGGCCCCTGAAGCTCTGGCTGTGGCCCAGCACGCCGCGATCACCCGCTGGGCCACCGGAGCCGTGCGGGCAGGCCATGGACATATTTCAGCCCCCACCCTGATCGGCGACGGTGCAAATGACGTCATGACTCCACCCGCCAACGTTCACAAAATGGTCCAACAGATACACGGAGCTCACTCCGTGATCTACCCCGACGCTGGCCATGGTTTCCTGTTCCAGGACGCGTCACCCTGGGCAGCTCGGATAAACGCCTTTTTGAGGTAGCGGGCGGAGTCCGGCTCCTCAAGAGCGTTCGCGATACCGGGACGAGCTCGACCCGCCGTCGCCGACGCGATGGACGTCACACGTCAGTCGGATTGAGCGGGTGAAGCGACACTGCCAACGGACCAGATATCGCGCGGGGATTTCGCGGGGACGAATCGTCCTGAGGAATTTCCGTCCGAAGCCTGACGCTCTCATCAGGAACTTTGGTGGAGGCGATGGGACTTGAACCCACGAACCTCCTGACTGCCAGTCAGGCGCTCTACCAGCTGAGCTACGCCCCCAGTGGTGGAGGAGAACGTTAGCAGTCGGAGGTACCGGTCCCGTTCCGTCCCGGACGCCCGGCGAGACCCAGAATTGACCTCTGGGCAGCCTCGCCGACCGGCCGGAACCGGCCCGGAACCGGCCCGGAACCCACCGAGGTGTCGCCTACCCTGGTGGCATGGCACGCGCATACGACGTCACTGCGGTGGAGCGCAAGTGGCAGCAGCACTGGGACGACGAGGGCACCTACCAGATCGACAACGACGATCCCCGGGAGAAGTTCTACGCGTTGTGCATGTACCCCTACCCCTCGGGGGCGGCACACCAGGGCCACGTGCGGAACTACACCTTCGGCGACCTGACCGTGCGCTACCAGACCATGCAGGGCAAAGGGGTGCTGAGCCCGATCGGGTTCGACTCCTTCGGCCTGCCCGCCGAGAACGCCGCCATCAAGACGGGGACCCATCCCCGGATCTTCACCGATGCCAGGATTGCCGAGCTCACGGCGTCACTGCGCCGGCTCGGTGCTGTCTACGACTGGCGCCGGGAGATCCACAGCCACGACCCCTCCTACATCAAGTGGAGCCAGCTCATCTTCCTGCGTCTCTGGGAAGCGGGCCTGGCCTACCGTGCGCTGGCCCCGGTCAACTGGTGTCCGGGCTGTCAGACCGTCCTGGCCAACGAGCAGGTCCTGGCCGACGGCACGTGTGACCGCTCGGGCGACGTGGTCATCAAGCGTGACCTCGAGCAGTGGTTCTTCCGCATCACGAGCTACGCCGACGAGCTCCTGGAGGCCCTCGACGACCTCGAATGGCCCGAGCGGGCGAAGACGATGCAGCGCAACTGGATCGGGCGGTCCGAGGGCGCGGAGTTCGACCTGGCCGTCGAGGGTCGTGACAGGCTCACCGTCCGGGTCTTCACGACCCGGCCCGACACCACGTTCGGCATGACCTATGCGGTCATGGCCCCCGAGCACCCGCTGGTCGACGAGCTGACCACCGCAGACCAACGGCCAGCGGTCGACGCGCTGCGCAGCCGGGCCGCCGCCGCCACCGACATTGAGCGCATGGCCGAGGGCGACGCAACGGCCCTGGGCAAGCGTGGCGCCTTCACCGGAAGCAATGTCATCAACCCGTTCACCGGCGATCCCGTCCCGCTCTACGTGGCCGACTACGTCCTGATGGGGTACGGGACCGGGGCGATCATGGCCGTGCCGGCCGAGGACGAGCGCGACTGGGCTTTCGCGGCCCAGCACCAGCTGCCAATCGTTCGCACCGTCGCACCCCCGGAGGATTGGGACGCCAACGGGGGAGGGGCGTACTCGGGCGACGGCGTCAAAATCAACAGCGGCTTCCTCGACGGTCTCGACATCGTCACGGCGAAGGCCCGCGCCATCGCCTGGCTCGAAGAGAAGGGCGTCGGCGAGCGCAAGGTCAACTACCGCCTGCGCGACTGGCTAGTCTCGCGTCAGCGCTTCTGGGGTTGTCCGATCCCGGCCGTCTACTGTGCCGATCACGGCGTGGTGCCGGTGCCCGAGGAGCAGCTCCCGATCGTGGCCCCCGACGACGTGGAGTTCCTGCCGACGGGCCAGTCACCGCTGGCGATGCACGAGGGCTTTCTCCGCACCACCTGCCCGGTGTGCGGAGGTCCGGCCCGTCGCGAGACGGACACCATGGACACCTTCGTCGACTCCTCGTGGTACTTCCTGCGCTTCTGCGATCCTTGGAACACCGAGCAGCCCTTCGCTCCGGCGGCGGCGCAGCACTTCATGCCGGTCGATCAGTACATCGGCGGCATTGAGCACGCCATCCTCCATCTCCTCTATGCCCGCTTCTACACCCGCGCCTTGATCGACGTCGGACTGGCACCGGGCATCGACAGGGAGCCCTTCAAGCACTACCTCGCCCAGGGCATGATCCGGATGGACGGTACGAAGATGTCGAAGTCCAAGGGCAACCTGATCGCGCCCGAGCACTACTTCGATACCGTCGGCGCCGACGCCCTCCGCCTGTTCCACTTGTTCGTGGGGCCGCCCTTCGACGACATGGACTGGTCGGAACAGACCGAACAGGTCATTGAGGGATGCGGGCGCTTCTTCGACCGGCTGTGGCGCACCTGCACAGCCGAGCAGTCGCTCCGTACCGGGGAACAGACGTCGGCCGACCTGGCTGTGCGCCAGGCCGTGCACCGCACCATTGCCGACGTGACCAAGGACCTGGAGCGCTGGTCCTACAACACGGCGGTGGCGCACTGCATGGAGTTGCTCAATCTGGTGCAGCGCTACGGCAACGCGGCCGATGCCGAGCCCCACACCGACGTGTGGAACGAGGCGCTCGACACCCTGCTCGAGCTGCTCGCCGTGATGTCCCCGCACGTCACCGCCGAGCTGTGGGAGCACCGGCACCCGGGCGAGCCATCCGTGCACCTGCAGCGGTGGCCGACGTTCGACCCTGATCTCGTACGCCAGGACACCGTCACCATGATTGTGCAGGTCAACGGCAAGGTGCGCGACCGCATCGACGTCGACGCCGCCATTTCGGAGGGCGATGCCGAGGCGGCCGCTCTGACCTCGGCGAAAGTGATCGAAGCGTTGGGCGGCGCAGTCCCCACGCGCGTCATCGTCCGTCCACCGCGCCTCGTCAACGTCGTCGTCTAGCGACGCGCAGCGGCTTCGGAGTCCGAGGAGTTCGACCCCGACCCTGGCCGGCCGGCGGCCTACTTGAAGCCGGCCACCACGCTCTTCCACATCTCCGGGTCGACCTTGTAGGGCGCGTAGAAACTGAAGCGGTCCACGAGGTCTCCGAAGCGGCTGCGCACCTCGGCCGCCACCTGGTCGAGCGGCGCCACCACGGCGAAGGCATTGAGAATGTCGTCGTCGATCAACTCGCCCATCTGCACCCACTCGCCCCGCTTGGACAGCGTGTTGAGTTCCGACTGCAGGTCGCCCCAGCCGTGCAGCTCCAGGACCGGGCGGTAGGCCGGCGTCGAACCGTAGAAGGCGATCTGCTCGCGTACGCCCTTGGCCGCTTTCGCCATGGACTGCTCGTCCGGGCCCGTGACGATGAAGCCGGGGTAGGAGACGGTGAGATCTGCCCGCGTCTTGCCCGCTTTGGCCGCGCCCCGCTCCAGCGCGGGCAGGCTCACTTCGCGCAGGTACCGCTCTGTCGAGAAGCCGTGCACCAAGAAGCCGTCACCGACCTCGCCGGCCACCTCGGTCATGAGCTCGCCGACGGCGGCCAGCAGGATCTTGGGATTGCCGTAGGGGTTCGGCCCGGGATCGAAGAAGGGCGTCATCAGGGTGTGCGTGTAGAACTCGCCCCTGAATGCGAGCGGTTCGCCGGTTTCCCAGGTCCTCCAAATGGCCCGGATGGCCAGAATGAGTTCACGCATGCGCGGCGCCGGGTGCGACCACGGCATGGAGAAGCGCTTCGTGATGTGAGGTTTGATCTGACTGCCCATGCCGAGCATGAAGCGGCCCTTGGTCAGCAGCTGCAGGTCGTTGGCCAGCACGGCCAGCGTCATGGGGTTGCGGGCGAAGGCCACGGCGATGCCCGTGCCGAACTCCAGCTTCTCGGTGGCCGCTGCCCCGATGGCAATCGGCAGGAAGGGGTCGTGGTTCGTTTCCGCCGACCAGACGCCGTCGTAGCCACTCTCCTCGGCTTTGACCGCCTGTGCGGCTATCCCGTCGGGATCGAACCCGATGCCACCGTCGATCTTCATGTGCGACTGATCCCTCTCACTCGTGCCTCACCGCTCACCACTGCCACCGCCACCGCCACTCACTGATCCTCTCCCCGCAGGAAGCGCTCGAGCTCGGCCGCGATCTCATCACCCGACGGCACTTCGTCGACCCCCATGGCGTTGCCCTCCGATGCGTCGATGTTCTCCTCGAGCTTGCGCACCATGTCCTGGTGCTCGGCATTGTCGGCGATGAGCCCGTCCACCTGCCGCCGTGAGCTGTCGCCGGCCCGGCGCAGCGAGGACGAATCGAGCGACAGCGAGCCCACCGCGGCGAGGCCTTCGATGAGCGCCGCGCTCGCTTCGGGAAACGGCATGCCGGCCACGTAGTGCGGGACCCGGGCCCAGAGGCTGACGGCGGGCGTCCCGATGGCACCGAAGGCCATCTCGAGGGCAGCCGACACGCCGGCCGGCACTTCGAGCTCGCCCTGCACGATCCCCACCTGTTCGACGAGGTTGGCTGATTCGGCCGGCGCCGTGGCGGCCAGCTTGACCGGCCGCGTGTGGGGCGCCGGCGCCGGGAAGGCACCCAGCCCCACCACCATGCGGACGCGCCAGGAGCGGGCCAACCCCACGACGGCGTCGGTGAAGGCGCGCCAGTGGAAGTCGGGCTCCGGGCCCACCAGGAACAGCATGTCCCGTCCGGATTCGTCCGTTCCCTGCCGCACGACGGTGCGGGGCCAGTTCAGCTCCGTCGTGATCCCGTTGACGATGCGCGCCACAGGACGCCGGGCCCGCTGGTCGAGGAAGTGCTCGCTGTTGAACGTGACGATGGGCTCGGTGTGCCCTTGGCCGAGGAGTGTGGCGATGGCGGTCGTCGCACCTAATCCGGCGTCGACCCAGCCCTCGAGGGCCACCACCAGAATCGGCTCCCGCAGGACGGGCTCTTGGTGGACTTCGAAGATCTCGGTCAGCCCGTTGCCCTCGGGGCTCACGGAGCGGTCTCCAACGCCTCGGCCGCCATTTCGAAGAGCCGCCCGATCTGCAGCGGGAACCCCTCGACGCTGCCCTGATCGCCGGCCCCGGCGCCGGCCACGTAGCGGGCGTAGACGCCCTGCAAAATGCAGGCCAGCTTCCAGTAGCCGAAGGCCTGGTAGTAGCCGATACCCGAGACATCGAGATCGGAGACGGCGTCGTAGCGTTCCTTGACCTGCTCCTTGGTCGAGAACCCCGGTGCGGTCGTCGGCGAGAGTCCGAGCACGGCCATGGAGTCGCCCGGGTCGGACCAGTAGTCCATCAGCAACCCGAGGTCGGCCAACGGATCGCCCAGCGTGCAGATCTCCCAGTCGAGGATGGCCCGGACGGTCCCGTCGTCGGCCAGCACGACGTTGTCCATCCGGTAGTCGCCGTGGACGACGGACGTCCGCTGCTGTTTGGGGATGCGCCGGGCCAACTCGTCGCTGACGCGCTCGACGATGCCACCGTGGTCGACACCTTCGACCTGCATCTGCTCGTACTGCCCGCGCCAGCGCTTGAGCTGCCGCTCTATGTAGCCCTCGTGCCGACCCAGATCGCCCAGTCCGACCGCATCGGGGTCGACGGCGTGCAACGCAGCCAGCGTGTCCGCCATGTGACCCCCGACGCCGCCCCGGGTCGCCTGGTCGAATGCGGCCTCGGCCTCGGGTGCGTTGCGCAGGATGTGACCCTCGACGAACTCCATCACGTAGAAGGGCCTCTCGTTCACCGCCTCGTCGGTGCAGAGTCCGACGGTGACCGGGACGGGGATGCCGGCCGGCCCGAGCGAGTGCATCAGCCGGTACTCACGGGACATGTCGTGCGCCGTGGGCAGCACGTGGTGGAGCGGGGGCCGACGCAGGGCCCAGGCCCGTCCGTCGGAGTCCTCGACGCGATAGGTGAGATTGGAACGGCCGCCGGCGATCAGGGTGAAGGTCAGCGGTGGGCTGATCTCGGGCAGCTGCGCCACCATCCAGTCGGTGACAGTGGCCTCGTGAATGCCTTCCGGCGCCTGCGACACGCGCACGACGCTAATCGGTGCCGTGTGACCCGGTCAGACGCGCCGGCCCTCAGCGGCCGCTCAGATCCGACCCCGGGAAGCTGCCTCGACCGGCCCTCACGTGGGACGACGTTCCCGCCCCGGAGAGCCATTAGCGTCTTGGGCGATGGACGTCACAGACCAGACATTCCAGGCCGAGGTGCTGGACCGCAGTGCGACGGTGCCGGTGATCGTGGATCTCTGGGCCCCGTGGTGCGGGCCCTGCAAGACCCTGGGGCCCATGATCGAGAAAGCGGTGGCCGATACCGGGGGTGCCGTCGAACTGGCCAAGGTCAACGTCGACGACAACCCCTCGGTGGCGCAGGCCTTCAACGTGCAGTCCATTCCGGCCGTCTTCGCCATCAGCCAGGGCCAGGTCGTGGACCAGTTCATCGGAGCGGTGCCCGAGGCGCAGATCTCCGCTTTCGTGCAGCGCTTGGCGCCGGCCCCGACCGAGGCGGACACGCTGGCGGCCGCCGGCGACGAGGCCTCCCTGCGCAAGGCCCTCGAACTCGAGCCTGACCACGTCGGCGCCACCGAGGGCCTGGCGCGCCTGCTGATCGATCGCGGCGATCCCGCCGAGGCACTCGCTCTCCTGGGGCGCCTGCCCGAGACCGAGGCCAGCCGGACGTTGGCGGCCCAGGCCCGCCTCCTCGAAGTGGGGGTCGACGTCTCGGGGGCTGGTGGTGTCGACATGGAAGCCAAGTTGGACGAGCTGCTGGAGCGGGTGCGCGACGACGACGTGGCCCGGCAGGAGTTCGTGGACCTCCTGGAGGCCATGGGCCCTGATGACCCGCGCACCAAGGAGTACCGGCGGGCGTTGACAGCGCGCCTGTACTGATGGCCGGACCGGCCACCGGGACGTCGGCGACCGAAAGCCACAACGACACTGCTCCCACCGCCCCCCCCACTGCGCTGCTGCACCTCGGCGGCAAGCACTACGACCTGACGCACCGGGCCCTCGTCATGGGGATCCTCAACCGCACCCCCGACTCCTTCTACGACAAAGGCGCCACGTTCGAGCTCGACAAGCTCTACGGGCGGGCCGAGCAGCTCGTCGCCGACGGCGCGGACATCCTCGATATCGGTGGCGTCAAGGCGGGCCCCGGGCCCGAGGTGACCGAGGCTGAGGAGCTCGATCGTGTGGTGCCGGTCGTGGCCGGCCTGGTGGCGCGCTTCGACACGCCCGTCTCGGTCGACACCTGGCGCGCCTCGGTGGCGCGTGCCTCTTACGCCGAGGGTGCGGTGATGGGCAACGACATCAGCGGACTGGCCGACCCCGACTATGCGCCGGCCGCGGCCGAGTTCGACGCCGCCGTCGTCATCACGCACATCCGACTGGCCCCGCGCGTGGCCGATCCCGATCCGCACTACGACGACGTCGTGGCCGATGTGGCCCGCTTCCTCACCCAACGCGCCGACAGTGCGCTGGCCGCCGGTCTGCCGGCGGATCGGATCGTGCTCGATGCCGGCCTCGACCTCGGCAAGACCGCCGACCAGTCGCTGACCCTGCTGCGTGCCTCCTCGACGCTGGCCGCGCTGGGTTACCCGCTCCTGCTCTCGGCCTCCAACAAGACGTTCCTGGGCAAGATCTTGGATTTGGAGCTGACCGAGCGACGGGAGGCTTCTATCGGCGCGGCGGCCCTCGGCATCGCTTGGGGCTGCCGCATTGTGCGCGTGCACGACGTCAAGGGCACCTGCCGGGCCCGTGACGTGCTCGCCGCCGTCAGCGAGGCCCGGTGAGCACGGCCCGGTGAGCACGGCCCAGTGAGCACGGCCCAGTGAGCACGGCCCAATGAGCACGGCGCGATCGCAATCCGTCTATCTGGTGAAGGGTGACGACGCCGCCCTGGTGGCCCAAGCCGTCCGTGGACTGCTCGACGACGTGGTGGGGGACGGTGACCACGCGCTCATCGTCGAAGAGATCGGTGGGGGAGCGGGAGACGAGTTGAGTGTCGGCGCCGTGGTCGATGCCTGCCTGACGCCTCCTTTCCTGGTCGATCGCCGGGTGATCGTCGTACGCGAAGCCGGGCGCCTGCTCACCGCCGACGTGCCACGACTCGTCGAAGTCATCGGCGACCCTCTCCCGACGACAGTGCTCGTGTTCGTCGGTGGGGGAGGCACCATTCCCGCTCCGCTCGTCAAAGCCATCACCGCAGCGGGTCAGGTCATCGACGTCTCGACCAGCAAGGCGGGGGACCGCAAGGCCTGGCTGCACGAGCACCTCAAGGCGGCGCCGGTCAAACTCGAGCCGCGCGCCGCCGATCTCCTGGCCGGCCACGTCGGCGAGGATCTCGGTCGTGTCGAGGGCCTGCTCAGCGCCTTGAGTGCCGCCTACGGCGAAGGGGCGCGGATCACGGCGGACGACCTGGCGCCCTACCTCGGCGAAGCGGGCAACGTACCGCGCTACGAGTTGACCGACGCCATCGACAAAGGCGAGCCGGGACGGGCCCTCACGGTGCTCCGGCGCATGCACGAGGCGGGCGGTCTCGCCCCGGTGCAGGTGCTGACCACCTTGCACATCCACTTCTCCAACATGCTCGTGCTCGACGGCGATGACGTGAGCACCGACCAAGATGCTGCAGCCGTCCTCGGCACCGCTCCCTTCGTTGCCAAGAAGGCGCTGCAACAGTCGCGGCGCCTCGGGAGCGCGAGGGTCGCCGAGGCCATCAATCTGATCGCGGCAGCCGACCTGGACGTGCGGGGAGCCAGCGGCATGGACTCCGAGGTCGTCATCGAAATCCTGGTGGCCCGCTTGGCCCGCCAGACCCGTCCGGTCCGCTCGTCGCGCCCCCGCGCCGGCGCCCGCGGGTAGCGCGTCAGTCCAGCGGGGAAGAGAACCACCACCGGTGGTTCTCGAGGTCCCGGGCGCCGTACTCGCGGAGGCCGTAGGGCTGGTCGGTGGGCGCGCTCTCGAGATGGGCGCCGGCCCCTTTGACGCGGGCATAGTGCGCGTCGACGTCGTGGACGCGGACGGACAGGCCACCGTGTGACGCGGTGGCCTGGCGCGGCGAGTCCATTTCGCTCTCGGCCGTCACCCGGTGCAGCCAAATGGGGGCATCGCCGTTGCGGACCTCGCCGTGGACGACGGTGCCGTCGTCGAGGCGGTGCAGGCCGCCCGAGGTGAGACCGAACGTTCCGACCAGGAAGTCATGGGCCGCCTCGATGTCCTGGTACACGAGGACGGGGACGACGGCGGGCGTAGGAGTGGCGCTCATCCGACAACTGTGCGCCCTGCGCCGGCGGCTGTACACCCTGTCGCGCGCAGCCCGGTGCTGAACTTGGTCCCGTGCTCGAGACAGCCGAAGAGATGGCGAACCTCCAGTCCCTGCTCCATGTCTCCATGGCGGGCGCCGGTCCCCACCTGCGCGACGTCATCACGGAGGAGCGCCGGCTCACGGCCGTCCAACTGACCGAGCGCCTGCAGGGCATGCGCCTGCTCGTGTTGGCCACGGTGAGCGCCGACGGGTGCCCGCTCGCCGGGCCGGTGGATGGCTATTTCTTGCACGGCACCTTCTGGTTCAGCACGGCGAGAGAGTCGGTGCGCCGGCACCATCTGGCACGGCGTCCCGCCTGCAGCGCCACTCACCTCCCGGGCGATGAGCTCTCCGTCACCGTGCACGGGAGGGCCGAGGTCCGCCCCCTGGACGACCCGGCCAACGGCGACCTGCTGCAGGCCATGCTGGACGAGTATCTCCCCAAGGTCGGAGCGGAATTCGAAGAAGGGCTGCAACAGATGGACGCCGTCGGCGTCCGGATCGTGCCCGAGAAGATGTTCACCTTCTCTATGGCCCCGTAGGGGGCCATAGCCAGGAAGGGAGGGTGTGCCGCTACTCGGCGGCGGACGCCTCAATGGCCGCCACCCGGCGCACCAGGCGCGACTTGTGGTTGGCGGCGGTGTTCTTGTGGATGACGCCCTTGGCGGCGGCCTTGTCGATGCGCTTCACAGCCAGGCGCAGGGCCTCGACGCTGTTCTCGGCACCGCTCTCGGCGGCGGTCACGGCCGACTTCGTACGCGTGCGCAGCTCGGCCCGCACCGACTTGTTGCGCAGGCGGCGCTTCTCGTTCTGGCGGTTCCGCTTGATCTGGCTCTTGATGTTGGCCACGTGTCGATCCTCAGTCTTCTTCGAAAGGGGGCGGCGGTGGACCGAGGCCTCACCGGTGCGGACGACAACTGTAGCAGGTGGCGGGCCTATTTCGGCCGGCGCCTCCCGGCCGGGGCGGTCCCAACTGTCCTGGCCAGGCGACCGAGGGCGCCGACCAGGGCCGGTACGATCGGCGGACCGTGCCGCCCCCTGTCACCGCAGCTGGACCCGTTGCGGTCGAGCTGATCCGTAACTTCTCCATCATCAGCCATGTCGACCACGGCAAGTCGACCTTGTCCGACCGCATCCTCGAGATCACCGGGGCCGTCGACCCCCGCCTCATGCGGGAGCAGTACCTCGACTCGATGGACATCGAACGGGAGCGGGGGATCACCATCAAGGCCCAGAACGTCCGGGTGGTGCACGACGGCCACATCCTCCACTTGATCGACACCCCCGGCCACGTCGACTTCGGCTACGAGGTCTCGCGCTCGCTCGCCGCCTGCGAAGGCGCGGTGCTCCTGGTCGATGCGTCGCAGGGCATTCAGGCTCAGACCCTGGCCAACTGTTACCAGGCCATTGAGAACGACCTCGAGATCGTCCCGGTCCTCAACAAGATCGACCTGCCGGCGGCCGACCCCGAGCGTTGCGCGCTGGAGATCGAGCACGTGCTCGGCCTGCCGGCGGAGAGCATCCTGCACATCTCGGCCAAGACGGGGGAGGGGGTGCCGGCGCTGCTCGACGCCATCATCGCCCGCATTCCTGCGCCCAAGGGCGACCCGGAGGCACCACTGCGCGCCCTGATCTTCGACTCCTCCTACGACCAGTACCGCGGTGTGGTGAGCTCCATCCGCATCGTCGACGGGTCCCTGCACGCCGGGGCGCGCCTGCGCTTCATACAGGCCAACGCGGTGCACGACATGGAAGAGGTGGGCGTGCGCACCCCCGTGGCCGTCCCGGTGGAACGGCTCGGGCCCGGTGAGGTGGGCTACCTGATCGCCGGGATAAAGGATGTCGGCGAGGCCCGTTCCGGTGAGACCGTCACCACCGCCCAGCACGGTGCCACCCAGGCGTTGGCCGGTTACCGGGACCCCAAGCCCATGGTGTTCTGCGGGCTCTACCCGATCGACGGCGACGAGCTGCCGGACCTGCGTGACGCCCTGGACCGCCTCAAGCTCAACGACGCCAGCTTCACCTTCGAGCCCGAGTCGTCCCACGCCCTAGGGATCGGCTTCCGCTGCGGCTTCTTGGGCCTGCTGCACATGGAGATCGTGCGGGAGCGCCTCGAACGCGAATTCAACCTGTCGCTCATCGCCACCGCGCCCAGCGTGGAATACCGGGCCTTCCTGACCGACGGGACCGAGCTCGACGTCGACAACCCCACCGAACTGCCCGACGCCAGCCGCATCGACCACATCGATGAGCCCATGCTGTCGGCCACCATCATCACGCCGACCGAGTACACGGGAACCGTCATGGAACTCTGCCAGGGCAAGCGGGGGGACATGACCCGCATGGAGTACCTCTCACCGGAGCGGGTCGAGCTCGTCTACACCCTGCCCCTGGCCGAGGTCGTCATCGACTTCTTCGACCAGTTGAAGAGCCGGACCAAGGGGTACGCCAGCCTGGACTACGAGCCCGAGGACTACGCCACCGGCAACCTGGTGCGGGTCGACATCCTCATCAACCATGCGCCGGTCGACGCCTTCTCGACCATTGTGCACAGGGACACGGCCGACACCTACGGCCGCAAGATGGCCGAGAAGCTGCGCGAGCTCATTCCGCGCCAGATGTTCGACGTCCCGATCCAAGCCGCCATCGGCGGGCGCATCGTGGCCCGCGAAACGGTCAAAGCCAAGCGCAAGGACGTGCTGGCCAAGTGCTACGGCGGTGACATCACCCGCAAGCGCAAGCTGCTCGAGAAGCAGAAAGAGGGCAAGAAGAAGATGAAGAACATCGGCCGGGTCGAGGTGCCCCAGGAGGCATTCGTCTCCGCCCTGCGCCTGGGTGACGACTGAGAAGGCAGCTCGTCCGCCCCATGCCCGGAAGATCCCCAGCCGCTCACGGTTGCGGTCCTGGCACTCGGTAGACTGGAGTGCCAGGCACCCTATGTCCCCGGCTCTCGCATGACCCCGCCCATCGCATGACCCCGCCTTCTGACCCGGTCACGCCCAGCGACGTCGCCTCCGACGAGCGCGCCCTCAACGCCAGGAGAGCGGCCATTCTGGAGGCGGTGGTGACCGAGTACATCGGGACCGCCGAGCCTGTGGGCTCCTCCCACGTCGCCGACTCCCCGGGCGTCCAGGTGTCCTCGGCCACCGTCCGTTCGGAAATGGTGGCGCTCGAGCGCGAGGGGTACCTCGTCCAGCCCCACACCAGTGCCGGCCGCATTCCGACCGACAAGGGCTACCGCTTCTTCGTCGACCACCTGACCGGACCGGGTGTCCTCGGGCCGATCCAGCGCAAGCAGGTCAGCCAGTTCTTCGACCAGGTCCACGGGGAGATGGAGACGGTGCTGGAGCGGGCCTCTGGTCTGCTCTCCGAAATGACGTCGTACGCCGCCGTGGTCGTCGGCCCTTCGCACGAGACCGCCACCATCCGTTCCGTCCAGCTCGTCGGCCTCTCGCCACTGCATGCGCTGTTGGTGGTGGTGCTCTCCGACGGTGCCGTCGAGAAGCGCACCATCGACCTCCGGGCCGAGACCTCCGACGACGCGCTGGCCCGGGCCGGCACCGTGCTGGCCTCGCACCTGGTCGGGCGCACGCTCACCCAGCCCTGGGTCGTACCGGCGAGCGGCTCCGCCGAGGTCGACCACCTCGTGACCGCGGTGCGCACGGCCTTCGACTCCCTCGAGGGCGCCATGGAATCCGACCAGGTGTTCGTGGGCGGACCGGCCCGGTTGGCCGAGTCGTTCGACGCGGTGGAGACGGTGCGCTCGGTCCTGGCCATCCTCGAACAGCAGTTGGTCGTGGTCTCACTGCTGCGCGACGTCCTCGATCGCGGGCTCTCGGTCGCCATCGGGACCGAACACGGTTTCGAGCCGCTGTCGTCCTGTGCCGTCGTCGTGGCGCCGGTCTCCATTGACGGGCAGGACCTCGGCGCGGTGGGGCTGCTGGGGCCGACACGGATGGACTACGCCCGGGCCATGGCCGCGGCGCACGTTGTGGGAGAGCGTCTCGGACAACGCATCAGTGGGGGGCACGATGGCCGTCACTGACGGGATGGGTGACCTCTACGCGCTGCTCGGAGTCGGCCCCGAGGCCAGTGACGACGAGATCAAGCGGGCCTACCGCGCCCGCGCCCGTGAATTGCACCCTGACACCAACCAAGGTGATGCGGAGGCCGAGGCCCGCTTCAAGCAGGTGACGGTGGCCTACGAGGTCCTCCGCGACCCCGAGCGCCGGGCCCGCTACGACCGTTTCGGGCCCGAGGGTGTCTTCGGTTCGCAGCCCGGGGCGGGGGGCGGATTCGGCTTCGAGGGTGGCCTGGGCGACATCTTCGAGGCGTTCTTCGGCCAAATGGGTGGCACCGGCGGCCGCCGGAACGGTCCGCAAATGGGTGCCGACGCCGAGGTGCAGATAGAGCTGGAGTTCGCCGAAGCGGTCTTCGGTGCCCGCAAGGAGATCACGGTCCGCTTGCCCGCCACCTGCACGACCTGCGAGGGTCGGGGCACGGCCCCCGGCACCGAACCGGTGACCTGCATCGACTGTCAGGGCGCCGGCGAACTGCGTCGCGTGCGTCAGTCGCTGCTCGGACAGGTGGTGACCAGCGTCGTCTGCTCCCGCTGCAGCGGGACCGGCGAAATGATCCCCAACCCCTGCGCCGACTGCCGCGGTGAGGGGAGGCGCATGCAGGAGAGCACCTTCACCGTTGAGGTGCCGGCCGGCGTGGAGGAAGGGTCGACATTGCGACTGGCCGATCGCGGTGCGGCCGGCCAACGTGGTGGCCCCAGCGGGTCCCTCTTCGTCCACCTCGCCATCCGGCCCGACCCGCGCTTCGAGCGGCAGGCCGACAACCTCCACACCACGCTGACCATCAGCATCGCCCAGGCTGCCCTCGGGACCGAGACCGACGTCGAGACATTGGACGGGCCGCAGCATCTGACGATCGGACCGGGTACCCAACACGGGCACATTGAGCGCATTCGCAGCCTCGGCGTGCCACACCTGCGCGGCCGCGGTCGGGGCGACTTCTACGTGCACGTGCTGGTCACCACACCGACCGACCTCACACCCGAGCAGGACGAGCTGCTGCGCCAGTTCGCCGGCTCACGGGGCGAGGTGGTGTCCGCCCCCGGCGCGGGGGGCGGCGAGGGCGTGTTCTCGCGCCTGCGTTCCGCTTTTGGCTAGCGCCGGAAGCACCATCGCTGCGATCGCCGTCCGGGCGGCCGCCACCGCACAGGTCTTCGTGGGTGACCCGGGGCGGCCGGTGCTCTCTGACGAGGATGCGCACCATCTCGCGCGGGTGTTGCGCCTCCGCGACGGCGAAGAGGTCATTGCCGCCGATGGGCTGGGTCGTTGGGTCCGCACCGCGTGGCGAGGTGCCGCCGGGCTGGAGCCGATCACGAACGGGACCGGCGTGGGGGGTGACGGCTCGGTGCAGTCCGAGGCCCGCGCCGAGCCTGCCCTCACCGTGGCGTTCGCCCCCGTCAAGGGCGAGCGACCCGAGTGGGTCGTCCAGAAGTTGACGGAGTTGGGCATCGATCGCATCGTTCCGTTGCGCACCGAACGCAGTGTCGTGCGTTGGACCGGGACCCGGGGCCAGGCCAGCGTCGAGAAGCTGCGCCGAGTGGCCCGCGAGGCGGCCGCCCAGTCGCGCCACGTCTGGCTGCCCGAGGTCTGCGACACCGTGGCTTTCGCCGACCTCCCCGCGTTGGGGGGACCGGGCGAGGTCGTCCTGGCCCAGCTCAGCGGGGATCGCCCCACGCTGGCCCAGCGGGTCGTGGCCGTGGGGCCCGAGGGCGGGTGGAGCTCCGAAGAGCTGGGGGAGGGGCTGCCCACCGTGGGATTCGGATTGAGCGTCCTGCGGGCCGAGACCGCTGCTGTCACCGCCGGGGCCCTGCTGGCCTCCCTGCGGACCGGGACCGTGGCGGCAGCACCGGGGACGCCCTCATGACCGGTCCCCATGGTCACGGACGGGACCCGGGGACCGGTAAGTTCGGCGCGGTGATCAGGCTGGCGCAGTGGGACGGCGACCCCAGGGCATGACCGACGCCACCGACTGCCTGTTCTGCAAGATCGTGGCGGGTGAGGTGCCGTCCGAGACGGTGCACGAGACCCCGAACACGGTGGCCTTCAAGGACATCACCCCGGCCGCTCCGCTCCACGTGCTGGTGGTGCCCCGCCGCCACATCACCGACGCCTCGACGGTCACCGCCGAGGACGGACCGGTCCTGGCTGAAATGCTCTTGGCTGCTCGGGCCGTGGCCGATGCCGCCGGCCTGGCGGTGCCCGAACGGGGCTATCGCCTCGTCTTCAACATCGGGCCCGATGCGCTGATGTCGATCCCACACCTCCACCTCCATGTTCTGGGGGGCGAGCCTTTGAAAGGACACCTTGGTATCGAGTGACCGCACCATGACCACGGCCCGGCGCGCCGAATGCTTCGTCCCCGGCAACCATCTGATGGCCGGGCTGCTCGGGACGCGCGACGAGCACCTGCGTCAAGTGGAGCAGGCGTTTCCGGATGATCAGATCGTGGTGCAGGGCGATCGCATTTCCGTCGACGGGCCGCACGCCGAGCTCGTGGTGCAGTTGTTCGAGGAACTCATCCTCATGGTGCAGGCCGGGCGCAGCCTCGATCTCTCGACCGTGGCCCGGGCGATCGACATGGTGCGCGAAGACATCCGCCCGAGCGACGTGCTGCGTTCCGAGGTCGTTCGCGCCGCCGGCGGCAAGACTGTGCGTCCCAACACGGCGGGCCAGAAGCGCTACGTCGACGCCATTTCCCAGAGCATCATCACGTTCGGGATCGGCCCGGCAGGGACCGGCAAGTCCTACCTGGCCGTGGCCCAGGCGGTGCATGCGTTGCAATCCCGGCAGGTGACGCGCATCATTCTGACCCGGCCCGCCGTCGAGGCCGGCGAGCGGCTCGGCTTCCTGCCGGGCGATCTCATGGCCAAGGTGGACCCGTACCTCCGCCCGCTCTACGACGCTCTGTACGACCTGATCGAGCCCGAGGGCGCCCAGCGCCTGTTGGACCGCGGCACCATTGAGGTGGCACCGCTCGCCTTCATGCGGGGTCGGACCCTGAACAACTCGTTCATCATTTTGGACGAGGCCCAGAACACGACGCCCGAGCAGATGAAGATGTTCCTGACCCGGATCGGGTTCGGGTCCAAGTGTGTGGTGACCGGCGACGTGACCCAGATCGACGTGCCCGGGGGCCGCTCGGGCCTGATCGGTTTGGAGCCCGTACTCGGCGGTATCGAGGACATTTCGTTCGTCCACCTGAGCCGTCGGGACATCGTCCGCCACAAAATCGTGGCCGACATCGTCGATGCCTACGAACTGGCGGAAGGGCGGTCGGGTACCGCCCAGTGACGATCGACGTCTTTGCCGCCGACGAGCAGCAGGACCAACCGATAGACGTCGCGTACTGGGCCGGTTTGGCGCGCCAGGTCCTCGTGGCGCGTGGAATCAAAGGGGAGACCGAGGTCTCGCTCCTCTTCGTCGACGAGGACGCCATCGCCGCACTCAACAGTCAGTTTCTGGGCAAGACCGGGCCCACGGACGTGCTGTCGTTTCCCATTGAGGACGATCCCGGTCCGACGGGGAGGTCACCGGACCTCGGCGGCAGCGGCCCGGGTGCTTCACCCGAGCAAGGTGCGCTCATGTTGCTCGGTGACGTCGTCATCTGCCCGGCGGTGGCCGCACGGAACGCCGTGGAGCACGAGGTGTCCTTCGAGGACGAGCTGGCCCTGCTGGTGGTCCACGGCCTGCTGCACCTGCTCGGTATGGACCATGAGATCGAGGCGGAGGCCCAACGGATGGAGGCGCTCGAACAACAGCTGCTGACGCGCTTCTACCGGGTCAGCCGCGGAGCCTGAGCGTGCCCACTCTGTTGGCGGCATCGGGCTTCCACGCCGAGGACGCCATCCTCGTCTTCGTCATTGCGGCGCTGCTCGCCGCCTCGGGCGTCCTCGCCATGGCCGAGACGAGCCTCGTCCGCATGAACAAGATCAAGGCCAAGTCCCTGGTCGACGAGAACAAGCGGGGCGCCCGCCAGCTGGCCCGCCTGGTCGAGAACCCCGCCAATTTCCTCAACCCCATCCTGCTGCTGGTGCTGATCTGCCAGCTGGTCTCCGCCACCCTGGTCGGCATAGTGGCCGAGCACCTCTTCGGTGGTCTGGGCGTGCTGCTGGGCATTGTGTTCGAAATCGTCGTCATCTTCGTCTTCTTCGAGGCGGTGCCCAAGAACTGGGCGGTGCAGCACGCGGACCGGGCCGCGTTGCTCAGCGCCCCGTTCGTCAGCACCCTCATCCGCTTCCCGCCCATCCGCTGGCTCTCGTCCGTCCTGATCGGGCTGGCCAATCTCTTCATCGGTGGCGGCGGGGACGAAGAGGGCCTGCCTCGCTCGTACATCACGGACTCCGAGCTCAAAGCCATGGCCGACGTGGCTCACGACGAGAACGTCATTGAGCACGACGAGCGGACCTTCATCCACTCCATCATCGACTTCGGCGACACAGTGGCCCGCGAAGTGATGACACCCCGGCCCGACATGGTGACGGTCGAGGCCGACGTGACGGTGCGCGATGCGCTGGAGGCGGCGCTCGGGGCGGGATTCAGCCGTATACCGGTGGAGGCGGAGGGCATCGACGACGTCATCGGCATCGCCTACGCCAAAGACCTCGTCCGCGCCGAGCGGGTGGGCAAGGCGGCGCAACCGGTACGCGACAGCATGCGGCCGGCCAAGTACATTCCCGAATCGAAGGAAGTCTCGAACCTCCTGCGCGAAATGCAGGAGGAGAAGTTCCACATGGCGGTCGTCGTCGACGAGTACGGCGGCACGGCTGGGCTCATCACCCTGGAGGATCTGCTCGAGGAGCTGGTGGGTGACATCGTCGACGAGTTCGACGTCGAGGAGCCCACCGTCGAGCGCTGCAGCGATGGCTCACTGCTGGTGAGCGCCGCCTACTCGGTGGACGATGCCGACGAGCTCCTGGGCGCCCAATTGCCCCACGGAGCCTGGGACACGGTCGGTGGGCTCATGCTGGACCTGGCCGGGCGGGTGCCCGACCCCGGCGACTCGGTCGAGGTCGATGGGTTTCGCCTCACCGCCCTCAACGTGCGTGGACGGCGCATTGAGCGCGTCCGGATTGAGGCGATCGCTACCCCCGCCGATGGGGACGCCGGTGTCGACACCGCCGACGACGTCTCGCGCAACGGGAACTGAGAAACGTGCGCTCGGGCTTCGTGGCCGTCGTCGGTCGTCCCAACGTCGGCAAGTCCACCCTCGTGAATGCCATGGTCGGGACGAAGGTGGCGATCACCTCGTCGCGGCCGAACACGACGCGGCACCGCATCCTCGGCGTCCTGCACGACCCGGCCGCCGATGCCCAGGTGGTCTTCGTGGACACGCCGGGCATCCATCGTCCCCGCAGCACCCTCGGGGCGCGGTTGAACGAAACGGCGACTGATGCCCTCAACGACGTCGATGTCATCATGGTGATCGTTGACGGCACTGCCGCCGTCGGACCGGGGGACCGGACCGTGCTGGAGCGCTCGGTGCGCCAGGTGCAGCGGCTCACCGCTGCCGCTGCGGCGGCACGGTCCCGCACAGCCGAGGTGGCCGAGCCCGACGACGCATCCCAGCCCCAGCCCCAGCCCCCGCCCCCGCCCCCGCTCCCGCGGGACGCCTTCGATGCGGACGAGGACGATGATGAAGACGAGAACGAGGTCAGCGAGCCACCCGGCCTGATCGTCGTCGTGAACAAGTCCGACAAGGCCAACAACGCCCAAGTGATGGAGCGTCTGCTCCAGGCGAAGGCGGTCGTCGACAGCCTGACCGCGCCGGTTGAGCTCGCCGACGTCGAATACTTCCCGGTCTCGGCCCGTACCGGCAAGGGCGTGGACCAGATGACGGCCTTCCTCATCGCCCGGCTCCCCGAGGGCCCGCCGTTCTTCCCGCCCGATGTCATCACCGATACGCCCGAAGCGCTCTGGGTGGCCGAGCTCGTGCGCGAGCAGTTGCTGGCCAAGACCCGGGACGAGCTCCCGCACGCCATCACCTGCCGCGTGACCGAATGGGAGTGGCCGCACATCCGGGTCGAAATCATCGTCGAGCGCGACTCGCAGAAAGCCATCGTCATCGGCAAGGGCGGAGAAGTGCTCAAGGCGGTCGGCATCGCCGTGAACGAGGAGCTGCCCGAGGGCACCTACCTCGACCTCCACGTGAAGGTGGAGCGCCACTGGCAGAACCGGGAAGAGATGCTGAACCGTCTCGGTTACTGAACCGGAGCTACGCCGCCCTACGCCGACCCGCCGCCCTCGCCGCCCTCGCCCTCCAGCGCCCGCCGCAGGAATGACTCCACCTCGTGAATATCCACCGAGCGCCGCATGGGCGGCAAGGTCGCCAGCAGCACGCCGCGGTACGACGCCGTGGCCAACCGCGGATCGAGCACGGCCACCACGCCGCGATCCTCTGCGTTGCGGATGAGGCGGCCCGCGCCCTGGGCCAGCAGCGTGGCCGCCCGCGGGAGGTCCACCAGCGAGAATGCGCCCCCGCCGGCCCGGTCCCGACGCGCTTGGAGCAACGGGTCGTCCGGGCGCGGGAAGGGGAGCTTGTCGATCGTCACGAGTGAGAGAGATCGGCCCGGGATGTCCACGCCCTGCCAGAAGCCCATGGTGGCGAACAGACAGGAGGTCTCGTCGGAGGCGAATTTCTCGAGCAGCAGGTTCTTCGGCAGATCGCCCTGCAGCAACAACGTGTAGGGGAGCTCGGGTGCCAGTGCGGCCGCGGCGGCTTCGGTGGCGCGCTTGCTCGTGAAGAGGGCCAGCGTGCGGCCGCCGGCGGCCTCCAGCAGCTGCGACAGCTCCTCGTGCAGGGCCTCCTCCGCTCCCGCGGCGCGCCGGTCGGGGAGATGCCGGGCGACGTAGAGCAGCGCATGGGAGCGATAGTCGAACGGGCTTCCGACGTTGAGCTCTTCGGTGGGGAAGCTCTGCAGCCCCACCCGCTCGACGATGCGGGGCGGGATAGTGGCGCTGGTGAGCACCGAGGTCACCTCGCCCCACAGCATGGCGGACAGAACGGGCCCGACGTCAATGGGGGAGAGGCGCAGCCGGATGTTGCGCCGCGTGCCGTCGACCCAGGCGACCTCGCCGTCGCGGCGCGTCTCGAATCGGTGCAGGTCCTCTGCCATGTGCACGGCGGCTTGCAAGGTACGGGTCTTGCGGCTGGCGCGATCGGGGTCGGGTTCGGACCCCCCCTCTTCGGGAAGGAACGAACGTTGTGCGCCGCCCCGTCGCAGCGCGTCGGTGACCCGTCGGCTCACCTCCGCGCCACGGCTGAGTAATTCGGCCAACTCGTGGTCGTCGACAGGCGGCCGTGCGCCATCGTGCAACACGCGCGTCCCGACGCGGTCGGCCAGGAGCGTGCCCAGCTGATCGCCCACCGAGGCCAGCGAGTCGAGCAGGTCGGCGTCGCGTGGCTCGACCAGGGAGCGGGCCGAGGTCACGAGCGAACGAAAGCGGCCCGGGGTCACCTCGACACCCAGGCTCGACGTCATGACCTCTTCGAGCTCGTGCGCTTCGTCGAAGATCACCACGTCGTGCTCGGGCAGCACGACGCTGCCGCTCGCCAAGTGCGCCCCGTAGAGGTGGGTGTTCACCACCACCACGTCAGCCACCGAGGCGCGTTCGCGGGCGGCCTCCGCGAAGCAGCGCCCGCCCGACGGGCAGTTGTAGGCGCCGGGACACTCCCTGGGCCCGACGCTGACCATGTTCCAGGCCCGATCGGTGGGCTCGAAGCTCAGGTCGGCCCGGTCGCCGGTTTGCGATTTCTGCGACCAGGCGACCAGCTGGCGCACTTCCTCGACGATGCCTTCGGGGGGTGGGCCACCGGACGACTCGGCGTCGCTCTCCTCCGAGGGTGCGGGCTCGTCGGCCCGCCCCGCCCCCTGATCGCCCAGTTCGGCCTGAATCCCGCCCGAGCCCACCTCGGCCACCCGCTGCAGGCAGACGTAGTTACTCCGTCCCTTCAGCACCGCGTAGTCCAGCGGCGCCGGCAACCCCAGGCCGGCGTCGACCTGGGGGAGGTCCTTGTCGGCCAGTTGGTCCTGCAGCGCCTTGGTTGCCGTGGCGATGACGACCTTTTTGCCGCTCAGCGCGGCCGGGACGAGGTAGGCCAGTGACTTGCCGGTCCCGGTCCCGGCCTGGACCACCAAATGGGTACGCGTCACCATCGCCTCGGCCACGGCGCGGCACATCTCCTGTTGCTCGGGTCGATGCTCGCCGCCGGACATCTGCGCCGTGATCTTGTCCAGACCCGCCACGCCGTCATCGCCGGCCAGGCGGGCCTCTGCTTCAGATCCACCCGAGGAGCCGAAGACATCGAGGTCGTCAAGCCCGTCGGGCTCGGCGAAGTAGTCGACGTCCTCGTCCGTCATGAGGAGTGACGCTACAGCTGCAGTGTGGCGCGGCCCGTCTCGCCGGGCTCAGGCGTGGTTGACCACCGGCACCTCGACGACGGCCGCATAGTCCTTGAAGGCCTGCTCGCCGAACCCGGTCCACATCTCGAGCGCCGGCGGCGGCATGTGCGCCGTCATCGCTGCGCGCTGGTCGTCGGTCATACGCTCCCTGATCAGGCCGAGGATCAGCCAGATCTTGTCGCCGTCGAAGTGTGCCATGCCGTGCGCCGGCATGGCGCCCCACTCCTGCATGGAGAGGTGCTCGCCGGCCAGAGGCAGGACGTTCTGCTCCTCTACGACGAGATGTTCGTGCAGGTGGGAGCCCAGCTCGTCCAAGCGCTCCTGGGTTGCCCTCTGCGCCTCGGCGTCACCGCCCGGCCACGCCGCCAGGGCGGCCTGGGCCTGCTCCAGCAGCTCGAGCGCCTCATGGTGCTGCTCTGCCATCTCGTCCATCAGGACGCCGGCGCCGTCACAACGCTCCCGCAGCAGCGGGAAAACGAGCTGCTCCTCGCCCTCGTGGTGCACATGCAGGAAGGACAGGATGTTCTCGTAGTAGTTGGCGATCAGCGCCACCCGCTCCTCGTCGCCGGGTGCCACGCCCCCGACCAGCGCGGGTGCGGCTCCGAGGGTGTCCCGGAACACACCGTGCACGGCGTACATGTCGCTGGTGTCGGGACGGGGTGCTGCACCTGCATCGGGCATGGGCTCCTCCTTCATCCTCCACCCCACGGCGCCTGGCCCGGGGTGACGACACTTCAACACGAAACGCACCCCCCGTGCCACAGCCGATCTCAGTGTCAGAACCTCAGCGAGGGCACGCCGCGGTAGGTTCATCGAGTGAGCTCTGCCGTCCGCAACCCGGGGGGTGCCCAGGGGCGGGATCAGGTCCCGGACGACGGCGCCGACCCGGAGAAGCCCGATCCGGTTCCGCCGGAGCTCGACCTCACGCGAGTCCCCGTCCACGTGGCGTGCGTCATGGACGGCAACGGCCGCTGGGCCAACGCTCGGGGCCTGCCGCGCACCGAGGGGCATGGTGCCGGGGAGACCGCCCTGCTCGATGTGGTGAACGGC
>Ga0302198_10001761_pt1 | contig 23398 bp, 20 predicted proteins | sample II_Bog_N2_2_FD_193521 | JGI IMG/M metagenome (GOLD analysis project Ga0302198, IMG submission 193521) | Peat permafrost microbial communities from Stordalen Mire near Abisko, Sweden - II_Bog_N2_2 | ecosystem: Environmental > Terrestrial > Soil > Wetlands > Peat | place: Sweden: Abisko... | reverse complement strand
ACCATCATCGGCGTAACAATCCCTGAATGGATTTTCTATTGATCCATTCCCGCTTGCCGGTTATATCATTTCCCCATCACTCCAAAGATGAACTTCGCATGGGCAAGTTCGACAGGTACGCATGCCGCAGATCGAATTCCCGCTCCATGCGCCGCCGCGGTTCATCGCGCAGCCGCCCCTTGCGGTAAAGTTCGTTGACCGCGTCGCGCTCCGCCGCCAACATCGACTGTTCCACGTCGTCATAGACCGCACTCGTGCGACGCTTCATCTCGTCCTCGCTGTCCTTGAGCGCGACATAGGTGAGCCGGTCCCCCAGGCGCGTTTGCAACCGGCGCACCACCTCCGCGGGTAGGGATCGTTCGGCAGTCAGCGCATCGAGGTGCCGCATGGCGGCTTCGATGGCCTTGCGCCGCGCCGCGAGTTCCTGCGCGCGTTCCGCCTCCTGCTCCATGCGGCCGGCGTCGGCCAGATGCAGCGCCCGAATGACGGCCGGCAGCAGTAGACCCTGACCAACGAGCGTCACGAGGATGACGGCAAACGTCAGCACCAGAATCAGATCGCGATAGGGAAAGGGCTCATCACTCGCGGTCACGAGGGGGATTGCCAATGCGGCGGCCAGCGAGACGATTCCCCGTATGCCCGTAAAAGAAATCGCAAAAGCCCATTGCCACGGGGGAGCGGGATCCTCGCGCGCAACGGTCGACGAGAGCCAGCGCGGCAGATAAGTCGCCGGATAGACCCAGACGAAGCGGGCCGCGATGATGACCGCACAAATGACCGCTGCCGCGACGGCGAGCGCGGTCTTCGAATAGGCCGTAAAGCCATCGGCGAGCGCCCGCGCCTGCAGGCCGGTGATCAGGAATACCATGCCTTCCGTCAGATAGATGAAGAAATCCCAAAAGAAAATCCCCTGAAGGCGGGTCTCCGGACTGATGAGGCGCAGCCCATTCCAGCTGATATAGAGTCCTGCGGTGACCGTGGCGAGCACCCCGGAACCGCCCAAGTGCTCCGGCGGCCAGTACGCGATGAACGGCGTCAACACCGACAGCATAATCTCGAGGCGAGGATCGTCGACCCAGCGGCGGACGCGCAGCATCGCCCAACCCACGGCGAGCCCCCACAAGAGCTCACCGAGCACGATTGCTGCGAAATCCGCGAGCGCATGGCCGAAGGAGAATGCCCCCACGCTCACCGCCACGACCGCAAAGCGATAGAGCACGAGCGCCGTGGCATCGTTCGCGAGACCCTCTCCCTCAAGGATCACGAGGATCCGCCGAGGAATCTGCATCCGCCGTGCGATAGCGAGCGGCGCCACCGCGTCGGGAGGCGATACGATCGCACCCAGCACGAAACCGCCCGACCAGGGAAGACCTAAGAGCCAATGCGCCGCGGCGGCGGTGGAGATGGTCGTGAACAATACCCCGCCCGTCGCCAGCAGCGAGATCGGCCGCAAGCTGAAGCGAAACTCGCGCCAGCTCATTGCGACCGCGGAAGAATAGATCACCGGCGGCAGCACGAAGAGCAGCACCAGTTGCGGCGCCAGCCTGACCGTAGGCAATCCCGGAATGAGCGCGAGAGCGACCCCGGCGATCACCAACAGAACCGCCGGCGGGATCAGCAGTCGGGCCGCCAGCACCGAGACGGCAACGATGATGATCGGCAGCAGTACCAATAGTTCCGGCGTCGATATCATGAGCGTACTCCCGGGCGACGATGCTGGCGGACATGTTACCCTCGGAGGCGTGTCGATTTCGGCGGTTTGAGTCGCGCGCGGTGCGGTGGTCTGCAGGTTGGGTAGTCGCTATTGACGGGCCCTCGCTTGCCGCCATGGCAGCGGTTCCTCGGCAACATGATCGAGGGCAAGCGGCCCCGGCCGCAGCCCCCGTCGGCGGGCCTGGCCACGAAGCTTCGGCTACGGTAGCGAGGCGTGCGAGATCGTTTGCGCTCGGGGGCGGCGCTAATCCAACGGCCAGGGCAGCGAGCCCGGCAATTTGATCTTGCCCTCGGTTTCGGGGAGGGGCTTCAGGTGGGTGTTTTCGACCTCACGCCACCAGGGTTTCACGATCTCCGCGTGCGCCGGCTCCACCGGTTGACCGAGCATGGGCATGAGCAGCGGTGCGGCCTGGGACGCGAGCTCGAGCAATCGCTCCGCGGGTTGATCCCACGCGTGCATGGCGAGCGCAAACGTACCCCAGTGCACCGGCATGAATACTCCCCCGAGCATGGCATGCGCCTCGAGGGCATGGTCAGGTCCCAGGTGGATATCGCCCCACGCCGGATGGTAGGCGCCGATTTCCAGCATGACGACATCGAAGGGTCCGAGCCGGTCGGCGATCGATCGATACTCCGTGGTCAATCCCGTATCCCCGCTGAAGAACGCGGCATGCTTGGGCGAACGGATCGCCAGGGACGACCACAGCGTGGTGTTGCGCCCGGTGAACCCGCGCCCTGAAAAATGCTGCGCCGGCGCGGCCGTCACGACGACATCCGTATTCGGCACCGTGTGCGACTCCCACCAATCGAGCTCCGTGATGCGTTCCGGCGGGACACCCCAATACTCCAAGTGCGCGCCGACGCCGAGTGAGGTGACGAACGGCACGCGGGTCTTGGCCAGGGCGCGAATGGTGGGGTAGTCCAGATGATCGTAGTGATCGTGCGAAATCACCACGACGTCGACCGGCGGCATCTCGCGCAGCGATACGGGAATGGGTTGAAACCGTTTGGGCCCGATCAGCGCCGAGGGAGACGCTCGCGGCCCCCACACCGGATCGGTGAGGACGCGCACCCCGTCGATCTCGATCAACAGGGTGGAGTGCCCGAGCCAGGTGACGCGCAAACCGCTCTGCGGTTTCTTGGTCCACGCATCGAGGGGACTCATCGACGGCAGCGGTCCACGGGGTACGCGCCGTTCGCCGCCGCATAGGAAGTCCTTCAGCGACGGCATGGGGACCGTGGGATCGCGTAAATCCGGCAGCACCGGGTGCACATTGCGGAAGCTGTCGCCCGTCCACAGCGGCGACGCCTGCATGCGTTCGAGGCGCGCGCCGTTGGCGCGTGTACCCACGGATTTCACGCCGGCAGTCTAGCAAAGTCCCCGGCGGCGGACCATCGCGCCCGGCCGGGTGCAGCGCGCGACGCGCATTCGCCGGGCGCCCTGCGCTTGACGCGCATTTGGCGCGTCGCTAGACTCGGACAAGTCATGTGACTTTCTTTATAAATCTACATGACTTGGCGACCGCACGGAGTCTAACTCCAGCACCACAGGCAGCATGAACCCGATACCGCAATACCCGGCGCTGCCCCTGCTCATCGACGGCCGCTGGATCGAGGGCACGGACGAGGGAACCCTCGAGGTGCTGAACCCGGCGGACGGCGGCGTGATCGGGCACCTGCCGGTGGCCGGTTTGCGCGAGCTGCATGCCGCGCAGGCCGCAGCGGCGCGCGCCTTTCCAGGGTGGTCGGCGCTGCTGCCGATCGAGCGTTTCCGCGTGATCACCCGGGCAACGGCGCTCATTCGGGAGCGAGCCGAGCGCATCGCGCAGCTTCTGACCCTGGAGCAGGGCAAGCCATTGTCCGAATCGCGGCGGGAAGTGGCGCTCGCCGCGGACATCATCGATTTTCTGGCCGAGGAGGCCAAGCGGCTCGCGAGCCGCGGCGTCCCGCCGCGGGTCCACGGGATCCTCACCCAGACCGTCGAACGGGTACCGGTAGGCCCGGTTGCGGCTTTTACACCCTGGAATTTTCCCGCCAATCTGCCGGCCCGCAAACTTGGCGGAGCGCTGAGCGCGGGCTGCAGCTTCATCATCAAGCCGTCCGAGGAAACGCCGGCGACGTGCCTCGAAATCGCGCGGGCCTTCATGGATGCCGGACTGCCGGCCGGAGTGCTCAACGTCGTATGCGGAGACCCGGCGAGGATTTCCCGGGAACTCATCGCCAGCGAAGCCATCAGGAAGGTCTCCTTCACCGGATCGGTGCCGGTGGGCAAGCTGCTCGGCGAGCAGGCCGCCCGCCACATGAAGCGCTACACGGCGGAACTCGGCGGTCACGCCCCGGTGATCGTCTGTCCGGATGCCGATCCGGCGGCCGTCGCCCGCCTGGCCGTTCCGGCCAAGTATCGCAATGCCGGGCAGGTCTGTGCCTCCCCCATCCGCTTCCTGGTGCATCGATCGATCTACGGCGCCTTCCGGGACGCCTTCATCGCCGGCGCCGCGGCGCTCCGGGTGGGCTCCGGATTGGACGACGGCGTGCAGCTCGGGCCGCTCATTCATGAACGGCGCATCGGCGAGATGCAGGCGTTCGTGGACGAGGCCGTGGCGCAGGGCGGCCGCGTGTTGCTGGGCGGCAGCCGAATCGTCCGGCCGGGCTGCTTCTACCACCCGACGGTCATCGAGAAGGCTCCCCTCGCCGCACGGGTGCAGCGCGAGGAGCCCTTCGGGCCGATCGCGCTGCTCGATGAATACGATGACCTGGGCGAGGCCATTGGGCGGGCCAACGGGCTGCCCTATGGGCTGGCGGCGTACGCATTCACGACGGACCTCAAAAATTCTCACCGCCTATCGCGCGAACTTCGGGCCGGCATGATCGGCATCAATCACTTCGGCGTGTCGCAACCGGAGACCCCCTTCGGCGGCGTCGGGGATAGCGGAGTCGGGTCCGAGAGCGGGCTCGAGGGACTGCTGAGCTATACGGACGTCAAGCTGGTGAGCGTATCGGCATGAGCGCGGACGGCACGAACGGGCCCGGTAGCCTGATCCGCGGGCTGCTGCTCGACTTCGGGTCGGTGATCAGCGTGTCGGTGTTCGAACGCCATCGGCAAACGGAGCAGCTGCTGGGCCTGCCCGCAAATTCTCTGCAATGGCTGGGGCCCCTGGCGCCGGAGGCCGATTCCCTGTGGCAATCGATGCAGCGCGACGAAATTTCCGAGCGCGATTACTGGGCGCAGCGGGCGCGCGAACTCGGCGAGCAGGTGGGCGAGCCGGGATGGACCATGCAGACCATGCTGGCCCGCATCAGCCAGGTGGAGCCGAACACGGTGGTGCGGCCGGCGATGAGCCGCCTGATGCAGCAAGCGCGAGCCCGGGGAATTCGCGTCGGCATTCTCTCCAACGAACTGGAGCTGTTCTATGGGCCGCGCTTCCTGGAGGGCCTGGATGTGCTGCGGCTGGTCGATGTGTTCGTGGACGCGACGCACACCGGCATCTTGAAACCGGATCCGCGAGCTTATGCGCTCGCGACCGATGCGATGCGCCTCGCTCCCGGGCAGGTGCTGTTCGTGGATGACCAGCTGCGCAACGTGGTCGGTGCGGTCAAGGCGGGGTTGCTGACCCAGTATTTCGACCTGAGGGACGTCCCCGGCAACATCGCCGCCACCCGGGCGCGTCTCGGATTACCCGCGGAGAGCATGCAATGAAGACACTGACGACCGACGAGCTGAAGGCGGCCAACGCCCGTTATCTGTGGCATCCGATGGCACAGCCGAAGGCGATGCGCGATGCGCCGCCCGACATCATCGTGCGCGGCGAAGGCAGCTGGATCTGGGACGTGGACGGGCATCGGCTGGTGGACGGCGTCGCCGGCTTGTGGAGCGCGAACCTCGGCTTCGGGCGCCGGGAGATCCGCGACGCGATCGTTGCCCAACTGGATATCCTGCCCTATTTCAACGTATTTCGCGGGACCACCCACCCGCGGGCCATCGAGCTGTCGTCCCGGGTGGTGAAACTGATGGAGCCGGACGGCGTCGCGGGCGTGTTCTTCAGCAACGGCGGCTCCGATGCGGTGGAAGGAGCGCTGAAGCTGGCGCGCCAGTACTGGAAGCTGCAGGGACAGGCCGATCGGACCAAGTTCATCGCCCTGCGGCAGGGCTATCACGGCGTGCATTTCGGCGGCATGAGCCTCAACGGCAATAGCAACTTCCGCCGTCCGTACGAGCCGATGCTGCCGGGATGCTTCCACGTCGACACGCCGTGGCTGTACCGCAATCCGTACACCGAGGACCCGACGCGCCTGGGAGAAATCTGCGCCGAGCTGCTGGACCGGGAGATCGCCTTTCAGGGCCCGGATACCGTGGCGGCATTCATCGCCGAGCCGGTGCAGGGCGCCGGCGGCGTCATCGTGCCGCCCGCCAATTACTGGCCGCTGGTCCGAAAAATCTGCGACAAGCACGGCGTGCTGTTGATCGCCGATGAAGTGGTGACCGGATTCGGCCGCACCGGGCATTGGTTCGGAACCCGCATGTGGGGAGTGAAGGCCGACCTGTGGTGCCTGGCCAAGGGCATCTCGTCGGGCTACGTGCCGCTGGGTGCGACGGCGATTTCAGCCCGCGTTGCGCAAGCGTTCGACGCCAGCGACGCCGCGATGAGCGCGGTCACCCACGGCTACACCTACAGCGCGCATCCGGTGGCCGCCGCCGCGGCGCTCGCGACGCTCGATATCCTGGAGCGGGAGGACATCGTGGGCAATGCGGCGACGCAAGGCGCGCACTTGATGGCGCGCCTGCAGGAGCTGGGCCGCCGCTCGCGGCTGATCGGCGACGTGCGCGGCGTCGGCCTCATGGTGTGCATCGAGATGGTGGCCGACCAAGCGACCAAGCGGCCCTTCGGCCGCGGCGCCAAGGAAGTTGCACAGGTGGCCCGGGAAGCCTACCGGCGCGGTGCGATGATCCGCACCTCCGGACCCAACATCATCCTGTCGCCCGCGCTGACCATCGAGCGCGCCCAAGTGGATCTGCTGTGCGACATCCTGGAAGAATCGTTCGCCGCGGTGGAGCAATGACCTCGAGCGCGAGCGCGCCGTCCGCGCGGCTCGGCGTCGGCGCCCTGTTCTCGGTGTCGATCGGGGTGATCGTCGCCCAGATCGGCATGATCTCGCTGACCCAGGGCGTGGGCATCGGCGGCTGGGGCTTCATCGTGGCCATGGTGATTGCGTTCGCGATCGCGGTCGCGAATGCGATGGCGTACGCGGAGATGGCGCTGATGATGCCGAGCGCCGGGAGCCTCAGCAGCTATGCCGAGGCGGCCATCGGCAATTTCCCGGCCATACTTCTGGTATTCGCGGGCTACGTCGTGCCGGCGATGTTCGGCCTGCCGGCGGAACTGATTCTCGCCGACCAGATCCTGACGCGGGCGGTGCCGATCGGCCTGCCGGCCCACGTCTGGCCGATCGCGATCGTCGTGGTGTTCGCGATCCTCAATATCCTAGGCACCGATGTCTTTGCCCGCGTGCAGACCGCGTTGAGCTTCATCGTGCTGACGTTTCTCGCGCTCACGGGCCTGGTGGCGATCTCGGGGCATGCCTACGCGCCGCTCCCCGGAGGCGCCGCGCAGGTCGCGGCGTCGATGGGCCGGGACACCGTGGTCCTCGGGGTGGTGGCGCTCGCCTTCTGGGTGTTCGTGGGATCCGAGTTCGTGACGCCGCTGGTACCGGAGGCGCGCAACGCCAACCGCGACCTGCCGCGCGCGATGATCGGCGGCCTGGTGGCGATATTCGTGGCGCAGCTACTGTTCGCCATCGGCAGCGCGTTCGTCATTCCGCGGGACCAGCTGGTGACCTCGGCCACCCCGCATCTCGACTATGCTGTGGCGACCTTCGGACCGTCGGCGGCCGTGTGGTTCGCCGCCCTGGCGCTCATCGCCTCGGCCAGCCTGCTGAATACCGTCCTCGCCGCGGTCCCGCGCATGCTCGCCGGCATGGCGGAGAACGGCCAGGTGTTCTCGATCCTGAAGCGCACACACCCGCGCCGCGGCACACCGGTGCTGGCGATCTTGTTCGTCGCCGCGCTGCCCGTGGTCGGGCTCGTGTGGTCGGGCGGCGTCGTCGACGCCATCCTGCCGCTGATGATCGCGGCCTCGGTATCGTGGATCTTCGCCTACATCATGGCCCAGGTCTCGCTGATGGTCCTGCGCCACCGCCATCCCGAGGCGAAGCGGCCATTTCGCGTCCCGGGGTATCCGCTGGTGCCGGTGCTCGCGATCGCCGGCATGGTTTACGTCGCGATCAACAGCTCGCCGACGCCGGAAATGCGGCCCCAGATCATCCGCTACCTCGGCGTCGTGCTGGGGATCTTCGCGGTGATCTCGGGCCTGTGGGTGAGGCTCGTGATGAAGCGAGGTCTGTTCGAGCCGACCGCGCCGGTGACCCATCCCTCCGCCTGAATGGATACCGCGGCCGCCATTCTCGAGGAGTTGATCGGGCGCGAGCAGGCCGCGTACGCCCGCCTGCATCCGCGTTCGCGGCGCGACTTCGAGGACGGTCAGCGGCATTATCTCTACGGCGCTCCCTCGCATTGGATGCGGCGCTGGGCCGGAGGCTTCCCGCTGTACGGCCGAGCCGCGCGCGGGGCGCATCTGACCTGCGTGGACGGACTCGAATACGTCGACTTCTGCCTGGGCGACACCGGCGCGATGTGTGGTCACGGGCCGCCCGCCGTGACGTCGGCCGTGGCCGGGCAGCTGGAGCGGGGCGCGACCACGATGCTGCCGACCGAGGACGCCGGCTGGGTGGGCGGCGAATTGACGCGGCGCTTCGGCCTGCCGTATTGGGGATTCACGACCTCGGCCAGCGACGCCAATCGCGCCGCGATCCGCATCTCCCGGATGATCACCGGGCGTGCGAAGGTTCTGGTCTTCAACGGCTGCTATCACGGCTCGGTCGAGGAGGCGCATGTGGCGCTGCGCGGCGGCCAGACCGTGCTGCGCAACGGCATCCACCCGAATGCCGTGGATCACCGGCAGGTCTCGCGGGTCATCGAGTTCAACGACGTCGCGGCGCTCGACGAGGCCCTGGCCACGCGCGATGTCGCCTGCGTGCTCGCCGAGCCCTTCATGACGAATTTCGGCATGATCGCGCCGCAGCCGGGTTTTCTCGATGCATTGCGCGAAGCGACCCGGCGCACCGGCACGCTGCTGGTCCTCGATGAGACGCATACGTTCTCGAGCGGACCCGGCGGATATACGGGCGCGCACGGCCTCAAGCCCGATTTCCTGGTCGTCGGCAAGTCGATCGGCGGCGGCATTCCCGTCGGTCTCTACGGCGCCAGCGAGGCGGTTGCGCAGGCGCTGTGGGCCGTCGTGCCCAAGGTCAATCCGGCGACCGTCCGGCAGAGCGCGCACCTGGGCTTCGGCGGCACGCTCGCGGGCAGCGCGCTGCAGGTCGCCGCCGTGCGGGCCGTTCTCGAGCACGTCCTGACGCGGGACGCCTTCGATCACATGGCCCAAGTCGCCCGGGGTCTCGCGCAACAGGCGCGCACCGTCCTGTCGCGCCATGGCGTTCCCTGGTCGGTGATCCAGCTGGGGGCGCGCGCCGAGATGCTATTTTCGGCCGCGGCGCCGGCCAATGCGACCGAGGTCGCCCGCGTGCGCCAGGACGCGCTCGAAGCGCTGCTGCACGTCTATTTCATGAATCGCGGCGTGCTGGTGACGCCCTTTCACTGCATGATGCTCACGTGTCCGGCAACTCTCGAGAGCGACGCGCAGCGCTTCGTCACGGTGCTCGACGGCTTTTGCAGCGAGCTGGCGCGGCGCGGCGCCGTGAGTGCGCCGCGATGACGCCGTTTCGCTTTGACGGCCGCGTGGCGCTGATCACGGGGGTGAGGCCCGGCATCGGCGGCGCGATCGCAGCCTGCCTCGCGCAGGCCGGCGCCGAACTGGTGCTCGCCAATCGCACGACGGAGGCCGCGGAGCGGGTCGCAGGGCCGCTGCGCGAGCAGGGTGCGAAGGTGCACGTCGTGCCGTTCAGCCCGGACGAGCGCAGCGCGCAGCGCACGGTGCAGGACGCGCTGGCCGCCGCGGGCCGCATCGACATCCTGCTGCACAATGCCGGCGGCTGCACGTGGACGCCGCTGGAGGCGATCGACGAACCCCTCCTCGAGGAGGCGCTCGCCTTAAATCTCAAGAGCTGTTTCTGGCTGACTCGGGCGGCGCTGCCCGCACTGAAACAGAGCGCCGCGGGACGCGTCGTCATCACCTCGTCGATCACTGGGCCGCGCGTTGCGATGGCGGGCGCGGCGCATTATGCGGCCGCGAAGGCGGGGGTCAACGGCTTCATCCGGGCTGCCGCGCTCGAGCTCGCCCCCTACCGGATCACGGTCAATGGCGTCGAGCCGGGGTTCGTGGCGAAGGACCGGGGCCGCTTGAGCATGCCGCCGACGCGCGAGCGGATCGAGCGCTACATTCCGTTGGGCCGCGCCGGCCAGCCGCTGGACATCGCCTACGCCATGCTGTTCCTGGCGAGCGCGGAAGCCTGCTGGATCACCGGACAGACGCTCATCGTCGACGGCGGCGCCACGCTGCCGGAGACGGGATACGCGATGGAAGAGCAGTGGGTCAAGGGAGGTTCGACTTGAGCGGACTGCGAATATTGATCGTCGGCACCGCCGATACGAAGGCCGACGAGCTGCTGTTCATGAAGCGCTGCATCGAGGCCCAGGGAGCCGCGGCGGCGATCATGGACGTGGGCGTGCTCGGGAAGCCGTCGTTCGAGCCCGAGTATCCGAACAGCATGGTGGCGGCCGAGGCCGGCACGACGACGGCGGCCATCGCCGCGCTCGGGGATGAGAACGAGGCCATGAAGAAGATGGCCGAGGGCGCGGTAAGGCTCACGCTGAAACTGTATGCGCAAGGCAGCGTCCACGGTCTACTGGCGCTCGGCGGCACCATGGGCACGGATCTCGCGCTCGATGTGACCGCCGCGTTGCCGCTCGGGATGCCCAAGTTCATCGTCAGCACCGTGGCCTATTCGCACCTGATACCGCCCGAGCGCCTCGCGCCCGATCTGATGATGATTCTGTGGGCCGGCGGACTGCATGGGCTGAACAGCATCTGCCAGTCGATCCTGAGCCAGGCGGCCGGCGCGATTCTCGGAGCCTGCCGCAGCGCCGTCCCGCCGAAGGTGCAGCGTCCGCGTGTGGCCATCGGCTCGCTGGGCAGTTCCTGCCTGAGCTACATGGTGGAGCTCACTCCCGAACTCGAAAGGCGCGGATTCGAGCCCATCGTGTTCCATTGCACGGGCATGGGTGGACGCGCCATGGAGTGGCTGATCGAGCAGGGCGCCTTCGTGGCGGTGTTCGACTTCGCCCTCTGCGAGCTGTCGAATCAGCTGCGCGGCTCGGTGGTCAATGCGGGGCCGTCGCGCCTCGAAGCCGCCGGACGGCGCGGCGTGCCGCAGATCGTCGCGCCGGGCGCGAGCGACATGATCGACGTGCAGGCCTGGTTGCCGCTCCCCGCTCAGTACGCCGATCGCCCGTACCATGCCCACAACCGGCTGATCGGGTCGGTCACCTCGACCCACGAGGAGCGGCGGGAGCTGGCGCGCTTCATCGCCGACAAGCTCAACCACGCCACGGGCCCGACCGCCTTCCTATGGCCGCGCCGCGGGCTGCATGCCTGGGACCGGCCCGGCCAGGCCTTGCATGACCCCGAGGGGCACCAGGCCTACGCCGATGAATTCCGGCGCGCACTCAAGGCCCCGGTGCAGTTGCATGATCTCGACATCCACATCAACGATCCGGAGTTCGTGGCGAAATCCCTGGAGATTTTCGATCAGTGGATCGCCGCGGGCCTGATTGGCCCATGACGCCGCCGGCTGACAGCGCAGCGGCCGGTGCGCGCCTCGCCGGCAAGGTGGCCCTGGTCTGCGGCGCGGCCTCGGGGATCGGCGCCGCCATCGTGCGGCGCTTCCGGCAGGAGGGAGCCACCGTGCTCGCAGCCGGCCTGCAGCCGGAGCGACTCGAGGCGCTGGCCCGCGACAGCGGCGCGCTGTGGCAGGGCTGCGACGTCGGCCAGGAATCGGAGGTGCGGCTGGCCGTCGAGCGGGCCGCCGGGCTGCAAGGGCGCCTCGACATCGTGGTCAACGCGGCGGGCATCCTGCACAGCGACGATGTGGCGGGGATCGAAGACGAGCTGTGGGCCCGCACGCTCGAGGTGAACCTCACCGGCGTCATGCGGGTGTGCCGGACGGCATTGCCGGTCATGCAGCGGCAGCAGGCGGGCGCGATCGTGAACCTCGCCTCGGTCGCGGCCTTCAATGCCTCGCCGGGCATGGCCTCGTACTCGGCGAGCAAGGCGGGTCTCATTGCGTTGACGCGGTCCATCGCAAACCAGTATGGCAAGGACGGTATCCGCGCCAACTGCCTGTGCCCGGGCTGGGTGCGCACGCCGATGAGCGAGAGGGAAATGCAGGACCTCGCCCGCGCCAATGGCTCCACGATGGAGGCGGAATTCGGCGCGCTGACCCGCCGGATCGCGCTGCAGCGGGTCGCGAGCCCCGCGGAGCTCGCGGCCTGTGCGCTGTTCCTCGCCTCGGACGACGCCTCGTTCGTCACCGGCGCCGTGCTGGTGGCCGACGGCGGTGCGCGCATCGCGGCCGCGGCCCGGGCGCCTTAGGGATCGCATGACACAGGCCCTGCCACCCCAGTCCCGCGTCGTGGTCATCGGCGGCGGCATCATCGGCGCCTCCGTGCTCTACCATCTGGCCCTGGACGGCATCGCGGATGCCGTGCTGCTCGAGCGGGACCGGTTCGCGAGCGGCACCACCTGGCATGCGGCCGGCATCGTCGGTCAGCTGCGCGACTCCAAGGCGCAGACCGAGCTCGCGCAATACACCACGCGGCTGTTCCAGTCGCTGGAGGCGGAGACCGGCCAGGCGACCGGCTATCGGGAGAACGGCTCCATGACCGTCGCGCTGACGCCGCAGCGGCTCGAGGTGATCCGGCGCAATGTGTCGGCCGCGCGGCGCATGGGCGTCGCGGCGCTGTTCCTTACACCCGGGGACATCCGCGAGCGCTGGCCGCTGCTGCGCGTCGATGACGTGCTCGGGGGGCAGTTCGTCCCGGCCAATGGGCAGGTCAATCCGCTCGATGTCACGGCGGCCCTGATCAAGGGAGCGCGGCAGCGCGGCGCCGTCGCGCTCGAGAACACGCCGGTCGAGGACATCCTGATTCAGGGCGGCCGCGTGACCGGCGTGCGCACCCGCGCGGGCGACATCGCCTGCGAGCGCGTGCTGCTGGCCGGTGGCCTGTGGACGCATCTGCTGGCGAAGCGCATCAACGTGCCGGTGCCGCTGCACGCCGCGGAGCACTTCTACATCGTGACGGAGCCGGTGCCGGGCCTCGCGCGCAGCACCCCGATTCTCACCGTGGCCGATGAGCGGGCGTACTACAAGGAAGACGCGGGCAAGCTGCTGATCGGCGGCTTCGAGGCGGCCGGCAAGGCATGGCCCGCGCCCGGGCAGCCGATACCCACGGGCTTTTCCTTCCAGGAGCTGCCGCCCGACCTGGAACATATGGAGCCGATCCTCGCCCAGGCGTTCGGCCGGGTACCGGTCCTCAACGACATCGGCGTTCAGCTGTTTTTCTGCGGCCCGGAGAGCTTCACGCCGGACGGCCGTGCGTACCTCGGCCCCGCGGCCGACGTGCGCGGCCTGTATATCGCCGCGGGATTCAATTCCAATGGCATTCTCTCGTCGGGCGGCGCGGGCAAGGTCATGTCGAAGTGGCTGATCGAAGGCTTGCCGCCGGTCGGCATGGGGGCGCTGCATGCCCAGCGCGCGTTGCCGTTCCAGGCGAATACGCGCTACTTGCGCGACCGGGTGGTCGAATCGGTCGGCATGCACATGACGCTGCATTGGCCGGGGCACCAGGTGTCAACGGCGCGCCAGGTGCGGCACCTGCCCGTGCACGATCGCCTGCTCGCCGCCGGCGCGGTCATGGGGGAGCGCATCGGATGGGAGATCCCGCTGTATTACGACCGGCCGGGCGCCGCGATTCCCGATGAGCCGGGCTTCGGCTTGCAGCCGTGGTTTGCGCAGGTCGAGCGGGAGTGCCTGGCGGCGCGCGACGCGGCGCTGCTCATCGACCAGTCCTGTTACGGCAAGCTTTTGATCAGCGGGCCGGACGCCGTCAAGGCGCTGAACCTCGTGTCCGCCAACGACGTCGACGCGGCGGTCGGCCGCTCGGTCTACACGCAGTGGCTCAATGAGCGCGGCGGTATCGAGGCGGACGTGACGTTGACGCGCCTCGCAACCCATGAATATCTTCTGGTCACCGGACATCCGAGCCAGGTGCGCGACCGTGGCTGGTTCCAGTCACAGGTCGATCCGTCCTGGCGCGTGCAGTGCCACGACGTGACGGCAAACCATGCGATGTTCTCGGTGAGCGGACCGCGTGCGCGCGAAATCCTGCAGGCGCTGACCGATGCGGATCTGTCGAATGCGCAGCTGCCCTTCGGCGCGGCGCAGTTCATCGACTTGGGCTACGCTCGCGCCTGGGTGCTGCGGCGCTCATTCCTCGGCGAGCTGGGCTACGAGATCTATCCGACGACGGATCTGGCGCGCCACGTGCACGAGGCCCTGGTGCGCGAGGGTGCCCCGCACGGCATGATTCACGGCGGATTCTTCGCGCTGAATCACTGCCGCCTGGAAAAGGGCTATGTGCATTTCGGCCACGATGTGGGCGAGGACGACACGCCGCTCGAGGCGGGCTTAAGCTTCGCCGTGGCGTTCGGCAAGCCGGATGGCTTTGTCGGCCGCGAGGCGCTGGAGGCGCAGCGGCGCGCCGGGCCGCTCGAGACCCGGCTGGTCAACCTCAAGGTGCGCGGCGCCACGCTCGCGGGCGGCCCCTATCTGTACCGCAATGAGCCGCTGTGGCGCGACGGCGCGCTGGTGGGTTCGGTGACGTCGGGCGCGTGGGGATTTCGCCTCGGGGGCTCGTTCGGCATGGCCTCCGTGCGCCGGGCGGGAGGCGTCACGGCGGCGTGGCTCGCCGAAGGCGGCTTCGAGGTCGAAGTGGCCGGGACCCGGCACGCCGTGGACGTGCAGTTCGGCGGATTCTACGACCCGAAGAGCGAGCGCACTCGCGGCTAGCACAGCGAGATCGGACCTTAGATCATGGACCCCAGATACGAAGCGCTGTTTCAACCGATCGCGATCGGACCGCGCAGGGCGCGCAACCGCTTCGTGGCGGTGGCCCATAGTGCCGGCATGGGATACGCCATGCCGCATGCGACCGCGGCGTTGCGCGCGACCAAGGCCGAAGGGGGCTGGGGCGTCGTGTGCACCGGTGTGTGCGAAATCGATCCGACTTCCGACATGATGGGTCACCAGAACGACCGGCTCTGGGACGAGCACGACGTCGCCTGCCACCGTCTCGCGACGCAGGCGATTCACGCCCATGGGGCGCTCGCCGCGGTCGAGCTCGCGCATCTTGGGCTCGGCGCCCGTAATCTCTACAGCCGCGTGCCGACGCTCGGGCCGGCGAGCTTGAAGTGCACGTCGGCCTATGTCCCGGTGCAATCCAAGGCGATGACGCTGAAGGACATCGGACATTTTCGGGCGCAGCATCGCGCGGCGGTGCGGCGCGCCCTGCTGGCGGGGTACGACATCGTCTATGTCTACGCGGGCCATGACCGGGCGCTGCCGCTGCATTTCCTGTCGCGCCGCCACAACCAACGCACCGATGCCTACGGCGGCAACGTCGAGCATCGCATGCGCCTGCTGCGCGAGCTGATCGAAGACACGCTGGACGAGGCGGGGGGACGGGCCGCGGTCGCCGTCCGGTTCGCCGTTCACGATTTCAGCGGCGGCATCTGCGTCGAGGAGGAGGGGCGGGCAGTCCTCGAATCGCTCGGCCAGCTGCCGGATCTGTGGGATGTCAACGTCAGTCCCTGGTCCCACGATTCCTCGACGGCGCGCTTCGACGAGGAGGGCTGGCAGGAACCCTACGTGCGATTCGTCAAGGAGCTGACCGACAAGCCGGTCGTCGGGGTCGGGCGCTTCACCTCACCGGACGTCATGGCCTCACAGGTGCGCCGAGGCGTCCTCGACTTGATCGGCGCGGCGCGCCCTTCGATCGCGGATCCGTTCCTGCCGGAGAAGATCAGGACCGGCCGCGTCGACGACATCCGCGAATGCATCGGCTGCAACGTCTGCGCATCCACCGAGATGTACGGAGTGCCGATCCGTTGCACGCAGAACCCGACGATCGGCGAGGAGTGGCGCAAGGGCTGGCATCCGGAACGGATCCCCATCCATGAGCCGCGCGCGGCGGCCCTGGTGGTGGGGGCCGGGCCCGCGGGCCTCGAGGCGGCGCTGTCGCTCGCGCGACGCGGGCTCGAGGTGTCGCTGGTCGAGGCGCGGCCCGACCTCGGCGGCCGGCTCGCCTGGGAGGCCCAACTGCCGGGCGCCCAGACGCTGGGGCGTGTCCGCGACTACCGCCTCTACCAGCTGCAGCGCCTGCCCAATGTGCACATACTGCGCGAATCGACGGTGGGGGCCGACGAAGTCATCGAGTTCGGCGCCGCGCATGTGGTGCTGGCCACGGGCGCGGGCTGGCGCGTCGACGGTGTGGGTCCCGCGACGCCCAGCGGCATCGATGGGCTGCGCGACGAGGCGGGTGCATTGGACTGGGTGCTGTCTCCCGAGCAAGTGGTGCGCGGGATCGCACAGGGGCAGCGCCTGAAGGGTCCGGCGGTCGTCTACGACGACGATCATTATTACATCGGGCATTGCATCGCCGAGTTGCTGCGGGCCCAGGGACTCGATGTCACGCTGATTTCTCCACTGGCCGACGTCTCGCAATGGTCTTACTACACGCTCGAACTGCGGCGCCTCGAGCAGCGCCTCGCACAGGCCGGCATCCGCTGCCTGACTCGCACGCGGGTGCTCGGCGTGGAGCCGGGGAGGGTAAGGACGGCCCAGCCGGGCGGCGATGCGTGGATCGAGGTCAAGTACTTCGTGCCGGTGACCCTGCGCCAGCCACGCGATGAACTGCTCCTTGCGCTGGCGGCACGTGAAGCGGAATGGCGCGCCGCCGGCGTGCGGTCGGTGGATGCCGTCGGGGACGCCGTGGCGCCCGGAACCGTGGCGGGGGCCGTGTACGACGGGGCCCGCTATGCCCAGGAACTCGGATCCGCCGCCGGCGGCAGCTTTCTCCGTGAACGGGTGATACTCGCATGATCAAACGCACGCCTATCATCACCAGGCCGCCCCGGGCGTGCCGTACGATGCCGAGCGCCGCCGGGTCCGGGCCCGAGGCGTCGCGTGGCCTAGCCGCCGATCATCCGCAGCACCGCTTCCCGCGTCATCTCCGTCAGGCGCTGACGGGGCGTCACCGCGTGGGCGCCCGGGGCGGTGTAGATCATCAGGCCTTCGGTCAGTGCCGAGAGCTGCAGGGCGAGGTCGAAACACGCTTGCTCGGACAATTTCGGGCGTGCCGCGCCGATGTAGGCCGCTAGACGGTGACGGTGATGCGCGTAAGTCTCGTTGAGCAACTTGGCCGCGAAGCTGTTGTGGCAGCTCAGCGCATAGAGATTGAAGAAAAACTTGCGCGATTCCGGCCTCCAGGCCGTCAGGACCAGGTAATCGACGACCGCAAGCAGCCGTGCCTCGCCGTTGTAGGGCAGTTCCGCCTCCAGTCTCTCATAGGCACGCCGGTAGTCGGCGATGACGTACTCGAGCATGGCCGTGATCAGCTGCTCCTTGGCAGGATAGAAATGCTGCACGGCCCCGAGGCTCATCCCGGCCTTCTTGGCCACGCCCCGGGCGGTGAACGCCGCGCCGCCGTCCCGGATGAAGGTGTCCACCGCCGCCTGCAGGATGCGCAGCCGTCCCGCGCTCACGCCGGCGGCAATGTCCTCGGGCGGGCTCGACCGTGCTCTCTGCCTTGCCGGTTTATCCATGCGTATCCTCACATGCGGAACAATACGATTGTAACGCAAATACCAGTCAAATGACCGGCCTGAGGCGGCTGCCGCCCGGTCCCGCCGATCCGCTTTTGATTACGCTGGGCGCATCTGCGAAGATGTCGAATGAAAATTCCCAAGAGCTTGCAGCCGTTGATCGACGACGGCATGGTCGATCGAGTGGTGCGGCGGCTGAAAAGCGGCAAGGAGGCCTCGGTGTTCATCGTGGCCTGCGGCAATGAGTTGCGGTGCGCCAAAGTGTACAAAGAGGCCGAAAATCGCGGATTTCACAAGCTGGCGCAGTACCAAGAAGGCCGCAAGACCCGCAACAGCCGGGATGCGCGCGCCATGGGAAAGCGCGGCCGGCACGGCCGCCGCATGCAGGAAGCGGAATGGAAGAACGCCGAGGTGTCCGCCTTGTTCCGGCTGGCCCATGCCGGGGTGCGGGTCCCCAAACCCTACCTGGTGCACGAGGGCGTGCTGCTGATGGAATTGGTGCGAGACGCGCAGGGGGATCCGGCGCCGCGCGTCAACGACCTGGCCATGAGCGGCGAACAGGCGCGAGAGTGGCATTCGTTCATGATCAAACAGATCGTGCGCATGCTGTGCGCGGGGCTCATTCATGGAGACCTGTCCGAGTTCAACGTACTGCTCGACGTCGATGGGCCCGTGATCATCGATCTGCCGCAGGCGGTGGATGCAGCCGGGAACAACAACGCGTTCGCCATGCTCGAGCGCGATGTCAACAACATGCGGGCGACCTTCGGCCGATTTGCGCCCGAGCTGCTCGAGACGGAGTACGCGCGCGAAATCTGGGCGCTGTATGAGGCCGGCGAATTGACGCCGGATAGCGTGCTGACGGGACGCTTTGCCCGCGATACGTCGGCGCCGGATGTGGATGCCGTACTCGCCCAGATCGAGGATGAGCGGCGCGAGGCCGAGGAGAGGCAACGCCGGCGAGAGCAGATGGACGCCGCTTGAGGACAACAGCCGGTCATTCGTCCAGACGCGATCAGCCAATGGCAGTTGTCGTTGGCCTTTCGCCTCGCCGGTTACTCACCGGCCGGCGGGAACCGCAGGAAGCCGTGACTTACGTTATTCGTATCCAAATAATATCCCGTAATCGCCCCTTGGTCGTTGATGCTGACTGGGAAGGTGCCGCTATATGAACCTGCGGTCGTATTTGCGCGGGGCGCATCGAAAGTAGTTACCCTGCCCTGGGGGCTGCGCACGAAGCCGTGGTACACGTTGTTCGCGTCCAGGTAATATCCCGTGATCGCTCCCCCGTCGTTCAGGCCCACGGAACAATCAGCGAAGCAGCCAATGCCTTGGGGCCCCCCGCCGGGGACGTCGAACGTCGTGATGTCACCCCATGCGCTGCGTAGGTAACCATGAACCACATTGTCCGCGTCAATGTAGTAACCGGCAGTTGCGCCGAACTGATTGACGGGGGTCGAAGAACCCGGGGAGCCCGTGCCTTGATAGGGGCCAGTGCCCGAGCCGGGAGCCTCGAATGTCGTGAAGTCGCCCTCAGGATTTCGCACGAGACCGTGCTGAACGAAATTGCCGCTGTTGTCCTCGTAACCACCGGCGATCGTTCCAACGGCATTGATGCTGAAAGCACCGGTGCCGTAGCAACCTGTAGCGGGGGTGGCGTCGCACGCGTTTGGGCCGCTCCAGGTTTCAAACGTGCCGTCGGGATGGCGTAAGAAACCCTGAAACCCACCCGCCTGGTCCAGGTAGTAGCCTACGATCGCTCCTTCCAGGTTAAGGGCAATCGGCGTGGTGGTGCCGATGATGCCCCCCGTAACGTCGAACGTGGTGAACTTGCCCCCGGGACTGCGCAAGAAGCCGTGACCCTCATTGTTCGCGTCGTAGTACGCCCCCGTGATGTTGATGAGCACCGAACAGTCGGTAACGGCGAAACACCCCGTGCCCTGGTAGGGGCCAGTGCCCGCGCCCGGGACGTCGACAGTGATGATGTCGGGCTCATGTGCGCCCGCCGCGACAGCCATCCCAAGTGCGCAAACCCCCAGGTAGAGTGCGCGAGCATTCGGCCTGCGAGTCCCGGCGGTGGATCGATCAGAAGCCGTGCGATTGGTATTCATTGGTGAGATTCCTTTCTTGCAGTTGGACGAAATCCATAACGATGTCCCTGGCGTCGGGCGTCACCTTACCAGGGATCGATTCTTTATCAAATCCATCTTCTGCCACGGCGTTGACCCCACTCAACACCCGACGCTGCAAATGATCTCGGCAGCGCATTGCCGCCAATACGTTTCCCGCGTCGATGAGCCGTATGATGGCGATGGTGTTTGGGCCGGGAAACGCATTATGCGTGCGATCGTCAAGAAATGGGGCAACAGCGCGGCTGTGCGAATTCCACGCGGTATCATGCAGGCAGCTCGCCTCACATTGGATGAGGTCGTTGACGTCCGCGAGCATGACGGGCAAATAGTCATAGAGCCGATTCGACTGGGCAAAGTCGATTTGGCCCAGTTGCCGGCAGGCATCGCTTCTGCGGCACCTCTTGTCATGTTTCACCAAGATAGAATCAAGCGTGTAATTCGTCCGCCTTAACGGTTGCCGCCAGTGATGAGCGTCGGCTTTCGAGCAATCCAATTCAATGGTGTTTAGATCAATTACACGAAGCCCACAATCACCGAGAATCGTGCTTCCACTCCGGGCGGTACTTCGAGATAAGCGCATATGCGACTAGGATGAGCAGCGCTAAGAACCAGTGGCACTCGTTGTGACCGAACAGGCACCAGATAATGACTATGAACACCAACTTGCCCATTACGCCCTCCGGCCCAACAAGATTCTAAGAACGCGGCGCATCTGCTTTGTCGTTGGTCTTTTGTTGATCCGATACCACTAGCGTAGCGTGGCTTGGAGATGTTCGCTTCTGGCGTTCAGTCCGATGTGACGGATTTCCGTATTTGTCCGGGAAGCGCCCGATTGGCATCCCAAAACCGACCAGTCAGCGGAAAATACCGGGAGCCGTCGCCCAACCGTCGGTCCTGACCCGAAGGATCCGGTAATCGGCGTCCGGTATTCGTTAGCCTAATCAGCCTGCCGTCGCAGATCCAATCTTCTGCAGCATGCGCGGCCTTGGGCTGCGCTCATTCGGTGTCTATCTCCGCCTACGCATCGATCCGCCATGGGCCGGCAACCCGACATTACGATTGCCCCCATATTGCAAATTGCATCGTACCCGGCCGTAGCGGACTCTATTTCACGCTCGTCCACCGCCTGAGCGCGCCTGGAACTGAATTGCGCGTCCCTTTCGCGCTGTCAATATGTCCGGTTCCACGTGGTATCTTGCTTTGCTCGGGAGGATCAACTGTGCGTATTCTGTCCGCCGTTCCCGTGCTTTGTTATGGATTGCTGGTCGGGTGCGCTGCCAAGCCCACGGCAGCTCCTCTCGCGCCCTCGGCCAGTGCTGAGGGATCCAGAATTGTTGGATCCACGCCCGACATTTCGAAATCACCCATTCAATCTCAGTTGAACGACGCAGTACGGGCTGCCATCAACAGCGGATATCGCGCCACGGTCAAGCAAGGCGATACCCTCTACTGTCGTGAGCAAACCGTTGTGGGCTCGCATCTTCCGTATGAGACGTGCTTTAGCGCTGAGCAGCTCGTGCTATTGATCAATAATCAACGCTATCTTCAAGACTTGTTGCGCAAGCCGTACGTGTGCGCGGGTGGATTCGACTGCAACGGATTACACGGTAAGAATTGATCCGCCGCTGATTTGGAGTGGGCGGCTAGATCTCAGCGTGGAATACGCCGATTAATCAGTGCAACCCACGAACGGCAGCTTTCCGTCGGGCTGCTCATTCATTTAAATGACCGGGTTGGGCCGTGGGACTAAACCGCTCGCGCGGTAGGGGTGACTCCGGTCTGGCGCCCGGGGTTTGCTGACCTGCGGGACTCTGTTTCGTATGTTGGACGGTGAGGTAATCCGCCTCGCTTTACGACAGGAACCAGAGCCATGAACGAGTCCATCCAAGGCACCTCCGTGTTGCGTCGACGCATGATCGAAGACATGCAGATGCGTAAACTCTCGCCGAAGACCCAAGCCACCTACGTCCGCAGTGTGAGGCGGCTGAGCGCCTATCTCGGCCGTTCCCCCGATACTGCCACGGTCGAGGATTTACGCAACTACCAGTTGCATCTGGTCGATCAGGGCACTTCGCCGATCTTCCTGAACGCGTCTCTGACGGGATTGAAGTTCTTCTTCGATGTGACGCTCGACCGCGTCGAGTTGATGGCGAAGATGACGCCGGTGCATGTGCCGCGTACGGCGCCGGCCTTCGCTCCAGCGAAGTGGCGGCGCTAAAGGTCGGTGATGTCGATAGTAAACGCATGACCCTGCGGATCGAACAAGGCAAGGGCGCAAAGGATCGCTACGCGATGTTCTCGCCCGTGATGCTGCAACGGCTGCGTACCTGGTGGCGGGTCGCCCGGGCGCAGGGCAAGATGCTCGAAGGCGGTTGGCTGTTTCCCGGCCTGAACCCGGTGGAGCCCTTGAGCTCGCGGCAGTTGAACCGCGCCGTGCACGAAGCGGCCCTCGCGGCACGCATCTGCTCGAGCAGAAGGTCGATATCCGGGTGATCCAGGTCTTGCTGGGTCATAGGCTGGAGACCACGGCGCTCTACACCCAGGTCGGCACCGACATCTTGCGCCAGGTGATCGGACCGCTGGAGCCCGGCCCCTCCCCGTAGAGCCGGTTCGTGAACCGTCCTGCCCTGGAGGTCGCGGATATCTTCCGCGCCCACGGGCCGACCCTGCGCCAGCAGCAGCGGGGGCACTTGAGCCTCGGCCAGCTGAAGGTCATGTCGGCCATCGAACAGTGCCGCAGCGCCGCCCAGCGCTGGTTCGAAGCTCGGCAGGCGGACCTACTCACCGTGCCGTATTACCACGTCGTGTTCACCTTGCCGCCGCCGGGGACCGGTGGGTGCCGTGCAAGCCGGGGTTCTTCCTTTCCGTGCGGGTTCTGTCGCGCCTGTTCCGGCGCCGCTTCCTGCTGCACGTGCTGCCCTCCGGCTTTCATCGCATCCGCCACTACGGATCGCTCGCCAACGCCAACCGCAAGCACAATATCCCGACCGCTCGAGAGCTGCTGCATCAGCCGGCGCCCGCGCCTCCCGCCAACTCAGCCGACGGCGTCGATCACGGTCCCGCGCGACCGACCTTCGTGTGCCGGCACCGCGGCGCTCCGATGCTCGTCATCAACACCTTCGCTCGTGCTCAGCACATCCGCGGACCGCCGGGTTCGATGGTGCCCTCATGATCCAGATCGCCGTAGTCAATCGATCTTGCCCGACGCCATTTGTCTCACCGATGCCGTCACTAACTCCCGTGGCCCGGTTCTGCAAAACGGCCCCAGGTTGTCCTAGCCGTTCCGGCAAAGTGTTGGTAAGAAGGGCGACTCTGGATACGGACCTAGCTTTATTCGGCCCTGCAACTGTTTAGTCCAGCCCCTCGGGCTACAGGTAAATCCAGAGGACATCGACGCGGTTCGTGCACCCCAGGCTCTGGACCCGGCAACGCTCGGCGGACGCCGCATTCGCGATTCACAGCCAATTGCAGACAGATTATTTGTTTTATTAAACAATAGGTTATGCATATAAGAACAAAATGTACTTGTAAATGCACGACCTTAAATACTTGTGTTTCAACAGCATAGTTGACTTGTATCTCCACAGCACAATATACTTG